>Ga0080013_1000723_pt1 | contig 45781 bp, 28 predicted proteins | sample ETNvirenome_6_85_FD_69236 | JGI IMG/M metagenome (GOLD analysis project Ga0080013, IMG submission 69236) | Marine viral communities from the Pacific Ocean - ETNP_6_85 (SPADES assembly) (version 2) | ecosystem: Environmental > Aquatic > Marine > Oceanic | place: Pacific Ocean | collected 2013-06-19
ATGGATGGGAAGGATCCCACTTAGTCAACAACTTATTCAAGTCATCCCAAAATAACTCAAGGCCAGCGTAGTCGTCCCACATACCAGGAAATTCCAAATAATCTTTGTGCCCAGGATGCTCCACCTCATAACCTTCTTCTGTTACGCCAAGACCAAGCTCTTCTTTAATCATTTGTTGTAACTTTGATTTTGTTAGTTTCATTTTTTTTCTCCTTAAAACGAAAGTTTCTCCAATAAATAGTTGTCTAATGAAGTAAAAGTTGCAGTTTCCTTGCGGGTTTGAAACGTTTTCTTATTCATTTGTCCAACATCCTCAAAACCTGATGTATCCACGCGATAACAATCAACACCATATGACAGCAAAAGTCTTATTATTTTGTCTTCTTTTGCCTTCACATCGGAGTCAAGGGCAATATGTATCTTCTCGCAGTTATCCACGATCTTTTGAAAAATGTAGCTATTTTCGCGCAGTGTAGAACCAAGCAGTGGAATGGCGTTGCCTGCAACGATTGCGTCGAACACGCCTTCAACAATTGTGATATCTTTGTTCCAATCGATATACAATTCATTAAAGATAAAGTCTTTTTCTGCTGGAGGATTGCAATATTTTTGCCACTCGCCAGATGTATATGAACGAGCAATAAAATAGTTTAAGTTTCCTTTCAAATCGAATGAAGGAATAATGATTCTTTCTTTATATTTTCCGTCTGGACAATATCCAATTTTCCACCAAACAAGTTCATCTCTTGTGATTCCGCGAGACTTAAGATATTGTCTAGCAGGAATTGATAAAGGATTTATCTCTTTGCCGGTTAAGGTTACAAATTCTTCTGGAAGGGAAACTTCAATTATTTCTTTTTCGTGGTCAACTTCGGAGAAGTCAACAATTCCCATAAGAGTTTTCCATTGACTTCTGTTTTCTGGTTTCCCATAAGAATAAACAAGTCGGCCAATGTCTTTGCTGACATAATCGCAAATCCAACACTTGAAGACATTTTTGTCAAAGTTTAAGGAAAGCTTCTTTTTGTGGTGTTTGCATTTCGGGCAGTGAAAAAGAAATTCATCTTTTGATTTATAATATGAACCAAGAAAATCTTCTACGATCCTGATTTTTCTTTGAGACATTCTATTCCTGCTTTTGCCATAACCAGAGCATCAGCTTGGTCATAATATTGAGGTTTCGGATTTCCATGTTTAGTATATTCTACTATGAAATCCTTCTCATTGTCAAGAACAAATTGCATTACTTTTTCTTTAGCTTTCTCGCCTCTTTTAATGGTAATCCCGTATTTCTTTCTAGCTGAAATTGCTGGGATATATTCGGGTTTAATTCCAAATTCTTCAAAGCAAAGCCATGATAAAATCCCATTAAACTTAATTAATGTCGAAATGGTGTGGGATGAAGACTTACCCATCATGAACATGTTGAGCGCTGGCTCGATAAATATATGATCAATCGCATAATGATCAGAAATATATTTAAGTCCTTCTAGGCAATGTAAAACTTTTGAATAAAAATCTGGAAAATCCTTTTTGTTGCGCATGTCCCAGCTGTCAATTTTAATTAACTTTTCGTCAAGATCAACAACTGCATATCCGGTTATTGATGTTGAAATATCAAGACCAAGAATCATTAATCATCTATTCTTTCATAGCCGAGATCACGTTGGATTTTTAAACCTTGAATCTTATTTAATTGAGGTTTTAATTCACGATTATAATAATGAGTTGCATCGGATTGTCGAGGAAGAATAAAACGAATAATATATTCACCAACGAAAGATACTGGAGAAGTTGAAATTTCTCTTTCGCGATAAACAGTTGTAACCTCGCGAATCGCTCGCATCTCATTCATAACTTCTGTACGGTCAATAGGTTTAGATTGGTCGATGGACAAATATAAATTGGCTTCATATCTATCGTGAGTGGGATTTTCTTTTTCTGTTAAAAAATTCCGCCAACTTTTAAACTCTTCTCTCATCACTATAAATAGGCCATTATTATATCAAAGGGGAAATTAAAAGTCAAGTTTTAATTTAAATGTAAAATCATCTGTACTTCGTTTTCTAACTGGATTGGCCATTTTTGCAATTCCAATAAGATTTCTTTTTTCATCATAAATTCCAACATAATTTATATAAACTGTTCGTTTGAAACTTGGTTCTGGATCGCCCCATGTTCCTGAAACAATATTTGTAATAGGGCTTTTATCACTTTCGATATAAGCCACCGAACCACTTGAAGCAGTTAAGTGTGAAACAATGCTAACCGAAGTTGGATTATTAGAAAAATTAACTGTTGAAGCAGGTGCTTGAGCAAGCATTGTTAATGTCGGAACATAATTTGTGCCGCTAAAGTTTAGATCAAAACTTGATGAGGGCAAATTTTCACTAGCTCCTGTTGAACCTGTGCTTCCAAAATCAATCCATCTTGGTTTGTGTGCGGCCTCTCCAACAGTATAGGGTTCTGTATGAGGCGATAAATCCCAACTTCCAGTTAAAATAAGAAATCCCTCATTATATAGTACAACGCCTGCAATCGATGCGCTTGCTGCGGTTGTTGTAGCATCATCAGTGCTGGTAGAAACTTGTCTAAGTTCTCCGTTTTTCATATCATCTCGCAGTTCTCCAATCAATGTACCGGACACGTAAAATTTGCAAGACACACTTCCTTTTTGAATTGATGAGGCATAAAAAATAGAGGGAATACTTATCAGACGCATTTCCTGATCGCTTTTATCTCCAAGACTTGAGCTATAAGCATATGCATTGCTATAAATTTGATAGCTATCTAATGCTGTTCGCAAAGCGTCAATACGTGTTCTTGGTGAAGGTGAACCTTGAGGATAACGATCTGACGAAATACTCGCAGATAAAGGATAGCTTCCGGTTATTTGATCGCCATAAAGAAAATCAGTGTTAAAATTTCCAGTTGAAATCGTACTAAAAGAATCCAGACTACCGTCTTTAACAACAAAAGGATAAATTAAATTGCCGGTTTGTCTATCAATATTTAATTCATATAAATTAATATATCCTGTCGGAACCATTCCAGCATTATTTACAAAACTGCCAGCATCTCTTGGTTTATTGTTATAATAAAGGTTTCGATCATAAATAATAAAATTTATCTGAGGATGTGTTTCAATCCTGTTATAAAAAATATCATTTTGATCAAACTTGTGGAAAGGCATCTCTACCTGTAATTAGTTTGTGATTAATAATCAAGCCTGACACGAATTGTCATTTCGTTTGTTGGATCCTTCTTAAGAGGTTCTGACAATTTTGCAACTGCCAAAAGCTCATTATCTGAAGAATAAAGTCCAATTGTTGTCATGTATGATATTGGCGAGTCAAGTGGATTATTTTTTACGATAATTTGACTCGCACTCAAATATGTCGGATTCGCACTATAATTAAAATCATTATGATTGACACGACAGAAATGAATCGTTGAGTTTAATTCAGTTGTATTGTTGAAGCTTATATCAAAAATTCGATTCCTAAAATAATTGCAAGAGGAACTTATTAAAGAGCCTGACAAAGATGCCGAAACCTCAAATCCATTCGGCATAAATGGAGCGTCTCCACCACCAGTCGCCCCATCGTCACCATTGCCGATTCCACCGGGCGCGATCCGACTACCACTTTGAAAAACAGAACTACTCAACACAACTATACCCGCTTGATAATAAATCAAACCACAAGCCGGTGCAATAGGCCAACCTTCTCCATAGCCAGCAGTAGCTGATAAAATAGCATATTCCCCAGCAGGAGAATTAACTCGATAATCATTTTCTTTCCCAGAATCTGAAATTGTTATAACAGATTGTTGGGTGCTATCCCAAAATGGATTTGCATAAGAGCCTGTTCCTACTTTAATTGTAAATGAGCCTTTTTTAATTTCGTCTTTGGTTAAAAGTCGAGCAAAATTAATAAAAATACATTCTTTTAATTTTGTCCCGCCCGCAGCTATATTTCCATCTTCATCAAAATTTCGAATAGCACCTGTTTGATCTAACCCAACTAAGACTTGAGCCATTTCGTTATACATATTAATTTTTTTTGCTTGCTGAAATACGCCGCCATTCGCAACATCATGATCCGTTCCAGAGAGAATCGAATCGTTGGCATAACCAACACTGAGATCAATAATATGATTTGCTGATGAACTTAGATAGGGATAATCATAAACACTTTGGAATATTCCATGAGCATAATTTTTAATATTAGTGCCATCATATGTGTTGGTTGTAGCTCCAGCAAGATTGTATGTACCAGATATAAGTGAACCAGTTATCGGTATTGCTTCATGCAATAAAGTTTTCGTTGAAGTTATATCGTCATTTAAAAATGTTTTAAAAGTTGTTGCCATTTCTTATTCCTTATGGTGTAAGCATCTTAATATATCTAACAGGAAGATCAATTCTATAACCCGTTGTTGCTCCAGTTATTTTAACAGTTGAATCAATATAACGAATAGGACAAACCGTTCCTACATAATTTTGTGGCGCTGGTCCAGTTGTACCCAACTTTTCAAACAGATATGTACTAGTTTGTAGTTCTGTAGAAGCCATTATTTTAAATTCTAAATAGGTGCCGCCAGGCCCTAAAATACTAGAGTTGTTAGGATCGGTTGCTTCAATATTTTTAACCCAAGCTGCATCATTGCTGGACACATAATAACTTGCAATAGAATCATCATCAATAAAAGAAATTTTCCCAGGAGTTGCAGTCGCACCTGCTGACATTAAACTTCCTAATCGATTATCTATTTCAATAATATATTGGGTTTCGTTTAGTTCGGCATCAATAACATTGCTCTTTGGAATATTAGACGTGTTAAGTCCTTGATCAACTCGAATAGAATTTCCGCCACCAGTACCACCCGGATTAACTCCATTCAAAATACCATCGGAAACTCCCTGTGTCGGGTTGTTATTTGGCGGTGCAATCAAGAATCCAATTTTATCACCCGTAATCCCAGTCGCGACACGACCAACAGTTGCCTCATCAACAGCCACAGCATAAACTCCAGGGGCAGCAGCGCCTGCACTTGAAGATTGATAATGATTGGATCGAAGAGTATTCGCCACTATTACTGGCAAGTATAACAAATTCGTTCTTGAAATTGAAATCAACTTAGATTTCATTGTGGAAGTATTGTTCGTAAATGCCTCTAATACTGGTGTTTGGAGAATTTGTAGGTCATAATATGCACTACCGCTTACATGATTTTTGTTATATGAAGCATAGTTGATTTCATCATCTCCCAATGCAAATTTTGTGATCTTAAAAGATCCATCGCCTTTTGCCATTCGATATCGGCCTGTATCTGTTAAAACCGCATCAAGAATAATGTCTCCACTATTGTCTAAAAATGCCATAAAATTCTCCTGTCTTCCAATAAATAGTTTGGTTTTTGAGTTCTAGCACAATTTATTATTCCTGTTGTTTTCAAATGTTTGCATGGTAGATTTGTGCCTGAACTTAATATTTAAATCAATTCGTTTTCCAGTTTTCTTAGAAATTATTCTAACCTTTAATTTTTGTTTCCACAATGGTTGTTTATCCATTCCTAAATAGATCCAATCGGTATTTGCCATCGACTTCGCTGTCAAGCACCCATCTGTGTCAGGAGCTGGAATTAAACCTGAGTGCTCCTTATTTAACAGTGTTTGAGTATAAGCAGGCTTAATATAAATATACTTTGAAAAACTTTTTGCTGGAACTTGGGGTGTTTCCACATCTGGAAGTTGATAAACATTTCTCAAGAGGAAAGGAGCATAACCATCGTGAACCATTTCCATTTCATAAACTGGTGATGGATTTGAAAAATGACCATGATTATCCATTGTTCTAAAAAGATAGTAATATTTTTGATTTGGTTGTATGGTGTCTATCCACGAACCAGCGGTGGCACCTTTACAAGCTTCATCTATATTAACCGCTGTATCAATAAACCCAAGACGTGATCCCTCAAAATCTGTATATTTTGATGGCTTCTTTTCAAGACGAAATACCTCAAAATAACGCGGATGATCATCGCTCTTAAACTGTATAGGGTCGAGATCACCAAGCTCTTGTGCTATTCGAATTGCGTCAAAAGATGCCTCATCATCAGGTTGAATAATTATAGGATTTAATTTATAATTACCCGTATTGCCACGCAGCCAAAACAATAATTTATTTTCAACTCCTCGAAATGGAACAACCTCAACATCTGGCATAACAGGAGGACTGTCCATCATAACAACAACTTTTTCATAATAAGGAACTTTAATCAATTTAATAGAGGGCTCTGTTATTATACAAATGCGTGCTTGATTTGTTTTTAAGTTTAGTGTACTCAAATTGGCTGTGGAAACTGGAGCAGCATCCCGCTGATATCGATATTTTGTACCAAAAACCATTTCAAAAGCAAAAATACGATAAATATATACTTTTCCATATTTTACTTGTGTGTCTGTAAATCGATGCTCTGTAATCGCCCTAGCATTTGGAAAATAAAAACTTTGAATTGGTTCTGTCCCATCGACTTCCCATTTTTCAACTTTGTAAAATATTGTCTCATGATAAGCTTTTTTGGGTTCGGCTGGTCCAACTCCGTTAAATGTTCCACCAACCATGTCTTTCCACGTTCTTGTTTTTCCTCGGGCACTCGAATTTTGATTATTGGTAAAATTAGCCATTTGGTTCAATTTAGTCATAAATTTTAAAACATTTAAATATCTATTTATTGAATTAAGACCACCCGATTGTTGTGAAATCGATGCAGCTTCTTGATTAAATTTCCCCAAGAAAACACCATTTTCAATTTGACCATAAAGATCTCCACCAGTAGCAGTAACTCGCTTGTCGCCGCCAATAAGATTGTTTGCCCATTGGATTACATCCCAACACTCCAAAGAACCCGAAGTAATACCTTCTGCATTTTCTGTATTGGAAGTCTTAAACAGGCTTTCGTGAAAATTAGAATTTGGTGGAGCAAATGGCACACCATCAGTACCAACAAAATTAAAATCCATTGGTGGACCTACTGTAAATTTATTGTCCACAAAATCTTTAACAAGCATCGTAAGAAGTTTCGTCTCCTCTAACACCTTTAATATTTCTGAATTGGAAGAATCAGTTGAAAAATTAATATCACAATACATTGGAAACCTATTGGTAACGTCTGCAAATGTTGAAAATAAATCTAAATTAGCAGTTGGGATAACCTGATGCTTGAATCTATTCGACAAAGATACTGGCTCTGCTGAACCATTGGTCATATTCCATGATCTGCTATTTACGTCCGCAACAGCAGTTGTTTCTCGCGCAAAAGCATAAGCATACTTATCAAAATATTGACCTTTGCTCACCGCTGTAGTAGTAGTATCTTGTCCTCTATTAAAGACAACTTCGGTATCTACACGATATTCATTAATTAACTTATTGAGGGTAGCATGTTTTTCAAAGATTGTGTCAATAGAACTTTGTTCGGTTCGGCCAGTTGTTTGACTTCTTTGAATCCCACTTGTTCCGTCATTTGTGTTTTGAACCATGGTTAAAAATGAATAGAGGCTTGGCAAAATACTTTCGGGAAGAGAATCTGAACCAGTGAACTTGGTAAAAATAGCTTCATATGGTTGAATATAAAAGTTATAAACTGGTTTAACATTTGCAGCAGCAACTGTAAGCGCACCATAATAGTTATCACCAATTTGTTTTTGATCAAGTGGAGCCTCATAATCAAACACATGATCATAAAATACTATTGCATTATCGTTCGTTTGGCCCAGTGCAGGATCTTTTCGTAATTTATCAAAAGTAGGGACAATTCCATGAGGTTGTAAATTTGTTGGATCAACCGGAGATCCAGTTCCAGCGTCACGAGCTGACTCAATAGCAAACAGCCATTTATTAAGAGGAGTTAAAGAAGGTTCTGCGGGTTGATTGCCAGCTTCACTAAGAGCAGTGGGATTATATTGAATTATTGCTTTTTCCTTTTGCTTACCTGGCGGGGTAGACGCTTGATCAGCCCATGGAATATACGGATCGGTACTATTTTGCACATCACTACTATCAGAAACTATTTCAATCGGATCAATTTCAGGCCCCCAACCAATAAATTCAGCTTCATTTGCTTCAGGAACCTTATACCAAGTTCGATTCATGCGCGAACGCATAAAATCAATTGGTTTGGGTGCATCATATTCAAATACATTGACATTATCTGGTGGAACATTCTTGCCAAAAGTAGTAGAGTTATAAACACTTACCTTTTTAGGATTAGGGTGATTAATATTGCGCGTTGCCATTAGTAATTACCAAAACTCCCATTTCCGTTCCCAGTTCCAGTTCCCATAAAAGCGGACATTTCTTGTTGTTCCATGGACTCGCTCTCTTCCGCTTCTGAAGTAAAACTTTCGGTTGCGGTGGCAGCAAAACTTTCGGTTGCCGCATTTGCTTGAGACGCATTTGTTGAGGAAAAAGCTGGAGGCACATATTCTGTATCTTGAACTCCTGCTGGCGGTGCTGATGCTGCCGATGTCATTCTACCAATTTCAGCTGCCCCAATTGCGGCTGTCCTGAACGCCGCATTGGCACCGCGAATATTGCTGGGTATAGGCGCATCACCACTTTGTAACAAAAAATATTCCTCATAAATAGGAAGCTCTGAACCTTCTTCTTTATTGATTTTAAATAAAGGATTTTCCCATCGCCTTATCCTACACAACATCCACTTTCCGCCCGCTTGTGTATTAATATTCCTGGTTAATTTAGTCCAAATTGGAAGTGTGGTTGATGGTTCTTCTATTATTCTGGCATCAGGAGGAACTGTAGGATCCATTATAAAGTCCATTATTTCTTCTTTTGTTTCCTTTTGGCTATATTGGCCATTACCAAAACCTATAAAAACATCGATTTGTCCAATAGTTTCAAACAAAATTCGCGCCTTGGAACGAAGCTCGGAAGTCACAAACGGTTCTTGCCCCAAAAAAGTCCTTGCTTGAGGATTTAAAAACGAGGTTGTATTTCCGGTTTGCGGATTAAAACCACCACTACTGCCTGCAAGCTGATTGGCATGAGCCACCAATGCTTTGATTGTATTCGGCAAAGCAGTAATATCTTGTGCTGTAAGAGTTATTCCTGATTGCAAAAATCCGCTAGTTTGATTTGAGGGATCATAAAAATTTATACTTTTTTGACTTGTTCCTTCAGGTAATGTCACCCCACCTCTTGTTCCTTGAGATACAAGTCCAGTTGAAACAAGATCCCATAATATGGGAAAAGCCCTTTGATTAGGAACAGTTTGATCGTTAGAGGCTTGATTATATTGTTGTTCCGTAAAACCTGTAGAATTATTAGAGCTTAAGCCTTCTCCTGCTCCAAAAATTGGAGTCTCTGTCTCTTGAGAAGAGACTACAGATAAATTATGGTTATAAGAGAGAAAATCTGCTATTGATTCCTGTAAAGAAGTTGTAGATTCTCGATTAAAAGGAGTAACCATTTGAAGGGCTTCTGCTTTAATGTTCATAAAGTCTCTCGCAGATTCCAGAATATCTGGTTCACCATCAACACTTACTATTTTATGAATTCCCTTTGGAGTTAAAACAATTGCGGGCGTAAGATAAGAAAAATCAGAAGATTGTAAAGAAGTTCCGCCAGCAACTCCTCCCCATGACGTTGGCGGAAGACTTGCATTGGGACCAGTAAAAATCTTATTTAATTCATTTGATACGATTGTATTTTGAAAAGTATCTGAACTTATTAAGCGAATTCCCATTCCCGCAGGAACTTCTGTTAGTGGTCCAAGGCCAGTTCCAAGAAAATCAAACCCAGTATCGCGTGAAATATTTCCATCGAAATAGGTAGAAAAAGTATGTTCGATATTATAAGCTTTGAGATTTGGGGCGCCTTGTTTTTCTAAATTGGTTTCAAAAACAGCAGATGTTTGACCAGTTGCATTGGTTACGGCTTCATTTTTATTTTTGGGTCGCAACATTTGCACTCCAATTGCACGCTCCATAACAGACATTAATTTGCGAAGAAGACCTAAAAACAATAAGCATCCTTGTAGGTTTCCAGTCGCAGGCTTAGTATAAAGATTAATCGTATCCCGAATATCATCATAATCTTGGGGATATAAATCAATAAATATTTGTAACAGATTTGTATAATTTGCTGCAAAATTTCCTTGATTCCATTGAGCAGTTCCATCTCTTATAAATTTTTGAGTAAATCGATTTGCGATTGGATCAAAATTTGCCTCTTGTGCCGTCACCGTTCCAAACTGATTTTCTCCTGGAATATCAATATGGGGATTTCCTTCGATTTCTCTTATTCCATTGATTCCAAGTTGTGACGCAACTTGGAAATAATCTTCCAAATTTGCCATAAGCTGCAAAAGAGCACTTTGTTGTTGCAACAAAAAATTAATAGTAGCATCTTGAATTTCCAATTCCACTCGATACCGATAATAACCATCGGTAATTTCGGGCATCCCTGTATCAGTTCCAGTGTAAAAATAAATTCCGGGATTGAGATTATCAGAAAAAATATTATCAATTTGTTGAATTCGTGATTTACCATCACCAGAATGAAGTGCCGATTCTAAAGTATATTCAACTGGATTACTATTTGGCACTTCCTGTTCAACTGCCTCAATTATTAATTCGTCTGCGGGATTGTAAGAAAGATATTTAAAATTCGCACCTGGAAGATCAACTTTTCTTTTGTTTCTCGATAATCCATTATTGAATTTTTTTAATTCATGAACAGGCTCAAATTCGTGACCGCTTGAAAAATGAAGTGGACTCTCGCCTACTTCCGAACTTCCTTGAATTCTTTGTCTAAAAATTCGCATAGACATAATACGAACATTGCTTAAAGCAAAATCGAGCCATCCAGAATTCTTAGAAAAAAGTTGTGCATAAACAGACTTTTCTCGCACCAATTTCCTTAAATCGATTCCAAAGAAAAAACGACAATTATTCTCTTTATCGCGAGATAAGTGTATATCGGTAAAAAATGAATACTTTGAACTTTTTACCACAGATCTGCGGCTATTGTCAACAAGCCTTAAAACTTTATTTTCTAAACTTGAGAGACTAAGATTTAAACGATCCAATCTTTTTGCTATTCTAAAATCTTGAATTTTTGTGTTGGGAATAGTTTTCCTAACCAAAAGCGGAGTATCGTTAAGATTGATAAACTGTGTTCCGCCAACCCAACCTTCATAAGTTTGACGAATACCTGCTGCACCCACATTAAGATCGGTTGTATAAAAAACTGGTCCAAACCACAAATCTTTTGATGCAATGAGATTACCTTTGTTTAAAGCTTCTGGTATCGCAGATACAGTTTGTGCCGTACCGCCCATTAATTCAGTAGACGGACCTTCCAACAATTGATTTACCGCTGGTTGGTTGACACTGAGCAACGAAGCTCCTGAATAACTGGCATATAATTTCGATGGATCAACTTGGGCTCGAAAAAAAGCATAAGCATTTTTTACTAATTTGCCACTTTCAAAGACAATATCTGAGTTTATCTTTTCCGACACAAGGGGAACCAGCCCTGCACTAATCAGAGGAAAAAAATCCTGTTTCTGATTGGGAACAGAAACTGAAAATTCATTAGCAAGAGCTACCATATCAAATTCGGCCCACACAAAAAATGCTAAATTTTGTGGGTTTGCGCCCAACACAGGCAAACTTCGAGTATTTGGATCTATCGATCTCCATCCGTCTTGGTCTGAAGCAATCGTTTTCGATAAACTTCTAACTGAATTTCCTTGTTCATCATATTCTCTATAATGTCGTTCTAGTACGTTTGGGTCTCCCTCTAATTCTGTCAAAGAAAATTTATACCTAGCTGTGCCTGTACTGCTAGATTTATCACTCTCATAGCCACTTGGAAAAAGTTGTCCTTGTTTTTTTGATAAAGAATCAACTGCTTCTTGCGTGGTAGCTTGAAGGACAACGATAGAGATATAATCTTTTATAGTTTTGGCATTTCCGCTGGTGTCTTCTAAAGTACCTTGTGCAAACCACTTAGAAGCATTATTATAAACAACATCTTTAACTGTTATCTGTAGAGTTGCTTTAAGATTGTCGTTACCATAATCCTTTTTGCCCTCAACAACTCCAGCATCTTTTTGAACTTGAGATGGATCAATGTGTGGATTTTCTTGAAAGGAGCTTTGTCTATATCCTCCACTTTCAAGAGTGATTCGATCAATATAAACATTTGGAATAAAACTTCCAACGATTTGATCAGGGTTTAATGTATAAGCTGTCATTTAAAGTTCTCACTCAGAAGTATCATCTTCACCCTCTGTATTATAAATATTACTTGTTTCTACTTCTGCCCTTTCATCTTCATCTTGACAGTTTAAAAATCGGGTTCCATATACTAATGCAGACTTATCTACGGCATATCTACATAAAAATTCTTTATCAATTTCGTGATCTACATCAATTGCGAGAAAATATTCTACAAAACTGGGATCTATTTTTAAATCTGCTACTCCCAATTCTTCTATTTGAGCCAAATAAGACTCACGATCTAACAAAACTCCATCTTTAATTCTTTCGGGTGTTCTGGCAAAATAAAGAGGAATCATAAGTTGACGAGTTCCTCCCTTTCCTTTACATATTATCTCATCTTCTACTTGATAAACTTCAACTTCAAAGCCTTCATTTTCAAATTCAGTGTTTAATTCACTAACATCCAAAAGAAGCCCTTCGCTATCATCGTCAGTATAAATATCGATATACTCATTTCCATAAATATCTGGACCTGAAACGCCTGGATCTGCTTTTTTAATTATAGTTTTATATACTACATCCTCTGAAGAAATCTGTGGAATATTAATTGCGCTTCCTGTTTGTTCTTTTGTCCAAGATGTTGTCGCAGAAGAACCACTAATCGTGCCTCTTAAAAGTTTAATATCCCATCCCGGAGCCTTAGTCGAATTTAAATCAGAAGTTCCTAAAATATTTTGCAAAGCATATTGTTTGTCTGTAGTAGTTTCAGGAGGTCTTAAGGTACGTTCTTCGAAAAGACTTCTTTCCCATTCATCTTGTGAGCGGATTAATTTATTTACTTTTCTTACTTCTGATTCAACACCACGAAAATTATGTTGAGTCTCCAATTGAGGAGTATCAGTTTCTATGCGCTGCTGAATATCTTTTTGATTTTGAGCGCCATAACCATATTTGGGATCATATAAAATCCCATCATCAAAAAATGCATAATAAACAGGCTTAAATTTGCCCGTCGAAAGCAAATATTTTCCATATTGTGTTAATTGAAGATCAATAACCTGTTCTTGTTTGTTAAAAAATTTCATTAGGCGCTTGAAAAGCCTCCTCCGCTTGAACCTGTCTGTGCATTCGCCGCCCTCAAAGCAACTTCGGCAGTTGTTGCGGGTCTTGTTGTGGCTCTTACTGTTCCCCCTGGTCCCGTGGGAATTACAAATTGATCTTCCACTTCTATTTGTGCCAACTCAACCAATGAAAAATAATCATAAGGCCAATTATAACTATAATCCAAACCAAGAGGATTGAGGGTAATATTAGATTTTGAAAAGAAACCACCAAATTCAGACTCAGGTGTCATTGACCAATAATTCGTATGTGCTTGCTTCTTTATCTTAAAAACCATCCATCTTATACTCTCAGAAGCAGGCAATCGCTTTCCTCCAAAAAATTCATATGGTGCAGTTGGATGAGAAACAACTCCTTCACCATCGGCTGGATCAGATAATTCTGCTGTTCTTGAAATATCGGGCATTAATCCTTGCCAAATATCTACTAAGTCTTGTTGGTTGAGTTCGTGAGTAAACTCCATTATATACATTACAAATGGCTCAATATCATTATATTTATTAAAATCAAGATTTGGAGGAAGAATATATTTATCCATCAGTGACGCCATTTGACTAATAGAAGTTTCTACAATATCTTCTTGTAGGTTCAAATCTAAGCCCAAAGGACTCTTTTTAGGAATTGCTTTTCCAGTGGATGATTTAGAAAATTTTTGCTCGTTAAACATAGTTCTTGAGCCAGTTTTAGTTGCGCCAAGAGAAAAGAAATTTTTTCCCATAATTTGACGTGTCGTTGTTTTGGCAATTCCTGTTTCTCGTGAAGTAATCTTTTGTGTGCAGAATGGAATTGCAACAATTGCTTCAGAAATTTCTTTATTGTTTGCTATTTGGCCAACTTGTCGATTTATCGAGTTGGTAGAAGCCCGAGTGGATTGAATTTGGCCACTTTCGTTCAGAAACATAGAAACATCACCCGGAGTTCTGAACCACTCGGTCATGTCTTCGATGTTTGAATTATTTAAGAATTCATTTGGAACACGTTCAATTCCAAAGAAAATTCCCTTATTATTTGGAATTTCTCCATAACCACTCCACATTCCTCGGCCATAACCCCGTTCGGGTGTTTGAGATTCAGAAAAATCTAAAACAGGTGTTTCCATATATGGCGAAATTATCCAACGGTTCAGCGATGGGTCTGAAGGATTTTCAACCATGAGTCCTTTAAGATTTAACGATGCGGTAATTTGCATAATATTTTGATAGGCTGGAGAACTCGAAGGGTTGAACGTGCCACCAAACTTTGTCCAAGCGCTAAATCTTGGATCGAGCCTCTCAGTTGGCCGATCAGCCGTTGGTCCACCACCCGGAAAACTCATTGTCATAACATTAAGAATTTTTCTCCAGTTTGGACCATTACCAGCACCAGGAGTTTGCGCATCTTCGGCTGAACCAGTGTAAATTAAGCGGACTTTTGCTTTCCCATAAAAATATGGAGGGGTCGATGGAGCAAAGGCAGGATCACAATCACGACCCGCATAACTTGGATAAGAGTTAGCTGCTCCCCTAATTTGATACCAAGCAGTATAAGGTGCCGCTGGAGCTGCGGCGAGACCGCCAATACAGCTATACTTAGGTCCAAAATATTTACCGTTATAAGATGCTGTTACGCCTTGACCTGGGGTGCCCCACACAGTTCCCAAATCATCAGAAACGCCGCCAGCGCCGAAAACGTTGTACCCAAAACTTTCTGATACATAACCATTATAATAATCTTGTATCATGATAAGTTCATTATTTGGTGCAAAATTTGTTTTTTCAATATATGCATCCATCACATATACTTTGCCGTTTTGAATATTTAAAGAACCCTGTTGTTTTGATTGAATGGATTGAAGAGAGTTGTCTTTCAAAAAAAAGTTTGGAATTTCTGCCAAATAATTATGCATGGCGCTTGCATATAAATCAGTTACAGAAACTGGAGGATGCTGCGGCGAGAACTCAGCATATGGAACTCTCGGTGGCTCGGCTGATGCAGAGGGATCTTGAATCATATATGATGGAGCTTGAAAAACCAATCTATGAGAACCGTCTGATCGAGATTGTGGAATGAATTCCAACGGAGTTAATAGAGATCTGAATGGAAACCTCGTGTTTGCTATTATAGGCGCTCCTGCGCCACCTCCTGCGGCACCATTACCGTAAAATTTATAACCAGGCCACTGAGGACCGAGCTGGGTGTCCCCCAAGACTTGATCCCTGAAAGTTCCGCCACCCACACTTCCCGTAAACACAGCCCAATCCACTGCAATCCCCGATTTGATTGTATTATATAAAATACCGGGAGCAAACCATGGTTGTAGTAAAGATTGAAGAGCTAACTGACGAGAACCCGATTGAACCCTGGCATCATCAGCCACGTCAAAAAGATTGTTGCCGCTGCCAGCCTTGATGAAGTTTGTAGAACACGTTAAAGCACCACCAGACACATATTGTCCCAAAGCACCAGAAAATAAACCAACCAATTGTGTTGTTCGCCCAGCAGGATAAAATCCTTTATATGGTAATAATTTTTTAACGGCATTACATTTTAAAGTAATGTTGCCAAGTTTATAGTTGTTCGCAAATGTTCCAAAGTATTTTTGGAAATCTGAAAATGAATATTCTTTAAAGAAGTTCTCATTAAAATTTCGCTCCTGTGGTTGACTTAGCTGCGCATCCGCAACATCCGCACTTTGAGTAATGGTGGCTCCATTCAATGATAAAAATTTATCATTTTTGGCTCTAAAGTTGCGATTTTTAGTTTGAACATAATATTGCATATGATCAGAAATTCTAAATTCTGGCAAAATTGTCCACGACTTTGCAAGACCACGAATATCTTCTGCATACTCTTCATAAGAATCAAACCAGGGATTTTTCCCAGCGTCCATGGCTGTTCTCCATCTCATCCCTTTCATCAAACTTGTTACAATAAGACTATATGCAACAGGATTGGGAGGATTCTTATATTTACGATCTCCTGATATTCCATGATTGGAGCCCGTTTTTTCTTCATTACCATAATATGGTAACCAATAATAAAGAGCCGAAGCTGATGGCGCTATATAACAAATATGTGAATAACTGTAAGGTTCTCTAGAACCAGTAACGCCTCCTATAAACCCGGATAATTTATAATAATTTGGCGAATTTAATTCACCTGTATCTCTGCCATCATTAAATACCATTCCCATGCTGTTTGGCGAGGACGCCGATAAAACCGCTGCACCAACATCCGACACGGTGTCGCGCAAGTAAGTTCCCGAAATTCCAGGCGGCGCATACACTATTGGATCAGACCCAAATGGCCAAACACTTCTAGCGTGGCCATCTTGATTGCCGCAGGAGTTTGAAATTGTTGTCTGGAAACGAGCATAAGGCGCTCCATATGCAAGCGTCTTCACGTCAAATGGTTGAGAATATCTATTTCGCTCATAATCCTTATCTTTCCAAAATGTTCTTCTCCGATTTGGATCGCGGTCAATTCCATTGCTGCCTTCCGAGATTGAAGCAGTTGGCGGAAACCATTTTCCAAGGGGCTGTAACCATGAGGCTGATTCCGCATAATCAATTCTTCCACGAGTTCGCGCAAGACCTGTGTTTGCTTCACGAGGAAAAATTACTTCTGAATAATTTAATGCCTGGAACGTTGTAGTGTACTCAGATGAGAACCATAGTTTTTCATAAATCTGTCTATCAGTTTTGTAATTTAAACCACCAAGATATTCGCCAATAGATTTTTCTCTGTTGTTTAATGGGAGCCCACGCTGAGTCCATAACCCCTTATTGTTTGCATATGTGTGCTTTAAGTCTGCATCTGATGTTATGCTTCTGAGGGGACGATACTTGAAAGTAACTGGCGGTTCAACATAATTTGTAAAACTATTTTTTCTTGTGTCGTAATACTGTCCTGGCCTGCTTCCCGATGGTTTTGGTAAAGTAATCCAACTTGGTCGAGTTTGCAAAGACAAAATATTATTTTTCTTGTGATACCGAGCAACTGGTGTTTCACCTGTTCTAATTTGTTTCCAAGATGGATATCCATAAGGTCCATTGCGATGGAGGTTCAGAGCATTAAGAGTTTTTGCTTGATAAAGTACGAGCCAATAGTCACTACCGTAAAAGTTTTTGTCCCAATAAAATCCAATAAAAGAAGAAAAAGCCGGAAAGCTAGAGGGTCGACGCCCTTCTTCTCCAACATTTATATAAAGAGCGCCATCAGTGTTCAAAGGAAATCCTAAAGTATTAGCAGAACTACTAATTGTCTCACGAATATTTGTATTCATTCCAGCAAAATCAACGAATGATACAGTTGTATAACCAGACGTGGATTTATCTACTCCCCATGCATTGACAATAGGGTGAGAGCCGCCAGGATCATATGTATAACTCGCTAAATCACTCGCACTAACAAACTGAATTGATGAAGCTGTTATCGATGTATTTACAGAAGGAACAGTGTAAGGCACAATGCCATCATTATCGTGTGAGCCACCCGTAAACCCAAATGGCTGATCTTTTCTAACATCATATGAATTATTTATCCATGCATATTGTAAATCGCTTTGTGGAATCGGATGTTGAACAAACCAGTTATCATAACGCGGATTAGAAATGCGAGCGTTTATTATAGAAGGAGCGCCGTCAAGTCCCGCAAAAGCCGCACGAGGATAATAATCTCCTTGAGCAGTAGCAGTGGAACGATAAACATCAATCCAATTTATTGCACCAGCTTTAAGGCGCTGGAAAGTAACTCTTCCTTTATCTCTTAAAATTCGAAGTTTATCGCCAACTGCAAGATCTGATATGGTTGCTCGTGTGGTAGATCCTTCTTTTACTAAGCATTGCGCAGCAGTAGTAGTATGATAAAATGAATAATCCCAATAAATTGAGCCAGCACCAGATGCGCCGGGTTGTCGATCATTGCTCGAAATACCGACTGCCCATTCGTATGAAGTCGCTCCTATATCAACAACCTCAATTTCAAAATAACCAGAAGTTTCAAGCTTCTGGTTGCTTTTTGCATAAGCTCCATAACCCCACTTACTATCTACAGATGTAATTCCGGTTAAAGTTCGATTATAGTTCGACAAAATTATTGAAGCTATAGATGTGTTTTGATTCAAAATCCACTCAACTTCTCTATCATTACCTGAACTATAAAATCCTCTATGAGCCCCATTTCTAGGAGTTTTGTGATAAGATGCTAATGTATCATAGCCCATCATATATGGCTGCCGATATCCTACAGTTGTTCCTGAAACGCTGACAATTCCAAATTGACCACAATGGTTTGTTTGCCACTCTTTTAATGCATTCCGAACTATTAAATTACGATAATTTAACTCACTATAAACTGAATATTCTTCTGCATAGACATCTAGTGAACCGCGAGAACTCGCCTCTGGACCGCCAGGCGCATTAAATCTATTAACAAAAATAAATTTATTAGAACCTGTTAAATCATATCTCGGAAGAGCAAAATCGATAACTCCACTTACATAAGGAGATTTTACAACACCTGGGCTAAATCCCTCATTGTCAACAAAAAATCTATTATTTAATGTTCGACCAGTTGTTTGAACCATTTGATAATCTTTGCGATAATTGCCTACAACTGCTGATGATGTTCCCCATTTAATATTACGAATGTTTACTGGACGTTTGGCATACTCATCGCGAATCATTGTTGCGCGAGGTTCGGCGGAAGTTCTGGGAGACAAGGTTAAAAGATTTGATTTTGCCTCTAAATTCCAAGCTTCTGGCCGAGTAGCTGTTGTATCAGCAGCTCCCGTGTTAACATTTATATGACGATGTTGTCGACCGCCCACATGTCTTTCTGTAAATGGGCCTTGAGCGGGAATTCCTTTATCATCTCCATAAATGTCATCATGATAATTAGTAATTTCTGTATTGAGTTTAAAGCCTGTTGCGATAGAAGCCGCCACACCGCCAGATATTGATGAACTAAATAAACTAAAGGGTGCAAATATTGCACTTTTTCCAGATGTATAACCATGAGTCCCCAAACTACTTGTGACTTTAGCATTTAATCTACTCTTAACTTGGGCATTCCCACGCGCATCAATAAAAGTTGGTTCAATAATATCAGTGCAGCCTTTTTCTATAGGAATGCTGCCTGCTCCAATAGACAAAGTATTTGACGTGCCAAATGCAAGTACATCATGTGCATATTCAACTGTTTTTCCTCGTGGAAAATTAGAACCGCCATGAATTTCAGGTGATTCATCAACTGTTAATCTATACGGTTTTGTAAAGTTTCTGAGTGCATAAGCCTGACCTTCGTAAGTGGTAGTTATAGCCGTAGTTTTTCGAGAAATAGCAAGTGTAGGCCCACTTCCGCTCTTAAAATCATCAGCATTTCTAAACTTATCGCGCTGAGTATCGATTGTTGAATCACCAGAAGTAATATTGGAATTATCTCTATTTGCGCGTTCATGCCACCATTCACAATTTGAAGCTGTCGCTGTGGTCGGAATTGGCGCAAGACCGCGCTTACCAGAATAAAGCATTTCATTAATGCCAAACACTCCAGCTTCTGGATCACTCTGTTTCATCTCCAAAGTTGGGAATTTTGTCCAATATTTGTTTCTCTCAAGCACATGACTCTCAACCATTGTGCGAAGGTTTTCGGAAAATTTAGCGCTTGCTGGCACAAGTTGCTGAAGCATTACTGAAATTGCTGAATCGATCCATTTAAAATATTCAACAAATTTATTTAAGCTAAGTGTATTCTGTAATCTTTCAAAATAAAGCTGTCGCAATTTTTGCATTTGCTTATATTCTTGGCGATAGCGATTTACGGGTTCACCAATAAGATTATTGAAATCAACAATTGTCGCAAAAATATCAAGTATTTCTTTGGACATAATATCGTACATGCTTTTTTCAAAAGCAAAGAAATAACTTTCAGGCCGTGTGTCTTTGGTAAATAATTTATTTTGATCCTCATCGATTAAAGAAACCATGTTTGAACTATTGATAACTTCTGGAGGTTGCAATTCTAATGTGTGAACATAGCGACGATCTATAGACCCCGATTTGCTTGCAGGGAAATCAAATCCATATCCAGTGTGTTGATATTGTCCAATAGGGCCAAGCCAACCCCATCTTCCTGTATAATCGTTGCTTCCTGAAGAAGCAATCGAAACATCAGGAACCGTAAAATTACCACCAGCATCAGAACTGGTTACAGTGGCAAAATCCCAATCTAAAATTAAGGTTTCTAATTGTGGAATTGCCTTAACACTTTTGCTACCTAAAGAATGATTAAGAGTGGTAATATATGCATCTCGATATGGATTCAAAGAACCAAAATTTGTAACATCTTTTGCATGAGCCTGTAAAGCACTACTCGTTAAATAATCCATCCACACTCGCAACGATGTAGATTTAACATTGCTTTTTTGTAAAACTGTGCCGGTTGTATTTGTTCTGTGTGCTCCAACAAAAAAGCGTTTCTTTGCTTTTAAGAAATTTTGAGCGTGTGCTGCCGATATTGAAGATGTTACATTAAAGCTATTATTTAAAACATCCAACACATAATTATAACCCGAAAATTCAACATCATATTGTCCATGAATACTTCCACTTACACCATCCGCTAAGGGATATTTTTTAGGCTTAATTCGAACTGCAAAATTCCATCGACTTCCATCATATACGTCTTGGAAAACAGAACTAGTAAGATTAGGAATTATTCCATTTCCATCATTACTACACGTTAATTGAAAAAATGCAGCGCCTCTTCGGTTATCTGGACGAACCGAACGAACTTGAAATTGACCATAATCAGGCGTACCCCAAGCTGTTGAACCAGCAGCACCAGAAGTGTGACAACCAAAAATTGAAGCTGTTTGAAAAGCAACATTAAAATCAATATTAGTTCCCTTTTCAGGATCGGGCGGGAAATATGATTCTAATTCGTAAGTGTTTCCACGATATTGAACTTGGGCACTTGAGCTTATAAATCCTCGACTATAAGTATTGCCACTCGCTGTCTGTTGATAAACGACCGCATTTAAATTAGTGCCTGAATGAAAATTCGCATAACGTTTTTTGACAGTAGAATTATCATAATTATCTTCTAGCTTATATGTAACTTCGTCGCCATATAGGCGAATATTAACAAGCTCTTTATCAACACCAAAGCCTCTTATAAGATTTCTAAAAGATTTTTCGGTGCCTTTGGATTTGTAGATATAAACTAAATTGTTATAAATATTTTTATAAATTAAGTTTTTAAGTTCATTAATCTTATCCGCAAATTTCTTGGTGTTATTACGAGCATCCAAATATTCTAAATCTGTGGCTTTAGAAAAAATTTCAGATGTTAAAAATCCTGATCCTTCTATGAAGCGATTGACAAAAGGAAATGGCTTATCACTTCCGCTAATATAATCCTTATTTTTAAGACCCGGAACAGCTTGCGTCTGCAAATAAAGCGTATCAAAATAACTCGCCATTATTTGTGTTAAGTTTTGTAATGCTCCTTTGCCTGCATTTTGGTCGTCTGATGTTATCCATTCAGGAATTGTTCCATAAATCGAAGAATTATTAGTTTCATCGTGAAATTTTCCAACATTTTTCTTATTATCTAAAGAAGCAGAAACAAGTGGATGTGAAGAATATAAAATAGGATCCGCGAATTCTGCACTTGCAGCAGATGCTGACATAATAGCCGAACCAGTATTGCGAGAAGTAACCGCATACCCTTCCCATTCTCCGTTTGTTACGCGGCCTGCATAATCAAGTACAACAGCATCTTGCGAATTTACGCTAGATGTATCTATAATCCCTTCGTTAAACTTATAATAAACTCCAAGATCTGCTGGGTTTTCATAACTATATTTTGTGGAAGCTGTTGCTGCTAATGTAACATCAGTGTTTGTTCCGCCGCCAACTTGCGTAAACCAATATTTACCAATTTGTTCAGATGTTCTTCGAGTTTTCCAAAATCTAAATTCATCAAGAGAAGCAGATAATTTTCCATAGCCTCTTGCTACGCCAGAACTTGATACATCTGCCACCAAAGAACCAATTTGTCCAAGCATTGAGCCAGTTATAGTGCCAATAGTAGAACCAGTAGTTTTGGTATATGTAAGATCTCCATTGGTGTACAAACGCCCAGTCATTTGACTGCCGCTATTTATAAAAGTTAAGGCAAAATGATTCCATGAAGAGCCCGTAAGAACAGAGCCGCTCATAACGATTGATGGAACCCTGTCCGCATCTGCCCAACCAGGCCCCATACCAATACCTTGAGAGAAACCATAAGTTCCCGACAAGAGTTCTACGTGAAAGTCTGGCTGTACCTTGTTACCAGTTGTAGATCCTGAAATTCCTACACGAAATCGGCCATAGGAAGGCGAAACGCCAGCGGCGCTGGTCCACGAACCACTGTTCCAGACATCTACAATAACTTGTCGGCGTGATTCATTTGAACTATTAAAAGATGGCTTACGAAGCCAAAATTCAACAGAAATTCCGCCGCTTCCTTCTAATTCAAGATTAGATATACCTTGACTAGCAGTATTGAAAATATTTAATTTATCAAACTGTAAGGTTAATTCTGGATTGGTTTCTGAATTTAAAGAATAATTTACATTATGTCCCTTAAAATAGATCCACTCGCTTTTGGTGCTTACATCATATCCAGTATGATTCGTGGAAGGTGTTCCATATGACTCACCGAAATTAATGTACCCTGTTGTGCGAGGATAATCATTTTCAAAAATATATCGATCAAGATAGGTTCCTGAAAGACTCCAGTTTATTTTTTCTTTTAAAGAACCGTCATAAGGATATTGCTTGCGAATATAATCGTAAGCATCTTCGTAATATTTTTCTGCCGATCCAAATATGGCAAAATTGGAAGCTGATGAAAAATCAACATGAGGAATAAATCTTTTTTTATCTTTAACGTTTGATTTGAGATAATCGGCAGATTCAACAGAAGAGCCAACCTCTCGTCCAGTTGAGTTTTCTAAAAGCTTGTCGGATGTTTTGCCGCTAAAAAGATCTTTAAGGTTAGACATAATCTCACTCTATTACTCGAAATTTAAAAGTTTCAGGTTGTTCCTGATAAGCACCATTTATATAATAAACAAATTTAATTCCATAAGCATAACCAGTTTCAAGCATTTTCATATCTAAATCAAAATAACTTCCGGTTACATCGTAGGAAAGTCTTGTGTAGTTTAAGCTACCAGTTCCATATTTAATAACGTCCTTTTCGTCAATTATCCTAAAAACTTTAAAATAAGCATCTTCTACAATATCGTTTTGAATTTGTGTAGATGCTACTGTATAAATAGTTGGACTCCAATCTTTTAATCGAGTAAAGAGGCGTAACCTTGCTGAATCATTGTTATAATATTCAGATTCCAAATTTGTAATCGTAGTAACATAGCGAGGGATAGAATATATATTTGAAGAATTAAATTTCTTCGGTTTAAACGATCCTGTATGATAAACCTTTGTTCCAGCCGTTGTGATTGCAGAACCGGACGACCCCGAAAACCATCTATCGAACAAAAGACTTGCCGAAGTATCTAGCGCAAAAGAAGCACTATAAATTCCAGTTGTTACATACCCTCCAGTAATGGGATTATTTGGTGCCGCCGTTATTTTTTCTCCTAAAGTGGCGGATGTATAAGTATTGACATAAATCGGACCAGTTCCAACATTTGCCAGATTTGTAGGCTGACCTCTCACATAATTGTATAGATAAAGCGTGTTCAAATTATCAGCAGCACTTAAGTTAGAGCTTGAAACATAAAAACTGCCGCGTTGATCTTTTCGTGTTGAATTCCAACGAGCCTCAATAACTGGCCGTGAGAAGAAATATTCGCTACTTCTTGCAGAAAACTTTTTAGTATAATAAGACTGGTTTCCGTTTTCCTGACTTCCCGTAAGCATAATGCCTACACCATAATTGTTATAATCTCCAGCAATCCATTTTTCTACAAGACCAGTTATTTTAACTTCTAAATCTCCTGTTCCTTCCTCGCCAAATGTTTGGGTATAATTAAATTCATCATATGTAGCTGTTGTTGCGCCATTCCACGAAGCACTTAAATAACTACCGCCCGTTAAGGTTGTACCGTCAATATTTGTCCAAACTGTACTAGCAGCCGCATTAATCCAATTGGAACCAGTTCCATTATAAGTTAAGTCGGAATATTCTTCCATATCCAAACCGCTTCCTTCTTCCCAAGATTGAGAAACTGGAGAGATTACTAATGTAAAATTTCTTGGAAGAGTAGCTGTGTGTTTTACATTATACAACCTTAAATAAAAATCAACACTTCCACTCGCAGGAATTGTTCCCGCAGTACGATCTGCCTGAATTGTTGTTGTGGCATCAGCCGTCGCCACAGGAAATTTAGCAAGAATTCGAGTAAGCTCGCTCGACGCGCTGGTCGCTTGTGCATAAATGGAAAAGACTTCTAAAGAATCGGCCAAGCCCATATTGCTGCCAGTACCACGAGTAGTTAAGTTCGCTTGATAAGCATTCGTAATTGTGTTATCATTTATGGCTGTATATCTTTTAATGCCCATTTATTTAATAGTTCCCTTAATGTCGATATCTGGGTATTTAACTTCAAAAATTACATTTTTTGGTGCATTTATATATCTTCCATCAGCTGAAAAACTTTTATCGATATCCATTAGTTCAGTAGAATAAGTGGCACCCGTTTTTTGAACCACCTTAACACTTGTTACATCAACAAGAGTGGGTAATTTATTAAGGAGATTGAAAATTTGGGTAACAGAAAATGATTCCCCAATCTCATATTGTCTCTCATAAAAAGTTGCCAGTTGTGTGATAGCGTCGTTTAGCACGTCAAATTTGTTCGCCTCCGTAATGGCAATTGCCGTAAACTCAATTCCTAGATTTACAATTTTGGCATCTAAGATGTCAATAGTATCACTTATCATTCTACCTTGATTTAGCCATTGTTTTAAATTTTGTTTTATTGCGCTATTTGTTGCCATTAACTTTCCTTCATCATTTTCAGAAATCACATAGATGTTAAGATTTCTTTTGAACGAACTAGGATCTCGCACAATATTTACGCGCTTAACAGCGCCAAATTGTGGTGGCATTGAATAACATAAACTTTGATAATCTGCCGAAGTGACCGCTCTATTTTGTGAAGAAAAAACATTATATATTCTTGTTTTAAGCTCTTCTACTGTAGGCAATGTCACATCTCCAATAATTGGTTCTTCGTTCGTTACTTCAAGAGAACCAAGCACAGTTCCCAACGAATCTGCACTCAAAGAACTTAAGTTTTCAAAATCCCATTTCGGTGAATCAACATTGATTAAAGAATTGGCAGCAATATTGGTATTCTCTGCGGCGTTTACTCGATAAAGAACTGTTAATGTCGTATTGGCCGGCGCTACACCAAATTTATCTGTTTTTAAAAAATTGGTTGGATCAACCGAAGCATCAGAAACATAATCTTTACCATGAATCTGCATAACAACTGTACTCGGATCTACAAGCGATTCTATTGTTTTGTTCGTGGTTTCTGAGCCATATCCGAATTGCAAAAATACATCAGTTTCCGTTCTTTCCACAACAAACCTGCGAGGAACCACAAAAGGTCTTAAAACGTTTTGTGTAAGATCTTTGGTACTTTCTTGGTTTAATGCAGCTTTATAAATTGTGTCTTGGGAAAGAAAATCAACTTCATAATATTCATTTCCTTCAGTATCCACCACAGATATAATTTCTGTAATATTGTCACCTGTTAATCTTAACCTGCGAAATTTCTGGAAATCTCCAATTGTAAGTTCTTGTCTATCGGTTTGTCCCGAAATAACTTGTCCTTTAGCTTTTATTGCAAAAGAAATTGGAGCACCTGTTGTGCTATTAACATCGGCTACAACAATTTCATTATTGGGATTCGCAAAATTAATGTCTTCATTTAAAGTAAACCCAATACCATCAACAGTGGACAGGGCAGAACCACGACGTAATCGTGGAATATAATTGGCATCAGGCCCAACTTGAGTGCTAGAAGCAGGAACAATGACATAGAAGGTAGATTCTCCAAAGGAAGCCGCGCTAGGTTGGTACCTATATCCCATTTGTCGCCCTAATTTGAGGATATTTTCATACTCAATGGCGGTATCGAGGAAAGACTCATTAACGCTATAGTCCAGATAAAATGATAAAATATCGCCAATATACGCAGTGGTATCAACCATCAACGAACCGAAGCCAGATTCACTGAAATCTTGGAATGTATTTGGGTAATATCTTTTTGCGTAATCTATTAAATCGCTGCGAATAGAATTGAAATCCCTGGATGTATAATTGATTAGCGGATATTGTTTTTTTGAACTCAAGCGTCATTCCCCTCTTTATCAAATAATTAGTTGTTTGGTAAAGTTAGTTCTAAATTGTCTGAAGTATCTAAGGGAACAATCACATACTCTATAGCAACACTTAAATAATGAGGATCTACAGAATCATTATTGGCTGCTGAATTAAATTCTATATTAGTAATCGAAATATATGGAAGATAAGCAGACACTTGCTGAGTTATACGTCCTGAAATTCTACTATAAACTCCCGGATCATCCATCTCAAACAGATATCTTTTTAATCCAATTCCAAAATCTAAATCCATTATGCGTTCGCCTGGAATCGTAAACATTAAGTTTTTAAAATTTTGTTTAACCAATTCTTTATATGTTGTTAGAAGCATGTAACCATTTAGGCTATCTCGCGTCAACGGTAATTGCGGCGTTAATCCTGCCATTTTTATTCACCTCCATTAGTTTCTTTGGGGCCAAGATCGGGCACACCAATATTAATCTCACACGACCCTGCGCCAGTTGGTATTTCTTCACCACCTTCTTCTCCTCCACTAATTAGTTTCGAAGGCCACTGAAGATCCTGAAACCAGTTAGGACCAGGGATAATATCATAAGGTTTGGCATCCAAGAACCAATAAGGTATAGAACCGGGAATATTAAGAGGAATTCCCGGCCAAAATAGTGGCAATAATGTTATTGGCAATAATGCCAAGCTAATAAAAAAGATCTGCGGCTCAGGAATAAAGTTTTCTTCTATGGGCTCAAACCAATCAGCTGGCGGCGTACCAGGAAGATTTGTTTTGCACGGATCACCAAGATTCCCTAAATCGTCTGCCATTTGGGCAATGGAGGCTGCAAGTTGCTGTGCTTGATTTGCCGCCATTTGGCCTTGAGCAATTAATTTATTTACTATTTTAATAGCGGACACAATTTTTTTCGACGTGCCAATATTAGGATCTGATACTTCTACATAATTTTTATAAATAATAAAAGCTGCCTTAAGTGCCATCATCGCCAATTGCTTGCCAAGACCTTCAATGTCCATTCCATTGAGAACAGAAAGTTGCAAGTCCAAATTATTAGGCCCACATTCATCTGCTTTATAATTTCCACTCTTAAGACAGATAAAGAATAATCGTTTTAGATCTATTTTTGTTGCATCAAAAAGTCCATTTAAGTTTTTATATGAAGATAAGAATGTGGAGGAATAAAGAGTTGTTAATGATAACATGCGATCAATGGGAAACATGTACTTAAACAAGGCTTTAAATTCTTCTGTCTCTTTCATTTGTGCCCGTAAACCATCTGGACCATCAAGTCTATTAAAATACTCTTTCTTGAAGAATGAATCAAAATAGGTTGTTGGAATGCCCTGTGCATTAGGGGCCACTCTACTATATCCGAGCTGTTTACAAACATCTTTCATGGGAGTATTTCCGGGAATTTCTTGCTCAACACTTATAATCGGCACAACATGAATATAACGCGAAGAATTAATATCACATTGTTCATCAGGATTTTGAGTGCCCTGTGATCCTGAAACGCAAACTTCTTTTACGAAGAACGCCTTTTCTTTCATTGCTGCGTTTTCCCAATTGTGATCGTCCCAAATACTTTTAAATGGAGCATTAGGAGCTTGCCATGCGCCTTCGCCAGTAGCCGAACCATCATTATGCCAAGTTATTTGTGACAATGCGTCCCACATTGGATCTGCGCTGTGATCCCGATGACATGGGTTCGATGCAAATGTTGAATCGCATTGGATATTAGTACGAGCTTCCCCACTGAACGGTTGTCCACCAATACCACCTCCACCTCCAGTTGCAGGCGGCGGAAGCGTGGTCATATTCTCTAGATGAACTGGCGCAGACACAAATGTTTCCGGTGCAACCACATACGAAATGCGTATTCCCATTGACACTTTCTTGAAGAAGTCGCTTAGAAACCAATCATCGCTTTCTTCTAACCTGATTCCTAGTTCTGTTGCTTGTTGTTCACCACAATCTGCAAAAAGTGGAGTATCTATTAACAAAGCTTTTCTTAGTTTTACAGGCGAACAGGCGGCATTATCAATTCCCAATTGACCAAGGCCACTCCGAATTACCGGATTTCCGTGGAAATTAAACCGCGTTTTAAGATAATCGTTGAATGTGTCAAAATTCATAACACCTTTTAAAAATTCATTACGGCGCACATCAATAAAATTTGAATTTAACCATTTAGCATATTCAATTCCCTCATATAAATCGGGATGTTGACGTTGTTGTGGAGTAAGTCGATCCTGATAATTAGCTTTAAATTGCTCACAACTCATTCCCTGATATGGCAATTCTTCCGCTCTTACATAATATTCAACAATAAAATTGCCATTCTCAAAACCTTCGCCTGCTGTATGTTTCATTGGACGACGAGAAACGCTGGCTTGTGGATCAGCTAAAGATGCTTTTAAATCTGCGGCAATGACTGTACGACCTTCATCTGCTTTCGCAAGGCGATAATATATTCCGTTAATTGATGCAATCCAATCATCATATTTAGCGATGATTCCTCGATAATTGGCCGCGCTCAAAGGTGCATTCCACGGAGCTGTCCAACCAGTATGTTTGGGACTCCCATCTTCGTTCCAAGTCTGTCTTACTCGGTTCTGCTCCCACACCAATAAACTCTTTATTGAGCCAAGATCAAAATCAAGTAAACTTAAATATGGCATACCTGAGTGCCACAAATCAACACCACGCTTTAAGAGTTGATATTGCGCGGTGAGCGGACGACCATGTCCCGGCGAATCGCCGCTGCCAACGGACCCAAGAGTATTTTCAATGCCCCAATAATGCGGATCCGTGGCCGCTTCAAAACCATCAACCTGCGTGGGCGCGGCGTTGGCAAGACCTTCCGTAACCAGTATCCTCCAGGCGTTGAGTTCATGGGTTGGATCGTCAGATTCGTCTATAAACATAGCATCAAGCGTTGGCCAATCGGTGGTCCAGTTTTGGATTCGAAACTTGTTTTCATCTTCGGGAAGGAGGGCATTTGCCGCCCACTCGTTCACTATGGCTAGCATGAGACCTTTATTATTCGGGAGTTTCGTCTCCCGCAACACCGCGAAAATTTCGGGCAGAGTGGTGCCCCCCCCTTTTGCGGCATAGAACAAGCGTTCGACAGACCGTTTAGCTTTCCGCAAGGTCGCGGCATTGGTCGCTCGAAGTGCGCTGGCCGGACTTCTCCACGGCTCATTATAGTATTTCAAGAAAAAACCTGGATAAATTGTTAAATTGCCCCAACCCTGAAAACTCGCATTAATTGTATAAGAATTAAGTGTGTTGCGGTTGTCAGTAGATTTAATATATTTGCTGCCTGACGGCACAAAACTGGCGGCTTGTCGGGTATTGTCGACCAGCGAAGCCGCAACCATTTTAATAATCTCGGCCATTCCTTCTTGTTCTCCAAAGCTCACTCCAAATTCATAAGGAGTGACTTCATCTTCTCCCGGAATATGTGGTCTTCCGGGTGGAGTGGCAGGAATTAAATTGTTGGGGTCATTTGGGTCTTCTACCATTGCCGGCTTTGGGTCTAATGCAGCCAAACCTGCTTTGGAAAAATCGTCGTTACCGGCTGCGAGCGCAGGGGCTACGCCTGGTGGCTGCGCAGGGGTTCGCGCTGGCTCCATGGGACCATGCATAAGCAAACCAGATTCCCACAATGTCCACCATTCGCGGACATTTGCCGAAATGGCATAATCATACGCACCACCATCGTTGGCTCCTCCCAGAACATATCCAATTTGTTTGCTCTTCGAACGCCTTTCTTCACCGCCAAGCCATGGCGCTGTTTCAGGTTTATATTTTTCAGCCCAATCGCTTCCCCTGGCAACTGGAGAATTCATCGACCAAATCTTATCATTAAAATTAGTGCCAGAACCACTTAACACTGGTGATGGTCGCCAAGGGTGTTTCTTGTGTGCAAAATATTTTCTAAACAAAAATCCTATTGGGTATTTGAAAATATATGCATCTTTGCCAGTTCCAACAGGCCCTCCTGCTGTATTAAATTTCTTTATTTGCCCCTGTGAAAGAGTACCATTACCAAGAAGCTGAAGCACTCGATCAGGATCTAATTTTCTTCCAGCTGGATCAGGCGGATCAGCTTTAGTATATCCTAATATTCTTGCCTTCGGGCCGATCTCGGAGGGAACCGCATAAGAAGGAAGCCACTCTTCCAACAAAATAGAATCCAGAGCCGTATCACCAGTCGTGCCCAAAGTTTTTGTTAAACGATTAGAGACACCAAAAATTTGTAAACGAATAAAATATTCTAATGCAATACCAACCAAATCGGTGCCTTCGGGATAAAAGCCTCCACTCAATTCAGTTTTTAATTGCTGCTTTGGGGGAGTCATATTGCCCGCATTTCGATTATATAGTTCAATGGTTTCTCGGGCAAACTCACCAAAAAAGTTTTTGTCAGCAATATCTTTTCTCATAGATTGTTCGATATAAGAAATTAAAACTGAATCAACATCTTCGGGCGCTTTATAACGAAAATAATAAAAAGAAAAAATGGATCTCATCAATATTTCCAAGACATAAGTTCGAATTGTTAATAAAACTGCACCTCCCAAATTTGCTTTTTCAAATGGATTATCTTTGTTAGTTCCCTCTCCACTCACATTTGGAATGCAGCTTTCAATGCATTGAATAAGACCGTATTCTTCTTTAACTCTTTGTTTAATCAGTTCAACATCTAATAAACTTGCATTCAGATCGCAAGTTTGACCAATTTTATTCATGGGAGTAAGATTGAGAGAACCAATCTTTTTCAAATCCAAAAATGGAGATTCTGAAATATTGTTTGTAAGAGCACAATAAAAATCCTTCCACAAACAATCATAAGAACTGCTTTGAGCACCAGAAGGACCATATGTTTTAGATAAATAAAAATCTTTTAAGCTATTTTGTTGGGCAGTTGTAAGTCCAATTCCTTGAGTATAAGATTTATTATTAGGCCCTGGTTCTGTAGGTGAAATTAGTGGTGGCGAAACCTTTTCTCCATTTTGATATATTGCACCACCGCCGTCCCATATATCCTGGTTCCACGCTGTAAAGAGTTTTTCTTGAGGAATATTAGGATCACTAGATGCGGTGGGTGTACTTATATTCTCTATCACTGGCACTATTCGGGGCGATGTCACAGTTAAATCTTTTATTTCGCTTGCCTGATACAAATTCAAAGATGGCATTTTCGCAGAATGTCCACCTCCATCTGATCGCATTGTAATAGTTACATCAAAGCTATCTTGGGGTATTCCATTTTTATGAGGAACTGTAAAAGGTACTTGATAATTTATATCAACCTGAGAGTTCTTTATAAAGCTAAGAGCCTGAACTACACTCGACGCGCCTGCCGCAAATTTTGTACTAGAAATTCCTGCGCCACCTGCGCCAATCGACGCACCGCCCACATCTGAAGGCGCAGTGTTAAGAGCGGCAACCATTGAGTCATAATCCATTCCGACGCCTTCAAAAAGATTATTGGGGACTTGTAAAGAATAAACATGTAAGCGTTGTGCCACATCGTTTACATCAAAAAATTCTCTCGAAAAACACATTTTTTGAAACGCTTCACGCAAACCTGGAGCCACAATTTCTGGTCCTCTTTCTTTAATCATAACAGGAATAGGAGAATAACCATATATCTGAGTGTATTTCGCAAAATGATTTTTCCGATAACCGCCGCTAATTCTGCCAAACCTAAAAACATCGTCGGGAACACTATAATACTCAGTTGGTCGACGCCTTCCTCCACCAGTTGTTGCAGCGGCTGGCCCATGTTTCATCAATTGTTCCCATATTCTTTCTTGCTCTCCAGTGGGCATTGGCTGACCGAATTGCACTCTTTCTCCAGCAGTCATTGCTGCGCGTTCATTTTCGGTAAGCGCTGGATCATTTCTGGCCCAGCCTATATCATCTAAGCCTTCGCGAACATCGCCCGCGTCGGATCCGAGCCCCAAAATCCCGGTCTCCTCATCTTGCCCCAATCGCCACGATTTACCTGGCACAAGAGCTTCCGCAGGCAACGCACCAAACTCGTAATTTAAGTTAGGATCTTTAACAAGAGAAATCCACTGCGGATTAAGGATAATATCGGGTTGCCCATCAATATTTGCGTCCAATGTTCGCTTAACCTCTCGTTCTACAGTTGTACTTTGTATTAGTGCGGGAATAAAATTATTAATATCTTGATTCCAACTCATTAAACACCCATCGTAAAGTGTGTCAAGAACCTGATCCATCATATGGATAAAAACTGGAGGATTTTTGTCCATTATTCCTTGTTTTACGCCCTTAAAAACCAACTCTCCGGTGTGTTTGACCACAAATTGATCTTGCCCAAGAGAGCCAGGAATATGACTTCGCATAACCTTTTCATTAGGAACAATCGTGCCATCTTCTGTACGAAAAACCATTTTACAATAAATGTCGGGAGCAATTCCTTCCAACAAATTATCCTTTTCAAGCATTACTGATAATTCTTTAAGTGCTTTTTCTGTGCGAGCTTTTGATTTCTTGGCCTGCTCTTCGGCTTGTTCCAGGCTTAATCCTTTCTCTTCAAGCATAGCTTTTCGTAATGCCGTTTCATTTACTTCACTAAAACACCTTAATTCTATAGGAATAGCCTCAGTAACGTCTTTTACTTTTTGCAAAACTGGACGATTCCCAACAAGTTTTCCCAACTCTTTGAATGTTTTAGTAATAAATTTATGAGGCCCAGCAGAATCTTCGCCAGCTATAGCATTAATTCGAGGAAATGCACCCGATTTCAATAAGCCATCAACTGCATTAAGAGGATTATTGCCAACGCCGCAGCCCAAAAGCATATTGCCCATTTCTCCTGGTGTTAAAACCTCTGATGATGCCCGAATAAAGGCTGCATATTCTTGTTTGTTTGCTTCTGTTTCTTGCTGAATTCGTTTTCTAACTTCTTGATGGGGTAGAAAATCCACATCGTGCTCTCCAGTAGAACTATGTCCGAGTGCGTCAGTAAAGCCGGGATAATCAGCTACCCATAAAGGATTTTTTGCGTGAGCTTCCGATTCAGCAGCAATTTGTGCGGCTTCTTGTTCCAGTCGCGTTCCTCTTGCTAATGTTTGAGTTAAAGTTCCAATTGTACCACCAGCAAGAGCTTTCCCAAATTCAGCTCCCAAATCCACACCACCAAAATTCAAACCGTCCAAGCGACCTTTTCCGGCTGCCTCATTTTGAAGAGCACACTCATTGCAAAGATTAAGTAACTGTTCAATAATTCCAACAATGGTTTCGACCAAAACATTTATCACCGCATTTATAAGAGCTTCGAGCATTTGTTTCCCCACAGCTTTCATATAATTGGCAGTGGGAAAATCCTCGGGCCAAAAAGATGACATACTTGGGATAGAACCGATCAAATTGGCTGTATCTTCAAGTGCTGCCGATGCCTGGTTTAAAAATTGTTTTGAAAGATTAATGTATTCAAATCCCTTAAACCCAATGCATTCCATAGCAGAAGCAATTAAGTTTTGAATGGGAATTTTATTTAATAGGTCTTTCCATATACCATCCGACAAATAATTTGATGGATTACGTGTTGCGTATCCTGTTAAGGTTGTAAGATCACTAACTATAGAATCCAATTGTCCAACCATTGAATCTCCAACAAATTCAGCAGCTCCATCAAGTGTGCGTTTCAAATCCTGTCTGGCTTTCCGCCTTTGGAGGGCTTCTTTTTCTTCCTCGATTTGCTTTTGTGTCAGAGGGTTTCTTGTGTTCGCAGCCTTGATCGACTCCTTCACTCCACTTTCATCACAATTTGAGCTTCTGCGAGCAGCTTCTGAAAAATCAATATCGGGAGAATTCAATATAAAAGAACCCAAAAAGTCGGACCAAGTATATTGTTCATTCTTCTTATGAATATCATACAATTCATCTAATTTAAGCAAAAGATAAACTGTTCGATCATTGGCAGCTGGTCGAGATTTTACAAAATTATTAAAACCTACGTTTAAATCTGTAAAACATATTCCCGGATTCCATTCTGCATATACAAATTTATATTCATCATCAATTCCCAAAGCCAACAAATCAGATCTGCCACGATCAAAAGTAAAGTTATTGTCTTGAACAAGTTGGGCAACTTGAGGAACAAATTGAGATAAAAGTTCGGCCTGATAAGGAAGATCAATTCCTGGGGTTTTTCCAAGAAATTCTTCTATTTCCGAATTCATTTTCTTTAAAAGTATTCCAACACCTTTAATTTTTTTTTCTAAAGTGGATGTATTAAGATAAATTTCCTCTGAAGCCGAAGGTTTTACCGCAGGAGGAGGAGTGGGCCTTAGATTATCTAATATTTCCATGGGAATGGAAACCAAAACCTTAATTTTTGATTTGGGTCTGGGCGAAAGATACCAATCTTCAGCTGTAGCAGTGTCTACAGCACTTTCTTCGCTGGCATCTCTATCAATTTTGTTATAAAATTCTAAAAGATTTTCAAACCCTGGACGTATTGCGTTGTCTTTAATTTGTTGTAATGTCGTTTCATTGCCGTCAGTAGTAGTTGCATCAGTAACCACCACAATTGAATATCTATTATCAAGCACTTTAGTACGTGGCATTAAACGATGTCCGTGAAGGGGAACTCCTGTTGCGGGCGGATCTCCATGAGGCGGCGGATTTAATTGATCACAATCGGGCCAACAATTACTTTGGGCCTCATGAACTACCCAATTTCTCACTTCATGTCTGTGATGAATTCGTGGTTCTTGAGGGTCATGAGCATCTAAAGCCCAGCCATTGCCGTTTTCATCAACCTCAAATAAATGAAAGTGCTTCTCTTTTTTTGTTGTTCGACCTTGAGTGGGAAATTCATAGGTTGCTTGCTGGAAAAGAGTTTCTCCAGCATTCATTAGGGTCCAATCTCGCGTGAGCAATTTTGGAATATCAACTCTTGGATCAGCAGCCATAATCAGTTAGTATTATTATATCGACTATTGATATAATATTCCGCATCCTTATCCGTTAAATATTTCGCTGGAAATTTCGCAACGTTTTTTTCAAAGTTTGATAGAGACTCCATAGTTTGGGATAAATGATTCTCGGCTGTTTGTCTGCCTGCGTGATATACAGGGTCAGCCCTTGTTGTTAGTTGTTTCTCATTATCTGAGTCACAAAAAGGCGAGAAATGCTGGTGACTGGTTACTTCTTTATTAAGTGTCATTTGATGTTTAAGAAGTGTAACTACGATCCCAGCCAAATCCCACACATGAAAACTAAGCTTTTCTAAGGCTACAGATAAATTGCTGCCCTTCACCATCGGCTGCAAATCTTCATCATTATTTCCAGCAATTATATCAATTCCCTGAATTGATTGAACACTTCCGCCTTGTGAGTTTTTACTATCGGTGCGCGTAATCAGTTTAATTCCTTCGCGAGCAACCAACCTAATTCCATCTGCCTTTAAAGCAATGCCTGAACGAGTAGGTGTGCTTCCTACTTCGCCTTCACACAAACCAAAATTTTTATCTATATCTGTTTTTTGACTTATATAGATCCGCGCAGCATCTTTTCTAAAATCAGGATTTGCCCAAATTGGTTGATCATCTCCAGTATACGAAGCAGCATTAGCTCCCATTCTTCCAACACAAATATCAATTGAGGCGCATTGCGTATCTCCACGACCACCATATCCACTTGCACGACTGGCATATCGATCTCTTCCAAAAACAATACAAGCTCCATGATCATTTTGCACTAATTTTTCAGTAGAAGTTTGAATATATCGAGGACAAGTTTCAACTTGCTGTGGATCTTCACAAATTCCCGATATATTAGTTTGATCTAGGCGTTCCCACTCTTCTTGGCTGGCTTTGCTTTGGCGACCATCTGCACTAAACGCTTCTTTAAATGCGCCACCACCACCTGACTTATTTACCATTTTGTTGTTCTCCCGTTGCTATCATATTACATATGTGCCCTAATCGGGCGTCGTCGGGCAGCAGCAACATTTTGAGCAGTAGCAACATTTACTTCTTTTGCGGCAGCCACAGCAGGCGTAGTTTGTTTTAATCCCTCAACATGTGCGGCACCGATGGCGTGCAGCTCTTGTAACTTAGCGCGTGTATTTGGCCCAACGACTCCATCAGCCTGCAAACCATTTTCTCTTTGGAAACCTTCAACAGCTTTTTTTGTTTTAGGGCCGAATTTACCATCAGGCTCAACATTTAAAGCTTTTTGTAAAGTTACAACATGTTCATTTTTTTTCATACCTTGCCGCAATGTTTTGTCGCCAAAATTTGGTGGCGATGGCGGTGGTTTTGTTTGAGGCACATTTGTCTGTTTCCCGCCACAATTATTATTATTGGAGCCAAAATTATCTGTTCCAACACCTTGTTTCTTTTTATCAAAATTACTTTTTGTGGATTTGCAAGTTGATGCAAAAGCTTTTTTAGTTTTTCCTAAATAAATCCCCACAGTAGATCGCCAATCTCCAAAAGACCATGGATATTGTACCATTACAAAATCACCAACAGCAGGAATTATTTTATCAAGTTCTTCGTTCTGTGCCTCATAAACATAATGCCAATCAATAAACTGTTTTTCATCGGTACTAGGATTTGTAAAATTGCAAGGATAAGGAAGTGCTCGATCCATATCTGTACGCACTATCATCTTAAGACAAGTTGTGGTTTTCTGGCTGCTTAATTTGTTGGCTCTTGCTCTTGGGCCTCTTGGATCAGGCTTACCATTTACCATAACTTTTAAAACTTTTCCAATTAATTGTGGAGGAGCTTCTTTCGTTTGTTTTTCATTAACCTTTTTTGCGGCGCGAGCAAAAGCTTCAAGTCCGCCTTCGGGTTCAGTTAAATCTGGCGGCGCGGGTTCGCCACTACCTGGCTGAATCTCATAACTGCCTTCAGTTAAAAACTTCTTTGACATTATGAATTCTCCTTGTTTAATTGCTCAAAAATTTCATCCCGTTCTGCGGAAGATAAATCTGTATTTGCTGCTTCGCCTTTCTTTTGCAAAGTAGCAATTTTTACAAGTTGTTCGTTTGATCTCTGAAGAGTCTCAACATATTTTGCGGCAATCAAACCGACCTCTTTATGTCGATGCTCATCGTTCCCAAGGTATTTGACCAAATCTTTGAGCAGTTCTTTGGTTTGATCCCGATCTGCTCGAATATTATCGATGGCTTCTCCAGCCAATGTTTCAAAATCTTTTTTTAATTGTTCCATTTTTTCTTAAAACTCGCGTACTCAATTCTAAATTTATTTAAACTATTTAAAACTTGCTTCGTATTCAAATTTGTGATCTCTCTTATGTACAAGTAAATAGCTTTTTTATTAAAAATTTCAATTGTGTCGGCGTCAGTAAATAAAATTTTAATGGCTTCTAGGATTTTTCTTTCATTTTCTTTAAGATTTTGTTTTTCCCACTTCCTGATTTCTCCCCACAAATATTCCATAAACTCTCTTTTCTCGCGGTCCATATCATAAGAATTGTAGATTGCGAGGTGGTCCATTTCAACTTGCTTTGAAATTTGATCATAGCCAGCTTCGCGTCTGAGCTGGATTGCATTTTTTTTAACTTTCGCAATAAACCAATTTTTTGTTATGACGCTAAAATAAGAGAAGGCTTTGGAGCCTTTGTTGGGATCAAAATTGCTTAAAATTGTAACGAGATGCATTTCGCATTCGCTCTTCAAATTTTCGATATTGGGAAGATTAGTAAATTTGTAAGTAAAAACAATCTTATTGATCATTTCTGTGAAAACAGGCTGGATAATATCTCGATATAATTCATTTCGACGCTTGTTATCCTCGGTAGAGATATACATGAGAATTGCATCTTCATGAAATTGGGTGAAATAATTATTCTTTTTCTTGCGCTTCTTCTTGACCATATTTTTCCTGTAATTCGAGTGAAGCGCTCTCAAGTTGTTCTGCTAAATCAGGCTGTGTAAATGAATGAAGACCCTCATATTTTGTTAAAAACTCATTTAAGGTTTTAGAATGTTCCAATAAACCACTCAAAGTTTCATCACCATGAAAAACTGGCATCTCATATACTGTTTTTAGGTGCTCTCCAAATGAATCCAGGCGTGTAAAGATTTCGGCTGATTCTTCTGAAATCATAAAAACCTTTACAATGTTCCGTCGAATATATGATATCAAAAACACATTCAACAAAACAGAAACAAGCACTATTAAAGTGCATATCGTTCCTACTATCAACCACTCACTCATCATTTTTATATTCTCTTTTCGTAAGCTTTTCCTGCTCTGCTCTCAATTCCTGCGTTGCCTCTTCAATGGTTTCCCTAACAACGCTTCCAACCTTCTTTTTCTTGCCCAAATCAATAGTTTTTTTACTTAAAAAAATTGCAGAAGGTCTGCGCACCACATCATGTGATACTTCACAAAGTTGACAAATTTGAACAGTTTCTTTCAAAGAATGACGAATTTCAAATTCTCCTTCGCACTTCTTACAATAATAAACATATTTTGGCATTAGGCTTCTTGTTCTTGAACAGTCTCCTCAGAGGAAGGTGCCTCGATGATTGGAGGATTCTCCACAACCAGTCCTTCTTTGGCTTCAACAATTTCAAAATCTTGAAGCAAGTGAGTAATATCTGTTTGCTCCATAATTCCCTTTTGTAGCGCCATCATAATTGCACCGATGGCTTGATTTGATAATTTCATATTAATTCTCCTTAGTTATAATATTATATCGTACTTACACCCAATTGTTAAATTTTTCAAACACATATTCGGCAGTTGGGTGACATCCGAATTCAGATAAAAATAAAACTGATGTGTTTAAAGGATTCCAAGTTTGTTCATATCTTGTTTTGTTTTCTAGTCTAGACCACACAACATGCGGACAAGCACACAAACTAGCCAAATGAATCGGTCCTGATGTTGGCCCAAAAGTATATTTAGCATTCCTAACAACATCAAATACATCGGATGTGTTGGTTCCACGTAAATCTGCTGTTTCTTCTAAATGAGCAGCTTCTTTTTTACTGCCGATACAAGCTACTTTATTTTTGGGAACATCTAAAAGTTCCAATAACTTTTTCCACTTTAAAATATCCCAATTGTCTTCTTTGCGCAATTCGCGGTGTCGTAAATGAAAAACATAATCATATGCAGTGTCGATTTTATTTCCATATGTAATATATTCGGGAGTTATATCGTAGTTGCCCAATTTGAAAGATTCTGTATAATGAGTTTTTGGTGGCCACCCGATTCGGCGTGGAGTGAAAATGGTTGGACTTTGTTCTAAGAATTGTCGGCCTCGATTCATTAGTGTTTCGCGCAACAGTTGATTAGTATCAACTCCGTGCATAAAAAATGAATCAGCCCATCCGGTTTGCGAATCTATAAACAAAAAATCTGTAGCAAAATCTTTATACAAAGCTTCTGAGGTTTCACGACATAGAATAAGGGTTTGCTCAAAATGGCGCGACAAAGCTCTAACATATGCTTGCCAAGCAAATAATTCCCATCCAAATTCTCCGACCCACGGCCCAGCGATCAATAGCTTATTTGATTTGTTCATATATTTCCATTATCTTCTGTGCCCAATTAATGCGGGTAAACTGCTGGACTGTTTCATACCCCTGATCTGCAATTTGTTGACGCTCAATATCATGAGATAAATAATATTCTATTTTCTGGTTTAGGTCTTCTGTGTCTCTATAAATAACCAAATCTTTGCCATCTACAAAATGCTCTTCTCTTCCTATCCAATCATCCGAGAGCAAAAATCCGTTTGCTGCCAATATTTTGTATATTCGATCTGATGCTCCCTGATCCGTACAAAAGTTTAAGTTAATTTTTGTCTGTGAAACTAAGCGCGGATGTGCGAAACCAAATATGTTATTAGAAACAGTAACTTCCTGTGAAATTGCGTTCAATATACTTTGTCGATTTCCATATGGATTGCCCACAAATCCTACATCGCATTTATGTTCTAAATCTTTATAGGGCTTTTCAGTGAATGAATCAAATCCCTCGCACACATAAAAACAATTATCACTTATTTTTTTAGCCTTTTCTAAAACATTTATTTTATCAAAACATGCAAAATCAACTAGGCCAAGTCTTTCTTGCATTTCAGGTGTATAGCTAACAAGAGGATCCATAAACCATAAACAAGTGGTAGTTATCTTATTTATTTCTTTAACTATTTCATTAGGAATACCGTTACATTTACTATAGATTATTAAATCAAAATTGTTATCTTTAATGGTTTTAAGTAAATCCTGATCGCGGGGTTGCGGCCCCACTTGTTGAGCTTTTTGTCGATAAGGATACCCAACAATATTATATCCCAATTTCTTAAAAGCTAGGAGCTGAGAGGTATTGGTTGATTTTCCAGTCCTATCAAAAACGCCAATAAATAAAATTTTCATTTTATTAAACTTTTATTAGATGTTTAAGCCTTTCTAATATTATGTCTGTTGTATCTTCCAATGTTGGATGATTGTTGCAATAATCTTCACACTCTTTCCGGTTGAGGATCGGAGTATTTTCCCACACTTCCTTTATGGTATTTTTAAAATCTTCATAACTATTATCATTAAAATAGATTGCTCTATCTCCCAAATAATCGCGTCCACCCTGGTAAGGTGAATCACTAATAACCGAAACTTTTCCCAGACGATGACCTTCCAAGAGTGTCAAACCACCAGTAGACATTTCATGATATTCACAACACATAAAACTACATTCAGCAATTACTTTTTGAAATACAGAAGTTGGCATATTATTTTTGGTTTCAGCCAAGGGTATGTTTAATTCTTCACAAGCCCTCTTAAGCCAGCCAAAATTTTTATCAGCCACATATGGCCTAAGTGGATTCAATATATATCTTTTATCCTCTATTGGATCCTTATAATCAAAAAACCTAGCCCAAATCTTCATAAATTTACATTTATTGGTATCAATACCTTCTTCTTCCATTCTAAGAATTCCTTCATTAGAAATACACCAAATTTCCGTACTTTTGTGCAAATATTCTTTGTATTTATGCCAGTCATAACCATGTGGATTTGGAGCAGTCCAAACAGTTTTATAGAAATCTAACATGTAACTTATAATGGGTATTTTGGAATAAGCTTTATGAAAAATATCTAATAGCCCAACAGTAGCTTGTGTTGTATTTACAATAAAATCACATTCTGGGTGAATAGCATTTAAATGAACTATCACCCCTTTAGATTCGAACACTGGAACCCAAGGTTCGATATTTTTAGAAGGGGGAGTTATAAGCGAAATCCTCATAATTTATACGTTATATTCCTTATTTAATTTTTGCATATCATATTCTACCATAGTTCTTACCATTTGTTCAAAATTAACTTGAGGATGCCAATTAAGTTTATTAAATGCTTTAGAAGAGTCACCTTGAATTATATCCACCTCAGTTGGTCGTATAAATTTAGAATCTTGCTTAACATACGGTTCCCAATTTTCAATCCCAATATACTCAAAAGCAATCTTTAAAAAATCCCTTATAGAATGTAATTGATTTGTGGCTATTACATAATCATCAGGAGTATCTTGCTGCGTCATCAACCACATCGCTCTAACATAGTCAGGAGCGGATCCCCAATCTCTTTTTGAATCCAAATTTCCAAGAACAATGTGTTTTTTTACTCCACATTTTATTTGAGCAACCCCTTGTGAAATTTTACGTGTTACAAATTTTGGACTACGACGGGGTGAATTATGATTAAATAAAATAGCATTACAGACAAATAAATTGTATGCTTCACGATAATTTCTAGTAATCCAATAAGAATAGAGTTTTGCCACCCCGTATGGACTCTGTGGCATACACGGGCTTAATTCATTGGAAGGAACATCCACAGCCCGCCCAAACATCTCAGAAGACCCAGCCTGACAAAATTTTATATTCTTGTTACAGTGACGAATTGCTTCTAAAATCCTTAACACACCAATTCCATTTACTTCACTTGCATCTTCTGGCGTATTCCAGCTTTCGCCTACCGCACCACGATTAGAAGCTAAATTATAAATCTCATCGGGCTTGATATTTTCCACACATTTAATAATAGATTTCTGATCTTTTAAATCACTTTTTATAAAGTGCAATTTGTCTTTGCTACTCTCTAAATTTCTATGATTTAAAGAACTTTCATCTCTTATTGTTCCCCATACTTCATAATTCTTGGATAATAGAAAATCAGCTAAATGACTTCCGTCCATACCAGTAACACCAGTTATTAAAGCTGTTTTTTTCACTGTAGAAGTCCTTGACTCTCACCTCTTTTTAAATATTCATAATCGGCCCGATACATCATTTCATATAATTGTTGAAAACTTATACGTGGTTCCCACTTTAATATTTTTTTAGCCTTCGAAGCATCTCCCAAAAGATATGGAACTTCTTGTGGCCTAAAGAGTCTTTCGTCTATTTCAACATATTTATCAGGATTCAAGTCAGCATACGAAAATACACATTCCAAAAATTCTTTAATCGTATGAAAATCTCCCGTCGCAATTACATAATCATCAGGCTTATCTTGCTGTAACATCTTCCACATAGCCTCAACATAATCTCCAGCATAACCCCAATCTCTCTTGGCGTCAAGATTACCAAGAAATAATTTATCCTGAAGTCCCAATTTAATTTTTGCCGCTGCTAAAGTTATTTTGCGAGTGACAAAATTCTCTCCACGCATAGGCGATTCATGATTAAAAAGAATACCACTTGATACATGAAGATTATAACTTTCTCTATAATTTCTTACCAAATTATGAGCAAATACTTTTGCACATGCATAAGGAGAGGCAGGCATCAATCGCGAATCCTCATTAAAAGGATAATTTAAATTATCTCCAAACATCTCAGATGAAGACGCTTGATAAAATCTAGCATTTGGACAAACAGTTTTTATTGCATTTAATATTCTTAAAGTTCCCATAGCTATCCCATCAACTGTGTGTTCGGGAATATCAAAGGAAACACGAACATGTGATTGGGCCGCAAGATTATAAATTTCGTCGGGGTTTATATCAATCAATAATTTCCAAATTGCCCCAGCGTCATTTAAATCAAAATATATTAATTGAAAATTCTTATGTTGAAAAATCTCATCCACTCTCTGGGTGTTTTCAACTGATGTTCTTCTTTTGAGGCCATAAACTTTATAATTTTTTTTTAACAACAAACGGGCCAAATAAGCGCCGTCTTGGCCAGTAATACCAGTTATTATTGCTTTCATTTGTTTCATTACAAGCATTCTCCATCTTTTATCCCCGTGTTTACAATTGTACTAATAAATTCTATTTCTTCCTCGGTCAAAAGTGGATGATTCGGCAAATAAAAACCATATTCATCAACCGCCGACACATTAGATAAATCATCTTCTCCATATTTTTTAACATAAAAGGGTTGTTTCCCCAGAGAACCACAAATAAGAGGACGAGTTTCTATATTTTTTTCTTGAAGCATTTTAACAATTATACTTTTATTGGGATGTATCACTGGAAATGCAAAATTCGATATAAACTTATTTTTGTCTTCTTTGATATTCCAATATGGATTATCAATAAGCTTGTTGTACAAAATAAAATTTTTATTTCGCTGTTCACAAATACCACCTAATTTGTCTAGCTGCCCTAAACCTATAAACGCCTGCAAATCTGTAGAGCGTAAATTAAAGCCAGAATAATAAAAAGTATAAAGAGAGTTAAACCCATCAATTTCCCACTCATTTTTTAACTTCATTTGATGATCTAAATCCATATCACGACCCCAACCGTGACTTCGAACACTTTTAAGAACATTTGTTAAATATCTATCATCAGTAGAAACAACGCCACCTTCAATAGTTGAAATATGATGACCAAAAAAAGTGGAAAAGGTTGACATTAGTCCAAAAGTTCCAAGCTTTTGATCCTTATATTTACTTCCCATAGATTCGCATACATCCTCTAATAAAATGACATTATATTTTTCACACAACCTCACTATTTCATTCATATGCGGAACTAATCCCAAAACCGAAACCAAAACTAAAGCTGATGGAGACTCTTTTTTAAAAATATTTTCTAAAAAATTTAAATCAACAGAAAGATCTTTCATATTGATGTCGCATAAAATTGGTTTTAATCCCAATTGCATCACAGGAGCTAAGTCGGTCGCCCAAGACAATGCCGGGACCACTATTTTAGAACCAGGAGAAATGTAATCTCCTTCCAATAAAGCTGCAAACATTAAAAGATTAGCAGAAGACCCAGAATTGCAAAAAAGAGAATATTTTCTGCCCAGCCAATCAGACCATTTATTTTCGAATTGTGTTGTTAATTCTCCTTTTGTAAGTCGGGGGTAAGTTTTTAACCATTCAATCAATCTATCAACATCTTGATTGTCAATAGTATCTTTAGCTAACGTAATTTTATCCATCATCTTAATTTTTATTTTTAAAACCTTTATACTGTTTTACATTGCCATCATCAAATCTCTTAATTCCTTCCTTATTAACATGAACATCCAAATACTGGTTAATAGCTTTAGTTAATTTAGGCCGACGATCTTTAAAGCAAAAATCCAACTTTCTCTTTAAGTCAAAGACTTCTTGAGGATCATTAGACTCCGCGCAAGCGTCTTCAATCTTCCACATCCGTATATGCAGAATAATATATTTTTCTAACATTTCTGCAAAATTATCTGACCACTCAACACCCTTAAAGTGGGGAGGCTCCGTATCAAATCGAGATTCTATTTCTTCTAGTAGTAATTTACTTATTTTTTCTAATCTTTCGCTCATAACGGTACTCTTTCTAAAATATTTTTTAAAACCCTTCCAACGTGTATATTATCACAACCTCCGGTTTCCAAAAATGTAACACCATTATCATTAACAGGCTCTAACGCTAATAAATTTTGAGCATGATTCGGAAGCCAGTTTGTCATTAAATTTATAGCAGGATGAGAATAGGCACCCATAACCCATTGAGCACCACTATCAGTTCCAATAACTAATTGTGAGGCTAACGCTG
>Ga0080013_1000724_pt1 | contig 45776 bp, 44 predicted proteins | sample ETNvirenome_6_85_FD_69236 | JGI IMG/M metagenome (GOLD analysis project Ga0080013, IMG submission 69236) | Marine viral communities from the Pacific Ocean - ETNP_6_85 (SPADES assembly) (version 2) | ecosystem: Environmental > Aquatic > Marine > Oceanic | place: Pacific Ocean | collected 2013-06-19
GGGACTTTAACAACTTTGGAGCCGCCCGAACTGGAGTTATCCGAAACGGCGAATGTGTCCTCTCCGGTAAGAGCTGTGTTTTTAACAAGAATAGGAATATCATCTAAGGTAGGCATAATCGTAGTTGGGTTATGCGCGGGGTAGATCAAGGGATACTTGATCTACCCCGCACAAATTAAACCTACGCAGCAGGCGTAGTGCTGTCGCGCTTGAACAAGATGACAAAACCAAAGTCGGTCTTAATCGGCTTGGTCGCGCTGGCCATTACGCCACGGAAGAAACCAATTGTCCCATCTGGATTTGTTGCCTCTGATAAGATATTTTTCCACGAAAATTCTCCGCGATAATTTACGGGGTTGAACTTAATCTTACCCGCACCAGAGAATGGATTCGGAATCTGGGACTCCAGCACTTCAGGGTGAACAATGAACGCGGCCTCGTAGCTAGCGGTGTCGTAGCTGGTATTGACCGAAGTCAAACCGGACGAAACCGTGTAGGGAATTTCGCGAGTAATTTGGTCAGTGCTGGCCAAGTTGAAGCGGGGCGCAAGATCGTCCACGATGTGGTAGAACCCACGGAAGGACTTCTCAATACCCAGCGGAGCAATCAGATCGCTCACCTTCGCATTGTTATAACGAACATCATCACGGAATCCTGCTTCGGTCTGAAGCTGGTAGGATGCCTCCGAAGAAAGGACGAGGGCAAACACCGGACGACCATTCTCACGACCGTAGGCATTGTTACCAGCTCCAGCGCGGATCAGGTTGTAGTATGCCTTGTCGAGGATGGCGTTGGAGATGTTGGACGTAGGAACAGTCATCGACCCCGAATCGCCAAGGTCAAGGGCACTGGCATCAGTCCCCTCAAAGCCGTAGCCTTCAAAGCCCGTCTGGATCGCGGTGCCAGTAGCAACACAACCGATGTAGCTGTTAGCCACGCGGGAGAACTCGTCGCGATAACGGTTTTCCCAAGCGTAACGAGTTACACTCGTCATGGTGTCCATGACAGCACGAAGCTGCTCCTGACGATGAGCCGCGAACCGGAGGTCCTCCAGCGAGATGCGGGGGGATTCGATTACGGCCCTCTTCAGGTTGTAAGCCTTGAGCCTCTTCGCAAACTGCACAGCAGAACGAAGGTCGTTAGTACCATTAACGCCACGGCCACCCATTGTCTCATCAGTGGTGTCGTTAAGAACAGACCGCCCTTGAATCTGGGGGCCACTGGTCTTGGTGGTGGCATCGAAAGACTCGCCGGAAGAAATAGTCCCGCCAAGGTCGTTCCAATCCACACCCTCGACATCAGTAGCCGCGTCGGAGTCGTTGATCTTGGTTGCCACCGCACGATCATAAATCAGCGTGGTGAGTTGATATCCTTGCCCGTCAGGGAAGGTTGTTTGCTTCACGAGGTCGAGCCAAGGTGAAGTGTGCAGGGTGTTGGTGTAAATGTCCTGCCCGATACGATTGGCCTCTTGTTGCAGGACGGTATCAACCGCTGCAAGGCCCCGTAACATATTAAATGGAGTGTCTGCTGCTGCCATGATAAAAGAAAAGTTGTGCCTCCATCACATAGGAGACAATTAAAAGAAGTGTTCAGGGCGATTGGCCGCGAGTAGAACTATTTCAATGGCTAGAGCAACCAGACCAAGTCTATGTAAAGGGTCACAGCCCAGAAACGGCGCGTAGAACTATTTGATGGCTAGAGCAACCAGTTGCCGTATTGAAAGGAATTCTATTTAAGAATGCCCAAATGTCAATAGGAGATTTATTCCGTGGTTTGCCAAAGGTCAGGAGGACTGGATTTTCTACGTCAAAGGTGTAGAATAGGCCCCAGTATGGTGGATAACGACATGATCACTGTGATCTACCTGTTAAGCTCGATATTTTTAATCTGGCTGGCAGCAAAACTTCTGGACACATAGCCCCGCCTCAGATAGAAGGCGGGGTAATGAAATCCACATTATTTGCATTGGGAGTGGGGTGCGCCTTTCTAGGCACCTCTTGCTCTACGACAGATCTGGGCGGATCGGTTCCCCTACCTTTTACCGATCCTTCAACGGACGCAAAGCTGGAACTTGAACTCCGCCCGCTCCCTCCCCGCTTCTGCATTGGACTCGACCTTATTCCAAGGAAAGAGCCCACTGCGGAAGGGGAGGTGGCAGAATAGGGTAAGCGCGGGGGGCCTTCCGACTTATATGGCAGGGTGAGTCGGCCCCCGCGCCCCCAACTTTTTAGCCCGCTTCGGTAACGCGCCCGCAGCCCTGAATATAGAAAGGGGCCATCGGCAAGGGCGGACGCCAACCCGAAGCGGGCTTTTTGTGTCGATTGATTCGACACATATGCCTATCGTGTCGATACGCCTGACGAATTTCGACAGATCTGGTAATAGGCGTGGGCGGGTTGGGGGAAACCCCCAAACTATGTACCTACAGGGATAGGTGGGAGGCCGCCACCACAAGGGCAAAATAAAGAGCCACGGTCAGGGCGAACCCTCCCAGAAAACACGCAAGGATCGTGTAAATGGATCTCCTCTTGCCCATTTACACATCGCCTAGTGCAGCATTGATGCTGTCCGTGAAGCTCATCTCACTAGAAACCCCAGAAGGAGAAACCGTGGATTTTGTCTGACCAGACATGGTCGGCTCAACAGACTCATACTCCGCAAGGCGATCAGTAAGTAATTCAACTTCTTTACGCATGGAGACATACTGCCGGATGACGCTGGGCAATAACTGGGCAGAAACAGCATTGTAAGCGTGGTCAACAGGGTGGAGGGCCAGAGGATCAGTCTCTGATGCCCCACGCTCAATCTCCCCCATATCCAATTCCTCAATGCCAGACAGGAACGGTAACTTCTGCTGAACACGCTCCACCACATTCTTCGTAACATTAGCCCTCAATTGTGCCCGATTAGCAGCCTCATATTTTGCCCTCTCCTCCTCAACCGCATTAGCCTCAGCCAACGCCTGCCCAGCATGCTCAAAAAGTTGGGAGCGACGCTCAACAATAGGGTCTATGTCTTCTATGATTCGATACAACTTAGCCTTGTCCCGCTCAGTGGCAGAGGGAAGCAAATCAAGAATCGTCTCCTCCTGCTGCTGTTCGTCTTCCATCGTTAGCGCGTCCACCAAGGAGTCCGCATCAACGTCATACTTGTCAGCAAGTTGTTCGGCCTGCTGCATCAATTCAACCAAGGGCTTCGTAACCACCTCCTTGTAGGCTTCCGTAGCCTCCAAGTTGGTGAGCGTCTGCTGCTGCTCGTATTCAGCTAACTTGCTCTGGAGCTGTTCGATGTCCTTGTTTTCAGCAATGCCCGTCAGTTCTTGGATCTTAGACTCGTATTGAGTCTGCTGATGGCGGAGCTGCTCAAGCTCCGATGAGCTGTTCTTTAACTCAGCCTTCAGTTGCTTGAACCGTGAAGCCGCCTTCGGGGTCCAATTATCCCCAATGTCCTCCGTCAAAGCCTCAAGAGGCTCAGAGTCTTCCGCAGGGGGCGCGGGTTCAGGTTCAGGTGTGGGCTCAGGCTCAGGTTCAGGCTCAGGTTCAGGTTCAGGTTCAGGTTCAGGTTCAGGCTCAACGCCAATCACCTCAACCCCACCAAAATCTTCACCGGGGGCGTCCTCAAGTTTTGAAAACGCTTGTTCAAGAGATGCCTGAAAAGACATCGAATCTTCTCCCGCGTCAGGTAACGCCTCAAGGTTACTCTCCTGCGGGGCTTCTGCTTCAGCGGGCGCTTCAGCTACTGATCCAGTATGTGGGTCCATTCGTCAATTTGGTGTGGTTGGCTAGAACTTGGTCGTCTAGTTAATTTTTCTAAATCATTAAAGGCATCCCGGTAACCCGCATACCATGCAAGTTTATGGCTGTTTGCCTGCGGGTCGGAGTTAATAGAGGTAACTGTCGGACCCGCTGCCTCTTTGAGAATTGCAATCGCCTGCTCAAGAACAGGGTCTTCCAAGATCTCCCGCAACCTCGTGACCGACTTCAGGTCGTTAAACCACCACTCCAACTTAACCGGAACAATAATTTTTTTCTTCTTGGCTGCCATTATGCCTGCTCTTCACGGAACTCAAGAGCGGTCTTTGCGTCCCGCATGGCCTGCTCCTGATCAAACTTGCGCTGTTTTAGAGACATGTCGAGTTCAGCTTTCTGCTGGGCAATATCCATCTCAATCTGGGCCTTCTGTAGTTTTAGGTCCACTTCAGAGGGGCCAGAGGGCGGTTGGCCCTGTTCAGCGGCAGCTTGTGCCTGCTCCCGTTGGATCTTCTCCAGAGCCTTCATCGTGTTATTGATGGCCTCTTCAGCATACTGGAGAGCTTGTTTTGTCTGGGAAACCAGACCGCCCAAGGCGGGGTCGCCAGACGCAAACTGAACCGTCTCGCTGATGTGCTGGTAAAATGCCTGCAACATCGGCAATGCCTGCTGGGGGTCAACCTGCCCAGCGTCAATGCCGTCAATTACCTGCTGCAACAGGGGGACATGAACCTGTAAGTGTTGACCGTGTAACTCGTTCCCTACAACCGGGACAGGTTTGCCTTGCTGCAATTCCCCGTTCTCCAAAAACGCAATCTTGGTGTCCATCGCAGGACGACTCTCAACTTTCGCCGGAACATATCGGTCAGCCAAGTCATGGCCCACGCGGCTACTAACAATGTCACGAGTGAGATTACGACGACCGACATCATCGAATTGACCACTAATGCCTTGCAGCTCTCGTAAAGAAACAAGTCGGTTGGCGAGCGACCCGCTTCCAATGGAACGAACCGCTTTGGTCCTTTCGACATCGAGGCTCTTGATAAAATCTTTTTTAACCCCTCTCTTCTGGCAGCGGGCGTAGAAGTCTTTGATGGCGGCATCGGGTTTTTTGGTTTTGACAACTCTGCGAACCATCTCGCGCATCAGGCGGTTCCAGCTTGAATAAAACAGGTTCAAGGTCGAGCCGCTGATGCGGGTCGCTACGTCCATGTCCGCAACGACTTGCATCTGGTTCCTGTAAGGTGAACCCTGTTGGGGTCCATATGTGCTGATCGTGTCAGTATTTAACTGTAGTTGTTGCGTAAGGTCTTGCAGGGCGGGCTGGACAGCCGTGCCAAGGTTCGGGATCGCTTTCTCAACAATCTTAACATTAGGCGACATAACCGCGTATGCACCGTAAAAAGTAAATTGCAATTCATCCAGTGAGCGTTGGTTCTCAGGCTGGATCATAACCGCAGAGGACAACATCGCCCCGTCAATCTGCTGGCACCGTAGGCGGTTGCTCGTCTGGACATGGGAGAAGATGCGCTGGCCCAGACCGCGAATCGAATGGTAGGTGCCGTTCGAACCAACCCCATAAGTAAACAGGATATATGCCTGCTCAGGTTTGTCGTAGCGGCTGACATGCTTATACATGAAGTCCTTCGGGTTGTCCTCAGCACAGATGTAATGACTCACGCTGCCGTCCATCTCACGAACCCAGAAATGGAGAACCGACACTGTCGGGTTCTGGATGCCCTCAAAAAGGTCGTTGTTCTTGATCTCCGCCTGAAATGCCTCGTAGTCAGAATATTGACCCCCGCCCCCACCCCGACCAGTAGTGCGGACATTCTTCATCATCACACGCTTCGCTTCGTCCACCTTCCAGCCAACCGCCGTGGCCGCCTTCTCGTTCTGAATAAAATGATACAACTCGTGTAGATGGTATTGGCGTCGGCCAACCGCAATGTCGATGCTCTCTTCAGTAGCGGGCGTCTGGCGCGGAATCAGGATGTCAGCAAAACTGCCAACCTTGAAACGCCAGTCTTCCGAAGAATCAAAATAGGCAATCCCAACCCCGTGCTTGATGAAGTGGGTGCAAAGCCGAAGGTAGGATGAATGAAACTCAGGCCACCCGCGAAACAGATGGGTCAGCTCTTCAGCCACAATCTCCTCCTTCGGGCCAACCTCACTGCGCTCGCCAGTCGTCGCCTTCACTTCCACCAACCGCTCAAGGGAACTATACAGATCCACATAGGCTGATAAGGCAACGTCCAGAATCCGCTGGGCCTCGCCAAAGTTTAAGTTCGTCTTGAGTGACTGCCCGCTGACCACAAGACGGGAATTGTCATAGGGGGCCGCCCCGTCAAACATCGCGTCCACGCGGGCACGGTTCACCGCCGACTTCTCGTCAGCCTTGAAAAGAGTAGAAAAAATGCCAACAGCCGACTTTACGTCCTTCAGGCGGGTCTTTACTGCCTTACCCTTCTCGTCAAGGCTTTGGAGGTCCAGACCGTCCAGTTCAGAAAGTTTTGACATTGGAGGGTGAATCATACCTTTACCCCGTTCCCTGTCAAGGTTTAGGGAGGGGTGGAGATGGTGGAGTTGTAAGAGTAAGAAAACTCTCTATCTGTATATACCCCCTAGGTATGGCCCTAAGGCGGGTCAAAGCAAGTTGGCTACTCCACCATCCCCACTGTCAAGGTTTAGGGAAACAGCGGTCCATGATCCGTGAGACCGGAACATGGCACTGCCTGCCGCGCTTGTCGCGTAGGCGAACATACGGGCGATTCTTGCGGTGAAAATACTCCGTCACCATGAAGGGATGGCGGCTTCGGGGACCACGTAGGTTGTTCACCTTCCACACCGCCCCGTAAGGCGTAACCACATAATCAGGGAAGTCCGGCACAGGGACGTAGGTGTCAGAAGGAAGGCTCAGGGTTCGGGCGTCAGGGTTGTCGTGCGGGAGGCGGATACACCGCCCGTCGTCCGTGCGAAGGGTAGTGTGCCAACGGTTCGCGATCCAGTGGCGCTTGAGGCGGTGCTTTGTCTTTACATTGTAAACGTAGCCGCTGGCCCCCAGTGCGTAATTGGCAGCCCCCTTGATCGGAGTGAAGTGGTTTTTAGTAGTCATTGCAAAACGGAGTTCAAAAAGTCCCCTCTATATTACTGTAGTCTTACTGAAGACTTCTATAAGACTACACCTAATATACAACTACTTTTTCAAGTCCGTTTTGTCTGGCGGTCAAATTCCGCGTTCCAAAGTTTACGGTGGGCCTCCTTCCTGCGCTCCATAATGCGGCTCTTGTTCCGCAGGTAGTATGCCCGATTGTATCTGGATTTCTTGCGCTTCCTCTTCTCTAGCTTCTCAGGTTCCAATTCGGCCATGATTTCATCCTTTCGTTCGAGCAGAGGCTTTGTTCGGTGGTAATATTCGCGTTGATACGTTAACCGCGCCTCCCTGTTTTTCCTGTAATACTCCTGTTTTTTAAGGTCAGGCATGCCGGATTGTCCCAATAAACAGAAGAGAGTCAAATTTTTTCACAGACTACGAGATATATACGCGCGCTCGCCCGAAAAGCGTCGACCCCACGGGTGGCGTCTCGCGCGCGACTATTGTACTAGGCCGCCGCTGTTCCCTGTTCCCCAGTCCCTGATCCATGACCCCTGAAGGGCATATGGCGCTGAGAAGCAATGGGTTCCGCCAATCCTATAACTTCATACAATCGGTGTAATGCAGACTCCGACCACTGACCACGGCCCACTGTTCAAGGTGGAGGGTTCCACGTGGAACATTGAAGGGAACCAGAGGGCGGTGCCATGATGCCAGTTGAACAGCGGACCATGATCCATGATCCATTGACCGGAAACGGTGAGGGGGCTGGACACTGTATAATAGGGGGTTCCAGCGGCGGCAGGCTAGTCGACCCCCAATATAGGTGAAGGGGGACAGCCCCAACGAACCAACCAACCAACCAACCAACCAACCATGATCAATCCATCATTCAATCCACTCGAAACCGCCGCCGCCGATCTCCTCAATCACCTTGGTGATGTTGAAGCGGACGGCATCTTCTACTTCGGCATCTTCAACTCGATCACCGACGACAACGGCGTCTTCTGGTTTCACTGTCGGGGCTACTCCAACAGCGACGACGAGACCTACCGTGACGGCAACCTTTACGAGGTCCGCCCCTCCGGTGTGATCAGGGCATATGCCCCGAAGGATCGCCCCGACAATGAGCGGGCTGAGTATTGGAACGTCGACTGGGGCGTCAGCCCACTTGACAACCTGTATCGGAGCAGCAGTCGCCGCTGGCTGCTGGGGAGCTACTTCGACAAGCCGCAGATCGAGGCCCGCTTCAACAAGGAGACTGGCGAGCTGACCAGCCGCTACTTCCAGCAGCTCTACCCCAACAAGCGGGTCGCTGTCAGGGCGCTGTATGCCCGCTTCGACAACCCGTTCCGCTGCGCTATCGCTGGCAATCCTGAGCAGTATGAGCGGGACACTGCTGACCAGTATGACACTTGGGGATAGTCGAAACGCCCTTCGGGGCGTCTGGACGGGACTGACCGCCCGCCACTGAAGAGACAGGTCAATCTAACAGAACCTAACAGAAAGGAACAACTGACCATGAACAAAGTATATTCCATCATTGCCGACGCCATCATCGCCAAGCTGAAAGAGGGCGTCGTCCCGTGGAAGTCCGGCTGGAAGAGCGGCTTCGCTCACAGTAGGCCGTGCAACTTCGACAGCAAGCGGGCTTACCGTGGCATTAACTGGCTGCTCACTGCCATGAGCGGCTTTGCTTCGCCCTACTGGCTGACGAAGAATGGCATCAAGAAGCTGGGCGGGACATGGTCCGGCAAGGCAACCAAGGTTGTCCATTGGAGCTTCACCTATTACGACTTTGCCAACAAGAAGGTGAAGCAGGATGGCAATTGGGTCCGCAAGGTCCCGTCAGTCCGCTACTACAACGTATGGAACGCGGAGCAGATTGAAGGCATCGACTTCGGCGGCGACCGTGACGAGGCCGACTGGCAGGATCACGACCCCATCGCATCAGCGGAGGAGATCATCGCGGGCTACAAGGACGGGCCGACGATCACCATCGATGGCACCCAGCCTCGCTACAAGCCCGACAAGGACGAGGTGTTCTCACCGGAGCTGAAGCAGTTTGAATCGGCGGCGGCTTACTATCACCCGCTGTTCCACGAGCTGGGCCACTCGACGGGGCACGACAGCAGGCTGTCCCGCGATGGCATCACTGGCCGTCACCGCTTCGGTAGCGACGGCTACGCTTTCGAGGAGCTGGTCGCTGAGTTGACCTCATGCTTCCTGTGCAGTGAGGCCGGAATCGATGCGGAGCTGGACAACAGCGCCGCGTATATCCAGAGCTGGATCAAGTCCCTTGAGGAACATCCTGACTGGGTGATCAAGGCGGGCGGCCTCGCCCAGAAAGCCGTCGAGCGGATCGTCCCCAGCCTCGCCTACTCACCGGAGAAGGCGACTGAGGAAGCCGCCGCAGCCTGACAGTCGAAACGCGGGGGCGACCCCGCGTCCGGTAGGGACTGACCGCCCGCCGCTGAAGAGACAGGTCAATCTAACAGAACCTAACAGAACCAATACCATGTCCGAAATCAAAGAACTAGAATTCCCCCTGCCACTCATTCACCTGAATGGCAACTCCCGTGATCGATTGCTGGAGTATTACACGAACGCTTTGCTCGCCCTACAAGAACAGGCGCTTGTGCATTTCAACCAGATCGACTTTCACCCCCGCGACTACTACCCGTTGGGCGACGATGCCTTCTCTGAGGCACAAGCCGAGAGGCTGAAGGTCTACGAGTCCTTCAAGGCGATCCAAGATTACTTGGAGAAGCACATCGAACATCTCTCTAGCTGATAGTCGAAACGCGGGGGCGACCCCGCGTCTGGACGGGACTGACCGCCCGCCGCTGAAGAGACAGGTCACAACATAACCTAACCGAAAGGAAATACACAGCATGAAACCTTCATGGATAATCAAAGTAAATGCAGAGCTGGACCGCGCTGCGAAGCACCTTGGGGTCCGCCCTAAGTATCACCTCCACGGTGACCCACGAGCACACGTTGCCCGACGCCTGATCCGGCGGCGGCTTGTGGCGTTCAGTGATGAGGGCAAGCGCCAGTGGCAGGGCGACGGGGCCTTCCGCTTTGTGGGCCGCATCCTGAAGCGGGATGAGCTGAAGAGGGGGGGCGACAGGCTCGCCGCGCAAGCGGACTTCGCCAAGCGCATCGCGGACCATGCGGAGGGCGGGAAGGTTGCCATCGTCCACGGCGGTCGCGACTGTGACGGCGTCGAATCTCACGGGCTGGTGCATATCTTGCCCGCGACCGTGGTCCACGCTGACCGCTTCCTCAACGAGATCCACGAGTGGGCCGAAGGCCCCACATGGTGGAACCTTGAGAAGCCCTCCATCGCTGAGGGCGTCGAGAGCAGCAGCCGCGACCTGACAATGGAAGCGTTTGAGAACGGGCACCCGCATGTGCTGCGGCCCTAGAAACGGCCAGCCCCCTCGACCCTACAAAACTAGGGCTTCCAGCGTTGAATGCCTAGTCGACCCCCAATATAGGTGAAGGGGACAGCCAAGTCGAAACCCTCTCCGGTTGGAGAGGGTCTGGACGGGACCGACCGCCCGCCCACTGATGAGACAGGTCAACCTAACCGATCAAACATAATGAAGATCACACTCCATCCCCATCGGGGATCTAACCGATGGTGTGGCCCCGGTGCCATTGCCATCCTGACGGGCGTCACGACCGATGACGCATCACGCATGATCCGCGCCATCACTGGCAAGCGGTCATGCACCGGAACCTCAACGTGCATCATCCGAAACGTGCTCCGCAAATGCGGGATCGATTCCAACCGCGTCGAACACTACGGCGGAGGCAGGAAGCCCACGCTTAACCAGTGGGTCGAGAGCGGGCGCTCGCAAGGGGGCACCTTTCTGGTTGTCGCGGGCAACCACTTCCAGATCATCACTGGCGATCTGTTCGTGGACAATCAGGTCAAGGAGCTGACCGCTTTCGAAGACCTGAAGAAGGGCAAGCGGCGGAGGGTCGAGGAGACCTTCCGGTTGCATTGCCCTGACGGTGTGGAGATCCCCACTCACATAAACCGCAAGCTGGTCTGCGGGGAGAAGCTGAAGCAGGAGCGCAACGCCGCCGCGTCTTGGAGGCGCAAGGCACAGGCGCTTGCCAAGAAGCTGGAGGTCACCATCGACACCAACGACTGGCGCGACTTGGAGCAGCTCTGGGTCTACGTCAGCGATGAGTTCGAGGCCAAGTATGGTGATCCTTGGGAGGGGGGCGACGGCCACGTTCGCCACCACTGGGACGAGGTCCTCGACATGTTGGAAGAGGAGCGCGACCGCCGCCGCGAGCTGGGGGTTGCATAGTCGAAACGCGGGGTTGCCCCCGCGTCCGGTAGGGACTGACCGCCCACCGCTGAAGAGACAGGTCAACCTAACAGAAACAGAAACCAACCAACCAACCGACATGACCATTAAATTTATTAAAGATCCAGACCCACGCTGGCCGAGCATCTCTCGCTACGAGATCCGCGCGTATCTCTTCATCTCCGAGAAGGAGGACCGTGGCCTTTATGTCCCACTGGGGCACGTTGAGAAGTCCCACTGGGGGCGCGGGCCACACGATGGAATCCGCTGGGAGTTTAAACACCCACATCCGCTGAAAAACTTCTACCCAGATACCCTTGCGGACGCGAAGGAACTGGTTAGCACTTGGGCCGTAACCCTGATCACCAACGGCCTTACCCAAGAGATCGGGCGTGGGCGATGCAACCACCTCCCGATCCCTGAGTCCGCAATCTAGTCGAAACCCCTTCGGGGGTCCGGTAGGACTGACCGCCTACCGCTGAAGAGACAGGTCACAACATAACCGAAAGGAAACATTACAATGACTCCATGTCACCTAGAAGAGAAAGACGCGATCCTCAAGAACAAGTTCCACTGGATGCGCTGGTATGCAGCCCTGTCCTTGGGCCGTGACCCCGCAGCATGGCACCCGCTGCTGGACAAGTATGCGGACAGCTTCGCACGGGTGTGCAAAGCCTGCATCACGAATGGCAACGATACGGCGGACGAGAACGGTGGCGGGGGGTGGACTCTCCGCAACGCCGCCGTTGGATACTACGCGGACACCACTCGCAGCGGTGCTCAGGAGGAGATGATCGCGGAAGACTTCCCCTACTGTGAAGCGGACGGGCTCCGCCACATCAACGAGCGGTTCGACGCTGGCATGAACCGCCTGTTTGAGATGGTGTCGACCCCGATCCAAAAGGTGCAGGTGTTGTGCAAAGAAGACGCATGGGACCGATAGTCGAAACGCGGGGGCAACCCCGCGTCCGGTTGGGACTGACCGCCCGCCGCTGAAGAGACAGGTCACAACATAACCGAAAGGAAACATTACAATGAAATCAATCACCATAGAAACGCCCCTTCCTTGGAACGGGGGCAACGCCCCGACCTGTCCTGAGTGTGGCAGTGGCAACGCCATGCTCGACCACCACGGACGCCGACCGGGTAACTGGGACGACAAGCAATGCCGCGACTGCGGACTCATTGTGCTGGTCGATGAAAAGACAGGTCACAACATAACCTAACCACACTGAACCATGAACATTACGAACGACCTGACCCATGCCCAAGTTAAGCTCCTCACTGGAGCCGAAGTAGCCATCGCCTGCATGGTCTACAAGGATGTCGACCCTGACGGTGAGCCCATCACTGAGGCCGACGTTTACGACCAGCGCCTCATGGACGAGGCGAGCTGGCCAGAGCGCGACGACCGCTGCGGCTGCTGTGGCGCGCGCATCATCTACGCCTGCATGGCCGTGGAGCTGGCCACCATGCGCGGGTTCTATCTTGGTCGGACCTGTGCCCATCACATCGAGAACCTCGCCATGATGGACAGCGTTCAGGCCCTCAGCCTGAAGCGCCGCGCCCAAGCCACGCACCGCATCGCGGCCCTGATCCGCGACCGTCCGCGTCTCGCTCCCTTCATCGAGTGGGCTCAGACCAGCGGCGAGGGCAACATCGCGGGGGACATTGTCGCCCGCTACGGCGAGGGCCGCAGCATGTCCTACAAGCAGGGCCGCCTGCTTGTTCGCCTCCACCGCCAGTCTCTCGCTCACGACGAGCGGAAGGCCAAATGGGCGGAGGAGAAGGCCAACGCCCCCGCGCTCGTCGAGGGGCGGCAGGAAATTGAGGGCGTCATCCTCAAGATCGAGGAGCGGGATTCCGACTGGGGGATTCAGTTCAAGATGACCGTCAAGATGGACAACGGCAACGTCCTCTGGGGCACCCTGCCATCTGCGGTTTCTTCGGCAGACAGGGGGGACCGGATCGCATTCACTGCGACCGTGCAGGTCTCAGACCGCGACGAGAACTTCGGCTTCATCCGGCGTCCCAGCAAGGCGCGTCTGGTGCAACCCGCGACCGATGATAATTAAGTCCATGCCCCCCAGTCCCGGCTCCATTGATGGCTTCCCCATCAGGCCGTGCCTCCGCTCCGGTATGTGTTGTCTCAAGGCGACATGTGCTGTGGGCGTGGGGCACGGCGCGGACCCCGAAGGACGGTGCAAGTTCCTACGCGGTGAGTCCGCAGGGAGTTATTCCTGCGGCCTCGTTGACGACGGGGTCATCCCCAAGGACACCATCCACGCGGGCGCAGGATGCTGCTCCCCCCTTGGCAACACCGCAAGGGACGCAGTGATTGAGAAACTAACCAAGAAAAAATAGAACAATGAATAACTGGATAGAAAGCCGAGTGACATCAGTCATAAGAAAAGCAGAGATCTTCTCTGAGAATGGAGAGCATGAGACGGCGGATAACTGGCTGGACAACATGCTCACTGAGTTGGAGCTACAGTCTGAACGTCTGCGAGATGCCCAGAATCAAATAGCCGTGGCAGCGTTACGCCGAAAGGAGCGTCTCTCTGCACGATTGAACCCCGAACCCCGAACCCCGAACCCCGAACCCTGAATAACAATGACCGAGGATAAATTAAAACGAAGTCTGCGAGCGCCGACCAGCGACCACGACATTGACCTGATCAAAGAGATCGTGATGCAGATTCCTTTTTCCCGAAGGACATACACGGCAGACGAGATCGCAGAGAAACGAGAATTCTTTGAGGAGCGTCTGATAAAATTATATAGGATTGGACGCAGGGACGGAAGGATCTCTGTGTTCCTTGAGCAGGGAAACTGATTCCTGAACCAATGACCATGAACACCAAAGAACTGACACATGACGACATCAAGGAACGCATCTTCCTCCTGCTAGAAGAGCTGGATGAGTTCGAGCAGAAGCAGGTTGCGATCTTCGCTTTGAGCAGAACGCTCACCCCGCTGTCATTCACCGACATCTCCAAGACCTGCCGCGCGCATGAACAATACTAACTACATACTGGCCGGATGGAACGGCCTCCATGTCCTCGCCCTGTTTGCAGTGGCGGGGCTGGTGGCCTACGTTACTTGCGCTGTCATCAGGACAGCGCGTCGGAACTCACGCCGCCGGAAGGACTGGCGTGAGTATGAGCGGATATCCAGAGTAGCCACCAACAGGCACCGACTATGACTGAGACACAAGCATGGCAGGCGGGGTTCTTCGGGGCCCCGCGCTACGCCCAAGCCGCGAGGATGAGTGAGGACCCAGTGATCCGCGAGGCATACTCTCGCGGCTTGGCCGCCCACTCAGGCCCGAAGGACTGGGACTATGTTCTTGACGGTATCGAGGACAGCGACTGGACTGAGGAGAGGCACAACAAGCATCTCAAGAACAGCCCAGATGTTGGCACCGACGACGACCCCGAATACGAGGCGTGGATGGAGGAGAAGTATGGCGCTCTCAACCCGTATTGAATTATGCACTAGCTTAGTGCAATGGATAAGTCGTGAGTGTCCATGAGCATGGGGTTATTATCGACCTCTTATGGCGGCCCGCCCCCAGCCGTTGCTAACCACGACGGGGGCACACTTTCTATGAACGTAACATTGTTCCTCATCCTTGTCCCACTAGTCCTGTTTCTGGTCTTACGCCGGAAGCGGACAGGGCGGGACGGCACATAACCCAAGGGCGCACCTTAACAGGTGCGCCCTTTTTTTGTGCCCTGATCCCTGCACCTTTACGCTCGCCCCCCAGAGGCGGGGCTGCTTTAATAATTGGCACCCAACCTCCAAGAAGAATGGAAAAGACAAAGCCAAAAAAAATCAGGACGCGCGATCTCCAGATCGGCGGCTCTGGTGTTGAATTGAAAGCGGCCCTGAACGAGGGCTACGAAACGCCATCGATCATAGCGTTCACTCCTGAGATTTCAGTGAGGTGTGTGCATTGCGATGTTGACAGCGCGCTTGAGAAGTTCGCGAACGCCATTGTGTCGGCAACAGGCCAAGTCCAACACGACGCGAGCCCTGACAGCTTTGCCGGACAGGTCTGGCAGACTCGTCGGGTGATTGACAAGTTGATAGAAGACATCAAGGAATGACGAGGCACCATGTCCAGATCGTTGAGCCCGCAGGTTTGCCGCTGATGTTCCACGGTATCTTCTACGACCGCTCACTGCGGCGATACCAAGTCTGCCCGTATGTCGACGGGCGGGCATTGGAGCCACTCCCGTTGGAACGGGGGGATGCGATGGCCAACTTGGCCCGCGCTTTCCTGCTAGAGGTCGAGGAGAAATCTAGCGGTTGTCATCAACGTCAATGATCGGAAGGTAGCGGTTGTAGTTTTCAAACTGGTTGATCAGGATCTGAGCCCGCTCCTCTCCGAATTCCTTTTCGGCCAGCGAGCGGAGAGTATTTGAGATATCAGGTCGGTCCATGTATCCGTGGAGCAATAGCTTGGCCCTGTCTTTACCGACGCCCGAGTTCTTCGATGTCATCACCGAGTAGATTTGTTGCGGCGTCATGCCGAGACCTTCGAACCCTCTGGCCACACGATACATCTCGTGGTTCAGGGCGCGGCGGTCTGCGACATCCTTGTCGTATACCTCGCGGATATCCTTCTCAGTCATCGGCTTGTCCCACAGGACTCTATTCCGCTGGCTCTTCACGTTGGCCATGCGCTTTCGTGCGTCCAGTAGGTAGCGCCGGAACTGCTTCTCTGTGTCCACCGTGTGCAGCCTGACAGGCCAGACGCCCTCCAAGAATTCACTGACGCCAGCAGAGACCTCGTTCTGTTTCAAGGCGTCCTCCATGTCTGACCAGACGCGGGGCTGGTAGGCATCCTTGAAGACGAACCCGACCAGCTTGTTCATAACATCAATCGGCTCGTCCGCGCCCTTGTTCCAGATTGGTTTACCCGTTGTCGGGTTGTGGTTCTTGGCGGCGTTGTAAACAGTGCCCGCCAGAATCTGCTCGTCGAGATACTGGTCGCGGATGAAGCCCAGCGCGAAGGCGGAAGCAGCGTCGGCAAACTCTCCACGCTTCACATTCTCCAGCATCCGCATGACAGGATCAAGGAGCAGGGAGAAGGGGTTAAGGTATGTCAGGTCTGTCGAGACCAGAGTGCCATCGCGATCCCGCGCGTAGAAGAACGTGTGGCCCCTTAGATATTCAGGCATGGAAGAGCGCAGGGCTTCATCCTCGTCGTCCCCGATGCCCGAGAGGTATGCCAAGACTGCGGGGATAGCGGAGGAAATAGCCCCGATGTATATGGACATCATCGCTACTCGTTTCCTGCCCCTGCTCTTGATGACGGGGTTCTCATCCGCCATCTCAGCAAAGCCCAGCCTGTAAGTATTGATAACGATACGGGGGACCTCTGTCTTGAACCGGAGGAACGGAGCGAAGAGCAGGCCGTAGCCTGACTGCGTCAACGCATGGACGGCGGGAGGAGCTTGGCTCAGGGACTGCGCGGTCATCTTGACTTTCCTCGCAGCCGCGCGCTTCAACTGTGTCTCAGTCATCCGCCCGTAGGTGCCCTCTTTGTCTGCACGAGCAGCCTTCCTCAGCACCTCAAGCTCATGCGTGTAATAGGCGATCTTGAAAGCGCCATCGATACCAGCGGACAGGTCCATCGCTTTCTTCTCCAGCCACTCAATCGCCTTCTTTCCCTTGGCTAGCTTGGTCTGCTCGACAATGCTGTTGAGCCTACTCATGGCCCCCTCGACAGTCTCTTCCCCGCCGAGGAGTTCACGCATGATCCCCGCGCGGAGTTCATCACCAATGATGCCCAAGCCCGTCAACTCAACCAGTTCAGCGTCCAGCTTGTCGGGGTCCTTCAACCGTCCGCCCGTGTAGAGGGCCGTCTGTTTAAGTGCGTCGGCAAGCCCGCGCACCCCGATCCCCTGTGCGGGGCCGAAGAACAGAATGTTCCCCAGCGCATTACGCATGAAGAAGCCGACTGACCCGAGGGTCTTCGCGGCCATAGACTTACCCGTGAGGTTGCGGAGGACGCCCGCTATCTTGCCAACAGAATGTTCTGCGGTATCGACGAGCCCCGCATCATAAACGCCCCCGAGGGTAGCATCTAGAGCCTCCTTGAGGTCGGCGGGGACATACATGTTCTCAAGCGGATCACTGTTTGTCCCTCGCACAACATCGGGGGAGACCCGCTCATCACCTCTCCGCCTGATAGAAACCCACTTCCCATACTTGGAAAGGTCCGCCGCCCTTGTTTTCCCATCCACCATGATCCCTGCCTTCTCTCCATACTCAGCCAAATTACTAAGGAATGTCTGCTGCGCGGTTATGGTAGACACAGTGGTCAGTGTCCTGACCAACAGGTCTGTCCCCACTTCGGGGCCGTATTCACCCAGCAACTCGCGGATAGGCTTCGGAAGGTCGTGTCTCTGCTTGAGGTTATCCTCCAGAATTTTGTAGTTCTTGACAGACGTTGGGCTCAGGGAAGCGCCCCCAGACCCCGCGTCGTAGCGACTCAAGAATGAGTCCAACATATCTTGGGCGTAGGACGTTGAGGCCGATGCATCTTCCGCGCGCAGTTTGTCCTCCGCCTTCCTCTTCGCTGTCGGGGGGCTGTCTCCCTGCCGCTCGAAAAGCGCTGCCTGTTTACGGAGAAAATCCTGTTCAAAGAATTCCATCGCCGCCTCTCGCTTGAGAGCATAGTCATCAGATGGGTCTGTCCGAATACGCCGCAAGTAGCCTGCGTCGGTAAACATTTTGTAGGCGCGCGTGATGTAGATGCCACCTGTTGCATCGATCTTGATGCCGATCTGCGGGCTGATGCCGGAAGCTATCAGCTTCTTCTGGATAGGCTTAATCAACTTCTCGCGAATGTCGATTATGTGGGCGGCCAAGTCAGGGGACAACTTGGCCAATTCCAAGAGAGCCTCATCACGCGCGGCCTCAGCTTGGGCAATAGCTTCGCCGTGAGCTTTTTCAATCTCCTCGCTGCGTTGCTGCTTGGAAAGGGCTATCATGTTTAGCGTTTCCTCCCGACCCAGCGCGGCGCTGTCCTCTTTTATCTCAGCTAACCTCTCAGCGTGTTCCTTTTCGATTCGCTCATACGTTTCCTCTGGGACGAGGTTCCCGTCGATGTGCCCCTGCGCCGCCGCAATAACATCCATAGGAGCATTCTTGTAGCCGTCGAAATCTCTGTTGATGATGAAGTCCATCTTCTTTTTGTAGGCTTTAGCCGCGAGGGTAGACGCCCTCTTGAACTCATCACGGGCCTCGATAAGCCGCCGGATGGGCTCGTCAACCTCACCTTGAAAGACCTTGCGGAACCACCCTTTAGGAGCTTTGTATGCCCCGTATTCTGCCATTGGCATTTCGAGTAATTTAATGACAGGGCCAAAGTCTATAGCTGTCCCAGAGGGAGGACCCGTCCGCGCGGGGGAGAGCAGGGCAGGAGGGGTTTGACTCAAGGTCGTCTCGACCGCGCTGTCATAATCTGCCACATACGTGCCCTCTCCCTCAACATACCTCGACGGCTGGCCAACGTAAGACATGAAGACAACGTCGGGCTTGCCCTTGTTAAACCTCTCATACGCTTCGTAGTCCCAGCCTTCCGGTGAATATTCGGGGTCAAACTTCAAGCGGGCGACGGCCTTGAAGCCAAGAGCTGAGTAGATCTTCGGCAGGATAGTGTCGAAGCCATTCAGCCACTTCACCTTGCCCGTCTCAATGGCCACCTCAAAAGCATCCGTGACCATCTTCGGGTTAGCCCCCGCAGATTTGGTGACGGAGCCAACCTCGCCCTGTGGAGAGATACTTATGGTGGCCGTCTCGCCATCCATTTCCAACAAGATGAGTTCATATCCCTCATACTCTTCGGCTGGATACACATCCACCGAAGTGCCAAACTTGTGGGCCGCCTTGTTGGCTTGGCCAACAGCAGAGAAATCCTCTGCTGTTAAATGTTCTCCTCGATCATTTGATCCAGTTCCTCTTCCGTCACGGTATCGGACTCTGGCTCTGGTGACTCTTCCGGTTCGGCGGACTGCTCCAAGTTGAACAGTCTCTCCACGAACTGGCCCAACTGTTCCTGTGTCATCAACTGAGCGATCTCGTGTGGCTCTGCGATTTCTATCGTCTCTGATTCTTCGGGCGATGGCGTCGGCGGCGTCACCGACTCCTCGTTCGTGGGCGAGCTTTGTGAATTCGTCGTCATAAGATGATTTAAGGCTGCTTTCTTTTTCTCCTCTGAGTTTGGCCCAGATATCCTTTTCGGGAAACCACAACACGGCCTGAACGTCGGCATTTGTAACAGTGTATCCTTTCTTTTCAAGGCGATTCCGCACCTCGTTTATAACCTCAGAGATGACCCTGCGGTCCTGATTACTGGGGACATCAATAGGTTTCAGGGAATCCGCGATAACCTTGGAGGTCCTTGCCCACTCTGGTCTCAAGGCATTCACCTCTTCTTTCGTCAGCCTGACGGTCCTGCCGTTGTCGGCATACCACTGCTCGACAAACTCCGCCTTCGGCGGGACAGGTGCAGGTTCCTTGGGGGCTTTCTGGAGACGAACCTCAGCCACCTCCTCAGTGATCTTGCCCGCCTCCAAGGCGGCCCTGATCCTAGCCTCCTTCGGAGCCCAAACTTTCAGGCGCTTTTTGTGCGCCGCTTTGTCCTTTTTGTTTTTTGCTCTGGCAGCACCGAATGCTTTATCAATAGCCACGCGCGTGGATTCCTGCGACCGGATGAACTGCTTGTGGCTCATGTCGGGTTTGACCTCTTGCACGGGGCCAATAAAGCCTGACGCCCCCAATCTTCTCGCAACCTCTGGCGTGACGGGAGTGCGAGTCATCTTGTAGTGAGCCTCCGCAACCGAGTTCAGCTCCTTGGCAACCGCAATGATCTCCTCCCTGAAAGCCTTGTTCGTTTCAAGGCGCTTAACTACATCGGCAGAGACCGTCTTGTATGTGGTGCCACTCTTGTTCTTCCTCGTGACTGTCCGAATGGTTTTCAGGGCAGGCCCAACACCAATACCAGACTCGCGGGCAGCGTCGAGGAACGCCGCGAGGCGCTCAGGCGTCACGCCTTTATCAACAACATCCCCAGTCAAGCGCCCCCATGTCCGGCGGAGCCATAGGTCGATGGTCACAGGGAAGTAGTTCCCCATGATATTCTGAAGGAACCCTTGCCCGATCTTCGGGCCGAAGATAGCGGCCCCTTGCACCACCTCATTCTTGGTGCCTGAGATGTTCACCTTTCGGCCAAGTGTTCGTGAGATGGCTGTCTCCAACTCAGAAACCTTGAAGTCTTTCTGCAAGAATTTACTAAGACCTTCAAAACCAAATGCCCCAATTACTTCATTGGCCAATTGGAGGTTAGCGGAAATTGACTCAGCCTTCTCGCCGTAGACCTTGGTAGGATCGAAGCGTCCATTCTCACGGAAGAATGTATACTGCTCGTTGGCAAACCGCGTATTCAAAGAGACACTCAAATTCTGCGAGGTGATCGCGAGGGCCATCCGCATGGTGAGATCTGCGGCGGCGGCAGGATTATCCGCCTTCTCGAAAGCGGGGAGAGCCCCCGCCAAATCGCTGTCCGCAAGTTCTGGGTGGATGACCGAAGCCACCCCCAAGGCCACCTCGATGGCAGTTGAATACCAGTCCGATGCGTTCTTCCCGCTCGCGTGGAAAGCGGCTTCAAATTCCTCCGTAGCCAATTGCGTGATGGTCTCCAGTTGTTCGGGGCTGATATTAGAGCTGTCAACTCTCTGCCCCCAGAACTCCAAGGCCACTTGCTTCAGGTAGTCCCCAACGTCCTCGTTCTTCCTGATGCCCTCTGAAGGATCAGGGACGCTGGTATCGGAATAGAGGATATTGTGGGCGGACATCGGAGCCTTATCAGCAGTCCTGTCCTGATGCGCCGTGCGGATTGCCGAATGCAGCAGCTCCGCTGTGTAATCATAGGTGGTTATATCAGCATACGTCGTGACCGATGATGCAGGGTTGCCCAGATCAAGGACCAGTTCGGCAGGTTGCCTGACAAAACCCATCTCGATAGCGCGGTATTCATGGATCAGTTTATTCAGGGCCGCGTCCATCGGACCCCCGAACTGCGTTCTACTCGCAGCAAACTTATGCATGGCCCCGCGCAGATAACGGAGAAGCATTTGCAACACGTTGGGCTGCGAGGACCAAAACTCATAGTCCTCTTCAGTAGTGTAACCGCGAAGAACTTTCTGGAGGTTCATCCGAAGTTTCTCCTCTATCAGGATATACTTCTCGCGCGCGACCTCGTTGGGGTCATCTGAACGTAAGCGGGCCAACGAGTCCTCAGCGGTGGCCTCTGACCCATAATACTCGCGGGCTATACCCTCAAATTCTTCATCGCTAACGGACTCAATCACCGCCAAAATTTCCCCATAATCTAATGCGTTGAAGGATGCCGTGTGCCCCACCTCTTCACTAATAATAGATGCAATCTCCACGCGCGCGGACACGGGGTCCTTGCCCGCCACCCTATCCAGCATCGCCTGTGGCGAGATGTATATGGCGTTCTCATCAGAACGGACATAAGCCACAGCATCGGTGGCCTCTAAGTCCACCCGAAGTTCCATCCCGAAGGGGACGCGGGACTTGAGGAAGTCCATCAACTTATAGAAAGTTTCCGCGTCTACAGGATCATCTAGAATTTCAACTTCCTCCCCAAGAACATCCTCAATGGCGTCACGAACGTCGGACTCCTCCGCGACAGGGGAGCGCAATATGCTCTCTTCCCTGATGTCAAATCGTTGGGATAGTGGGACCACTTTGCCATCTGCGTCTCGTACAACGGGGTCGGCGGATTTGATCTGGTTAGGCTCAAAGACCACAAAAACAGTACTCTCGTCAGCAGCCCCACCAACGGCGTCTACGACGTTTTCAACAATCAAGGCATCATGGCCACTATTCTTTGCTATACCCGCCAAGTCATCCAAAACTTCTTTTCCTCTTCCATACGGCACTGAATATTTATCTGCTCCCTGTGCGTCCGCTATGAGCGGGTTGCGAAAGCGAAGTCTTGCGGTTACCAACCGTGGCCCAAAGGTCTTTGCAGCCACCTCATCATTACTAAAATAGTATTCCCCAAAACGACTCTGGAATACGGAAAGCGTTTCTGAGGAAGTCCCATGATAAACCGTTTCGTCATCCCAGCCTGCTCTCTCCGCAGCCTCATCGACCATCCTCTGTGCAGTATCCAAGTCCCCCGCATTGACTGCTGCCATGTAGTCTGCATCGAGGGTGCGAGCCGTGAGTCGAGAGCGCGCACTCTGGCGGCTTGCCGATTCAAGTTTGACGGCGGCGCTGTGTGAAACACTAGCGGCCATCGCCTTCATGTTGGTGGTGCCCGAGCGGAAGGTAGACCTCCCAAGGTCTACGATGTCGCGCAGGGCGTCCGAATATTGTCGGCTCTCTTTCCCAGTGAGCTTACGGAACATCCCAACGAAGATGTCGCACAGCTTCTTGAATATGTTCCGTTTCCCTTGTGGCGAAAGGTTAACCACGTATTTCTGGAAGTCAGGGGACAACAGGAAGTGCGCCACAAATTCATCCAAGTTCTCCAGACCGTCCCTTAGCACAGCATTAAACTCGCCACTGGCGTTATATTTGTCCTTAGCTTGTGTGAAGAGCCCCTGTAACCGAGCCTTGGACAGGCGTTGGGTTGGGGTTAATTGGGCATCGGGCTTTGTCAGGGTGTCGGATAAGAAAGCGTGGACGTATTCTTCCAGAAAGACGTTCGTCAACCCACGCCCATTACCACTGGCGAGGTTGAGGTAGACGAGGTGCCTCCCGTCCGCCATCTTGTAATACTTGCCAGCCTCTTCCAGATTGTTGGAGTCCATCACGAACTCCACGCGCTGGATAAAAGAGGGGTCCTCCAACAGGAGTTCGGCCACGAGTTTGTGTGAAGGGTCGTCGCTTGTCTTGGCAATCCTCCGAAGGGCTTCGACGGCAGAATCGGGATCTCCGCTGACCAGCCCAAGGCGGGCAACGTCCGCCGAATTTGCCTCCCGCATGATCGGGCGAATGGTGTCGGTGATGTGCGACCGTGAAGTCCGCTCCCTGAGAACCGCGTCGAGCGACTTTACAAACTGGCGGACGCGGGCTTGCACATTGCGGAGATTTAGCCTTGGTCTGCCCCCACCAGCCCGAAGACCCCCTAGAGTGGGTGTCTCCAAATCGGCCAACATTTCAGGAGCCCATCTCTCGATCAAGCGGGTTACTTCTTCAACCACTTGCGGGTTATCCTCCAGAGTGCCCTCAGTGCGATAAGTCAGCGCCGTGAGATAGAATGCATCTCGCAAGACAAGGCCCGCTTCAAGTCCCCCCGACTCCAATTTCTGTTTGAATCTCAGGACACGTTGTCGTGAAGTATTGTTGCCTGTTCCTATCCAGTTCCCAATCAGCCCCATCAGGTCCTCAGCCGCCATGCCCTCGACTAACGCCCGATTAGCTGGCGTGGGGCTAAAGACAGAGTTGTAAGCCAAGTCATTCAGGGCTGCCCGCAGAGTCTCATCGCTCTCGATGCCAGCTATAGCCGCCCCGACAGTGTTGGTAACTACAGAATGCAAGCCCTCCGCACTCACAGAAACGTCGGGGTGGAGCCCACCAATATCACGAGCAAACGATTCGAACTGTTGGGGGTCGATCCCTTCGCGCGTTTCGAACGGGTCTGGGTCTAGACTTGGCTCACCCTCCATAGGGAGGGATAGCTCTTCCTGCGAAGGAAGGGACACTGTGGCGCTGTTTCTCTTGTGGGCTCCTCTGGCTTTCTCTTGTTCGGCATAACGAGCGCGAGAACGCTTCGCAATCATGTCCAGAGAAGGCATCGCGTCCCCCCGAAAATCTTTGTAGTTTAATATGCGCTGCTCGATAAAAGCAATAATGGTCTCTTCCGCATCCAGTGCTTGGTATGGTTCGACATCTACAAAGGGCAGCAGGGTTCTGGCCACATGATCAACGGGAACCCCGTCCATCATTTCCGCCATAACCTTCCTGACAGCATCTTTTGGTCTGCGGCCTTCCCGACTGATGGCGTAACCTTCGGGGGCTCGTTCCACGAGTTTCCCACTGAGGAATTTTGCGCGGAGATCAAACAACCGAAGAAGGTGAACAAACTCAGAGACAGTCGCCCCAGCGGAAATCGGTATTGTATCGTCTTGCAACAAGATGCCATCACGGCCCTTGGCAATCATCGCGCGGGCAGCCGGAATATTGTCGGGGTCGGGTTCTGCGGTGGCCGCCAACAAAAAGTCTCCAAGTTGTTGATCCATTTCCCCAAAAGATATTCGCATCCCCGAAGTCGCCATCCCTGTTTGGGGGTCTATCGGGAAGACTGTCTCAGGATAAAGCCTGTTGTCCGGTTGCCTGTCTGCCCTCGTAAATGGAATGTTGTTGAGCCTATTAACGTGTTCCAAGTTAAGCTCAGATGATTCTATATTGTGAACTTGCGTAGAGGCGGATTCCAAAATCTTGCCAGTAACATCGGGGCGGACAACGTCTACCACCATACCGTCCTGAATCTGGATGGACGGGTTCCGTGTTGACATGTCAAAACCCTCTGGGACCTTGACCTGAAGATTGTGGGACAACATCTCCGCCATGACGATAGGGTCGTTGTTGAAGATACCGTATCCATTTGCGTCAATAGCGCCCTTGATTCGCGTCTTCTTCTTTGTGCCCGTTTGGGCATCAAAAATCTCGCGGCGTTTTGTGCCCCTGAACATCTCACCGTCAGGAGGAACCTCGATGCTCGTAACAGGGTAATAGCTATAGACACTGGCGGCCATGAAGTCAGACTTCGCAGCCATATTCTTTGTGGTCAAGGGGAGGCCATACATAGCGGAACCACTAAACCTGAGTGGGAATCCTGAGTCTCTGGCGAGGTTGCTCACCCCCTTGGCTTCCGCTTTCTCTTCGGGAGTAATTTCCCCCGCCTTAGCGAAGGGCTCAGTGGATATGGCAATCTTTAATTGCCCCGCCCGAGCGGTTACTTCAAACGGAAGTCTGGTGTAGGGCTGGGGCTTCCTTGGGGGCGGCCTTTTTTGGGGCCTCCCTGCAACGCGGCCCAAGGTCTTCTTCAGCCTCTTATCCTTATCTGTCTGTCTGGCGGGGGACGACAACGTCGGCGGCTCTGGCGTGGTGTCGTCTTGGGGTTCCATCTGCTGTAAGCGAGCAGATTCCCTCTTGATAAGATCTGATTTAGAAACATTAGAAAGATTAGAACGCTCCCCACTATCTAGCCCGCCGTAATCAACTTCTGCAAAGAATTCCCCTTGGGTCGCGGGGACGTAGTTCTCCAGATTGAGCAGCCCCCCGTTTGTGCCCAAAGCAAGTAATTCTGCCTCCCCTGTAATCGAAGATTCGGGGAGTATACTATTTACCGTTTCGGGATCTGTGTTCTCATTGAGTTCCTCCAGAAGCCCCGCCGCGTCGATAGTCGAAGTGCCCAGATCTTCGGCAGTTTGAAGGGAAACAGTAACACCCTCCTCTGCCACATCGGCAAGCCTGACGCGCCCCGACTCTGTTCTTACGGGCAAGCGTCCTTGAGCGCCCGCTGGCTGGTCTCCTTCATACTCAATTGTCTGTGTCGTAGCGGGGGCGGTGGGCGGCGGTAAAGCGCCTTCCCAATCGGCGGTGGAGGGAGGGAGGTCGATTCCATTCTCTTCCTCCCATGCCTGTTTCAACTCATTAGCCTCCAGAGCGCGCTCTGCCGCGTCCTCATCAGACTCTCCTTCGACAGGTTCTTGCAAAGCCAAATATTCTGACTTCATCGCGGCCAGAGACGCTGCCGCTTCGAACGCAACAGGTGGAACAAGCGATCCAGTCCCCACAGTTTCGGCGGTGGGCGCTCCAGTTGGTCTGGTTCCGCCCTCCCGAGAGCGGGCTCTGGTTCGGATCTCTTTGCGAATTTCCGCAGCGGTCAAAGGGCTGCCCGTCGCTTCCAACCTCGCGGCTACACCTTCAACATAACTTTGTTCAAGGGCTAACGCATGGGACATATCAAACCTGTTAGCCTTAACCATGTCGCCAACGCGCTGGATAGCGGGGACGCCGCCTCCCAGAACACCACCGATGGCTCCCGCGTAGAGAGATTGTGTAATCCTTTCGAGCATGGGCGTATTCTCATGCATGGCGGCGTCCTCAACAAAAGTGCTGATAAATTGTTGCAGTCCCTCTTCCTGAAACTCGTCTACGCCTCCGCGAGCCACTCTGGCCAACAATGAATTACGGGCCAACCCAAAGGTCTTGTAGGAAGCCAACTGCTTGGCGAGCTGCGCTTTCATCGCCGCCTTCACAACATCATCCTTGATCCCCGAAGTATTGGCCATAGAGGTCATCAATGATTTTATATTCTTAAAAGAAGCCCCCTGTAAGAGGGCCGACTCTACACCCCCGCGCCCGAGGGCACTGAAAGCGGAGGTGATGAAGCCCGTGATAGCGCCTGTGGTTATGGCGGCCCCCAACGCGCGGTCGTGGATTTCAGCACGGCTCAATGTAGGATCTTGCTCACTGAGAGCATGGAATATAGAACCGTATGTAGCCGCCCCAGAACGGGACGCCGCTGGGACAAACGTGCCTACAGCCATCCCAAATTTCTGGGCCACAGCACTATTATAAGCGCGGATGGCTTTCATTGCCCCTTCTTTGCCGCCCGTCTCAACAGACTCCTTAATTAGATTTCGCGCCAGCGCGGAAGCGGCGGCTTTTTCAATCCCCTTTTCGGTGGTTGCCCGAAGCGCAGAAGTTGTAATGCCTTTTAGGATGCCCTTGGTAGTCAGCCGCGCTCCCTGCTTGGCCGACATGTAGGCAACTCCGCCCGCGCCCCCCGAGACATACGCTAGTGCCGTCGTCGCAGCAACATCCACGGTCATGGGCACAATCGCCTCGCCAACATCCTGCCAAAAACCGAAGTCGTCCCCAAAAAGATTCGCCAACTGCCTGCGGTCAGAACTGGCTCTGGCAGATTTTACGAGAGAGTCCTGTGCTTTTTCTGACTTAAACACAGTGGCGGGGACCAGAAGGATGAGCTGCATAAAGGAATCAGATACAGACTGACCTAGTCCTTTAGCCCTCTGGGCAAAGGCACTGTAGTTTTCTTCGTCTGCCAAGAATCCTCCCAAGATCTCGTGGTTCTTTTTGCCTTCCAAACGGCCTTCTGTCAGGGCGTCGGCCCAGTCGTCGCCAACATCTGACTTCAACAAAAGCTCACTTGTATCGGTAAAGGTGGCTTCAAGGTGAGCAACGCGAGACTGCTTTAACCTGCCCTTCAACTCGTCAGATATGTCGGGGCGGGCGGCCAACATCTTATCGAAGACATTTTTATTGGCCATCGCGGCGGGGTGGACAACCGGACCAAGGAATCCATATGTGCGTATATTCTTGCCGACCTCGTCGTCTTTTTCGTGGAGCACAAACTTCTTGTTCTGGTTGGCGTCATTGAGAACAACCTGCTTATAAGCCGCAGAAATTTCTGAGAGGCTGAACAATTCATTCTCACGCAAACTACCAGACTCATTGAGCTTTCTCTGAAGATTCTTAACCGCATCTTCGATGTAAGTGTTGCCCGCGCGGGCGATGGCCGCCCGCTCCTCTCTTTGTTTAGCAACGGTGCCCTCCTCCCAGACTTCCTTACCCACTTCAAGACTTCTCTTAGCAGCCAAGAGAGGCCCAATAACAGGGATCGCGAGGTGTTTCAGGTAGCCCTTATTTTTCTTGCCCGCCTCCATGAGAAATCCGACCCCGTCTGTAATGTCCTGACCAGAGTCGTCCAAAAACGCTTTCCACCTTTCATCATTGTCATACTCAGACTCAGCTAGGCGGGTGCCGTGGCCGTTGATTTGAAGTCGCAAAGACTCGTCTTCTGCCGCGCGCGCGAGGATCATTTCGGTGGCCGTCTTCAGGCGCTTAAACTTAAAAACGGGAGTATTCGTGCCCGCTACAAGGGAGAGTTCTTCTTGGGCAAGGTAGGCGTCAGCCATTCCGACTCCCCCCACCTTGGACGCCTTAATGGCTTCAGGCACAGACATCTTCAAGGCAAGGTCCCCCGCAATAAATACGGACTCGCCCTCTTCCCCTTTAACAAAGGCAAAGGGAAGCTCGTTGTTACGGACCATCAGCTCTTTGACATCATCAAATCGCTCTTGGACAATTGACTCTACCTGCGTATGGGACTCCTCAAGTTTAAAGCGGGTCTCGTCGGCTATGTCTTCCCTAGTATCAACAACCTTCTTGAGAGCTTTATAGCGTGTGACAGTCTCCCAGTCAGCATCTTCGTATCCGATGGTTGACTGGATCATGTTCACCTTCTCATCAAACCCCAGCTCTTGAGGTTTGTAGAGATCATTGAAAAAGACATCGTCTTCAGCATCGGCCACGCCCTCCTGAACAAGGGAGGTCTGTAAGCCGCGCCGGATATCCCCTTCAATTTCCCGCGAGTAAGTGTCCGCCCCAATGTAGGACTCACGTAAATAATCGGCATATTGAACCCGACTCAAAGTCGGGTCTAAACTCATATCAGCAGACCATTCCGAATAAGGTTTTACATCTACGGTTGAGATATCGGCACCCTTCTTTTGAAGGCGGAGTTCAAGATCGGTTAAATCGGACAAATCAGACATAGCTGAAAAGGTTTGGGCTGTTATGGATTCTACTGAGGAGTGTTACCGAAGAGATTATCTATAGATTTATCTCCATCTTTATGCGCTTTTAAGCGCGGCTGGAGTTCTCTCACATTGCGGTAAATTTGTCGGAGGGCCGTCTCAAAAAGGTCTTGGGTGTCCGCGCCCTCAATTTCACTCAACGGAGCGTCGGGGTTGAGGTCGTAGACCATTCCTTCCAAGATCGCCCTGTCATTGGGTTTGAACTCATAGCCCGAAACCGCCTTGGGGGCCTTGAGGGTGCCCCCTTCTTTCAAGGACACTCCCGCAAACCCTTCCTCAATCAAGCCGAGGCTCTTGAGAGTAGACTCATGTCGTAGCATGCGAGAAACCTCGTCCTTTATTCTCCCCTTCTCCACTTCCGCCTGAGCCATCTGGGCTTTTATGTCGGCTTCTTCGAGGGCCGCTCTGGTCTTGGCGTCGTAACGATCACGGGCAATCTCAGAAAACTTCAGGACGCCCTTCTCTTGGTCATCAATAACACCGTCAGCTTCAGCTAGCTCAAGGTTGGCGTCATAAGCACCATACTGTCCCATCGTGTGCATCAGCCCGAGCTTTCTCCTCTCTGCGTCGTCTCGCCTCTTCTGGGCCTGCAGGTCCGATTGCACAGAACCAAAGGCAGAAGTAAACAGGCTCTGTAAAGCTGGGCTGTGAGGGAGTGCCCCTGCCATGCTCCGTTGGTAAGCCCCGATCTCCTTGGATCTCTCATAGGCATCTAGCGTATCGTCTACTAGGATCTCGTCCAACCGCGCCGATACAGAAGGAAGGCGGCCCATAGCGTCGGTCTCTTGTTGGGCGCGCCGCTTGGCCGTAGCTAAATCCAGTCGGGATTTTTCAAAGGATAATTCCTGTTGCTGGAGGTTAAGAAGGTTCTGCGATAGTTGTAACGATTCCTTCTGCAAAGGAGAAATGACCTCTGCATAATTACGGCGGAGTTGCCTGTATTCAGAAGCGCGCATTCCGCCGACAGGAAAAAACTGTGCACGAAGAGGGGCGATGTCCGTATTGAAATTAAGAGCCATGATTAACGACTACGTTGGGGGGTCCACTGACCGGGTCTGGCCACACCAATATTAGAAGCGGGGTTTGGCCCAAGCCCCTGATAGGGTCTGGCCACACCAATATTAGAAGCGGGGTTTGGCCCAAGCCCCTGATACTGGACTGCCCCGCGTGGATTCTTATTGAGGGCCTTAGAGCGGGCCTCCATCACTTTGCGGGCATAGGCGTCTGTCTGCCGAGCCATCTCTTGGTTGCGCGCCATCAGATCCATCGACTGTTTTTGTCGTTCTTGCAAACGACCGCGATGTTCTTGGGTCATAATGCTTGGCTCGTCGAGCTTCTGTGCAGCGGCAGCACCAAACATTTTGTTAGCTTCGCCCATCGCCCCCGCACGGCGCAAGGAACGAGCAGCACGGCGCATGGCCCCAGAACGGGTCCCCAACTGGCGGGGTGCTTGTCGTAAGGAACTAGCGGACCCCAGTTGATAGTCTGTGTCCTGCATGGCGGCCAGCCTGCCGAGGCCACTCTTGGCCGACACCACCCTCTCCGCAGCAGCCCGTGCGGGGTCCACAGGGGCTGAAGGGGCTGAAGGGGCTGAAGCGGTTGAGGCGGTTGCTGTCGGAGCAGCAGCGTATGCCACAGGTCTCTCGTCGCCGGGAGAACCATAATCGGCCCAATCCTCAGTGCTGAAAGGGTCTCTCGCGGGGAGAGTGCCAGCAGTGGGGGCGGCGGTTGGGGGCGCTACGGCAGGAGGCGCTACGGTAGGCTTTATCTCGACAGGTGCCCCAGTAAAAGGATCGGGGACAAATTTTTTCTTTTTCTTACCCCCCTCAGCAAGATGCTCAAGAAGAGGGTTCCCACCATATGGGGAGATGCTGGGTGAATTGCCAGTTCCAAAGGTTAGTGCCACACCCCATAAATTACAGATTTATAAAGCAAATGTCAACGACAGCAACTTGAGGGGCGGATCGGGGAGGAGATTCAAAAAGTCCTAGCTAAATAACTGTGGTCTTACTGAAGACTTCTATAAGACCACACTATTTTGAGGGGGACTTTTTAAGATAAGAGCGAGGTGTCTGGGTTTTGCAGCGCCGTGCCTAACGACTTGATTGTAACCCGTTTCTTGAACCCCGAACCCTGATCCTCTTTTGGTGGATCAATGGCCACGAGTCCCAAACGCTGGCGGGCACAGTCCAGTGCGAGGAAGGCGGCGTCAGCCAAGTCAGGGCTTCGGCCAAACCGTGACTTGAACTCTGGCTTGGACTCGATCTTAACCTTTAGTGACCCAGTCTTAATCATGTCGTAGTTTCGGGCACACATCTCTTGGGCAAGATCTGAGCTGATCCCATAGACCTGTCGAGTTCTCATAAGTTCCTTACCCACAAACCATAACTCAGAAACACGGTTAACGTAGAGTTCTAATCCAGTCAATTGACTGTTCATAGAAACACGCTTATCGGACGCCTTCCCGCCAAACGTGACCCGCATGAAATTCGGAGACCACTCGCCAGCCAGTACGTCACAGAAAGGTGCCCCCGCTCCAGTGGAGTCAACCGCCACGTTTTCAGGGGAAACGCCCTTCCTTTTGCAGTGATCAACAATTTGCTGGACAATCTGGTAGGTGCGGGGCACCGCCTTATTTGTAGCATCGTCGTTCAAGTGAACAGCATCTGTGAACTGGCAGACGTATTGCCCGTTCTTGGCGTAGCCTACTTCCGCTATAGATAGAATCGTCCGGTCGCCGCCGTTGGTGAAGGCGGGGTCAATCCCTGCCACTATCGTGGGTTTGTCTGCCCACTCTACCTTCCCCATTGCCCCGCTCTTGGTCAGCTCTGATTCAGCATAAATACCTGTCGTTTCGTCACTATCAAAAAAGACAGCCCGAATCATCCTCATGTACCCCCGCGACGTTGGCCCCAGCAGGAGGCGATCCTCCTCCAGCTTGGCAGCAGTCGGGAGCCAAGGATACTTGGTCTCACCCAAGAGCACATTCGGACTGCGCTCTCCATCCAACCGGATGTAATTACCACCCCACTTGGTCCTCCACTCATCAGCGGTCTGAATATCCACAGAATCCCACCCATCCTTCGGCTCCGACCAGACCCCAAAGGCATCAAATCGACTGTTCGGATTGGACATCCCGATTAGCTGGAAGGACGGGTTCTTGGACAGGTTAGTCAAACCTGCATTCAGGATAGCTTCTGACAATTCAGCCAACTCGTCGCCAATCAAAATTACTCGTTTCTGCTTAATGCCAATAAACTTACCGACTGCCTCTCGTGTTTTCGACTTCTCCGCAGCGATGAGCGAAAGGCCCGCTCTTTCAATAAGATTCTCTTTCTCGTCCACATAAGAAGCATTACCGATTGAATCCCGTACCCTGATTGGGGCACCCTCGATCACCGACAGCAAGGAGATGACTGAACCCCATATCCTTTTCCGCGCTTCACGCAAGGTGGTGGAAGTCATCAAGACCAGTGTGTCACGCGGCTGCGACAACCAATTCACTATCCCCCAAGCAGCCATCGTGTGGGATTTTCCAGACGACGCAGACCCGCCAATTGACAAGTATTTGTTCTTCAACGCCGCGCGGATCATTTGTTCGGCCCAAGGATGACGAATCATCATGGGTTCAGGCAGATCATCATGGTTCCACAACTCGTCACAGATCCTCCAGAAGTAATACTCCTTCGCTATTGTCTTAGGATGATGGGCAAAGCCGTAGAGCAGCGCCGTTAATAGACTGGTGGGTGGGATCAACAAACCCCCCACATCCATCTTTTTCGTTTTAGGATCGATGCGCGGTTCTATAACGCGCTTGCGTTTAGTTGGGTCAGAAGGCATGATGGAACTAGATATAAATCTACTGCTTTTAACATGGCGAACAAGAACGAAGGCAATAAGGACATAGTTCAGCAGGCTTTGGAGCTAAACACTAAAGGAATGACCAATGCCGCCATCGGACGCCATTTGGGTGTACACCAGAATACAGTAAGACGTTGGTTTCGTAAACTGGGCTTACCGCCGAAGAAGGCGGGCTTCAAACTCCCTAATATGGATGCCGACAAGGACAAGCTCAAGGAAGAGCTGGAGGTAAATCTGGAGGACATGACACAGGAAGCGGCGACTGAAGCGAGGCTGATTGCGTCCAAGGAAGAGGACAAGGTGCTTGCGGAGATAGCGGAATCCCAGAACTCACCTGCTGATAAATACCAGCATTACATTGCAGCGGCTGGTATCAAGCTGTTGCGGGACGGTATGACTCTGGTGCGGGGGCCAAGAACCATACGGGAGATGTCCGAACTGGATCAATTGATCCGGCGCAACCTTGGCCTGAACGCCAAGACAGGTGGAGGCGGGGGGCGGATGCAAATAGATATTTCAATTTTAAATAACTCCACTGACAAGAAAGGTGCTAAACGGGTAACTGATAAACCGATCATTGATGTGGAGGAGACCAAACGCGATGAATTGGAATGACCGGTTCAGTATAGGTTTCAGTGGCCCTGAAGATACTAAAGGGCACTATTCAATCGCTCTGCTACATGAACTAGCGGATGCCTACATGGGGGTAATAACTCACCCCAACGGCCCACCGATAGCCTGTTACAACCACGCAATGGCTACCCACATCCTGTCGCATAAATGGAGAATCACTAAAAGGGCTGCTTCTAATTTAGTTGACTACCTAGCGCAAAACGCTAGAGGTGATTCAGCCCCCGCTTTTCTAAAGCACTGACATGTTTAATGATGTTCGCGCACCGACAAATCGTAGAGAATCCCACTGTCCTTCGGAGGTATGATCTATTTGAGAATAAATTTGTTTATCGCCAACTCATTGCTGAAGGTCTGTTTTACAGAACCATCCCCTCGACTTGGAAAGAGATTAGCTACATCAGAATGCTGGAGAAGGGCATATCCTACGAAGTGCCCGCTGAAGGGAATGGACTATTGATCGCATATAAATCCATGCCAATAAGATGAATACTGAACAACTTCTCCAGATACATGAGGAAACATGTGAAACTGCGCGCAACATCATGCGCCGGAAAAACTCTGACTACACTGGTGGCTCTGAGGCAACTGATGCCTTGGCAAACTTCAAGGCATCCCAGTCCCTGAACCTGCACCCCGCAACCGGACTCCTGCTCCGTGTTCAGGATAAGATCATGCGGATTCGGTCGTTCGTGGCCGATGGTGAATTGCGCGTGATCAATGAGTCAGTGGAAGATGCCTGTGACGACATCGTCAATTACGCCATCCTATGCAAAGCGTTGTTGCGGGAGGAAGCGGAGAGCAAAAAGACGCCGCCCCCAGACACTTCCAAAGACCTTTTTCGATTCACTAATACCCCCATTGAACCGGACCACATCGAAACTCCCCAGTGATCGTTGGAGTTGATAACGGGCTGGACGGCGGGCTGTGTGCTATTGCCCAACTCGATGGGGGCCTCATCGATAAGATCGCGATGCCCTGCCAACAGCGCAACAAGAAGCGTGAAATCGACATCTGCAAGATTCACAAGTGGTTATCAGATTTAAACACGCCTTTTGTTTTAGCCATTGAAGAACCGTTGGCACATGCAAAGAGTTCGCAGGCGGTGCGTTCAATGGCGATCTCGTTCGGGAAGTTGCTGGGGATGGCCGAATGCAAAGATTACGAGGTTGCGCGAGTCAGTGTCCACAAATGGCAAAAAGCCATGCTTGGGTTCACCCCCAAAGGAAAAACCAAACAAGTAGCTTTGGAGACGGCTCAGAATCTGGAGCCGTCAGAGAACTGGCTCAAGAACAAGAGATGTCGGACCCCGCATGACGGGATCATCGACGCTTTCCTGATCGCTCACTACATCAGGGAAAGAAAAAGATTGACGGAAGGCTGACCCTGATCCACCCTGCCCCTGCACTTTGTCTGTGCATGTGTGATGTGTAATAACTCTGACGGGGTGGTAGCAAACCACATGGCGTTGCTTTTAACTCTTGCTGGCGTCGGTTCTGCCGTAACCCACCCCGTCAGTGTTAGGCGTGCAGGAAAGTTGTTATTTTCACAACTAACCAGCACTGCATAGAATTTTACATTGGCGGGGTGGGGAGCGAACTTGGATCGTTCATTTGCCCCACCCCGTCAGTGTTAGAAAAAAGTTGATTTTCTTATTGAGGTGGTGGGCTAGTTGTGGTAAGGGCATAGGCGATGCCAAAATATATCACACCGCAAACAGTGGCTCAATTCTTTGAGCTTCACGAAATACCCACACCAGAAAAACCCCCCTTCTGGCACAAGGCCATTAAACCCGCCTTCCGGCTGGGCTTCCGCATCGGGAGGACCGAAGAGGACGAGATCGTCATCATCACACCAGAGCGCCACCGTAAGATTTACAAGGGCTTCGGCAAAGCGAAGCACCAACTGGGCATGATTCTCATGCACGCAATGTTCAGCAACCGCCTTCACTAATGAAAACACTTTTCCCCAAGCAACAAGAAGCGCATGACTTCTTCCTGTTGCACCAGCAAAAGGATATCTGCACATGCGATACATCCCACACAGGAGTTGGAAAAACTGTAGTGGGGTGCCAACTAGCCCTGAACCGTGGTGGCCCCGTGGCTGTGATGTGCCCCAAAGCAGTTGTGCCTTCGTGGGAACGAGAGATGGAGGAGACAGGCTTGTCCCCCATATTTGTTCTTAACTACGAAAAACTACGCACAGGGAAAACGCCCCACATGAAGAAAGCTGGCAAGAAGATCATGCGCTGGCATCTGCCAAAAGGAACCTTGGTGTTGGTGGACGAGATTCATAAATGCAAAGGCCCGTACACCCAGAATGCCCAACTGCTGATCTCACTCCTGCAACAAGGTTATGCTGTTCATGGGATGTCTGCTACTGCTGCCGAAGATCCGACCGAGATGCGGGGTTTGGGTTACATGCTGGGGATGCACTCCTTGAACAAAACGGGGAACGGTTTGCACAGTTGGTATTCATGGATGCTCCACAACGGGTGCTACCAGAACGAGTGGGGTAAATGGGAGCTTGTCAGGAGATCCGCGCTGCCTGAATTACGCGACCAGATGTATGGCCACAACGTTAAACGTTTAACCGTTGATGATTTCCCCGACTCCTTCAAAAAGAATCGGGTCATTGTGGAATCAATTGAATTCAGCAACGCTTCCAAGATCAGGTCAGCCTACAAGAAAGCAGGTATTACCCCTGAGATTGTCCAACAGTTTATTGAAAATGGCACGGTTGAAGATAGCGAACATGTGCTGACTAATATACTCCACGCCCGAATGCTGGCCGAGTCCTTCAAAATTCCCGACCTTGTTGAGATGACTGACGACTTGATAGCCGAAGGCAAAAGCGTTGTCCTCTTCGTAAACTTCTCCGATACAGTTCAGACCCTGTGCCAGAATCTCAACTGCGATAGAGTTGAGGGGGGCCAACCAGCAGAAGAAAGACAGAACGCTATCGACCGCTTCCAGAATGATGAGAAGCATGTCTTGGTTGTGAATATCGCGGCGGGTGGCACTGGCATCTCACTGCATGACATCAAGGGCAACCGCCAGAGAGTATCATTGATCTGCCCGTCCTTCTCAGCAAAGAACCATCTCCAGACATTAGGTCGCATCCACCGCAATGGTGCTAAGAGCGATGCCATCCAGAAGATCCTCGTGGCAAACAAAAGCGTCGAAGAAGCCGTGATGAAAGCGGTGGGCAGGCGGCTGAAGAACCTGAACATTCTCCACTCATGATCTTGGAAGTAGGAGACCAGTCAGAATGCAGTCGTGGGTCCGAAGAGATGGCCGTCATACATGCTTGTAAATTCCCGTGCTACGTATCACGAATAAGTCCTGCAAAGAACTACCCGAAGGATGACCCCCGATACCTGTGGGTGGAAGATGACCACGACTTGTATTTAAACATCATAGACCCACCCAAGCCCCTGTTCCAAATTGAGAGCATATACAAGACGCTGGCTTTTGGAGAAGGGAGACAAAAAATATTGGTGCATTGTAATCAAGGGCAGTCCCGTTCTGTTGCTCTGGCAATTCTCCTCTGGTCATTTTATGGGGACAAACACGACAGCTTTGAAGACGCTAAAAAGGATTTTGAAGACACTCACCCCGATTACCCTGTAACCCCGAACAGGGGTATTCAAGAATTTCTAACCACAAACTGGAATAACATAAACAACCAACGAAAATGCGCGGACGACCAGCCCGAACAAAACAAGTTGTTTGCACCACAATCCCTTTCGACAGAGAAAGGGAGGTGAGCAAACACCACAAGGGTAGAACAAGCCCTATTAAGAAAAAGATAACCAAGCGTAAGAAGAAATGAAACTAGACCTAAATACCAAAGAAATGCAGCAAGTCGTGTATAACGCGATAACCGATGCCATAAGTCGGGCCATCCACGACCTGTTTGATCCCGAAAACGTCAACGAAACAATATTTATGCCACATCTTATTCGTGAAGCAATAATAGACGGCATAGACAAAGCCCTATGCACTGGACCGGATACCATGAATGCCATCGAGATGGGCATGAAGCGGGGTGTCGAAGAAGCAATGCGGGACAACTCGCCAATAGAAGACGATCTTCTCGAACACATTAACGAACAACTAGAAGTCCGTAGTAAACCGTGAACAGTGAATACCTTGAATCCTTGAGGGCACGCGCACGTTATTGCGATAGCCGTGACACACCAGCCTCCTTTCCGGCGAAGGCCCGAGAGAGATTATCAGATGACGAGGAGCTGCATAACAACCAGCTTGCCCAGTTCGGGGCGGCTTGCACGGTCTTGCCATCCTCCGCTCCTCAACGCTTGGGTTTCCATGCGCGGAAGAGTGGCAAGTGAAAAGGATTAACAACACATACAACCAACGAATGAACAAGAATAGCCCAGACCATAGTTCCAGAGGACACGCTGAGTTCTCCCCCTCTTCCCTGAAGTACGTCGCCTCATGCGCGGGGTACGAAGGGAAGGAGGGGACGAATGCCGCCGCTGAGATGGGGACGCGCATCCACGAAGCGCTGGAAGTCCGTGACCCATCCGCCCTCCACAACGAGAAGGAAACAGATATCTATGACCAGATCGTAGAAATGGAAACCAACTTCATGGGCAACTTCCCGCCCGTGAAGGAAGAACACAACGAGATCCAAGTTGATGTTGCGCTAGACGGGACAGAAACATGGGGAACTTGTGACAGGTTTCTAGTTCTTGAGCCCGACACCGACGCTGTAATGGCTGATTACAAAACAGGCATCAGCATCATCGACCCACCTGACAAGAACTGGCAAGCCAAGGCTTATGCAGTTGGAGCCTTCCAGAAATACAAGGATATCGAGAAGATCGTCTTTGTGTTTTATGTGCCACAACATAACGACTCTTTGCACCACACGTTCAGCCGTGATGACTTAGCTGGCCTTATTCAGGAGTTAAGTGATGTAATCAAGAAGGGCGAAGAAGTTCGGCCCAAGTGGGCCAAAGGGGAGATAGACCTCAAGGACTGCACCCCAACTCAGTACTGTCGGTTCTGCAAACACGAAGACGCTTGCCCTGCTTTGGGTGGGCTGGTCTTCGACGTAGCAAAAAAACTGGACTCTACGATCCCTGATGTGGATCTGGAGAACATTGACGACCCTGCGCGTTTGTCCGAACTCTTCAACATCGCCAAGATCGTGGAGAACTGGGCTGCTCGTATCAAGGAACGAACACTGGACGCCGCCAAGAGCGGGGTGGAACTTGACGGGCTAAAGCTGCGCTCGATGGGGAGCACCAGAAAGATCATGGATAATGAAACCTTCGCCAACATAGCCGAAGAACATGGTCTGGAGACCCAAGACCTGTTGGACGCTGCCAGTTTTCCTCTCGCGAAAGTCGCAAAACTTGTTGGTGCTCAAGCAGTGAAGGGGGAACGCCGAGAAAAAGAGTTGAATTTTATTGACGCCTGCGAACAAGCGGGCATTATCAAACGTCTTGAAGAGCGATTTAGAATCGCAATTCAATAAACCAAGAAACAAGAAGCCATGAGCAAGAAACAAGAAGAGGGCCTCGCTACTGCCGAAGCCCAACACCACAAGGCAGAACTCGCCACCAGCAATGCTAGCGGCATGACCATCGCCCCTAGCGACATTGATGTCCCACGTGTCAATATTGTCCAGAAAACATCCGACATCGACGGCCCCCTAGGGGCCGTGGTGCTCGATAAGCAGCATATGCTTGCTGAAGCAGAACAGACGGTCCCCGTCACTGTTCTTTCCGTCCTCAAGGGATGGCGGGAGAAGATTGAATACGACTCCGATGAGATTCCTCGCGTGGCGTATTCACAAGAGGAGGCCCATCGAATCGAGATGGAAAGCGAATATGATATAATTGAATTCGCTGAAATCACCCTCCTGTTTGGACAACCGAAGGATAATGATGATGAGGCTGCATACCCGTTTGCCATTGGCGACGGTAACTATGCTATTGGCCGCATCAATGTAGCGAAGGACGCCTACCGCCAAACGTTCAAACGTCTGGCGACATTCGCCGCCTTCAACCCGAAGGCTTCGATGCAACACCGGATCTGGGACTTCAAAAGTTCCCTGATCAGTCGGGGGAAATACAGTTGGTTTGCTCCCTCCCTGTCCATTAGTCAGGACGAGCCAACCGAGGACGTTAAGACATTCGTGGAAACCTTTGCATAAAATGGACCTTCCTATCTTAACTCTTCCCGCAGAGAATGACATCCTCTCCCAAGAATCCAACACGCTAAAAGGCATGATCGATGAACTGGAAGAGAAAAGAAATGAAGCGGACCTCACGCTCCACAAGCTGCGCGTCATCCGACAAGCGATCTTGGAGAAATCTGAGGAACTTCAAATGGAGTTACCAATAGACTCCTGATAACCCTTAATGCCCACCCCGACCCATTTTCCATCGGGGTGGGCTTTCTCTATGATTAGATGGAAACATACGCATTGGACTTTGAGTCCTACTACGACAAAAGCTGCTCAATCAGGAGGCTGGGTCCTTTAGGTTACTTCTCCCACCCCGACTTCGATGCCTACATGGTATCGGTAGTCAGCAACAACTACACTTTTGTAGGCCACCCCAAGGATTTTGATTGGGGCATTCTTGAAGGCAACATCGTGCTTTCACACAATGCTTCATTTGATGAAACCCTGTATCTCTTTGGCATTAGAAAAAGGTGGTGGCCAGAAATAACCCCTGCCGAATGGCACTGCACCGCTGACATGGCCGCAGCTTGCGGTCTGCCCAGATCACTCAAGAACGCGACAGCGGCGGCTTACAATCTTGAAGTATCCAAAACCACGCGGGACAACATGGCGGGGAAGCGGTGGGAAACCATGTCGGAGGAGTTTCAGACAGAGGTCAGTGAATACGCTCTAAAGGACTCAGAACTCTGTCTTCGCCTCTGGCAGGACTATAAGGATAAATGGCCAGACCACGAAAAACTTATCAGTCTCACAAACCGGAGGATAATCCAGAGAGGACTTCCTATGGACACGGATCTGCTGGTTAAACAACTGGAGACAATAAACCAGAGACTATTTGAAGCGGAAACCGCAATCCCTTGGGCAGGGGAAAAACCTCTATTAAGTCGGGCCGCGTTCGACGAAGAGTGCCACAAGCACGGGATTGAGCCCCCCAAGTCTCTCGCCAAAACTGATCTGGATACCCAAGAATGGCTAAGGAAACACAGTCATAATTACAAATGGGTAGGCGCGGTCACTAATTGGAGGCGCATTAACGCGCTCAAGAAAAAGCTGGAATCATTCGACTACGCTACCTTACCAGATGGCCGCTACTATGGCGGCTTGATGTATTGGGGAGGGCACACGGGCCGCTTCTCAGGAAGCGGGGGGAATCTCAACCTGCAAAATCTTCCTCGTGAGGAGCTGTTCGGTGTGAACCTTCGCCACATGATCCGCGCCCCAAAAGGCAGGAGACTCGTTGTGGTGGACTTGTCCCAGATCGAGGTGCGGACGTTGTGCTGGCTGGCAAAAGATAAAGAAACTCTTCAGGAGATAGCAGACACTGAAGATATTTACGAAGCGTTCGGGATCAGGATGAGTCTATGGTCAAAGGACAGGGGGTCCCTGAAAGCGAAGGACCCTAAATTACGCCACAAGGTGAAGGCTATTGTCTTGGGGTGTGGTTATGGTGCTGGGGCAAAGAAGTTTGCTTCGATGTACGACATGCCACTCAAAGAAGCTGAAGAGGCAGTTCAACTCTACCGCACCCGCCTGCACAAAGTCCCGAAGTTCTGGCGCAAGATCAACAACACTTTAAGGTCGTGCTACAACACCCATGTTCCCTTTGAAGGGAAGCTCCCATCTGGCCGCGCTATAAACTATGGAAAAACCAAGCTGGTGAGGCAGAATAACCAAACCACTCACCAAGCCATCGTCAGTCGAAATGGCAAACGTCTACCCATGAAACTCTGGGGCGGGGTCGTGGCAGAAAATATGTCACAAGGTCTGGCCAGAGACATTTTTTCCGATATGCTTCTAAGGCTTGAAGCGGAAGGGATCAGGCCAATCTTTCATGTCCACGATGAAGTCATCATCGAATGCGACGAAGGCGAAGCTGAAATGGTTCTGGAAAAAACAATAGGCGTCATGTCCACGCCACCAGCATGGATTTCTGACATACCCTTAGCAGCGGAAGGCCAAATCCTCACACATTACCAAAAATGAAATATCGTTATATCAAGAATCTCCGCGACCACTCAGCGCATTACACATCTAACTTAAGTAAAGTAAACAAACAGAAGCCATCATTCCGCACGAAAGCAGATTACAGGGAATGGTGCGCCGACATTAAAACAGACCATGTGTTTTATTCGGCACTGGAAGGCAGGGCACCCTCCAAACGAATCAGCAATGAAAACCCCGTGCATAAAGTTTATGGGGTTGTAGCGGATTACGATGCCTCTGTTAACTGGGCAGCAATTGACGGCGATCTGAAAATTAAATGCGCCAAGGACAAAAAGCCTACGTGGAGATCCAAAACACAATCTGGATACCTGCGCTTAGTCTGGGAGTTCACAGACCCTATCCCCATCGACCCAGACATGTTCAACACATTCATGTCGAACATGATGAAGGCCCTCCAACTGGACAAACTGTTTGCGGGGTTTGACAGTTCATCACTTCGGGCCAACCAGTATTTTGAGCTTGGGGAAAATTGGGTAAAGGTGGACGGCCTGCTATCTGCGACTGTAGTTCAAGCCGCTTTAGCCAAATCTGTTTCGGATCGCCCACCACAATCAAGCGACACCTCAATCCCGATCAATATCGTAGCCGAAGAAGTGGAGTCCCGATTCCCAAACCGATGGGTGGGAGATTTTGAACTGGGTTCACGCGGCCCTTTATTCTGGATTGACGACGGCATCAACAGAGATGGGTGCCAAGTAGTGGACGACGGCATCGTTTGCTATAGTGACAGGGGCGGAAAAGGCTTCATGTCGTGGCGGGACATATTCGGTGCCCAGTTTGTAAAGGATTACGAAGAAAGAAAACTCGCGGGATTGCTGGATGAGTACTGGTTCAACGGTCGTAGCTTCTTCAAGGTTCTCTATGAGAGCGCAGTTTCCATCCCCAAGGACCAGTTGATCTTAGAGCTTAAGCAATCTGGCTTCTCACCCAGACCACGAAAGAATCAGCCATTATCAGAAGTCGAATCCGCATTACTGACAGTCAGCAACCAGAACCGCATTGACGAAATAGCCCCCATCGTTTTCTCCCCCGACAGGGTGGTTTCTTATAATGGCCACCGCATTCTGAATTGCTCAAACATCAGACCCGTTGAACCAAACAAGGAGGGGGACCCATCAAAATGGCCCTTCCTGCATAACTGGTTTAACCAACTATTCGTGAATGGGGACCAACCTGCTTTGCACTACTTCTATTCATGGCTTAAGCGATTCTACGAATCAGTAAGGGATCGTGAATTTGTGCAGGGGCAGGCCATGTTATTAGTTGGCCCGACAAACAAGGGGAAGTCACTTCTGTCCAACAGGGTAATCAGCGGCTTAGTCGGGGGGTATGCGGACGCCTCTGATTACCTTTCGGGTCAGACCAAATTCAACAAGGACTTGGGGCGAGTGGCAACATGGGTAATTGATGACACTACATCTGCCGCCTCATTCAAGGACCAACGAAAAGCCACTGAACTAATCAAGCGCGCTGTGGCCAACCCTCGTGTGGAGTATCAAGCCAAGTATGCAGATTCCATGAGCATACCGTGGACAGGTCGAGTTGTAATGTCGCTGAACATGGACATCAACAGCTTGTCAGTTATCCCATCACTGGACAGCAGCAACAGGGATAAGCTAATGGCTTTGCGTATCAGAAACAAAGCCACCAGTGATTTCCCAAGAAACTCCATCCTTGAGAAAACCATCGAAGACGAACTGCCTTACTTCGCCAGATTTCTTATTGACTGGGTGGTCCCCAAGGAGGTGGAGGATGTTGGTAGATTTGGGGTACGTTCCTTCATCGACACGACTATCGCTGACGCTGCTTATGACAACAGTAGCAGAAGCACCATTTCGGAACTCGTTGAATTCTTCGTGAAGCGGTGCAGGGAACTTAATGACTCAATGACTCATTGGAACGGCACACTTACTGAATTCCAAGTAGCGGTACACGATTTTAATAATGGCCGCAATGTGGGGATGTCCAATAACCTTGAATTTGTGAGGCGTGGGATGGCTGCTCTGGAAGAAGCAGGCAAAAATAATCCGTATCTCAGACCCGTTATATCGAAAGGGAGGGGCGGCGGCAAGATATGGAATATCAATCTTGCCCCTTCTTTCGACCTAGACGCGATGACTCAAAGGAGTCCGGTCGGCGCAGAGACCTAATTGGTAAGTGGTAGCCATCACAAAGATAAGTGAACCCCGAATCATCGGTCTCTCCTTTTCGTTTGAAGTTCTTGCGCTTGGCTGCGTGATGAAGAGTAGTCCAACCAAGCAGCCAAACCTTGGACAGATCCTTGTGTACTCTGGTGAAAAAATAAAGGTCGGCTTTTAACTCCTTGTCCCCCTGCGCGTTCACACTGGCGGTATAGTGAAGCTGGGGTTTTGTTGTGCAGGTCTTGGATTTTACATCCACCTTTTTCCTATTGTACATGTAGTCATGAGTATAACACTGCTCACCAACATGCTTGGAAAACTTAACATACTTTCCAAAAGCGACCTCCCCCAAGAATCCGGTCATCCGCCCAACCCCCCGCGTGTATGAATTCGGGGGAATGCCTAAAGCTTGGGACCGACGAAAAGCCTCTGCAACATCCTCCTCAGTGGGATGGAACAAAACAAAGCGGTTCTTCAGTTGCCGAAACTGGCTCATTCAAAAGTTGAGTCGTTTTAAAAAGCGCTCCCACGCAGGGAAAAAGATGGAGTCCATACACCTCACTATCGCTTCCTCCTCAAAGCGTTCCAAACGATTCAGACCGGACAAGGCGAGAGACGCATGGAGCATTTCGTGTCGCATGGTCGCTTTTGCCACTTTCGGGCTAAGGGTCTGCTCAATGACTATCACTCTCCTCTCGTCCGAGTAATACCCGTAGTACCCCTTGGAGAGATTATCTTCGTCACTCAGATCCTCCTGAATAATTTTTACGGGAACTCCCGCGATATGGATGGACTTTGGGAGCTTCATCCATCTACAAAATCGAGTATAGCACGGGCATAGACCCCCGCTAATTTATCACGGCTTTTATTCATCATCGACCATTCAACTAAGTTAGACCCGAAGAACGGTTCCGCGATAACAGCGGGGCAATGTGTCTTACGCAAGAAGGCAGATCCGCGTTGGCGGGGGCCGCGTGGTTTTATGCCCCGCGATTTCATATTGGGGTAACCCTCCTCCATCGTATCACGGAGCACTGTAGCCAGCTTCTTTCCTGTGTTACTTGAGTGCCAATAGAGCCACTCATGACCATGTGCAGTAGGGGTAGCGGCATTAAAATGTAGTTCAATAGCCGCCGTCACATAATCCTCTTGCATCTTTCGGGCGATGTAATTTATGGCCCCCGTATAACTTCGAACGGGGTATTGGTCATATATCTCATACTCTGCCTCAATAGCCCACCCGTGCTGGTTGCTCAACACATGCCCAATACGGCGAACAAGATCGCGGTTAAAGTCCCATTCAGACAGGATATAATCCCCCGAAGTATAGGCCCCTTGGTCCCCCAAGCGGCTGTGGCCCACACATAATCCAATCTTCATTTCCTTAAAACGCGATAAAGGGACACAAGTCCCACAGTAATGCCCACAAGCAGTGAACCAATCCGCAGCCAGTATTCAAACTGTTCCTGCATACTGGTTATCAGACCCAGCGTGGGTGCTGCCATTCCAACCAGAGAATCTATGATGCGGGGGTTCATCGTTTTTTAGATTTATTAGGGAACGGATAGCTGCCATCAGTGGAAAAGTATCGTCCTGACTCAGGGTCTTTATAGATGGTGTATCCCGCATTTGCTTCCCCCTCTTCCGACAAGTGCCAAGTCTTATGCTTGCGGCCCTTTAACATTTGTCCAGTTACAGGACTCCTGCTTTGCCAGTGCCCGTCAGCATCCGGTTTTATCCCATGAAGCTTTGCCGTTTCGTAATCGTACCCCTCACCTTCGGGGTCGAAATATCCATACTTTCCAAGCCCCCGCTCAACCGCTTCTGCAAAAGAATCAGGCATTACTTTTCTCCTATGATTACAGCACGGCGATACGAATAATCGCTGTGGAATTTGTGGTCTTCCCGACCCACCAGACTGCCCTCACAGAACTCGTAGAGTTGGCCCTCTTTAAGCGTGATCGTCGGGGGATCGTAGAGGGCGCTCGCGTTCGCGCTTGATGCGTTTGGCAACTCGTTCCATGAGCAGCTTGTCAGCGGGAGAACCGCCAGCGGCCAGA
>Ga0080013_1000725_pt1 | contig 45751 bp, 59 predicted proteins | sample ETNvirenome_6_85_FD_69236 | JGI IMG/M metagenome (GOLD analysis project Ga0080013, IMG submission 69236) | Marine viral communities from the Pacific Ocean - ETNP_6_85 (SPADES assembly) (version 2) | ecosystem: Environmental > Aquatic > Marine > Oceanic | place: Pacific Ocean | collected 2013-06-19
CCGTTGCCTTTTTTAAACTACTAGAATCAGCTGCCCAAACTAAATCATCTAAAGATATTTCTTCACAAGCGTATCCATTTCTTTTAACACTTAAAATAGTATCTACGTTTAGAGTTGCATCTGGATCTGCATTACTTGTCATAACTCCAGATTGACTAGAAGCCCACTTTAATAAATCTTTTGGAATACTCGCAGCTACATATCTTTGAGCATCCTCAACACTATTAGTAGTGGGAGTTTTTCCTGTGTTTGCTAATACTGTTGCTTGTATATCTGATACTGCCATTTAAAATTTTCCAATTTATGTAGGGGGCCGAAGCCCCCCACATATTTTTATCCTTATATCGTGCTATTAATCACGAACTTCAGATTTCTTACGATGTTGCAAATGTAGCGTTAATAGCTCCACTGCCTAGCTCAGAACCAAGGAAACTAAATTTCCACCATCCTTTTTTCTCGCAAAACCACGCTATTTCAGCACCAATATTGGTCTGGTTATTAGTTGCGGTTGATGCGATAGCTAAAGCAGTATGAGTAGACGCTACCGTTACTATTGCTCCACCAGAATGCGCTACTGACTGTGTCCAGCTCTGTAGATATTCAGGTCTACGAGTACCTGAGAGTTTGTCACCAAGGTTGGTAACTGGAACACAAATAGTTCCTTGCTCATAGTAATCTCCAGAAGCATTAGTGAATGTAATTGTCTGTCCACCATCAGCTTGAGCTGCGAACCTAAACACGCATAAAACCCCTACGGTTGCCGAAGGCAAAACCATAGAAGCAGCTGCTCCATCACCATCCCATAAACTCTCAACTATTTGAGAATCTACTAATGTGAATCCTGTGTCAGTTTTAGCATCTGTTGAATCTGCTGTTGCTCTCCTAGTCAAATCATGATAATTCCCAGAAAGATACATCTGTTTGTTATCAACATACTTTTGACTATTTTGAGTATCATCGTACTTATTTGAACCATATAAAGGATTAGCCATTATTTAAACCCCCTATTTCCAGACCGCATGGGCTTCTGGCATTTGCCATTCCATACCGGCCTCGGTTTGAATTAAGTCAACCCTACGGTCAACACCACTGTTTTCTAATGTCTGAACACCAACATAAACTGCAGTATCACGATTCAAGCCGTTACCGACAAGAGGTCTATACTTACAATGTTTCATGTTGCATCCAATCATCTTTATCTGAGTTCCGTCCAAGTGGACATTACGAGACACATTCATAACTCCATAAGGAGTATAAATCTGTGTAATATCTACACCAAAGATGCTTTTACGATTACCAACAGAGAAGTCAGCTCTTCCAAGAGCGGTAGAACTTCCTCCAGAACCGTCTGCAATTTTGGAAACATTAGCAGAAAAGTAGCCACTAAGTTTATGCAACCAATTATATACATCGGTTGGTACCATAAACAATGTCGCATTTGCATTGTTATGTCTTGGGTCTAAGAACTGTGACATATCATCAAGAAAATCATCTTGAGATTTAGTACCAGAAGCTCCCATTCCAGTTCCTGAAAATACGTTACCGTAATTCAGAATGAAATCGACAGCTCCTTGAGTGTACTGTACATCGTCAACAGATGCTTGAGAACCAAACAATAATGATGTTTCAATATCCCACTTGTGTTCAATCAACTTTTCACGCCAGATTCTTGCAAACTCATTTGGTTCATACTTGAGAACGGTAGCACGTGTTGTGTTATCCATCGCCATAGCAGTTTTCCAAATTTGAGTAAGTCCAAATCCAGTTGAGAAAGGTTGGTCTTTCCAAGTCTCTGGGTATCCTGTCCCTTGACCATGAGCATTACCTACAACATACGACCTAGCTTTTTCAAGTACATTAGCTATGCTAGCACTGTAAACAGTACCAAGTGGGTCATCCCCACAATAACTTGCTAAATACTTAATAGTAGTCGCACTTGTAGCTTTAACAATCGTCCCAGTAACGGGAGTCCAGTATGCTGTTCTTGCTCCATCGTCTTCTACAGCTCCATCGGATAAATCGTGGAAAGCTACAGAACCACTTTCATTAGCATGAACAGTATCAATACGAACAAGGATGTAATCATCTACATCATTAGACGTAACTGCCGCTCCAGTTGTCATTCCACCAGCATCGGTATTACTCAAGTTGACCTTTATAATTTGGTCTTCTATGAAGAATCCCGGTTGGGTTCCTGACTGTCCAACAAGTACATCATTAGATGAATTGCCAATAGAGCTTCCAAGATTGCCACTAGATTTATAATCCGTAGCCATTAGAAGTTTTACTTGCTGGCCTGTTGAGGTTGATAAAGATGCGTTACCAGTAGTTTTCAATTCAGCTTCTGTAAAGATATTAGAACCTGTATTATAACCAATTACATATGCATAACGCTTATGATAAGATGGTCTGCGTTCAGTAAATTTGAACTCAGGGTCATCCGTAGGTTTTTTTGCAACCTTAGATACAAATCGGAAGAAAGGGTCTTGAGCAATGTTCAGTTCAGAAACTCTATCCCCAAAATTGTACTTTCGTCTAAGGTCGCCTGTGTCTTTTGAAGTACCATCAGACCAACTTGCTACGTCTGAATAAGTACCCAAATCAAATACACTTGCCATTTGTTACCTCTTTATTTTGAGTTAATGGCCTTTAGCATTATTTAAATACCAAAAGCCTCTTCTAGTTCGTTGGTCGAACCCAAAATGGCTTCAAAGACTGAATCGTCTGGAGATTTTTCAACCTGAGTGCTTCCTTGTGTTGCAAGTGTACCCGGTTGACCTTGGACCTCTTTCATTTTATTATGAACTTCTTGTCTGGCGTTATTAGCTATCTTCTCATCACGATTCTTACGATTCATAAGAAAGTAAATATCTTCAAGTTCAAGAGATTTAGATTTAGCAAAATCAGTGAATTGACTCCACTGTTCGTCATTCATTTCATGCTTTTGACGAAACTGGGTTTCCTTCGCTAGTTTTTGATTTTCTACTCGTTGCCCTTGCAAAGCATTATTTAACCTTTTTTGGACAAGTCCATCAACGGTTGCTCCTAATACTTTTGCTGAATCAGATTCAGGTTGAGAAAAAGCATCATCAGCGTCGAAGACAAAGTCCTCTCCTAGATTCAACTTCTCAGTCATTGTTTGTGGGGTTTGACCTCCACCCTCAAAATAATTTCTCACATGAGTAATTAAATTGGGGTCTTCTCGCATAGCATCAAGGATAGGCATATAAGGTTCTAATTCGGAAAGTTTTCCGTTTAGCCTTTTTGCTTCTCTGCTTGAATCACTATACCTTTTTTGTAAAGTATCCACTTCGTTTGAAACGGATTCTTCATTCTGAACTTCTACATTAGGGCTCGTCTGCGTATTACCGCTTTGTTCCGAGGTTGGTTGCGAAGGTTCGTCTATTATTGCACCGTTGACCTGACTATCTAATGCTTCAAAGAAATCATCGGAAGTCATGTCCATCACTGCATCTTGTACGTTTGCACTTTCGGGGGCTTCTGTAGCGTTACCTACTTGTTCTGACATACTGTCTCCTGTTTTAGAGTTGTTTTTAATTTAATAAACATAGTATATACTTTTCAAGAGTCAATATTACTCGTTTTCAGCAACATCTTCTTTTGAAGATTCCATGTCCATTTTCATTTGGTCTCTCATTTTCTCAAACTCGACTTTTAACATTCCTCTTAGAAGTTTTTGTTGAGCTTCAGTTTCGAGAACATCTTTTCGTATCTCATTACCAGCATCTCCGACTTTCATCTTGATACCAGCTTGTACTAATTGTCTTTGTAATGTTTCTATTGTACCATCTTTATCTTTAGCAGATTCTTCCATAGAAGCTACTTGAGATTGCAATTGGGAATAAACAGATTTTCTTTCTACTATTTGTTTTTTATTCCTTATATCTGTTTCCGCTATCATTGCTATATCATCAATCAATCCAGCTTGGAACCATTTAAAATATTCCTCTAATAATGCCCATCTATTTACTGGCATTGTGGCTCCAGCTACAACTCTTACATCAAATCTTGCACTTGCATAATCTTTGAATTTTCCAATTACATTTCCATAATCATTATATAATTGAATATTTATCTTAATTTCTTTTTCTTGCTCTTGAGGCGTTTGACCAGCCTCTGGTTGAACAATTCTAAAAACCTTTTCTACGGAATAATGCTTTTGGGCTTGCATTTGAAAACATCTTCCTAAATGTTCTAAGGCTGGTTCAACAACACTTCCCATCCAAGCCTTTAATCTTCTAGTACCAAATTCATCATTTGCCAATAAACCTCTATACGTCTCAGCTTGGTCTTGAGCAAATCCCATCATAGCAGATGGAACCCCACTTATATATTCTGCGTCAGCCTTGCCTTCCTGAACCACCGAATAAAATGCATTATTTATTGGAGCTGGAAGTATTGGAGTTGGAGTTGCAAATCCTTGTCTATATTTTAACAATGCACCTGGAGCAGATGAATATCTTTCCCACTCGTCTTCTGGAACAGCTCCCTCTTCATACATCCACCTAAGATTAGAAGCTAGGTTTGCATTATGAAGCATAATTTGATGAGCTTTGTTTATTTCTTGTTGTTTTCCTATTAATGGAGTTACTGCACTCATCGGATAAGGAGTCCCAGTGTACATATATGGGATAGGTATAATTGGATATTCGTTTATTGGTAAAATATATTCATATAAAAATACATCGTCACCAGCACTACAAGTTTGTATAATTCTATTTTCATAAAATTTAATTGCATCAACAATATTTTTTTTAACTTCTGGACTTTTTTCAAGAATTTTATAATCAGACTCAGGCATTATTTGTTGATTTATAACTGTAGCTGCATCTTGAGCTTCTGACATTAATTGCATTTCTTTTTCTTTAATTGCCTGAGCTGACATTTCCTGAGATTTTTTAATTTCTAATTTAGCTCTTTCTGGAATTATTTCACCAGATTGCACAGCTTGTTCAATTTGAATTTGTTTTTCCATTAATCCAACTTCAATTTCTTGTTGAAAATCAGATAATTGCTTTTGGACTTCTTCTTTAATTAAATCCATTTCAGATGGGGAAGGTTGAACTCTTATATATACATTATAATATGCAAATTTTTTCTTATGATAAGTTTCATAGTAAGCAACAATATCCTCATCCTCAGCTTCTAAACTGATACCCATTGTAATATCTTCAGGTTGTATGGATTCACCTAAATCAACATCTCTTTGAGAATAAGACACAACGTCAGTACTTCTAGTTACCTTTTTTATCTTAGCTGCAAACTCTGGCAACATATTCATAAGTCTCGACCTTGCAATATTCTTTTTTACTTGAATAAAATTAGCATCTCTAAATAAAAAGTCTCTACTTGCTGGGTCTACAAATACATCATAGGGGTCAAGTCTACTAAATCTTACTTCACCCATTCCCCTATCAGCGTCTTTATCTACATCTACAAGAAAATATCCTACCCCTTTTGTAAGGGCATCCAAAGCAATTTGACTATATAATGATTTACCATTAGATAGATACCAACAATAATCTGCAATGTCTGAATGGACTTGAGCCACATCTACATCATCTCCAGTTGCCCCAACTGCTTTCCATTTAGGATTATTAGCAGTTACAAAATATTTCATTATTTCTACAATAGGAGTTACCCTATTAATAGTAAATGTAGGCATCCCAGATTCTTCTAATGCATCTTTTTCTTCTTTAGATAATTGCTCATTAAGGTAAAAATCATATCCTTTTTGGGATAAAGTTTGCCATCTTTGTCTATGAGAATTATTTGCCCTTTCCCATAATTGTTTATTTATTTGGGCTTTCGTTTTTTTAGTTGTTCTCGCCATTTATTTTTTCTTTAATGAATCATCTGGGCATATAGAATAGTATCTTCCATCTTTTTTAACTACTTTACATCCCATTTTCTTTTCACCTTCTAATGTTAATTTCCAAGTTTTATGTTTTGCACCTTTTAAAAGGAGACCAGTTTTTGGAACTCTACTTTGCCAATGTCCAGTTGAATCTGGTTTTATTCCATATTTTTTAGCTGATTCATAATCATACCCAGAACTTTCAGCATCAAACTTCTTTTTTTTATTTTGCATTTATCTTTTTGAAATTGGGTCTTTTACTGGTTTACCAGCTTTAAATTTTTTCTTTCCAGAAACGCAATATGTCTTCCCACCAGTTGTTACCTTAGTTTTGCCTGGCCCACAAGATTTTCCCTTTACAGGCTTTGCTTTTCTATTTTTAACCATTTTAGCTATTTCAGCAGCAGTGAGAACTGCTCCAACATATGGAATCTTCTTTGCAATTGATTTACCGATTGTTTTCTTAGCAGCTGCTTTTTTAAATACTTTTTTAGCTGATGCACTCTTAGTCAATTTTTTTACCATTTTACGTTTTCTTGAAATTTTTTCCAAGTATTCTTTATCTAATTTTGCCTGTCGCTTTCTTTTGGCTACAGCTTTTGACACTACCCGAATAACATAATCCTCAGTTGTTTTATCTAATTTTGACATTGTTTTAATCCTTTATTTCTACATGAACTAAGTCATCGAATTTGTTATCGTTAATATCTCCATCGGAATCCCAATCACCACCCCAACGGATTTTGACACCCATTGCTTTTCCTAATCCTCTTAACATTCCACCCATATAATGAAACATTTCTCTATCTTCCCAATCTATCGGGTAAGGAGCGAGGTCAACAGCTTTTCCTTCTATGTGTTTGGAATACTTGGTTTTCGTTTTCCCTTGTGCTAATAATTCCTGTTGCCGCTCCTTACTCCGCAAACCTTCAATAATCGTTACATCCATAATTTTAATCAATTCATTAAGAACATTAACAAGTTTAGAATCAATGCCTTTAAGCCTATCCCTACTTCTTTTACCAAATTTATACATTATTTCTTCTTTAAAGATTTTGCTTTAATACTTTTTGAAGTAACACAAAAACCTAGAGTTTCTCCTCTTTTTCTTTTATAAATACCACCTTTATTCTCACAAGCTTTTTTTACTTTTTCAACTTGATTTCGGTCATATACAGTAAGGTCATGTATTTTTGCTGTTATATCATGAGATTTATTTATAAATTTTTTTGAAAAACTTTTCTTTTTACTTTCCGCCATTACTTTATTCCTTATGCTATTAACCAGCTTTTCGCTTTTCTTTTAGGTTTAAACCAACTTCTTTTCTTTTCATCTTTTTTCATATTTGGTGGAAAAGCGTGTACTTGTGAATAATAAAGGCTCTCTATTGTGTCATCGTGAGCCATTTTCGGCCCGAAAGTAAGAATTTCGTTGATTAAATCAAACATATTTTTGCGTAAATGCACTGTTCCGGTACTAAAACGGGCCGCAAGTCCGCTATAAATTCGATTTCTTTTCTGTGTTCCGCCAGGTTTCTCAGGAATAACTGCAATATCGTACTTATTTATCCTTCTTCTTTCATCATTTAGAGCCTGAAAGATACTTCTATTCATTGCAACGTCCTCAACGGTGGATGACATGCAGTTATATTTCTGATGTAATTCTAGGATTATATCCACAACTCCCTTCTTTCCAAGTATCTCTCCTGTCTCTGGATTCTTAGAACCTATGGTTGGAACGCTTCTATGTCTTTCATATTCTAATACATATAATTCATTATTAGAGTCTATTGCAATCACAGTAATGACAGAAAAATCACTATGCTTTGTATCAATGTCTGTGGCTGGGTCGCAACCAATGAATGTATTAACAGGTATATCATTGCCATCCTTAACAATATAATTAATTCCATCTTCATGTTTATAGTATCCTTCCCAATATCTTATGTGTTCTCTTCTCCATATAGCATCCTCAGCACTCATCACCTCCATCATGTATTCTTGAAAGAATTTTTGAGGTTGTCCAGAATCAGAGTAGAATTTTTTCTTTTCTTTTATTTTCGAGATTGGAAAGAACGACTCCCATAAAGGAGTATTTTCATCCAATAAAGCTTTATAAGTAATAACTTTCCACGAAAACTCTTTTCCATCTTTTTCAGCTTTTGTATAATTAGTAATAAGATTGTTAATGAAAGAGTCATAATGAACGGGAGTACCATTAACACGCAACCGACCAGTATGAGGCTCAATAGCAGGATATACAACGGCAGTGACCAGATTTGCGTTCTTATCCCGAGCCTCTTTCGTGATGGTATTTGCTTCGTGCTCGAAGTCATCAAGAACGATAAGGTCATACCTTTTGTGGAGCTTTGCTCCTCCTCTGATTCCCGCAACATTGCTTTTACTAATAAGTTTGCAGCCGTTGGTAAGCTCAATGTCTTCCTCTGTCCATTTTCTACCTCGCATCGGACCAAAGTAATATTTTATTCTATCATTAAACTCTAGATGATGTTTAATGTAGTCCATATTCCCAACACTAAGCTTCTGAGTAGCAGAAACCCAAGCATAAAATAAAAAATTTTCCTTTGTTGCAAATACAAAGTCTTTGATGATTGATGCTTTTGTTAGAACAGTCTTACCATGACCACGTGGAATAATGATTGCAGTTTGCTTTACATTCGCATCGTCTATTGCATCTGCTATCTCATAATGGAAGAAGGGAGTCTCACTTCGCATGAAGTCATCTGGAAGAAAAAGCTTCCCAAATGATATAAGGTCTTTATGAGCTAATTGTAAGGCTTCTTCAGCCTTCGTCACGTTCTGGCTGTTTATATTTGCCATCTAAATATTTTTCTAGTTTTTTACTTTGCTTTGTCATTTCAACAAAATCATTAAATACGACCTCAAGTTTTTGTATCCTATCTATCAAAAAATACACAGTCCTGTCTATATCTTCTATTCTTCTTCTTAGGTCATGCTTGCTATATGTTCTCTTTTTTTTCATCAAGGTCTCCCAATACCCAATTCATTAAATTGCAATAATCCTTAGCGTCCTTATTATCTCTTGCCCAAAAATTATTTCCATTAACAGATTTAAATCTCTTATATTTATTCTTTACATGAAATGCAGATTTTTTATTCTTAGCCATTAAACTTTTTCTTTTTCTCTCCATGATATTCATAGGCATGTCCTTTGATTTTCAATAAATCATTGAGGCTACTCTCTTCTCCTTTAATGAATATTTCACCAAGAACTCTTCCGTATTTACCAGTTCCATATGACCTCAAAGTAAAATTCCCCTCATCAGAATTTTCAAGTTTGTCCTTAGTATAAGCTTTGGCCTCTAATCCCTTTGCCTTTTCATCAAGGTCTCTAGTTCTGCTTTCCCAAGTATCTACACCCGCAAACCTTATGCGTTTTTTTACCCAAGTATCAAACCCTAGGTCTATCATTGCATCGCAAGTATCTCCATCAACAACTCTTGTTAATTTAGCATTATATACGAATTTATCTAACTTTGCCATTTTTTAATTTAAGTTATTTACCTCTAAGATACTTTAAATATTCAGATGCTACTTCTGGGTTGAAAATTGTAGTAATAAGTCTATTATCATCATCTTCATATCGAGGGTCAATGATAGTCACTGGGCAATTAAATATATTCTTATCATCAAGTCCAAGTTTATCAGCATAATTATCCATTATCTTAAAAGATGCAACTTGCAACGCGTGGCTGATTAAACCAGAAGCGGGGTCTTTAATAACTTGATACCCTGAAACATGAGTATGACCACAAGTAAGTATATGGTCTTTCCATCCCATCTGAGCAGCCTTAGCTACACCATGAGCAGTATTCCACATACTATTCCCTTTCCAAGTATGTCTAGCATTAATTGTTATTTCTTTTCCATTTGGAAATATAAGATTCATCCTTGCTCCCCATCTCTCATATAATCCTTTATGGTCTCTCATTATAAACTCAAGAGGGTCTCCATCCCCACTCCATACATCATGATTCCCTGCAACAAGATATAACCAATTTAACTTATTGACAAAATACTCGGTCAATTTCCACGATTCCTTTGCAGATGTTGATTGCTGACCATACAAAGCGGATAGCCTACCTACCCAGTTGTTCTGTATATCTCCTAAATTACCTGCGAACATTCCCTCTGTATTATTTATAATATCCGTATACATTATTATTTGAGATAAGTCAGTGCCGTCATCATCAACGTGAGGGTCTCCAAAGTGAGCAATCCCTATAGGGCCATCTATATTGATATTTATATCTACAAGGGTTCTACTTTCTTTCGCTTTCTTCTTTTGATTATATGCCTTTTGACGAAAACTTATTATGTCTTCCACTGGCATCATCTCTGGGTCTCTGTCAGCGACCTTAAACGGAGATTCTTCTACTATAACTGGATTTAATGTCTTTCTAAAACACGAGTTACAACACCATTGCTGTCTTTTACTTTCTTTATAATAAGACCAACCGTCTTTTCTAAGATTCCTAGCCCCACATTTGGGGCATCCTATTATATTGCCATCGTCATCCGTTCTAAATTCATCAACTGTCTTCTTGCTCGATTGAAATGTCTTTCCCATTATTGCCCTCGGTTAATTGGTTTCTTGAAGCACCCTCTAATTGGTCATCTGAGAATCCTTGAAATACACCAAGCAGTCCCATTTCCTTTTGTTTGATTGTATTCCCTGATGTTCCTACTATCTTTCCAAGTTCTTTTGTGGACTGAAGTATAATATTATCATCTTCGCTAAAATCTGCAAGATTTTTTAATTTGCCAAGTATATATTCATGGTCTATTCCCAATCCCTTGGCTACATCTAATACACCTTTCTCTATTTCTTTCATTACTCTTTCCTGTTTTAATAGAATCGTTGCTTTTTTTCTTGCTTTTTGGTTTGACATTTCTGAATATGCTTTTTTATACGCATCCACAGCTCCCATACCCACTACAACATTTGTTGCAAATTCTTTTTCTTTATTGGTTGTCTCTTTTCTTTTATAAACTTGCTCAGAAGTATTCTTTATGTTGGTTGAGAATGTATACCTGTTAGGATGATTATCAAAGTCTGTATCCATTTTCACATTTTCTCTATTAAGAAAACTCCCTACAACAGTCCTTACCCATCCTTGTGCGAATTTATAATTCTTTCTATCTGAGTGATGCTTTACATTATTCGATACTTTTAGTAATTGCACTATTCTGTCATCATTAGAGTACACCCAATCCCCCTCATTAGCTTTTCTCCAATTAGGGTGAACCACTGTATTTGGATAGTCTTCTCTAAATTCGTCTATATCTTCATAGACATAGTGAGCAATACCTTTAATTACTCTTTTTTCTGCCAACCAGAACTCTCTCGTTTTTTAATTCTTCTATTTGTAGGACCAAATTATCTATCAACTTAGACACCTCATCATGCACCATGAATACACTACCATCTATCTCTAAAGGAATCATCTCATCAGAAAGATTCTTCAACACCGATTCTTGCACCTCTAACGGCAAGCCATGTAGTTCTTTAATAAATTCAGCCATGTTTTTTTTGTACACCTTTATTTTCCCTTTCCCTACCACCCTTTAATCTAATACATTTGTCAAGTTTGCCCAAGTTATATTTACTAAAAAAATTGTGGGATTTTGATATACATCCTTATTATGTATGGTACCCCCTATTGGGGGGATTTCGAAATATAGAATTTTCGTTATTTTTCATTTATAATAGTTATAATAATTATTGAACTAAACTTAATAAGGAGGTGTCGAATGACACTAGAAGAAAGACTAGCGCAAGGATTGATTACTCAAGAAGAGTATAATACTCTATCCCAAGCTGCAGCTGAGAAAGCAGTAACTGATGAAGCTCAAGCATGGTTTGCAAAGGTTAAGGCTGCTCCTATCCAAGTAAAGAAGCAAATGGTTAAGGAACAATCTCTTAATATGCAGATAGAATCATCTCTTATGGATGATGGGTTTGAAGCTAAGGCAAAGTCAAAGAAAGCTTGGAACCTTAGGAAGTCACTAAGAGGCGCTGGAGGTATATCCTTCTAATTCGTAGGCTATTCAAAAGAAAAAGGGGGCTCTTTGTCCCCTTTTTTTAATCTATTATTTATATTTTATTTATTATTATTATGTATATACGAATAAATTAGCACAAGTTGGTGCAGTATGTAAGTGCATCAGAGACAATATAAAGATAAACTTAATAATTAGTGATATTATCTTCCATATTTGTATCAACTTGGGCATTAACTGTAGATTTAATAATAAACTGTGTAAAGCGTAATATCACAGTCTAATCCAATGTCACCACGCAGACTTGTTAACAAGTGTGGTCACGCAAAATTTCTAACTGTAAGTCTCCAGTAAAAGACCTATGTTTGAAATAGAATATAGTTTGGAGCAACTAAGGATTGATGCAACCTGCAACCTCTAATCAGAGCTTAACGTACTATTTTATCGTAAGTAAATGGTGCAGATTATGTTTTACGGATGTGTTGCACAGTTCTTGGAGCAATTTTAGCACCTGAGTAAGTCGAGAAACTGCTCAATTTAGGTTAGACCTGAGTAATCTGTCTCAGAATACTATAGTGCTACGAAAGTAGTTTAACGTAGATATTCGGTATAAACTGCTCTTTGCAATAAACAGCACCTACATGGCAGAGATTAAGTTCGTCTGTAGAGGGAAAGGATATGAAGATATTCTTCGGTCACGTAACCTGATGGTTTAGTAGCCACGTTAAATAATTACTGATGGTTAGACAGAGTGTGGTGATGCGTCGTGAGGGATTGCTTAACTTGAGTGAATTGACATAGTCGACCGCTGGAGACCTGTGGACAACAGCAAACCAGTTTATTGCATTAAAATTTAATTAAAAAGGAGATGGAGACCTTAAAAGCGGACTTCACAAGAGGATATAAATAACAACCTTGTGAGTAGCATAGGTTAAACTCTCAAAAATTTTTATAACAATAGGAGAAGTAAAATAGTGATAACAATTAAAGAATTACAAAAGAGTGTGCCAGACCTTATTGGCAAAGTGTATACTGAGGGTCAGGTCACTGTAGTAGAAATTCCTCATGGTCGTATTAAGATAATGCCAAATCATAGGAAACCCGGCAAGTAAGAAGGAGTAAATAATGAATCACACTGGAATATTTGATGATTTAAACTATATGAATCATGCATCTATGATGGTAGAGAGAATTGAGGAAGGACGTTGGAACGTTTGGAAACCTGAGCCTCAATTTATGGATTATGTAGTTAGAGGAATGAAGAAGTTTCTGGAATCACCATTCAAGTAAGGAACTTTAATAATATGATTATTAGACTAGACTCGGCAAGTCAATGAATCAAAGGGCTGGTATGTATAAAGATATACTAGTTACAATCCGCCTAAAGTGGACACCATTTGGTACACATCTTATAAGCGTAGACCTACGGATGTTATTAATATGGATAAATAAAAAGACCGATCATAAAATGGACTTTTTTGCAAGGCTTTATACTAAGTCAGCCCTCGTCTAATTTATATTTGGGACTCCGCATCCCTTAGTCTCTAGAATTATGTAATCAAGCCTAACAAGTAAAACCGAAAGGGCTCACGATAATGCTATTGGAGTAAACCTAAGCAAACAATAAAAGTGGTACGATGACTATAGAAACTTGTGCTAACTAGATTGGGCGTATTAATAGCACAATGCATTGCATTGGTGGAAGAGGAGAACTTGTGAGAACTTAGCTCAAAAGGCTAAAGGCTTGATAATTTATGGGCATTGTCATCTTATACCTGCAACTACAATACAGTATAAGAAGTGGACTCCGCATCGTCCTTACTTCATGGCAGTGCCCTATTTTTTCTCTCTTCTACAAGCTCGTTACAATGGTACTACTAGTGTTCCTAGAGTAAGCTAATGCATGGCAGTACAATCTGTCTGGTGAAAGTAGCCAGAGTGTCAGATAAGAGAGGAATTTTTTAACAATAACAAGGAGTAATTATGAACATGGTACAAGAGTTTGCATTAACTGTAATAGTATTATCTGTATTATGCGGTGTGTTTGTATATGGACTATCACAATTAATGTATGATGAGGAGGAAGAAGATGAGTAAACAAAGTTTATTTATGACACATAAAGATGAGGCTTTCGCAGAATTGGTAAGACGCCAAGATAAGGCTATTATGTTTAAACAAAAAATGATTGATAGGTGCCGTTGTAGTAATAATGATTTAAATCCACAGCCTGAAGCAGAAGCTGTGAACCATGGATGGATACAGTGCTTAAAGAAAACAATCGGATTAAATTTAACAGAAGAGAGGAAGAACGAAGAATTTTCACAGTCAATAGATAATTTAACAAACAAGGAGGTTAACAATGATAGCAGTAACGAGTAAATTAGCATATAAAAAGTTAAATGAGAGTGGGAAATCCACAACTCAGAAAGAAGTAATCATGGATGTTGTAGAAAGTTATTGCAATATGGAGCATTATGATGGAAAAGGAATATCCAATAATGAAATAGAAGTATTAACAGGATATAAAATAAATGCTGTTAGTGGTAGGGTGAATGATTTAAAGAAAGATGGTAGATTGAAAACTATTGATAAAAGAAAATGCACTATAAATACAAAATCTCTTATTTCTCCAGTAGAACCAGTAGGTAAGGAAGATGTGTTTAAAAATGAGACCATTGATAAGATAAAACTGTTGTTAAACTTATATGGATATAAAGATTATGAATTTCAAACAAGAAGCAACGGAAACACTGGAATTATGATAGGATATTATAAAAACATTTCTAAGGATGATTTAATAAGGATTCAAGTGAACAGTGATTCAAAGATATTAGAACATTCGTTTTACGATGAAGACTGTGGTCACAAATGTTGGTATGAAATTAAAACAAAGTAAGTTGTAAAACTTTGGGGTGTAAAAATATTAATCTTAGTAGTCTTTTAACTATCACGTGTATAAAAAAAGATGAAAAATGCTAAGGTTGGCTGGTAAGATATACCTTCACCCCAAAATTAAAAGGAGAGATATAATGGAACATAAAATATCATTTTTAGGGTATGATGATGACCCAGACACAAAATCATTGCTAGAAGATGAAGAGTTCAATCAAAATAAGAATGAAGTATTTCTATATTTGGAGAAATTGAGAGAATCTGGTCAAACAAATATGTTTGGTGCAGTAAACTTTATTCAAGCAGACTTTGAATGTAGTCAACATATGGCTAGAAGATACTTAGTAGCTTGGATGCAAGGATATAAAGATGAAGAAGAATAAAATGTTAAACATAGTGTCTAAGAAAGAGTGTATGGATGCTATTGAGTATCTATTCACAGAAGGATTCATAGAAGATATGAGGTCCGATGCTAGATACTACACAAGAATACTATTAAATAAAGTAGCAAACGATTATAACCTTAAATTAGAATGGAAAGGAGAAGAAGAATGAGATATTATTGGGAAGTGTTATTTAGTACAGAATATTTTCCTTATTGGGAATTTTCTATGTTAATGATGTTATGCCTTCAATTAAGTATGTTGTGGAGGATGCACAGAATAGAGAGAGATATAGATATTTTAAACGAATTATCACAGTATATAATAGATAAAATGGAGGAGTAATGGAATTTGAAATATGCACTAATACAGAGTTAGGATATAAAACAAGTTTAAAGGGAGAGATAGATTTAATACCATCTCAATTAATTCTAACATTTGGGATACCTCAAATAGGTCGAGATAAAGTATCTGGAGAGTATTTGTTTACAAGTTTTGAAGTATCTAATGGTTGTAAATCATGTGGAATATTCACTTTGTATGATTGGAAGTGGACAACTCTTTATGATATAGATAATCCATATACTCCTGAAGAATTTTGGGAACTAAATAAGCCAATTACATTTAATATTGGTGGACATAGTAAACAATATTTAAATGAGTTCAAGAAATGGATTGTTTTGAAACAAAAAAAACGAATTGCAAATATTGACTCTAAGCCTTGATATTATTAAATTTACACCACATTTAAGGAGAGATAAATGGACATTAAAGAGATATATGGTGCCTATCTAAAATACCAAGACACTCTAAGAGAGAGAGATGAAAATGTCTTTCATGCGTCTTCGTCAGGTAGTTGCTATAGAAAACAAATGTATTCATATTATGATTATCCGTCCGATGAAAAGGATGGAACATCGTTTAGGTTGTTAAGACTTGGAACTTTAGTTCATGCTGATTTAGAAAAAGCAATGTCAATGTATGAAGACAAACTTGCTGAAATGCAGACAGATGATACACCAATTCAAAGGACTATTTTAATTGAAGAAAAAATAAAAATTGAAGAGTTGGATGTTGTAGGTACGTTTGACGCTGGTGAATTAATTGATGACAATACTCAGGCTACTTCAGAATTTAATCTATATGATTATAAGACAGCCGCTGCATACAAGTGGACAACAAAGTTTGGATTGAAGAAGAATAGGAAACCTAATTCTGATTTAAATTACAAACTACAGTTAGGTACTTATGCTCTTGGTATAAGAAACAAGTATGAACCAGATAGGATTAACATGTATTTGGTATGGTACAATAAGAACACATCGCAGATGAGAGAACAGATAGTGTCACCAGAGTGGATAGATAAAGCCTTCGAGTATTGGACAGAAGTATTTGAAATGAAAGAAGACATGGGTAAAGGATTTGAAGACGAGTTAATACCTGAGATTACTTATGGAGTACCTGTTCAAGATTGGGAATGTAGATATTGTCAGTATTATAGTATCTGCCCTAGTACACTGGCTAATAAAAAAAGATATTAATAAGGAGTAACAATGAGCAATAATAATGAAGTGATAGTAGTTGACCAGCAAATGCTTGAAGCTACTGATGCTATAAGACAGGCAATAAGAGACAAACATAAGAAAGTTTCTAGAATAAAGACACCAAAGCCATTTATCAAAAAGAAGATGGGATTGGATTATGTAGAATTTTCTTACATGAGAGATGTAGCAGATAAGGAATTTCCAGGCTGGTCTTGGACAATAGAAAAGACTGAAGTATTAGGTAGTGAGGCTTTCGTTGTTCAGGGTAGGTTGACTTGGTACGATGAAGGATTGTGGAGAAAAGCTGATATGGTAGCTGCTCATAGAATACAAAAGAAGCGTGGAACCAATGAGTTCGTTGATATAGGTAATGATGTTAAAGCATCTAATACAGATTGTATTAAGAAAGCATTTAATATGTACTTGAATATTGCAGATGATGTATACAGAAATCAAGTTGAGGACCTAGAGTTATCTGATGAACAGAAGAATGATATTCTTGTAGTTGCTAGTGAATTAGGTGAGGATAAGATGGAACAAATTCATGGATTGATAAATAACCAATCAATCAATACTGCAAATTATAATTCATCTAAACTTAAACTAGAGAGAGAACTGGAGAGAAAAAATGAGAAATCTGAACAGTAGTTACGATGATGGTCTTCTAACTGAAGAAGAGTGTTATACAATAGGCACTAATGATGGCAAAGAATTTAGAAGAGTAGTATATAAAGGTACTAAACTTCTGAATGGCAAACCAATGATGGTATTTAAAACTGAAGAGAATCAACCCTTAACAGTTAACCCATCATTTCACACTTTCACAATAAGAGAACAACCACTACCTCAACCTGAGGATTTAGAGAGTAGGGTGGATGTTTACATACAAAATCAAATAAAAGGAGAACAATAATGGGAAAAATCTCAACTAAGGATAAAGACGACCTAATAAATAGTGGAGTCTTATCAAAGAAAGCCCTAGCAGAGATGGAAAAAAAGAACTTGGTTGCTAAAAGCAAGACATCCATTAAGCGGTTTATGAAAACTGCTGATGGGAAATTTGTTGAACCAAAGTTATATTTCCGAGGCTCAAGTGGAACAAAGCCATCAAAGAAGATGGGTGACTTCCAATCAGACTACAACAAATTGCTAGACAAATTCACAACAACTAAAACAAACACTAAATAGGAGTAACAATGGCAAAAGCACTAGACGCTACTTTCGACCCCTCACAACAATGGGTTCCAACTGAAGAAGGAACATACCCAGCTCATGTAGTATCCTTATCGACTAAGGAAGTTAATACAAGAGCAGGCGAAGCAATTGTCGTGAACATGACATACAAAGTAGCTCCAGAAGTAGTAGACGTTAAACAAAAAGTATGGGAAATGGATGGATATAACTATAAAAGAGATTCGAGTGGCGAAAGGATTCCAGTCTTTAATGGCGGAGGAACTCAATCTGAAGTTAGTTGTACTCATTTAAAAGATAAGACTCTATATGATAATGGATTCTTTGTCTTTACCGATACATCATCTGCTAGTAAGAACAGTAGATATTTCCAATTACTAGAAAATCTGGACATTGAATGTGCAGATGATAAAGGTATAAAGAAATTAGTTCTTATTGAAGAAGATGACGTTGTAGGTCATCCTGTAATGGTCACGACTCGGAGACAAGAATATGTCACTAAAGAAACTCGGGACCTACCATTGGACCAACAAGAAAAACGTTCTACCTTCAAAGTGAATGATGTTGTAAAGTGGGAGGATGGAGAAGTTCTTTCAACTGAAGAGTTGGACGATGACGTACCTTTCTAAATAAAAGAAAAAAGGGTTTTTATTACAATAGGTGATGAATGTAACTTTGAGACGAGGGTAGCCGGATTTATATATAATCTCTCTCTCGTCTCTCCCTTAGTTCTCCCAAAGGCAGGCTACCCTCAAACCATTAAAGGAGAGATAATGAACGAATCAAGCGCAGTAATTAAATTAACACAATCTGAAATAACTCATACTATAATGGCATTAGTTATGGCTAGACAAGCATCGGCTAACTTAGGCAATGAATATTATGAAAAGATGTTTGATAGACTTTGGAAAGATTTTGAAAAAATTAAAAACGCTATAATAGAAGGAGAAAATGACATTGAAACCAGAAACAAAAAGGAAGAGACAAATAGGAATAGCCCGACAGCTTGCAAAAGCTGCGATGATTGATAAACCAAAGTGGTTCCCTGCTAAAGGTTTTACTTACTTGAAAGATGTTAGTGTTGGTGAATTAGTCGATACTAATAGTGGGTTAAGAGCCATTGTTGCGGAGCATGGAGAGTGTTCAACATCAATGTTGGTTCTAAAGGCCGACCATCATCCATCAGAAGATAGACAATTCTATTTAGGTAAACATAGATGGGCAAAAGAAACCGAAGTAAAAATAATAGGAGATTAAAATGAAAGACATAGGATTAGAAATGGTTACATCGAAAGAACAAGAACTACAAATGAGAATAGATTGGTTAGAAAAAGGTCTAAAAGAAATAATAGAGCAAGAAGGGTATATAAACATGAAAACAATTGCTCAGTTTACTTTAGATGGAGAGCCTACGACCGCTGATGAATACAATGAATCTCAGATAGAAGAAGGTAAAGAATTAATGGAAGATTTCCATAATATTGTTAGTGAATGATGAGAAAGATTGAAATAATAAAAACAAGTAATTTTCAAAATAGAGTACAAGATGCTAAAAATACAGATAGTAGAATAATGTATTGCACTACTTGTAGAAAATGTTGGGAAATACTTACTCAAGATAGCTTCACAAAAAGGGGTAGAGAAATTCGCCATTATATAGATTTCCCCTCATATGGCAAAACAAAACAAAAATGTGATTTATGTAAAGGAGAGAAGAATGGGAAAAATGTCATGGATAAGTTACCTATGTGAGTCTGGTAACGAAAAAGAGTTAATAGAATTTGTTGGTAAAGGACTTGCTACTGAATTTTTAAAAGCTCACAACCAAATGAGAGACAATAAAGATAACCCTGCATATGATAAATTGAACGAAATTCATGATGAGATGCAGAAGGAGGTAAAGGATGAACAAGTGTCCAGCTTGCGGCTACCATCTAAAAGGAAATAATTTCGGACCTCTGATGAATAAGATTCTGAAGTCTAGAAATAAAAAGACTGTTAAAATGCTTAATAGAATAGCAAGTATAGTAATGGCAAATGTTCCATCCGAGACAAGATTGAATTATTATCAGTTCTTACATGGTACGAAAGATGTTGAAGATAATGTCTTGGAACATTCCATAGAAAAGTATTACCAAGAAAAACATTTTCATGGAGGTAAGGGTTTTGCATACCTTAGAAGTATTTGTCTAAATAGGGGTAAGAACATAGAAACAATAAAACGAAATGAAAGAAATAGGTTGGGTTCAGTCCCCCCTATTTACAAGGGAGAATAAAATGATAATGTTTGATATAGCAGAATGGATAGCAAACCTATTAGTATTGGGTATTGGTATCTGCATATGGGCTGTAGCTGTTTTCATGATAGCAATGATAGTATCTATGGCTAATAGATGGATTAAAGAAATTATAAATAAAGGAGAGGAAAATGCCTAAAAAAAGAAAAGTAAGAAAGAACATACCAAACAATTTTAGAGGAAAAGAAGATAGATTCTGGACAAAAGTTGTTAAAGGATTAAAATCTTTTTTAGAATCACCATTTAAATAACATAATAAAGGAGAGAGATATGTTAGAAAATGCAATATTCCCAGTAAAAGAAGTACCAGCTGTTGGTTATCCATTAGACGACAATCAAGATGTTACTTTACTTGATAATTCTGGATATAAGTTCATAGTAAGAGAAGATACAGGCAAAGTGCTTAGCTGTATGACAAATAGTTATAGACTTGTTAAGAACGAAACTATAATTAAAGCGGCTGAGCCAATTGTTAAGAAACATGGGGGGAAAGTAAAAGAAGTATCTGTGTTTAATAATGGAAGGTCAGTTCATATGAAATGGCATTTCCCACAACATCTTGTAAAGATTGGGAAAGAAGATGAACTAACACCTGAGATTGTAATAGGAAATAGTTATGATGGTACTCTTGGAGTAAACATCATGGCTGGGGCCTTCAGATTAATATGTCTTAATGGGGCTGTTATAGGAATAGTAGCTTCTAGATACAAAAATAAGCATATTAAATCTAATGTGTCTTTTGATGATTTTGATGAAGTAATTACAGAAACGATGGATAAAACAAAGTTAATCTTTAAAGAAGAGTTCCCTGTGTTACAAGGAACAAGGTTTAAAGACAAGCATGTTATTGACTTCCTACAGATGTTCCCATTACAAGCAAATGAAATGGTTACTCAATCTCTTATTGCAAATAAACCTAAATCATTTTGGGATTTATTTAATGTAGGTACTAACGTACTAAGTCATCACATGAATAGAGATAGATTAGCAACTCATAACATTGAAGGAAGGTTGTACCCTGCAATAAAGAAGTGGGCTGAGAAAGAGGCAAAAGTTGCCATCGCTTGATTGGTACGATTGTCCTATTGTTATACCTTATTATGGGGGGAAATATACGTTGAGCAAGAAATTTGTTCCTCTTATACCCCCACATAATAGGTATTTCGAGGTCTTCGCTGGAGGTTTGTCAATGTTCTTCAGAAAGAATAAAGCAGAATGGAACGTACTAAACGATAAAGACAACAACATTGTCAATTTGTATATGTGTGTGATAGAAAAGACCGATGAATTGGTAGATAATCTAAATTGGATTCCTAAGTCTCGTAAATTATTCTTAGATTTCAAGGTCGAGGTTCAAGAAAAACAAGAGATTGATATTCCTGACCCGATGAGAGCCGCAAAGTATTTCTATTGCATACGACATAGCTTCAATAAACTAATCCACACTCCATTGTCAATGGTTAAGGATTGGGATAAAGATTGGAAAAAAGAGTTTGAATACTCAAGGAAAAAGATAGGTGGTTCTACAATAGAAAATCTTGATTTTGCAGAATTAGTTGATAGATACGACCCAAGAGAAGGAGACTTCTGGTATCTTGACCCTCCATACTTTGTCGCACATGAGAAAGGTAACAAATATTACCAACATAACTTCAATGCTGATGACCATTCAAGGTTAAAAGAAAAGGTTGATAAGATTCACGAACAAGGTGGAAAGTTTATGGTCAGCTATGATTACAGAGAGGAAGTTGCAGAACTGTACAAGGATTATGATGTGAGAACAATAAACCTCAAATACGCAGGTGCGACAGACGAAGCAAAACAAAAAGAAAGAAAAGAATACTTAATAATAAATTACAAACCAGCAAACCAAGTTGGTTTATTTGAACAATAAGGAGAGATTATGGCAAAAGAAGTAAAAATAATGCCTTCTGCCTCTGAGGCTGAACAAGCATTGTTAGGTTGTATATTAGAAGGAGGAGAGAGAGAACAAGAGATTGCTATGGCTTGGATAAGAGACGACAATGCTTTCTATACTCAAGATAATAAAGACATATGGTTGTCAATGGCAGAGCTTTATAAAGATGGTGTAGAGATAGACTTTGTTACTCTGTCAGAGAAGATGAAAGATACAACTGGTGATAGCAAAGCATACTATATAAGTGGCTTATCTGAATCATTTGTATCTAAAAGTAACGTAGAGAACTATGCTAAAATAATATGGGAAAGATACATACAAAGAGAGACTGCAAAGTCAGCTGAAGCTTTACTTAATGCCAGCTATGAAGACTATAAAGAAGTAGGTAGTATTTTAGAGAAACATAGCAAGTTGATAGAAGAACTTAGACACATTCAACCCTCTAAAATAAGAGACATTGAAGTGTTGGTTGAAGAGATGAAATCAACAGTTGAGGAAGATACGAATCTTATACCATTTAACCTTGGACATCTTGATACATTTGCAGGTGGAATGACCCGTAAAGAGATAACAGTCCTAGGTGGTAGACCCGGTCATGGTAAGACAACTCTTGTTATTAATATAATAAGAGGACTTATCGAACAAGGGTATAGAGTCATGCTATTTAATCGAGAAATGAGCAATACGGAGATGTTAAAGAAGATGGTGGTAATGGAGTCGAGTTCGCTAAAATATGGGGATATAAGACGAAATGACCTATCTGAGAACAATAAGGTGGAGTTTGAAGCCGTATCTGAAAAGATAAAAGGTACATACGGAGAGTTCATTATGTATGACAATGTAAGAGGTCTAGATGATTGTCTTAGAGAGATTGCCAAACATAAACCAGATGTAGTGATTGATGACTATATTCAGCTCATACAAGTGGATGGTGTTAAAGAAGGAAGAAGGTTCGAGATAGAAAGAATCATGCAAGAATACAAATGGATATGTAAGCAAGAGAACTGTTCATCAATATTAGTATCACAATTAAATAGGGAAATAGAAAAAAGATTGGACCCACGACCGCGCATGAGTGATTATGCAGAGTCAGGTGTAATTGAACAAACTGCTGAATCTGCTATGTTTGTATTCTATGGACATAACTTTGACAGTGAAAAGTTTAACCCATATAAGAGTGAGATAATAGTTGCTAAAAGTAGATACGGAAAGATTGGAACTCATTTAGTTGGATTCAATGGAGGAAGATGCAAATTCTACATGAACTCTACAATGGCAGAAAAGGACAATATTGCATAAAAGTTGCTTGGGGTGTTATTACGAAAATGAAAAGGTTTGTTATTGGTTCAAACTCAAAGTTAATAGCACCCCCAAAAAAATACCAATAGACATAATAAACAAAGGTTGCGATAAATACGAAAACGATAGTCTGGGAAAGTTGGAATCGGAACTAGTAGACCATGTGGTAAAAGTTTTTGATGGAGAGACCATTGGAACTAAATATGAACCACCAGTCAAAAAGAGAAATCAATATAAGAAAAAGTACGTTAAAAGCGCACATAACTATTCATATAGGAGAGATGCACAATGAATAAGACAGTAATAGGTATAGACCCCGGTGCTAATGGGGCTATTAGTTTTACAACAACAAATGATAAAATAAGAAAGAAGAACGGAATAACTCCATATAAATGCCATAAATTAATACATGGTAGAACTATTATATGTACTATGGCAAAATCAGCATATAATAGAGGTGAGTTTAAAGAAATAGTAGCATACATAGAAAAAGTCCACGCAATGCCCCATGATGGTAGAAGTTCTTTGTTTAAGTTCGGAGTAAATTATGGAATTTGGTTGGGAATACTAGACGCTAAAGGAATTAAAACAATAGAAGTATCACCACAGAAATGGATGAGGTGGTGGGAAACGAAGTTAGGTATTAAACTTCCAAAAGAAAAGAAAGACAGAAAGAATAAACTTAAAGAGATAGCCTCTAATTATATTGACATCGACCAGAAGACTACTCTATGGAACGCAGATTCAATTTTAATAACAATGTACGGAGTGTACGCAGAAAAGGAGCAATCATGAAAATAGGAGATAATTTAATAGGAATACTTTCTACAACATTTAAAGATGAAAACTTAGATGCTTATGTTTTAAATATAAACCTATTTCCAATTTCATTTTATATACAAAAACATTATGACAATAATCACTTTGAAATAAAAATACAATTATTTAAAAAAATAGATTTTGGAATATTTATAAAATACTAATAAATATTACTTTGCGAGCGGTGGGTAACCTCCTTATAGTTCAATTAAATTCCCATCGCTCTGTAAAGTTTACTTAATTCCTGTTCTTGTTTTTGTTTGGTATTCGCACCTAAAGAATCAACTTTCTTTTTCTTTTTAGGTTTAGTATTAAATATAGTTTTTAAAGGTTCTTTCTTCCTTAATTCTTTTGTTTCTTTAGTAGGATAAACACCAAATTCATGCATAAGCAAATCCCATCCATTACCATTTTTTAATGCTTTATAATCTTTTGTTAATATCTTCGAAGCCTGTACGTTTAAAGAAGAAAGCATCCTTGCTCTTTTTTGTTCATCCGTCATTCCATAAGCATCGTTATATCCAACTATTTGTTGACCAATAATATTATCTGGTGTTTTTATGAAATCAAATAAAGTTGCGTAAAAATATAAATCACCAACTGTTGGTCCCATAAAACCACGACCTTTAATATCTTCACCATCTAATGACTTTTTTAAATTTCTTATTCTGTCAACGGTATCATTTTCCATCAATCTATGTAAATCTAAATTCAATACTCCACTCATCATTTCAGTAAATAAATACAAACCTGCAAATCTTAAAGGAATGTGTAAATCTGGAGAATCCCATTGGCCTGCTATTGCTGCATCTTTAGATTTTCTTAAAACTTCAGATTGCAATTGTAAAAAAGACATTGGGTAATGTAAAAACTGAAAAGCTATTTGACCAGCAGCTCCCAATGTTTTAGGAGTTCCTCCAACAATAGGAGCTTTTTGAGATGGGGAATATTCAAATGCATATTTATTTACCATATCAAGAGCATGACTTTTAGACCTTTGTATAGCAGCTTGTTTTTGCAAACCCCCTTCAGTTAATTCATTATATTTACTTACAAATGAATATCTAAACATATGTTTTCTTAAATAATTTTCAGTTATTCTTTGAAAAATAGCACCCTTACCAGTTGCAGATGTTAATGCAGAATCAAAAGCTCTCCAATTATCACCGTCTTTATATTGCAATGTATAATTGCCATTAGCATCTTCTTTTATATCTATGTCTCTTGCTTTCACACCTTCAGTTGGTACTAATCCTTCAGTAAATAATGGAGATGCCATATCTTCAAATTTAAATCCCTGTTCTTGCTCCACATCCCTTATAACATTTCTTATATCTTTATTTTCTTCACCTTGCCATTCTCTTAGATATTTATAAAAAGCTCGATTACCAACTCCTTGTATATAATACATACCAGATAATGTGTTTCTAGCTGCTGTTCCAATACCAAATCCTAACTTACTAAGAAATTGAAATCCAGTTAACGTTCTAACTGTTTTGTTTACCCACATCGGTCTATCAGAATAACCTTTTTCAGCTAAAGTAAAAGCATCGTCTATATATTTACTTAATCCTTCAGCAGCATCAGAATCTCTAGGCAATCTTCTAATACCTTCCATATATATATTTTTTAAATAATTTGATTTGTTAAATGCTATTGCGTCTAAAGAATACTTTCTCATAACTCCAATGGGATTTTTTAAATAATTATCATACGGAATTGTTTTTCTAAATCTAGCAGACTTAGGACTCCCCATTTTCTGTCTTATTTCTGAAAAAACTGTAGATAAATCATTTAAATCTCTATCAATATTTTTATATTCATCTTTTTCAGCTTTCTCCATAATTTTTTCTGCATTTATAAATGATTCTACAAGATAATGTGGAAAATAATTTCCATCCTTTATACCTTCTTCAATAGCTTTTATTTCTTTATCAAGTATATCTTCATATCTTTTAACTTTCCCACCATTTTCAGTTAATAAAGCTGCTTTATCTTTAGTATTTAAATAAGATTGCCTAACAACTTCTTTATGTTGCTTAAGCCCATTTATCATTACTTCACCCATATTATTTAATAACATTCTTGAAACTTGACCTGCTTTAATAATATTTTTTGAAAATTCAATTCTTTCACCATCGACTAATTTAGATGTTTCACCAGTTTCAAGATATAATCTCAAATCTTCTAAAGATTCGCCGCCTTTACTTTGTATTACTTGCGTAATCTTATTTGTAATTTCATTAACTCTTTTAGCTTGTTCTGGAGATTTAGGACTATTTACAGCTATTACTAATTCATTTTCATAATTATCTAAGTCTTTTACACTCTCAATACCGGGTATCCATTTAGATTGTCCTTGTTTGCTAAGTATATCTGCTCTTAATAATTTTGTAATTGCTATATGGGAACTAAGATATTTAGAAAATTGTGTACGCTCATAATTAGCAGCTAAATTAATTCTATCATTTAAATATTTAGTAACTGCAAACTTTTGCATTACTCCTCTCTTAACAAAAGCGTTTCTTTCTAACCAACTTAAACTAGGGTCATTAAGATTTTTTGCTTCTTTAATAATTTCATTTTTAATTCTTGTAAAATCACCATCAGTAAAATTGGTATATGAATTAACAGCTGGTTTATAAGTTCCTCTCCATACTATTTCAGAAAACATTCTTGTTCCAAAATCGGCATTAACATCTCCGTAATGTCTTTTAATAGCATCTCCTAGTTTATAATCTTTACCTTCAATTTTAACTTTTCCACCATTAAATAATGCTCTTAAGTTGTCTAAGTTTGACTTTGTTCTTTTTTCAGCATCAGAAACTGATGTGCAATTAGATAAGGACATTACCAACACTCCGTTTCATTTTTATTATCTTTTTCCATAAAGTTTTTATTATCTTTATAAAATTCCATATCTGACATTACTTCTTTATATGAACCATATTTCATTACATATTCTAAATTACCATCCATATCGTATTTTACTTTACTTAAATCAGCTTTTCTTCCTAATGTATGTCTATAATGATTTTGCATTGCAGGGTTGTCATATATCATTTTATTATCTACTATTAATTCTAAAGTAGGGTCATCTTGAGTTCTGAAATAAGAATCATCCTTGTAATACAACTTACTTTCAAACATACTTTTAGTATCTTCTGGTATTACATTATGAACCCTTCTCCTATATTCTCTTCCATATTCACCATAAATAGCATCAAATAATTCAGCATGCCCATTTTGAAGCATATATCTACTAACTGCATTAACCATTCTTTTATTAATTTTATAAGCTGGAAGCCTAACATTTTCATTTTTACTATGAACAAATGTTCCAAACACTGGTTCTGGTTTTATCATATATCTTACTAAACTAGAAAACTGAGTATTTGTAAAATCAATATCGTCTCTTGCATCATCAGCTTTGCTAAATTTTTCTATAAAATCTCTTACTAAAGCATCTTCTTGATACCTTTCTAATTGCCAATTTTCTTTTGCTTCTGGGTTGTTTTTGTTATATTTAATTGTATTTGATATTAATGAACCAAAAGTTCTAGATAATTTATGAAAATCTCTAACAAACCTTAATTCTTGTGTTTCAGAAAAACCTAAATGTTGTACTTGTATATCCCCAGTTACAGATATTAATGAATATGCATCTAAGAAGTCAGATTTAGACATTTCTTCATATCTTATAGGGTTTTTTAATACATGATATTCATAACCTCTATGAAATTGTTTACTTCCACCTGGTTCAACCCATCCAGCTTGTTGGAAATATGTTCTACCACTTTTTTCTAATCTTCTATAAACATAAAGTGGCTTTGAACGATTATTATTATAAACTCTACCACTTCTTTGTTTAAAGTTTTTAGTTTCTACATGATATTTATCTATTAATCCACCATGTTTTTGCCTATCCCCACTAGAGATATTCTTTATTAAATTAGATTCCCATGAAGATACATAATCCATAAAGTTTTCTATATGGTTTAATTTTCTTCTAGCCCTGCCAACAGAAGATGAATCGTGTTTACCAGCTTTATCTATAAATCTTTGTAATGATTTTGCATCTTTTTGAAAAGCAGAAATCATCAACGAATAATCTCTTAATTTTTTCTCATTTACAACTTGTCCAGCTCTAAAAGTTTTAAAATAATCATCTAAAAATAATCCGTTTGTGAATCCTTCATCTTCTAGTATTTCTCTTATCTGAGAATCTTTTTCCCCACCACTTAATGAAGTTGCTATATCTATTCTTTCTAATACTTCAAAGGCTCTTTGCCTAGCAATGGAACCTTTTTGAGTAGTCCTATTAGACCATCCTTGCAAACTTGCTTTGTCTTGAGTAAATCTAGATACTATGTAAGAAGAAATACTATTGTCTTTTAATGCTTTAATATTTTTAGGATTTATAAATATAACATCTTCAGTAGGCGATAATGTTTTATTGTTTTTAGATAATTCTATCCAACTTTGTATGTTATTAAGGTCATCTCCATAGAACATTTTATTCAATCTTACTAATTGACTTACGTTTCCACGATATTTATATCTAAGTCTGTCATATATAAATTTATTTGGGTCTCCATAAAAATTATTTAATTCAGATTTTATCATACCTATTTCATTTGCATCTGGTGGCCTTCTTCCAGCCGCGTCAAAAACATCTGTAAGGACTCTTTGTGTTCTTGATTGAGTTTTAATAACTTCCATGATAGCATCTTTCATTATTGCTTGTTGCGGTTGTGGTAAATTAGCATCAACTTGAAAAAATCCTTTAAATTTATCTTGATAAAAATCAGATTCTCTATAGTTTGTTCCCTCTCCTATATTGTACCCATCTGGTTTATCTCCAAACAATATATACCTTGTTATATCGTCTGAATTTGCCTCACTAGCCCAATTAGGTTTCTTAGCAGCATCAATAATAGATTGTAATGTGTTTTTATATCCTTGTAAAAAATGACCATAGTCTTCTCTATTTTCTTTTTTAGCGTTAATCATTTTTACATTACCACCAAAATCAATTAAATCTGGACTTCTTAAATATCCAGATAACTGTGTAGATAATTTTTTAACAACTCCAAAATTCATTTTAGATTGATGAAATGCTTGTATATGTTTATCTAAATTGTCTCCTTGAGTAAAAGCTCTTCCAGCTCTGCCAACTTCATCTCCAAATCCAAACATATCCATAGAGAAATTATCTGATGGAAATATATATGCATCTAAAGAAAGACCAGATTCTTTATATATTATATTTGATAATTCTGTTGGTTTTAAATTATAACTAAACATTGCATCAACATCAAAATCTGCTTGATGTATTTGTGCAATATCAAAAGCATTTACACCTACTATATTACCTTGTTCTTTTCTATAAAATCCTTCTACTTTATGAACAGCTACATCCCCACCTAAATTTGGCATCCTTAATGACAATGAATGTAAATATAATTCAGTCCCTAATCCTTTTGCTTCTTTAGATTTATTAAATAAATTTAATTCATTATAAATTTTTTCTAATGTTCTTTTAGAAGAATGTTTAGATTCAAATTCTTTTATTTTTTGTATTTGTTTTTGTAAAGATTTTTTATCAGCTGTATCGTAAGGGTCTTCAACTACCCAGTTCCCTAAATTGTCCCTACCTAATTGGACATCTCTTTTAACAGGGGACTTGCTATCCTTAGTTGGTTGTGAAATAGTAACAACATATTGCATTTTATTTACATTGCTCACAATAGATTGACTATCATCATAAGATAATTTTTTACCACCTAACATTATTTGTTTTCTATTCGCAACATCATTAATATTATCATAAATTGGAATACTTCCCTCTATATATGGAACAAGAATAGAATTAGAAGCTCCATCTGTTTTAGGTTTTCTAAGAGAATTTACTAATCCCCTAACAGCAATTCTTTTTAATGATTCATTTGCTAATATAGAATTAGGGTCAAGGCCAGCTCTTATTTGATGATTTAATAATCCATCTGAAGTATGTTCAAATAATGCATTTTGTTCAGATAGTTCGTTTAATAAATGTCTAGCAGTTGATAATGCATCTTTATTGCCAGTTACTATATCGGCAAGTTTTCCAAGATGATTATTAATTTTTGTATCGTAATCAACAAAATCATTTAAAAACGATTTATATCCTATTTCTGGTAAAAAATCAGTCATTGCATAAGTTGAGCTTGTTAATGTTTTTCTATCTTCCACCTTACCAAGAAATAAATTTTCTAAACCTATTTGAGAAATATTTCTAGGTCCATGTTTTCCAGCGGCTAAAGTAGCAATATCTAAAGCATCTTTGTTTTTCATTCCATTAAATTCACTTTTGCTAATTTCTACATACTCTCTATTAAATGATTTAGCAGCTGATTGATTAGTAAGTATGTCTATATCTGCCTTATCTAACACTTTAGCAATAGCGGGGTCATAAACAAAATTAGTTTTTAATAAAACGCTCTCACCATTTTGATTGAACCAACCTGTAGGCTTAACTCCAGCTGTTCCAAATTTATTAGAAGAATCATCAATTCTTCTTCCTTTGTGCATATACATTAAATGAGCTGCGTTTGTTCCTAAATAAGATTGAGCATTTATCGAGGATGATTCTAAACTTTTTAATAATTTTCCCACAGCGGCTTCTTGGTCTTTTGGAAGATTGCCTAAATCTTTTAATTTTTTTAACTTATCTTTTATAACATATTGAGCATCTAAAGGACTGCCTTTCACTTCATCCCCAACACCTACGATATTAAGTCCTTTTTTAGCTAAATAATAATCAATTGCTTTTTCTTGATTATTAGATATAAAACCATCTTCCTTCATTACCCTAAGAAATTGCTCACTTGCTTGTGATTTAGCTCCAGTAGCTTCTCCTAAAGATACATATTTAAAAAAACTAGAAGCCAATCCTTGCATTTCAGATGGTTTATCAGCAACTGCTACAATATCATCAAACATATTGGAAGATACTTTATCCCAATACATTGCACGAACCATTTGCTTAGCATCCATTCTCGCAACTGGACTGTTTACATCTTTAATAAAATCACCATAAATCATTTTAAGATGTCTAATTGTATCTTGATAACCTTTTGGTTTTTTATTTTCTAAATAACTAATTTTATTATCATACCATTCTTTAAATTTTCTTGTTAATCTACCATCAACTGTAGTATTTCCAATTATTAATTCTGTATTTTGACTTACTGGAACTCTTACTGGGTCTCCAAATTTATCAGTAATAGAAGATTCTGATGGTTCTTCTTTATTTAAAACCTGTTTTATTTGATTAAAGGATTCTGATTGTATTAAAGCATTTTTTATTTGAGAATCAAGGTCTTTAATGTCGTTTATATCTCTTTTGCGGCTTTTCCAAGTTGCAGTTTTTTCTAACATTAAAACTTGAACACCTATATCTTTCATTTCTTTTGCAAAATCAGATAACAATCCTTTCCCTATTGTGGTTCTGCCAACTTCTAAAGTAGGGGAACCATCTTCATTTTGAAATAATTTAGCAGAAGAAATATAATCACGGCCAATTTGCTGAAGTATTAATTGAGGGTATGTATTCTCTAAAAAATCTTGTCTTTCCCTTATAAATTCTTTAGGTAAGTCTTTTTCTGGGGTATCATTAACTACATTATGCTTAACATAAATTGCTCCAATAATTTCATCTCTAATGCTTTTTCTACCCTTTTTAAATTCATCTCTACTTTGAGAATTATTATGAGATTCTAGCAATGTTTTAAATGAATCCCTACTTAGTATTGGATTATATTGTTCATATCTAGCTGTTATAGTAGAGGGGGAAACATCTTGTTGTTTTCGAGCATCTTGAGTAGAGTAATCTCCTAATCTTTCTTGTTCTTTAGCTTGTTGTTCAAAATATGTAATTTCATCATACCCCTTGTTCCATATTTCAACATAATTTAAAAGCATTTTAGTTGCTTTATCGCCTCTTCCTTTTTTATTATATTCATTTATAACATCTGTTAAAGTGGCAGATTGAGGCATAAATTCATCAAAATTGTTTTCTAATTCTTTTTTTAATCTAGATGTTAATTGGTCTGTTCTGTTTTTTAATTGTATTCTGTCGTGAGAAAAATTTTGAGCATTAAATAATATTTCATCAAATACTGTATTCTGTTCATACAAATTTCCAAATTCTTCGTTTATGGAATTTTCAATTATTTTAGCAATTGTTGTGACTCCACGAGTTCTAGCTTCATCTTGTTGCTCTATTGTAACAACATCTCTTAATTTTCTTAAATTTTCTAACAAAGACTTAGGAACAAATTTTGGTGGATTTTGTTGAATTTTATCTAACTTTAATTGAATATCCTCCAACATTTGCTTATCATCTACTACTTTTCTTTCAATAGTCCCATCTATTGGGTCTTCAATAAATAATAAATCAATAATTCCTTTTACATCATCTAGCTTTTGTAAATCATTATTATTTTTATTTTTTATATCATTATATTCGTTATATATCTCAGTATTGAAACTTCCTGTCATTCGATACATATCATCAATAGCGGCTGCAAAATTTTCAGTTTGAGAGTAATCTACTTCATTAGACACATCAATATAATCACCAGTTATTCTTTGCAATGCTTCCATAGATTTATCAAATTTTTCAAGATAACTTGAAATCTCTTTGTCGGTAAATCCATCAGCTTTTAATTGATTTCTAACTGCTGTTTTATCTGGAATAATTAATGTTCTTCTTCCGTTCCTTACTTCTGTTCTTGCGAAATTTTTATCAAACATACTTTCCAGTATAGAAATATGATTTGATGTAATATGCGGGGAATTAAGTATCTTAGAATAATGCCAAGCCTGTTGTTCTTCTACAAGTTTATTATCTAAATCATATCCTTGAGCTCTAAATGATTCAACAATATTTTTTGCTGTTTCATATTCCATTTTACCATCTTTAGCAGCTCTTAGAGGCCCTTCAGTTCTTTGTCCACCAGTACCCCAAACTCTTGCAAGTAAATTAATTTGATTTTCTATATCTAAAACAGAACCATCTATTTCTGATTTATTCCATTCTTTATCATTTGTTTCTCCTTGAGTAACTCTGACTCTATTACCATCAGCTGATTTTGGGACTTTATCACCAAATTGTTCTTTTAATATAAAATATAATGATTGTTCTTTTTCTGATAAATTTTTTATTTCTCCTTCCGCTATATTAAACAAAGCATCTCTTTTTTTACTTAATTTATAATTTTGTATAGCTAATAAAAATGTATTATCTAAGGGTTTAATTTGTTCTGGATAGTTTTCACCATAATTTTCAATAGTAATTTGTTTAAGCATTTCATCTATTCTATCCTTAATAAATGCTTTGTCTTCTGGTGTATTAGAAACATTTTCAATTCTCAACATTTCTTTTGGAGGTACTTTTATAGTTTCTACTAATCCAATTTCTTGTAATCTTTCTCGTAAAGAAGAAAACAAAGATAATTCATGGAAATTTTTATCTGTTATTTTTTCATTGTTTAATATTCCATCTAATCTTGCCATTCTAAATGGAGCATCTATATTAAATCCTCCTACTGGGTCATCGTATTGTAATCTAATTTTATCAGCAATGTCTCTCATTGCTTCCATATGCAATATCCCAACATTCTTTAATCCCTCACCCATAGTTTCAATTTTGAATTTGTCAAAATTTTCAATTGTAAGATTTTCAGTTTCAGATATTTTTACTTTAGATAAATCTTCAGCTATTTTTTGTATTTGAATAGGAGTAAGACTTTCTAATCTAATATGAGAATCTCCCGCTCTTGCACTAGATATATTTCTAGAAAGAGAAGCCATTTCATATATATTATGAGCATATAAAGCAATCTTATCTCTATTTGGTATATCTCCAACACTATTTATTGTGCCTTCCCACTTTTCACCTTCTTGCTGATTTCTATACTCTTGTTTTTCAAATATGGATTCTATTTGTTGAACAGTTGGATTTCCAAGCATTCCACTATAAGCAGCTCCCCAATGCATATCATCACTAAATGCTCTTCCGTAATGTTCTAAGGACTTAGTATCTAACCCCAAATATTCTAATGCCCTTGCTCTGTCGTTAAATTCACTATTAATATGAGGATACTTTTCTTGAAATAAAGGTCTATGCATTTTAGAGAAAAAAGCACCAACAAGAAAATGTGCTAATATTTCATCACCTGGTAATGCTCTTATTAATTCCATTGATTGAGGTCCGTCAAAATAAAGACCACCAACGAGCATACGGCCTAACGATTTACTAAAATCCTCTCCAGCTTCACTAGCAAATTTTTTCCAAATTGTATTAATATCTACTTCACCGATAACTTTTTTAACAGCCGATATAGCTTCTTCTTTTTCTAGTTGTTTATATGAATATTTTTTAGCAGTGCTTCCTATTTTAGTTTCTGCTAAATAAGAATCTCGAGTCAATATAGTTAATAAAGCATTAGCTTCGTCTTTACTTAAATTATCATAATCTCTTTTTTTAACTTTTTTAAGACTGTTTCTTAATCTTTTTGCAGTCCTCATTATTTGGACTTTACCTCCACCAGGTATCATATCAATAACTGGAAGAAAAGCTGAAAATAAAAATGCATCAGTTACATCAGACACAGGGTCAAATTCTTTTTCACTTGATATAGCTAAAACACCATCTTGTATTAAATTATATACCCCAAATGTTGTACCTGTCTCAGCCGCTCTAGCTACATATCTAGTAAGTTTACTTTTTGTTTTTACTCCTAAAGTTGTATTTAATCCCGCTTCAATAACATCTGTTAAATTGTTTACATGAACTCCTTTCTTTTTTAAAGCTCCTGTTGCAGTATTCGTTATATCTAATAACACATCGTCACTTTGGTCTGCAAATTCTCTTTTTAATGAATTAAATATAGAACCCTTAACTTCATTTTCTACTTTTGCAATTTCATCAAGGCTTAATTCATATTTCGTTAAAGCCCCAGATGGGCCTTTTAATTTTGGGTCTCTCAATCCTCTTTTAACAGCTTTTTCTGCTATTTCCCTACTTAACCCAATATCTCCTTTTGAAGCAAATTTGCCAGCTTTTTCAGCAGCTTCTCCTATTAGCTTTGAAGTCCCTACTTTATTTACCGCTGAAACAGCCCCTCTTACACCTAAACCAATAGCTTTCATTGGAGCTAAGAATCCTAAAGCTTGTCCAGTTATAGCACCAGCTTTGGCAAGACCTTTAGTTTTCCCTTCCATCATATCATATTGAGTAAGAAAATCTATATCTGCTTTTTTAGCTGCTATACCGGGCACACCAAGTAAAGCGCTATCTAAAGCGTTCCACATTAAGGCACCCACACCATGCAAAGCTCCAGATTTCATATCTGAAGGAATTATTTCTTCATCTTTACTAGATGATAATTGTTCGTATAGACTTAGACCAGATGATTGTTCCAATGTAGAAGAAGAAGATTTTCCAGATGACTCTCTTCTTTTTTTTAAATCTTCAATAATTTGAAGTGTAAGATTATCAGCCATATTAAGGAGCTATGTCCACGTCTGGCATTTCTTCAATTTGCCTTATAGCAGATTCTCTTTTTGCTGTTTTTGTGACCTCTGCCAATTCTTTTATTTTAGAATCAACTTCATTTAATTTACTTTCATATTCAGAATAGACAGAATCTTTATTTTGTAATGCTAATAAATCTTGTTCTGGAATATCCATATTCATTTTTCTATAAAAAGAAGCATTTTTTTCTAAATCTTCTAATTGACTTATAGATTCAAGTATTTCATTTCTTTCAAATCGCAATTCCTCATCTCTGTTTTCAAATCTTTGAAGAATTTTATCTGGAGGTAGAATGGTATCAAAATTTGAAGGAAGGTCAGGAATGTCTTTCTTAGTTAAATCTAATTTTATTAAATCTTCATTTATTAAATCAAATTCTCTTTTAATTTTATAATCACCACGAGCAAATTCAGATATTTCTTTAGTTAAATTAATTTCATTATCTAATGATTTTCTCATTGTTTTAAATTGATTTAACATAGAATCTCTATTTTTTTCTGTTAATATTCCCATATCTTGAAAAGATTTAAATAATCTTTTATCATAATCATCCGCATAAGAATCAGATTTATCAATATAATGCAATTTAGAACCAATGTTTATTATTGCATTTGGATTATTTTGTTCATAGGCCGCCCAAGTAGCAGAAATTAAATCAGATGCTATTTGCTTGTCTATTCCTTCTTTGTCTGACCATCCAAAACCTTGGTCTTTCCCAGTTAATTTATCTCTTGCTTTTTCTAATCCCCCATCTTCATCTTTAAATTCAGAATACAATGCGGATAATCCAGATTGTTGTAAGAAGTTTTCTGCGCTTCTTAATTTCATAGTATCGTTTGTTTTATTTAACAATTCAAGATTTGAACCCATTATTGCTATATTTTGCTTTTCTTCAGCCATTTGCAATTGTCTTTGTTGAACAACCGATGACTGAGCTAATTGCATCATTGCTAAAGATTCTTGAACTCTAGTTGAATCTCTTCTTTCTTGAGATAATAACATTCTTTCTAAAGCTTGGATTGGTGACGACATTTAAAATATTCCTAAAAATTTTCTTTTTGATTGAGCTTCTACAAGTTTTCTTTCTAAAGATAATCTATCTTTTTCAGCTTTTATTCTTGCTGTTTCCATATCATACATTCCGCTAATCTCACCTAAAGATTTTCCATATTCACCTGACAATTCTTCTTGCATGCTTTTAAAAGACTCTCTTGTATCTTCAATTGATTCATTTTTAATATTTTCTACTTGACCAGAATGAGCAAATCCAGTGCCACTAGATATTTTTTCAGTTTCTTTAAAAATAGACTCCATTTTATCACCTGTTATTTTAGAAATTTCACCAAGTTCTTTTTTAGATTTTTTAGTAATTAAATTTCTTTTAGCTTTAACTGATTCATCTAATTTTATACTAGACTCATCTAAAGCATCTTGCTGGGAATCAATTAAACCTAATGTCTCTCGAGCTGATTCTCTTAAATTTGAGGCTCCTTCAGCTCCTTGATATAAAGATAATCCAAACAAGGCAGCAGTGGCTAGCCATTTTTCTTCTTTGTTAGTAATTGGATTTTTAGTTCCAGAACCAATTAAATCAACTAATTTTTCACCACTCTGTCCATACATATCCATTAATGATTTTTCTTGAGGATTAACATGCCAAAGCTCTCCTTTACCGGGCCCTGTTTTTGTTGTTCGATACATTTCAGTATCTCCAAATCTTCCGTATTTAGATAAATGATTTTCTGCTATATTATTTTTCATTTGATAATTCTAAGTTTAAATAATTTATAAATTCATCATCAGTCATTTCTGTATGGTCAATATCAAATGGTTCCATTTTCCATTCTTTATTGAAATCTTCCATTTCATAACTTCCTATATCAGAAGATGGAATATCTAATTTAGGTCTTTTAACATCGGGTAATGTGCTTTCCATTGCTTCTTCAAGCATATTTTGAAATTCAATTTTTTTAGATTTAGTAGAAAAATCTTTAGCAGATATTGTTTCTTTACCAAATTTGTAATCACCTGAGCCTAATCCTATTTTTGCAGATTGAAACATTTTACCAAAAATTGTTTCAGGTTTTTCCATTTCTCCATATTTAGATTCCAATACAGATATTTGTCCTTTTTTAGATTCATACATTTCAGAAACTTGAGAAGCAAGAGATAAAGTATCCGATATAGTCCCTATTGTTTTATCAAAATGAGCTTGTTTTTCTTGAAATAAAAGAGATGAATATTTCTTTTTATCATCAAAAGAATCAGCGGTAATCTTACTTGCACCATATTGACCTTCTAATTTACCCGAAGACATTGCTGCTGAATATAAACTATCTGCCATATTAATTATATACCTTTATCATTTAATTTAATTAACATATTTATTCTATCCAATAGCATTATGATGCGTGTAGAGAATTGCCTATATCGAAACTTGCAGTTTCCCCAAATGGCTGAAACATAACATTGGTTCTTGATTTAAAAAATTCTTTTGTTGCTTGACCAGATGTATTAGTAGGATGGTATGCTCTTATTTTAATTTTAATAACCATACTCCAATACCCTGCTTCATGTGCGTAATTACCAACTGAAGTATTTGTATTAGAATATATATAATTACTACCAGAAAGCCCATTTTTATGTGAAGGAATTGTATATTTATGTTTCCCATAAACTTCCACACCTTCAATCATAGGAAAATAAGTATTATTAGATACATTGCTTAAATCACCAGAACTTCCTTCTACAGATGCTCCTGCTACACCACCAACATAGTCGCCATCAGTATCATTACTAAATACTCCATTACTTAAAATATATCTATAATTATTACCTTCTCTATTACTTGGGATAGCATTACTTGAAGCTGCAGTTACATTTTCAATCCAATCAGCAGCAATATTTGTATTATATTCAAATTGATTTGTTAATATACCGGGTATCTTATAATAATCGGTATTTGTATGACCGTATCCATTATTAATTCTAGATATTAAATGAGATTTTAAAAAATGCTGACAAGGATGAACAACATTTGCTGATAAAAACCAATGTTCATTACTGTCATAAGAAGCTGAAGGACTCCCAGTCCCATCTGTCCAATTTGCAGGTCCACTACTTGCACTTAAAAATCCACCACTTGATAGGTCTACCTGAGACATTCTCGTGCTAAAAGATGGAGCGTGTAATGTCATTCCACCAGCAACCCAAAACAATAAACAATCATAATCACCAAATGAATGTTTTAATCCAGTTCTATCGGGGTCATCAGGCTCGGTACTGTCAAATGGGTATGATGTTTCTGATTCTCCGTCTCCACCGCCCCATCCGTCTTGATATTCTTGATTTGCATCATCTAAACCATCATTGTCTGAATGACTAACCATATTTATAGTTAAAAAACCAGATATTAATCTTCTATCTGGAAATTTAATATATTTTACAACTTCTAATGGAGTCATTTTACCCATTATTAACCTCCATAATTTGTATTATAAGATGAAGACACTATACTTTCTGATAATATTGAATAATTTTGGTCATAATCATCTTTGCCACTTGTTTGATGATATTTATCTATTTTATTATGAAATCCGTATTGTTGATACAATGTTTGAGCATAAGCATTAAAATATATATACCGATGAGTATCTATATTAATAACATTAGTCCCATTTTCTTGTATATTAACAGCAGAGGTTCCATTTAATGTTAATGTCGAAGCTGAATCAATATCAATCGTACCACTGCCATCTATTGTAAAATTACCAGTAACATCAATTTCTGGAGTACTGTCTGTATTGTGTATATCTATATATACAATATCATCGTCAGATATTCTTACACTAGCATCTTCAGCTGATAAAATTATATTACCAGTAGAATCTACTGTAAAATCTCCATATGATTTTAAATCTGGAGAAGGGTCTAGCGTAAATCTTATTCTGGTATCCCCAGCATCTGCAAAGTATATATGGTCTCCAGCTGCATCTAAGTATATATCACCAGCAACATCTAATGTTAAATTTCCAAGTTCTACATCAAATTCAATATTGTTACTATTTAAAATAAATGTGCCATAGGTAGTTCCATTCAACTCAAGTAAGGTATTTCCACTAGCCGCATCTAATACAATATCTCCATCAATGTCCATAGTAAAGTGTGCAACTGAACCATCAGCATCTACAGTTGTTAATTTTGTAGGCCCACCAGTAAGAACTTGCATTTTCATATAGTTACTTACATCGCTATCATCATATATATACATTTGTGCAAGTGATTGGTCAAAATGAAATATGTTATTAGAACCATCATTTATATACAAATCTTCATATAATGTTATTTTTTCACTACTATTAGTTGTAGTGATAGTTATATAAGCATTATCAGCTTCTTCTATAACAAGGCTAGATGCTTTATCGTCTGGTATTTTTATAGAACTATTATCAGCTGTAAATGTTAAAGCCCCATCTCCACCTGACAAACTTAAATCACCTGACATTGCCCTTGAACCATTAATAAGTAAATATTGAGGATGGTCATCAACTCCTAAACTGCTTAAATCACTATGGTCGGTAACTCCTCCACTTGTAGAAGATGAACTTTGAATACTTCTAGATGATGGCATATTACCAGAAGATGACATAGGCAACCAATCACCATTTTTCTTAACATATTGAACTGTTCCAGAATTTTCAACTTGCCTAAAAGATATATCTCCATCGTGACCTTCTCTAGCATCAGGCTCATTAATTCCAAAAGTCGGTTGTTTGCCTTTTTGATGTAATAACTTTCTTTCTTCTCTTGTTAAAGCCATTATCTCACCGTTTTTGTTCTATAAACAATACTAATATCATTAATTTCAAATGTAGCAGGTACAGTTTGACCAGATTCAGCGCTAAATTTTAAAGCAAAAGAATATTTATTATTTGCTTCACTTGAAGTTGATGGTTTTAAAATAGCTTGAGTCCAAGCCCCGCTACCAGCATTATCTAATTCATCGCTTGCAAAATTTGTTCCATCTTGAAATGTTTTATCAAAAGTAGTCCCTCCATCGACATCATATTTAACTTCAACATTAGTTATTCCTCCAGTTTTATAAGTAACATATACTTTATAAATCTTTTTTCTTACTCCCGGTTCGCCAAAATCAATATCTTTTGTTTGATACACAAATGCAGTACTTGAAGCTGCTTCTGGATTCCAAGTCACTCTATCTGAATCGGTGTTACTTAAATACAATAAATCTTGATTGCCATCTAATACAAAGTTTGTCATATTAGTTGTAATAGGTATTTTAGAAGAACCTTTCATCCAAGCTCTTAATACAAAATCATATATATGGACATCGCTTAAATGGTTTTTTATTAAAATTTGTCTTTTCTTTGGTATATACGCTATATGGCAATGAATACTATCTGTGTCTTCAAATGTTAAAGTTTCATCTGAGTGGTTACCATTTGCAGTACTTGCTGATAATTCAAATTCTGTATCACTTGTTACTGAAGACACATATGCTCCAGATGGAATATCGCTTGAATCGGTAACTGAACCACTAACGTAAAGATTTGCTTTTATCTTTCCATTATCATCATCGTGAGTAATAGTTGGGTCATTATTATAATCACAAGTTGCATCAGTAAATGAACCTTTTATAAATGCTTCCCAATCAGATTCACTTATTAATCTCATTCCACCTTTTTCTAATAAGTTAAGAACTTGTTTCCCATCGTAAAAATAAACACCAAATGAATTGAACCATGCAACTCCATAATCTGTTTTTGTTACATGATAATCAAATTTGCATCCTTTATTCTCATGAGTATCTTCAAGGAAATCAACATTCTCAGATACATTTATAACATACATTGTCTTATCTTTAAATTGTAAGATTCTATCAGCAAATGCTTCTAATTTGACTATACTTTCACCATCGTTAATAGCTACGTCAACAGCTCCAGACTTGTCTGGAAATACATCAAATTGATTAATTGCGCTTTTTAACATTCTATCTGGATGATTTTTTCCATCAGAACCAGAAGGTTGCCTTACATTGCCTATATACACTCTTCTTCCATGAAGAACTGCTGTTTTGAATTTAGCGTCAATATATGAAGTATTAGCTGCGTATCCATTTATGCTTCTATATGTATCTATTAAATTAGCAGAATTAGAAGATATTCCTTTTGCAATAACTGCTTTAGCAAAAAAACTACCACTTGTTTCTGTTGTGTTTGCTAGACTATAAGCCATTTCCCCAGCTTCTGGCAACCATTTAAATCCTTTTTCTACAAAATCTAATTCGCCTATTAAATAAAAGTTGTCATTTTCTTCTAATTTATAATAAAGTCTAGAACCAGTAATTCTTTTGCTTATTGTATAGGTACTTCCTCCACTATTATATGGATTTATGTACATATCAAAATTAAACAATAAAGAATTTCCAATTATGTTTACTTTATTAACATCAACGCTTGCTTCTGTATCTGTAAATAAAAATGGCAATGACTCTTGTTTTTCATCATCATATAAATATGTGTGATAAAATGTATATAGACCAGATTGATAACCTTCAAGACCGGGGTTGTCTGCAATAATAGGGCCAGAAAAATAAACATCGCAATCAGTCCCAGTTCTATTTATTTTTAAATCCCAACTATCTAAACCTACTCCACTTGCATCTCCTTCTATAATATTTGTTTGATTACAAGATACAATATTCCAACAATCAACTTTAAATTCTTCTTTGGAAAATTCCCAAGTCAAAGATGTATTAGGGCTAACCCCAGTTTCGTTAACTACAAATTGAATACTTTCTAGATTTGTATATTTTGCAGTGGGAACCCATATTCCAAATATAATATTTTTTTCTTCAGTAAGAGTTATGGAACTTGATTCTGATAATTGAATTTGACTAGTACCACCAGTTCCTTCTATATGTATATTATAATTCCCAAATAAAGGATATATATCTGTATTATCAGTTTTATTAGCATTTGATATACTATTGTAGTGAGCTGCGTTTCCACCTCTAAAACTATTATATTGAACTCCTACTCTTAAATTTACACTAGCAACTTCAGCCACATCATAGTCACTATCGTCCGCTACGTCACCATCATATTCAGAGCTAGCAGAATTAACTGTATTTCCATCAGAACCAGCGAATGGAGTTGATATTAAACAATTGCCTACAGTTGGCTTTGCAATTGGTTGATTTGCCTGAGCCCACCCTATTGATGTGCTGTCATATGCAGCATCGTCAGAATCAGCATTTAATCCTTCAAATGTTACATAATTCATATATCCAAACCATTTATTGATAACACCATTATCAAATTCACCATCTCCCGCTCTTAAATTACCATCTCCTACATAAAACACAGGATGGTCACTATCAAAATTAGTTATTTTATTAGTATCCCAACCTTCACTATCTCTTATATCTAGAGCACTATCGGCATCGTCATATGCAATTAAAAATGTTTCATTAACACTTCCACCACCTAATTGTTTATCACTATCCATAGTAAATAAACCCCTATTTGGAAGTATAGTTATATTTTCACCGTCACTATCATCTACTGAAGCTGAACCTAAAGTTTTTATTCTACCAACAGAATCTATGCTAGCATCTACTAATGCAGGTGATTCTATATCTTGTATATCTCTGGGGTCAGTATCAGAACTAATGCCGCCATGATAACCTTGAATCTTATAGGTCCTCTTAGGCATTTTCTTCGTACTCTATGTCACTTATGATATTATTTTGAGCATGCTCTGGAAGTTCGCATACACTACAATCACTTTCTGTAAAATCATACTCAGAGTTTTCATCGTGGTCAAATACGTCTATACGCAATCCACCTTCAGTACCTTCAATTCTCCCACCGTTTCTTACTCGTAGCTTTTGGTCGATGGATTCCTGTAAGGAATCATTCTGTTCAATATATCTCGACGCTTTTGGCATCCTCCACACTCCTTTATTTTGCCACGAGTGACAGTTTTAATTGCTCGACTAACTGTATCTCCTAATCCCTTATCATGCCCAAATAAGTCAACTCTTTTAGACATTAGTAACCTTTAGGACCACTTTCAGCCTGTCTTTTTAATCTTCTTTTCATTCTCCAATTTTTGGATTTAGCCATATCTTTGCCTACTTTATTTTGCTCTGATTCTGAAGATGTACCAGCTTTTTGAGTTTTAGGTTTGTAATTTCTACAAGCAGCTGCACTTGAATATCCTAATTTTTTCCATTCTTTTGCACATTTTTCTTTACTTGGCATATTATGTTTCCTTCTACCACCTGTTTTTAATTGACTTCCTTTGCCTGTGTCAGGTGACGATACATCAGACATTCCAATTACATCAGCCATTATAATCCCATTCTGCCAGACAATTTATCCAATTTTGTTTTTACAGACTTTAATTCTTCTAATAAATATACAATTGCTTCTTGACATTCTTTTAATTTATCAGACTTTTTAGGAGCAGATTTAATTTCTTTCTTTTTAGTCTCTGGCATTACTTACCTCTAAATACACCTTCTAGTATATCTGTTACAACATCTACCATCTTTTCAAAGAAGATTTGTTCTTTATCTTCAGATACGAATGGTATGTCTATTCTTTTATTAATTGCTGTTGCAATCTGTTCAGTCATCTCATCTGAACCAAGATGCTTAACAGCTTCTTCTTGCATTTTAGCCGCTTGCGCTTCTGCTAGGTCAACTAACATTTTCTTTAAGTCCATTTTAAGACTCCTTTATTTTCTTAGTTTTTAAATATAAATAATATATTTGTACTGCAAACATTATACACATAAGTACGCCTGACAATAAATCTGTCCAATATACAAATCCTAAACTTGTACTTAATCCTGTTACTTTTAAACTATCCATGTTAATTCACACTCTGTGATTGTTTCACAGCTCCTTGACCGGGGCTATACCAACTAATCTTTTCCCACATGGATTGATTAGATGGTTTTTGCATATTTTGGATAATCATACTTGAATATAGGACTTCTAAATGCTTTATTAATCCAGCCACTTCTGGAAGCCTAACAACTACATTTATATTTTTATTAGATTGTTGACTGTTTTTCTTTGGAGAGGTCCTTTTATTCTCTTTTCGTTGTTGGTTTTTATATATATCTGCTAATGTCATCAATGTCTCCCATTTATACGGCTCATTGAGCCTTTTAATTCTGATACTTGGTTATCCAGGTCATTTATCTCTTTAGTGATAGCATCAAACTTTCTATCCAATTTATCATCAGACTGATTCCATCTGCTTATTAATTTAATTACCATTCCTTCCATATTTTCCAATGTTTCTGATTGACCTTTATTTTCAATCTTTAAACTTTCTAATGTTTCTTGTTGTTGCGCTGATTTATTTGATAATGATACTACTAAATATACAAACATTGCGCCAACTACTCCAATCATTCCTGCTTCGCCATATAATGCCATAAAATCCATTACTTCTTGCCTTTCTTCTTCTTGCCCCAGCTAAGTGGGTTAATATTAAATTCCTTTTCATAAAATGCTACTTTTTCTGCCAACTCTTCTCGTTCAACCCTTTCTTCCACGATATGCTTGCTAAGTAGATTCCCAATCTGTTCATCTGCAAGAGTAACTTTATCTTCAAGACTTCTAATCCGAATTTCAACTTGCCAATAACCATAGACCAACATTCCGATAAGAACTGCAATTTGACCAAGCCATTTAAGGTTAATAGAAACAATGGCGTTATCATCAAGCACAGTAGCCCTATAACTTCTGGCGGTATCTGGTTTTTCACTCACTTCACCTCCCAGCCGCAAACAGCCCAACCAGAGTCACACCCTATTAATATAAATATAATTAATAGAATAATTATAAGATGTCGAAATT
>Ga0080013_1000726_pt1 | contig 45750 bp, 75 predicted proteins | sample ETNvirenome_6_85_FD_69236 | JGI IMG/M metagenome (GOLD analysis project Ga0080013, IMG submission 69236) | Marine viral communities from the Pacific Ocean - ETNP_6_85 (SPADES assembly) (version 2) | ecosystem: Environmental > Aquatic > Marine > Oceanic | place: Pacific Ocean | collected 2013-06-19
TTATAGAGGAATGGGTTCAATAGAAGCAATGAGAGAGGGGTCAGCAGATAGATATTTTCAAAGTTCGTATGACGTAGGTAAATTAGTAGCAGAAGGAGTGGTAGGAAGAGTTCCTTATAAGGGCACCGTATATGAAGTAGTTACACAATTTATAGGGGGATTAAAAGCAGGAATGGGTTATTGTGGGGCCCATACATTAAATAAATTAAAAAGAGCAAAATTCACTAAAATAACCAGTATGTCGGTTAGAGAAAATCATCCTCATGATGTATCAATAGTAACTGAAGCTCCAAATTATTCGAGATAAAATAAATGAACATAGGTATTGATTTTCATGACACTCTCTCTGTAACCCCAGAATTTTATAAAAAACTAATAAGTAATTGGGAAGGTAAGGTGTATATTATAACAGGAACGCCAGAATCTAAAAGATATGAAACCCTACAACAAATTTTTGAACTTGGAATATATCCTCTATCTATGTGCCATAGAAAGCAAAGTATATATGATGAATTACTTATGGGGTTTGAATATGAAAAAGAAGAAATGACTATGAATCATTTCCAGAAGATGAAAGAGCATAAACTTAAATTAATTCAAGATAATGATATTAAAGTTTACTTTGATGATAATCCTTTTTATGTAGATTATTTACGAAATAAAGGAATATTAGTTTTTCAACAAATTTTAAGTGATGAGTATATTGATAAGTTTTCGAAAAAAGACAAGTACTTTACATGTCACTTTCAAAGAGGCCAATTTGATTTTTTGGAAAAGAAATAAATAATGAAAGAAATACTAACCATAACAGCTGGTGTAGACTATAAATTAAAAATTATGACAAGAGAAGAAGAAAAAAAAGCATATAAAACTATTTATCAAAGATTAAGTGAAATAGACAAAAAAGATATAAAGTATCTAGAAAAACAAGCGAACAGTTGGGATAAAACTTTAGTAGATAAAAACTTATTAACTAAGTTAAAAGATTTTGACTTCTGGAAAGAATGGAAACATAAACAATGAAAAAAATAGAAATTATAGTAGGTGGGTCAGGTCACGAAATAGCTCGTAGTAAATTTACCTGTGAGGAATTAGATAGGATTAAAAAATACTGTGAAGAAAATGATACAGATATGGATTCGGTCTTAACTAATGACCTGGAAGAGATATTCGAAGACCGAGGTCAATGGTATGATTGTGATGACCTAGGACATTTTATGGGTGGTAATCTAAGTTGTACCCTATATGTAACCGTAGATGATGACGAATATGAATTTGAGACAAGTGATGCAGAAATTGAGATTGTCTCAAAAGATTATCCCGAATTTAGTGGTGGTACAATGGTAAGTTTTATAACCTGGGAAAAAGGGACATTGAACACATGTGAATTTGAGATTGGTGATGATGAGGAGTTTGATATAAAGAAATTAAAGTTATTTGTAAATCAGATTGAAACTACTGATAGTGTTTTCGACCTTATACAAGAATTAACTTATGATGGAGAACCACTAAATGGTGATGGGTTTTCAGACACAAGTGGAAAAGCCTTCGATGTAGAAATAGATGAATGCGATGAAGATGATTAAATTTTTAAATAATAAATGGATTAAACTATTATTCAGCATATCAATTATGTTGTCAGCGATACCCTCTATATATCAGGATTTTACCTATGGGCATAGTGGAGAGTGGACACACTATGGAATGATGTTAGTAGGGTTACTTTATTTTATAGAATCAACATTATGGACATTAGATATATGGAAAAATTAGAAAAAAAATTAATTCAGTTTGAAGAAGATATCTTTGAGGGAAGAGATATAGATATAAAAGAGTTTTATGGACTTAAGAAGAAATTATTACAACGGAAACCACCCAAATCACATTTACTAGATTTACATACGATATTAGAAACAATGTTAGACCGAAAACATAATGAACTCATGAATAAGAGATTAAATCTTTTAACCATTTGGTCTACAATCTTTCTCCCTCTTTCATTCTATACTGGATTATGGGGAATGAATTTTGATGATGTTCCTTTAATCACCGACGATAATGGATTTTGGGTATTCGTGGGGCTAACAATATTAACAATTGTGGGTATGTGGATTTACTTTAAAAAAAATAGATGGGTGTAAGTTATTCTGTATTCCAGATATCACTTAAATTTAAAGATTCTATATTACTTTCTCCTTCTTGGTTTGCTAACTCACAATCTGCAATACTATTATAAATACAATCATCACTATAACAATTTCTCCACATTCCATCACCACATGGTTCACAACATGGGGCCATGTCATCTAAAGGATTTACGTATTCACCATCACCACGTGGAGGTCTTTCGGCACCAGGTGTTGGTTTAGTTGGTCCACCATATCTTTCACCACCACCAGGAACATCATCGTCCCCATAATCATCATCTCCAGTCAATGGAGATGGTGGAGGAGGAGCCACAGCAGACGCTGGTTCACCAACCAAATCGTCTATAATATCAACCATATCAATCGACGGGTCCTTTTTTCCAAATACATCATCTACAGTTAAAGTAATTTCTTTAGTATCATCACCTATATCATCAATTTCTGGTGGTAATTCACCAATATCTTCTTCTCTTCCACTAGTAGTTAAAATTCCATTTTGTTGCCATGCAGCAGCAGACATATATTGACCAGAAGAGTCTGTACTTGTGCCACCTTTATTTTGATAGGTTCCACCTTCACCTTCTGAGAGTAATTCTTTAATTCTTTTAAGTTGTTCTTCTAATTTCATAATATCTTTTATAATAAATATTAGTAAAAGTATAAACAAACAAACTTGTATTAATATGTTTTTTTGTGTATCTTTGTATAGAAAATAAGTTTAACACTATAAAACAGTAATAATGGCTAAGAAAAGAAAATTAAATTCAAAGAATCCTAAGTACATGAGTAAAGAACAAACAGAAGGACCTAAGATTAAAAAAAAGGTTTTAATGTGTAATGTTCCGATACGAAATATGAATAAAAAAATCGTAAAAGGAAAAACGATACCTATGTATGGGGTATGGTACGAAGAGGATAAAAAATAAAATAATATGAGTATGATTAAAAAATTTATAAGAGAAGAAGAGGATGGTTCTGTAACTACTAACTACGCCACAGACATGAATGGAGGATTAGTCACCCATAATAATAAAGGTCCTGCATTGGTTAACAAAACACAAAAACTTAAAGAATATTATCTTTATGGTGTAAAGTTAAGTAAGGATATGTGGGAAAAAAAGAAAAAACTCTCTTAATGGATATAGATGGTTGACTGAGTTGGTCAATAAATAATTGGCATATTCTGGTAATTTTATATTTAATATTATGTATTGTAATGGTATATAATGATTTTAAACAACAATAAAAAATAGATGAAGATATTATATCATATAAAAAAAAATAATGGCACATATGTTTGCATAATGGATGGAAGATGTGAGGATGGTTCTCATGCAGAAATTACATTAAGTGAAAAAGAATTTATAAAGTATAATAAACAACAAAATTTAATTAATCTTAAAAAACAAAAATCATGAGTAAAAGAAAAGGACGTACAAACGTTAAACTAGAAAAATTAGAAACAATTAATCACATTGACCGTAGAATGAAAAAGCGTAAGATTAGAGAGGATGAAGAACAAATGAAAACGCTTACATCAAAAAGAAATACATTAAGACAACAACTTAAAACTAAAAGATAGGAACTAACTTACTGGACCCGTAGCTCAGCTGGATAGAGCAACAGCCTTCTAAGCTGTAGGTCATAGGTTCGAATCCTATCGGGTTCACAATTTAAAATTAAAATATATGAAAGTAAAAAAACAAATGGCTATTATGAGCCACCTTTCAGATTGCCAAGAAATGATACAACTTGAAGGACAAGAAGAGAGAACTAGAATGAAAATTAATTTCGTTAAAATGTTAGTATGTGATGAAAATCCAAATGATTTTGAGTACACTACTAAAGAATTAGATGAGGTTTGGGAGAAGTGTCATGATTTATACGGCATAAAATAATTATGAAAATAAAAAAAGCGGTAGTAACAGGAGGAGCAGGATTTATAGGTTCATACTTAGTGGACAAATTAATATCGTTAGGTGTTGAGGTTGTTGTCTTAGATAATTTATCTACAGGAAAAAGACAAAATGTTAATCCTAAAGCCATTCTTGTAATTTGTAATCTATCACATGCTAAAATAGATTTTTTATGTGAACAAACTGAAGATGTAGATGTTGTATTTCATTTGGCAGCAAAAACAGCTGTACAAGAGTCTATTGAAAATCCTGAAATGTATAATGAAATAAATGTTGGCGGGACATTAAAGATGTTGGAGGTGTGTAGGATAAATAACATATCTAAATTCGTTTTAAGTTCTACTTCTGCAATTTATGGAGATACAACCACACCGACATCTGAAAATAATTTAACAAATCCAATATCTCCATACGCGACAACTAAATTAATTAGTGAAGAATATTGTAAACTGTATAGTAAAATCTATGATTTAGACACTGTATGTCTCAGATATTTCAATGTTTATGGTAACCGTATGAATAATGAAGGAGGATATAAGTTGGTTATGCCTATCTTTAAAGAACAATTGTTAAATAATGAATCTTTAACTATTAATAATGACGGTGAACAAAGAAGAGATTTTATACATGTAGATGATATAGTAAATGCAAATATTTTGACTACAACAAAAAATGGTTTAAATGGTGAGGTTTTTAATATTGGTAGTGGTAAAAATTATAGTGTGAATGAAATTGCGGATATGTTTGGTGGGAATAAACAATATGGCAATAAAGTTATAGAGCCAAAAGAAACTTTAGCTGATACAACCAAAATAGAATTAGATTTAGGGTGGAGAACTACAAAAGATATAAGTGATTGGATTGGTGACTATATTAACTATTAATTCCAGAATATTAGTTTACCTAATATCCCTAGTACAGCAATCCACACAGACCATAAAGCCGCTCCAGCTTTTTTTCTAAAATCAGTATTACGATTAACTCTTGCTATTGCTCCTGTATCAGGGTCTAGCAATGTTCTTTTAATCATAGTAATATCATCTTGCATTTTTACTTGTCCGTCTCTTAAGAACTCAACATCTTTTTTTACAAGTTTTATTTCACTATGTAAGTGTGCGTGGGTTAATTTTTCAGTACTCATTTTTCTTATTAATGTTTAGACTCACAGAATGCTTTCGCTAATCCAGCTCTACGTCCCCAGACACCACCTTTTTCTTTAGCCTTATCCCAACAACCTTTAGAACAACCATCTTCAAATCCGTTGTCTACACAAAATTTATGAAATACACCTTCTGTTCCTCTTTTTTCGATATCATCATCTGCTTTTTGCATCCATTTTTTATCTTCACTTAAACGACTTTGTTCTCTCACAACTCTTTCAATTAATGAAATAAGTTCTGATTCTCTTAATATAATTTTTCTTGCCATAATTTTTTATTTTATTTTTAATATTTTAACTCCCGGAACTAGTCCGGGAGATTGGATAATATTGTTTACTCAATTTTATTTTTAGCAGTCACAACAAGTACAATCACATGATGTACCACATTTACATATTTGACAATTGCATTCCATAATTTTATTTATTTATTTATTTATTTATTTATATAACCTAATAAACCCGCTAAGGTTTTTTGGTTTATTGTAAGTTGGTTAAATTGTTTTTTACCGTCTTTAAAAAGTTTAACATCTGTTACATCTTTATCACTAAATTTACCACTTCCTCCAGTTATTGCTGTTGTGGTTTCATCTTCTTCATCTCCTCCTTCTTCATCCTCATCCTCATCTTCATCTTCGTCACCCACAGCTAGGTCTTCTTCATCCTCATCCTTCACATCCTGTTCACTAAACATTACATCAATAACTTCTTCATCTTCATCATCTTGATATCTAGATTCAATAGGAGAATCAAATCCCATTCCTGGACCACCTAAATCAGCAAAACCTAAATTACTGGATTTATCACCACCGCATTGTTCTTGTATTACTTTCTCCACTAATCTACGTACATCAGCTTCTGTTAATTTTATTTTCTTTCTCATAATCTATCCTTTTGGAAATGTTCTTTTTAATACCTTGAGGTAGTTTTTATATTCTGAGGTTTTACCAAATTCATTTCTATTTGTATTAGGATTTGCTTTTTCCCATTTTTGAAGGTCTTTTGCTAACCTCATTACATTAGAAAGGAATACGGCTACCGAGTTTGGTTCTTTATTTGGTGTCTGTTCCTCTGGTTTCGTTTTGGGGAGTTTCGTTTGGGTTACGGAAGTTACATTACCTTCGGAATCCATACTAGAACTCTTCCTTGTTTGTTCACTAAGTACCCTATGAGCATCTACAAACTGTCTATCAATCCTTTCATGTAAAGTTTTAGGTTCCTTTGATTTTTCTTCCATTACTCTAGTAATTATTTTTTTTAAAGTAGTATTAGATAACGGAACTATTCGTTGTCTTTTCTTTTTCATAAAGATTTTTCTTAATAAATATGTTTAAACACGTGTTTATTTTAGTTTTTATAAAATTTGTTAGCTTAAGTTTGTATTATTAGTATCTTTTTCGTATATTTGTACTATGACATTAACAAAAAGACAATTAAATAATAAACTTAAAACGAAAATTTTAGAACCAATCTTCACGATAGAGAATATAGATTATCTTAAAGATTTTGAAATTAAAGTTATGAGAGCTAGAAGTATTTCTTATACAACTTGGGTTTCCAGAAGAAGAGTAAAAAGAAGTAAAACTTTAGTAACCGTTAAAATAAAAGGTAAGGTATTATCATCTCGTGGACGACTTATCCCAATACAAATGTATGGTCCACGACATATACGAAATTATTTACGTAGAAAAAATAATGGTATTGTTGGTGCTGTCTCATCTTGGGTAAAATTATGGGGATTTGATAATGAAATTGAATTGGAAAGAATTGACCTAGTAAAAACTATAGATGCATAAATTAATTAAAATACCAAAACTATTAAAAGATAAAGAAGACAAATCTTTATTTATTGTTGGTGGTGGTCCTTCACTTATTGATTTTGATTGGGCATTATTAAAAGATAAAAATGTATTAGTTATCAATAGAGCGTTTCAGAAAGTTCCTAATGCTTTAGGTTTATTCTGGAATGATGTAAATTTCCACAAAATATTTGAAAAAGAAATAGATAACTTTAAAGGTATTAAAATGACCACAACAAGATATGGTATGTCTCATCCTTGTGATTGTGATATAATCTGGGTAAAAGGTAGGAGTTATTTAGCAGACCTGAATGGTCCTATTGAAGAATCTCCTTATGTAATTCGTCAAGGAGGAAATACTGGTTACTCAGCTTTAAATGTTGCTTACCACTTAGGAGCCAAAACTATTTATTTATTAGGTTATGACATGAAGTTAGATAATAATAAAATGAATTGGCATGACGGTTATCCAGACCAAATCCCTACATCAGCTAGAACAGAATCTTTTTTAATGGTTTTTTGGGGAGCAAATGAAACTTATGAAGAAAAAGGTATTAAAATTTATAACGTCAATAGTAATAGTAACCTCACAGAGTTTGAAACCAAAACAATACAACAAGTTTTCGCATAAAAAAACCCTCAGATGAGGGTTTTTATTTTTACAGATTAAGTTAATCTTTAAGCAGGTCTTTGTTTGGATTTATGATTGCGTCCAATTTATGAACATCAGCCCATACATTATCAAAACGTTTATCCAAATTTCTTTCTAATCGACTCAATGATGCCTTATTCATAGTTTGTTCATCATCAATTCTACGATTCAATTCTGTTTCTAGAGAAACTACTTGATTACCAAGACTAGTGATGTCACTCTCAATAGCACGTTCAAGTCTACTCTCTACGTCAACAACTTCCATTCTCATCAACTCTAAATCTTCAACCTTTCCTCGCAACCTTATCACTCCCACAACAGCAACTATTAAAGCCACCACCCCAAGAGTACTTAAAACTGTAATAACGGTTCCTAATTCTAACATGATTTATTTCTTTTAAATTAGTTTATGCCCAAAGGACAAATTAAATATAATATAATATATTCTTTAAGTCCATTGAATTATTCGTTAATTTTATATATTATTATAGTATGAGTATTAAAAATCAAAACACACACACAAATAAGAAAGAAGTCTTAGAGAGATTAAATAAATTAAGAGAAGATGTATTCGACTATGCTGACTACAATCATTATACACTATATGATTATAATGTAGAATTAACTTTAAATACTTTAGATGAAGTTATAGAAGCAGTAGAAACACCAAATGAAAAATATGGTGTACGTCATATAGTTAATAGAATACTTTCTAATTCTGAAGATGCTAAATAAATGTTTAGCATATTAATATTACTACAGTGCTTTCTCAGAAGTTTCTACTTCAACTTCACCATCCCCTGTTTCCAAAGCTTCATAAAGTCCAGTTTCCATATTCACCACACCTTGTCCATACTTAGTTTCTAAATTAACTCCTAAAGCCATTTCTTTACCTTGTAATTTTTTAAATTGTTGGTGTAGTTCCTCTTTCTGATTTTTCAATGTTAGTTGTCTTAATTCCAAATCACCCAATGCTGTTACCAGCATCGCATAATCATTTCTGATATTTTGGATTTGTGTAATTTCTGATTCTGTTAGTTTTTCTGCCATAATGTTATTTTTAATATAAATATTACATAAAATGTAAATTTGTAAATGTCTTTTAGATAAAAGTTATAGTTTTATTATTACCAATCTTTTTTAGGTGTCGGGGAATAAGGTTCTTTGTAAATATTATCAAAATTAGGTATTGATTTATGAATATAGAAACTATCAAAAGGACTAAGTTTAGACTTCATTGCAAATACGTATCCATTATCAAATAAGTTTCTTTCTAATTCTGGTGTTGGTCGTTCTATGGTTAATGCAAGAATTGTGTACCGGTCAAACGGAAAGTTTTTAAATACTCTCTCTTCAGCTCCCTCAACGTCTAAACTCAAATAATCTATCACTTTAGGGGCTTTAAGTTTATCTAAGACATACTCTAATGTTTTGGTTTTTAATTTTAATAGTTTAGTTTCATCTATTTCTCCACCTCTAATACGGTAACTATTATCTGTATCCTCACTTACTATCCCTCCTAATTCATTATTATCATGTCTGAACATAATTTCTGTATCATTATCCTGGTCAATAACCAATTCTAATGTCATACAATTTCTATTTTTAATTAGTTCTTGGTAGTATTTTGGATTTGGTTCAATACAAATACCTGACCACCCCAATTCTTTTTCTAATAAAATAGTATTGTTCATATCAATACCATCGGTAGCTGCTAAATCTACAAAAAATCCATCTCTTTTATAATTAAACACATCCCGAATTACCCAAAGGTCTTGTCCTTTCTGACTTACAATACTATATTTAAAATTCATCTTATATAAATGTTATATTAAATATAAATTTGTAAATGTTTTAAGATTTAATTTCATCAATACCCACTAAAGGTTAGGGGCTACCTAGTTTGATTTATTGCGGATAATATTTCATCCACTTTTGTATCGATATAGTCTTTTAATTCGCTATTAGTCATATCATCTGTTGTAGAATATTGAAAATCGGTTTCTCTTTCATAAGATTGTTCGTTAACAGATTCACCAAATTGTGGGAGTGCACCAATAGGAGTTAGTGACCTCTTTCTTCCACTCTTGTAACCGCCAGACGAACCACCCTTAACTACCACATCATAAATTGCATTTATCATTCTTCTATCTGCAGTCGTAAAACCTTTTACTGGACTTATAGTCTCTTCTTCACCATAAACTTCAATAGGGGATTGTTCGTTCATAACTCTTTGAATTAATTTAGATATGTCTGATTCTGTTATTTTTATAGGTTTTTTCATGATGTAATGTTTTATTATAAATATAAACAACTAATCGTTTTTCTCGTACACTATTAATTTACGTTTTCCTTTCATAGGCCAAGATGCCATATGGTGATTATCCTTATGAACCCCCTTTGTGAAATACTTTTCTTCATCATAATCATACTCTATTTTTTCTACTATATTTAGTTTATTTGTCATTCTACTAAGATGATTTTCAGTAGGCTCACTTGTTAAATCTATTATTATTGATTTAGGTAAGTTATTGATAATACTGTATTGGTTCATACCAAACCATAACAAATAAACGTCCGCTTTTGGAATTTCCATACCATGAAAGTTATCATTAATAATATAATCCCTATCATGAACTTCCATGTCACGTATAACTTTATGATACCATCCCTCTCTTTCAACTCCAATTATATCGTTACTTAAACCTAATTTTCTAATTTCGTATAATAAGTCACCACATCCAGCTCCCATATCACAAATAGTTTTATCTTTTACGTAGGAAGATATCGTAGGAATCAAATCCAAAGGTGACCTTTCAGGCCATTTTGAAATAGGATGCATAATGTTATTTGTTTTAGTTATTTTCACCGAAATGGAATAGATACTTAATTATAAGTTTCCTTTTGGTTTTGTAAATTCTATTTACCTGCCATAAGCCCATATACGTTTTAGTGGTTTAATAAAATAATGCTTAAAGAATGTTTTAATTTTTGGCTTACCTAGTTTCCTTCTTAATCTATTCTCCCAAATGGTTGCGGGACAAACCAATACAGGAGAAAATATTAGATGCATAATCCAGATGTTTACAGGGACCCATATCCAGAAAGGTTCGTTAAAGATAAGAAAGAAAGGAACTACAACCAATAATAAAATAACCTTAAAGTGAATATACACCAAGAAATAGAAAAGTATTTTTAACCAAGTCTTACCCATATTTAATTACATAGTTTTAGGTAACTTACATTTAAGAAGAGGGGAACCATTAACAATGGGTTGTCCAATATCGTCGATTTCAATAGTCTTCACCTTTACTGCTTTATTTTTAAATCTCCCAACCAACATGGTGTCCCCCACCTTAATAGGGATATTAAATTTTCCGTTTTTATAAGTTGTTTTCATTTAGTTGTCGTTTTCAGACGTTCCGGACGAAGTCCGGTTTCCGGTTGCCGGTTTATCGCTTTTAGGGTCTTGTGCTGGATATAATGTGTTTACTACTTCAATATCCCCATCTAATTCTTTCCCATCAGCGTCCCATTCATCACTCTCTTCCTGATAAGAAGGGTCACCATCATATTCCCAACTATCATATACTCCATCCTCGTCATACAGTACCTCAGCATATGCATCATCCCTAGAATAACACTCCACCTTTGGTGCCCAATAAATGGTTTTGTATTCTCTTGCAGTTTCATATAAGGGTACACTGTACTCAAGAAGAGGTCTTAAATATAATTGGTCGTAGTCGGTTATCTTTCCAGATTTAATACCATCATAGTTATCTTTCCCAGCCCAAAATAATTTATCCAATAATCCTTCATTCGCTGTTGTTAAACCAAATACTTTAACCGTAGTCATCACATCTATATGACGGTTATACAAGGCATCCCCCGCATCCGTCCAACCATTAAACCATGAATGGTCATGTTCACGAACCAAAAGTTCAGTTGCTTTGAAAAATAATAGGGTTGGCATAGTTTTTTTATAATATCTTTTAGTCTTATGGTCATATGTCTTACCACCATACGAGTCTGCTGGCACATTACCAGGACTGTCATCAACAATTGGATTTCTCCAACCACCCGTCTCATCTGCACTCTTTAGGTCTTGTACCTCTTGTGCATGGCTATCCATAACATCGTGAGGTATGTTTATTTCGGTATCTGAAACTTCTTCCGGCTCATCTGACCTAAATTCTGGGTCTTCCGGAGTTTCTTGCTCACTTAATTCAGAGGTAATTCCAATAGAACCCATCTTTTGGGAATCCGGCTTGCAAATACCGTCATCAACACACCAATACATGCCACCAGGACATTCCATTATCTCTCTTAACATTTTACGGATTAAGTTTTTCATAGTCCAAATGCTTCAGGGGTTAAAATTATTTCATTTTGAACCACATCCAGCAATTCAACATTCTCATAATCTCCGGAATAATCAGAATCTTGTGTCTCACGGTCTACCTCAAAATTTTCAGGGTTCTCCATCGCAACATCTTCAGCTTTTTCTTTGTCACGACCAAAAACATCACACATAACGGTACTGTACTCCACAACATCTTCCTGAACACTTACATCGACTTCCCATCTAGTTGCGGGGATTAATTCGATATCTCTATTTTTAAAATCACCTCTGGCTCCATCATTATGTAAATAATTAATTAAAAGACCATAAATATACTCATTACCTATCATTCTATTAGATTCACTGTTCATTCCAACATACTTCATTCCTTGTCTTACACTGTTCCAATCCTCATATGACTTATTCCTAGCCTGATAATATGCATCCGGAATTCCTTCAGTTTCAATCTGATTAACCAATGCAGTAACATCAATGCCCGAAGATTGAAGATAAATAAAAAATAACCTAACATAATGTAATAATTTATCATCTTCCTCAACCTGCCTGTCTGGTCCCGGTTCTTCATCCTGCTCACGGAACTCACCTCGTTTAGATAATTTTAGAGTTTTATATAAATCTTTGTCCACATACTCATCTAACTCCTTTTCATGGAGAGTGTCTGGTAGATTGTCATAATCAACCTCCTTACACTTATTAGGTTTACCCATTGGACAATATTCATCTAACTCCAAATCCGTATCTTCCATAGTAACATTCCTATAAGAAGTATTTTTGTTCATCCATCGTTTAGCCTCAGGAGACATATTCTGCCTAGTAGTTGTAGATAACTCAGTTTCATGGTCAAAACTATATCTAGACTCACGTATAATATCCTTTATGGTATTAATTAATTTCATATACAATAAATACCTTAGTATACCTTAAATTTTTTCCAGAAAAATTTTTTGTACTTTAGTAGATACAAATAAAAAAGGCTTCGCTTTTGGGCATAAAAAAAGCCCATTTAGTGGGCTTTTCTAAAAATTCATTTCTTAAGCTCTTCCTATTCCTACCTTTTCGAATAACTCTTCTAATCTTCTTTGTGCAATAGCTGGAGCATCTTCATGTTGTAGTGTATGTATTTGATTAAGTATTTTTATAATCTCATCTCTGTTTATTTCTTTGGTTTGCATTTGATTCTTAAAATTTGCATATATGTCTTCATCTGGATTCCCATACTCTTTCTTCATTACACGAGGGTCAGAAGTCGTCCCACCAAGTTCTTCTTCTTCAATTCCTTGTCTTTGGTTAAATTTCTTCAATGAGTCTGAACTTTCTTGTTTGTTAACAAAACCTGATTGTTCATCTAGTCTTCTATTAAGTTCCTCTATGATTTGTCTTTTAGTTTGTAATGCTTTTCTTAACATAGTAATTTTTTAGTTTTTAACACCAAGGGCAAAATACCGTTTTTATAACATCAGTAACTTGACTTCTACTAGGAAGTGTTGCTTTAGTTATAGACTTCATTGTATTATACATATCATCTATCAATTCCTCTGCATCTTTTGAGTCACCCTCCTCCTTTACTTTATCTTTTACTACATTAGTAAGTTCATCACTCCACCAAGATGGAATATTCTTAATTCCTTCTATAGACACATCAATGTCATCCGCATCATAACCTGCTTTCTCTGCCCAGTAAGGAACTATGTTTTTAATTCCCTCTATCGAAAAATCAAATTGTTCTTTTATAACAGAATGTTCTCTGTATAGTTTTCTCATTTCATCTTTTTCAGATGGTGTAGCTTCCGTAAGGTATTTTCTTGTTATCATAATAATGTTTTTATTATAAATATAAAAAAATTCTAAAAAAATTTTTTAAGCTGTCTTACAGCTATAGTCAGATTCAATCATTCCATTCCAACCACCACTACCATATTTTTCGGTTATACCAAATTCCCTATATATTAGATAACTAAAGAGAGATTCACTAACGGTAATAACATAATAGTCTATCCCATCAACATTATCCTCAATATAATTTACTGCCACCTTATCCTCCGGGATTCCGTGAGTCTCACACCAGTAACCAATATCCCCAAGTAATTCGTTACAGTAGTCCTCATTGTCAAATATTATATCCATTGTTTTCATAGTCATAAATATACTAAAAAAATTCCAAAAAAATTTTTAAACTGCCTAAACGTCGAAGAGAGGACCGTGCCCCCTTATGACCCCCCTAAAAGCGGCTAATAAGAGGGGATACGACCAGGAGGGGGCAGGGGGGCCGCGCCATGTATACATACAGGGGGCCATATGTCTTATCACATTGTCCCTGCCGCTCCCCTGTCTATAAAATTAGTTAAACCCCCAGGGGGTGTTATATAGTCCCCGCAGCCTGTGTCTTATTTAGAACTGGACTAGGTAAGTGTGGTCACGTCAAGGCATACCATCCCTCCCGCCCTGCAAAGGTACTGCTTTTTTCTGACATGGCCAAATAATATACATGACAATTTGTCCCATCACTAATGGGTACGACCAAGCATTCTTACACGTCCACTAAAGTTATTAACAATGACAATGTGTCAGGTGTTTAATTTGTGTATGTGAAAAAGATTTCGTACCTTTAGGGTGGACGGGTGGGTTCAGCGTTTTGTCCCCATTAATGGTACATATAAATTGTCCCCTAAAATCCCCACTAATATGTCCCTGACAGTATGTCAGGTGGATAACTTGTTAGTAACTATCTGAAATTGTTAATAACTTTAGTCCTGCTGCGGGAGCGGGACAATCCCTTCGGGAACCAATGACATAATGTCCGATAGGTTATTCTTACCTATAAGTATAGTGGAAATTACGTATGGCAATCTCCTATAAAGGTTTAGTGATATGGTAGTAAGTGGTAAAGAGTGGTAATATGTGGGAAATAGTATACGATAAATACAGTATGTTATGGTATACGTATCTATAAGTATCGTAGGGGCATAGAATATCCTCCCTAAGGTGATTAGGGATGTCTTAAATCAATTATCTTTAGTTGTTTAAATAAGGGCGTGTGGGGAACTTGTTAACGTTGTAAACGTTCTGTATTAAGTCCATTAAAATGGTCTATAAAATACTCCAAATCGTCAGAAACTATTAGGGTGTTTACCTTGGTTGATTAATACCTCATCATAGTGTAGGTGACATAGGATTTGTACTCCTCTTCTACCACCTCTATACTTGAGATTCTTCTTACTGATTAACGGTTTACCCATGTAACCCATATCAGATATGGTCATGGCTTTCTTACATACATCACAATGATGTACTGTAGTGTTGTTACTCATAATGTATTTGTTATTATTGTCTATTTTTTGTTTATCCATCCTGATGATAATTTACCCCAGAGGTATACACCTATTAATAATCCTATTAGTTTTAGGAATGTCCACCATATATTAAGGTCTGGGTCTGATTGAAACATATTATTTTATTGTGTTTTATATAGGAAGATATTAAAGATTTACACTTGGAATTATACTACTAAGTGTTATTATATTCTTTATACCCACCTTTTTGAATTTATCACTATCTTCTTACTGAACACCATTTCTGGTTTACGTCTTACGTAGTTTATCATTATCACTACCGTCTTTTCCACTTTCTTTTATTAGGCTGTCGATTTTATGTTGTAGTTCATATATGATTTCTCTTGGTGCATCATGGAACTTAGCTTCCTGTAGTTCTTTCATACACTCATTTATCTCGTCTAATTGTTTTTGTATATCTTCTTCTTTCATTTGTTTGTTGTTATTATGTCCATTATATATGCTGGTAATATCAGGAATACAAATATTGGTATTAGTACTATTGTTATTACCGTCACATTCATTAGAAATACTATCAGGTCTAATGTTCCTTTAAGGAGTCTTATTAAGTCGTTCATTCTCTTCCTTTAGTTTTTTCATTTCGTCTCTGTGTCCTTGTAACACATATCCGTCTAGTCTACCTCCTGCACTTACTTGTTGTTCCAGGAAGTTGATTCGGTCTTCTATCTTCTTTTTATACTCTTTTCTATTGAATGCAATGATTTCCTCTTGTGTTGGGTATTTTATCTTTTCCCATTCAGGGTCTCTATCGTGTTTGTTTCTTAGTTCCATTCTTCTTCGTTTTCGTCTTTTATTTTAAAGTGTCCTCCTGTTACAATCTTATACACATTATTAAGTGCTAGTATTAGAAACACCAGAAGTATTCCTCCTATTATAATTATTTCATTCATATTGTTTTATTTCTCTAAGTAATCTATTAACATAAATATTAATTTAAATAATACTATTATTCCTAATACAATTATTAAAATTGTCATTATCTTTTCTTTTTGTTTTTGTGTCTATTCTTTCTTAATCGTTTCTTTCTCTTATGTGTGGAGATTTTCTTTCGTCTCTTTTGTTTTACACTCGACATATTATTCTTCTTTCTTAGGTTTGTATGTTTTCCCTCCTCCTCGTACTTCGTAAATCCAGCCACTGTCAGAGTTCTGGTTAAAGAGTTCTGCCATCTTTAATGCTTTATCTAATCCCTTTATCTCTAAGACTGATGATAAACCATCGTTAAGTAATACGTGTGTTTTCTTTCCCGTTAAAGGGTCTCTCATTTTCTTTATTATGTTGTAAGACATTCCTCTATTTTTTCTAGTTGTGTTAATATAATGATTATCAGGGCTATAGGTGTGAAGAGTATTAACGTAAGTCCTGTACTTATTAACGTTAGGATAAGCAGGTTAAGAAGTATCACGATTGCCAGAATCGTGGAACAAATATCTCCTATAATATTAAGGACTTTCTTCATACTCTTCATCATATACAAATATAAGAAATTTTTTCCATTAAAGGTAATCTTTGTAGGTTTTATTTACTTTATTTAAATTATGTTGTTTTTTATTATTAACAGATTTAGATTTAATATCTGCAAGTTTACTATCTATCTGTTGTTGTAGGTTATCATGAACCTTTTTAGTTATATTGGGTGAAGAGGTCTTATGAATATTAATAGGATTTATACTTTTAAGTTTTATTCTATTTTCAGTCACAAAGTTACGTCTTTCTGTAACTTTTACCTTTACCTTCTGTTTATTACCATAAAGTTCTTGTAAAATACAAGCTCTATGGTGTCCTTCTTTAAGAACATAACTCATTTTACCCCTTCTTATATCTTCATAAACACTTATGTCTTTATTTAACCCTGTTCTTTTAATTGATGATTTTAATTCTTCCCACATCTCCTCAGTGTAAGGTTCTTTACCACAACGAACAGCCCTTTCATCTAGGTCTTCTCGTTTAAACATACCTAAAGACCCTAATAGTATTTTCACTAAAGGGAAAGTATTATGTTTATCATGATACTCTTCTATCCAGTTATCATTAGAATTAAAATCAGTAATTTCTTGCATTATACCATTATTCTCTGACATTCAGACTCTATCTTTTGTAGTCTAGCTTTTAAAATGTTTACCTGTTCTAGGTTCTCAGGAGAATACATACTAGAAACTGTAGCAGATTTACTTTGTTCCTCTATAGATAATTTAGGAATCCTACTTATCTGATTCTCATTAATCTGGTATTGTTGCATTAACCAGTCATAGTACTTTGCTTTTTCTTCTCTATCCATATTCTTATTCATAATTTTTATTTTAATTATACTAACTTATTTTAATTTGTCCATAGAACTACGTGGATTCGTGTCTTTCGCACCGAGGGTGTAACGTAGTGAAACCCCGTAACGAAGTGGAGAGGGAGAAAACACGGATACATGGAGGTATAGACATTTTTAAACTATCTCTGGTGTAAGGTGAGGAACTGTATCTCCAGGTCTAATACTTTCATTACCGTAACTATCTGGTGTTCTACTCCATGGTTTATTAATATTTCTATTAATAATCACACTATCTATAGAAAATAACTTTCCTATTTCTTCCATTTCATTGGCGAACTCACCGATTCTATCTCTATATTGTTTATAATATGTTTGGGTTTGACGTGGAAAATGAGCATTGTTCAGTTGTAGATTGTTTTTGGACCATATCTTATCGGCTTCCTCTCCTTTATCTAATTGAGGAATAAAAAGGTCTATCTTGGCAGAACCGGGCATCATACCTGGAATAGCACTTAGGTAATAATCGAAACCATCATAATTAAATGGAGATTTCTTTACTAGGTAATCATTAAATGCTGTAATTTGCTCGCCGGATTCGGGACTTCTGTTCATCGCATAGTGTTGTCGTCCTCGTCTTATGGACCAGTCTGGTTCTAAAGCTTCGTTAATAGTTCTTCTTCTTACCTTCTGTATAGGCACTCTCTTATTTTCCCTTAATGGTTTAGGCGGAAGTATTATCCATTTGTCTCTCTCTTCATAAGTTATTGGTACATATTCTGTGGAACCTCTTGTTGACATTGGGTCCTCTATAGGAACTCCTCCATATAATCCAAAGTATTCTCCACTACTCTCATCTTTAACAGCATATTCAATCCCCCCTCTAAACGATTCCATATCCCTATCCTCATCGTCTATAACTTCCATTACTACAGCTACTGATGTGCTTGGTAACTCTAAAGCTCCACTATCTCCTCCTGGTGGTTGTGGGTCTGGTACGATATCCCATACATATATCCTATCACCTACTTTTAACTCTGGACTAATCTCCTCTTTATCTATATCCATTAATTGTTCATACAATTCAGGTTTAATAACCATTCTACTATTAACCCAGTCTGTTACAATATCAATAAAAATTTCTATATCTTCCTTAGGTAAGCCAGCGTCAGTCATACCATCTATAGAATCATATAAAGCAGTTATGGGTACAAACATTTCATTATCATATGAGTAAATAGCCATTTGTTTACCGTTATAGGTCAACTCACCTCTTGGGTGTGGATGGATGGAAAAATTATCATCTAATATTCTAAAGAGTTGTGTGGTTGTGTCTCTTTTCTTCACTTCGAGTGGGGAAACCATTCCAGACTGTTCTTGTAATACTGGTTCAGTTTGTTGGTTATAAACATATTCATACATTTCATCAGCTAATAATTTACCGAATGCTGAATCACTAGGATAGTGAACTTTTGCCATATTTCTACTAAAAGCAATATCATCACCTATCTTTATTAACTCACTACCATACTCAGGATATAAATCGGATAGATAACGTCCTATAAATCGTCCTTGTGTGGCATGTCCTGAAGGATATGAAGGAGATGAACTAGAATGTAAAGTCTCTGAATTTAATTCTAATCCTTTTGCTTGTGCAATTTGCCAAGGTCGTGGTCTATTATAATGATATTTTAGTTTTAATATAATTGCTTTTACTCCTCTCATTATTTCTTTTATTTCTTGTGTAGGAAATTCTAATCCTTTTGATGTTAAAAAATCACTAAAATGTTTACCTATTTCATCTGCACTGTGTACTAGATTTTTATCTACCGGAATCTCTTCTAAATATTCTATCTCTTCTTCTGTTTCTACTGATTCATTAGGTGGTGGTGGTATATTCTTAAATCCCTCTATAGGAAATCCTTCCAGACTACCTAAATCTCTACTCATTCTTCTAGTATGTTTATCCCTTGGTTCATCCCTATAAACCATATCGTCAATAATACCATCCTCTTCATCTAATTCTTCTTCATGTCCTCCCCTTAAAAACCCTGGTCTTAACATCCATGTGTCGTTGGGATAGAGAAATGTTTCGCTTTCATAAAATTCTTCCGGTACTTCTTCTATACCCTCCTCAAAATCTCTAACTCGTATTTCATAATATGTTTGGGCGTTACTTGGTTGGTATTTGTTAGGGTGTTTAATTCCTATGACCACATAAGGTGTATATAATTTTGGTGGGTTGAAACTTGCTCCTGTAGGGTTGTGGGTATCAAGTACCAATATCTCATCACCCATCATTAACTCTGGATTGAGTTTAGATTCTTTATGTTCACCATCAACCTCAATTACTCTTATAATGTCACCTACTTCTAACTCAGGATTTAATTCAGTTTCTATTTGTTCAGTAATTGTTTTTCTATCTACATCAGTTGCCATTGGTATCTTACCATAAATCCATGTATCTCCATGATATAAAGTTTTTACATGCTCATTCCAGGACGTATGGGAATAGCTGCTTGAATTATAATCACTATTTCCAGGATGTGGACTTGGGTAAGGTACTATATCATAATAAAACTCCTGGGTTGCATTATCTTGTTTCATCTCTATTACTTTATAAAGGCCAAATCTATCTGGCATACGTGCATGTTCTCCGTCAACATCAATTACTCTTACAATATCACCAACTTCTAACTCAGGATTTAATCCAGATTCTTTATGTTCAGTTAAATGTTCTCCTCTTAAAAATCCTGGGTTTAATATCCACTGGTCCTCCTTTCCACCTACTGCAGAACTACCTTTAGGGTAAATATATAATGGTTTCATGCGTCCTCCTCCTGCTAACATAGCACCTGTTCTTTCTTCATCGGTCATACCAATAGGTTCTATTTGATAAAAAGGTTTATCATAATCAGGACGGTTATCTTTTCTGTGGGGGTTAAGGGGGTTATGAGAATATTTAATTCCTACAACAACATAAGGTTTATATAATTCTGGTGCCCCGAAATCATGAATCCCTTCAGTGGAGACTACCATAATCTCATCACCTACCATTAACTCTGGATTAAGTTTAGATTCTTTATGTTCAAATAATGTTGGTTGATTCCTCATATGGTCTTCTACATATGATACATTATCCTCACTATCAACATAGAATCTAGGGTTTATCTCTTTAACCACTCCATCTATCCATAGATGGTAACTGTAAGGAAAAGGTTTTTCTAACCAAGTTTTTCTATGTTGGTCGCCATAACCTTCACTATCATGTTCTTGGGCAAAACCTAACTTAACTAAGTCTTGGTCTACTTTTTCTAATTCATTATTTAATTCGTCACCACAATCACTACAATATTGGTATGCCATTTCGTCGAAATCCACATCATCATCGCCATCATCCCATTCATTGTCTGGGTCGTCTTTCCATCCCTCATGACAATTATACACAATACAACTTAGTGTTGGGGTTAATTCTTTTATTAATTTTTCTCTATGAGTTGTGTTTAGATATTTTATTAATTTTTCTGGTGGAACATTTAACTTAGTATCATCATGTGTCTCTTTAGAAAATGGTTTAGCTTCTTGCCAATCCAACCCATGTTGTTCTGTTAATTTTTTTGAATCGTATATAGTCCCCATTCTCCCTATGGTTATGCCATACAATTTAAAATACCCATCTAGAAGAAACTTATTAATGTCATAATTTTTATCATTTAATAATTCCATTAATCTTTCTCTAGCAGATATATTATTGATGTCCATTCCTTCTAGGGAATTCTCCTCAAGTAATTCTTCTAGTAAACTTCCCGGTTCCACATCTCTAAAAACTAAATCATACTTTATTACTGTAGGCCTATTAGGGTCTACTTTCTCATCTTCTGCTGGTATCATATTATCAAAAAAGTCCCCTCTTAATCCTTGAAATATATAAGGTCTAACAATTGTAAATGTTATATCTGTAATACCAATTACGGGTTCTGCACCATCCTGTATATCAACTGGAACAATTACATTCATTCCATTTAAGTTATCTGCAAGTTTTTTATACTTTAACTCATTGGTGGATAAGTTTTTTTCGTGGTTTAAAAGTTCATCTTTCCAATCGTCCCCTAAAAATCCAAATGGGTTTTTAGATTCTTCTATCTGTTCTTTAGTTTCTACACCATATTTGACTGGTAAAGGAGGGTCTAGTAAAAACTTTTGGTTTAGGTAGTCTCTTAATAAATTTTCTACGAACCAATCTGGAACAGGTTCGTTATCTGGTTTAGATGCTGCTACTTCTGCCACATATCTTGCAAATTTAAGTTTGTACTTATCTCTAATCATTTGTAGTAATCCATCCGAAATAAAGAATATCTTACTTAATGGGTCATCTCCAAATGCTACATCTGGAATATAATCTCCTTCTGCTACGTCCATAGCTTTTAAAACTGCTTTACCCCACCAGGATTTATAACCTCGAGTATCTGTCAGTGCAGGTGTAATAATTTTATTAATTGCTCTTGTTATTGTAATACCTACTGCTGCCAATAATACTTGTGGAATGAAAAATGGAATAATTCTCCATAAAGTTTTAAATACCCCTCTTCCCATATCAGCCTTTATACGTTTACTAGTGGCTGCTTCTACTAATTCTCTTAATTGTCCAAATGTGATAGGTCCTTGTTCTTGACAAAATCCTTCTACCTTACATATGTTTGTAGTTACTTCTTTTGAAGGTGCTACAAATCCTCTTTCTGGGTCTGTTTTACCACCTGTATATATTTCTACGTCATCTTCATAATCATACTCGTCGCCATCGTCAACATCATCTATTAATTTTTCCCATTCCTTTTCATCTCCTTCAAATTCTTCTGGTTCTACAGGGTCTAAGAGTCCTTGACCAAATATATCACTTTCTTCTACTACTAAGTTATATGCTAAATTCTTTTCTTCTTTAGTTAAAGTAGGAAGTATCTCGTTAACTGCAGCTAAAAATTCATTAGGGTTATTCTTTATATAATCTACTGTATATTGACTTACTTTTTCTGGGTCTTTAAATATTCTTCTTATATTGTCCTCCACTCTTTCACCTGTTGGGTCATAGATGATACTTTTTATGTCCTCTTCATTTACACTAGGAAAAGTAATCATCTTAGGGTCTCCTAATACAAATCTAGACTTAATTCTAAGTCCTGTTTTATCTTTTCTACTTATACCTACTGCACATGCTGGACTTCTAGTCCCTGGGCTCTTACCAACTTCTCCAACACAATCACTACTTAATATTGCTCCAATCAATTCGTCAGAATTCATTACATCATATTCAATATGTTTAGCATCTAAAACATGTGCAAAAATCCACTTAAGTGGTTCCCCATTACTTGACTTAAATGATTCGGTTAACATTTGTGCCTGATATTGAATATAGTCCTCACCTGAAACCATTAATTCAACTGGTGTTGGTGGTATTTCTTCTTCGGAAAAACCATCTTTTAACATATTTTCTTTTGCAAAATTATAACCTTTCTGTAAACTTCCTGTATCCCACGCATCACCAGGATTAGATTGTTTAATAGAATAATAATCATTACCTACTTTAATGTCTTCTTTTCCACCTGCTTTCATTGGTTCTCCATTGAAGAATCCTGCTAACATTCCTTCAAAGGCAAATCCTCTTCCTTCTATTCCTTGTTGGAACATTTCTCCGTATTCCTCAAATCTTATTCTATCTCTAATTCTTTGTACGTCGGTCTCTAAATTTATATTACTTCCTGGAGTATAAAAAGTATCGTAGTCGGTTTGTCCTTCTGGTATTCCTGCACTTTTAGCCTCGTGGCCTGAAGTTTTAAAAATGTTTTTAATAAACTTTGGAGTAATTACCTTATCTCTTTGTATTCCACCTATAGATATTAGGGCTTTTGTTCTTAAGTCTGTCTCTTCGGTTTGTTCTCTTAATAATTTTTTAATAGATTCATATAAAGTATCAAGCTGAACCGAATCAATTTCTGAATCATAGGATTCATAGTCACCCCATTCTTCTGTCTCCATCTCTCCACCCCACTCATAGAATTCATTGTAGCCTTTCTCTTCAGCACCATCTTCGTCAAATGCTGCAATTGTTGCATCTCCACTTTTATATTCTATTTGACTTCCTGTCTCACTCTTTGATACTCCATACCATTTAAGGGGATTTCTTATTGGGTTGGTTATATCTGCATAGTTTCCGTCTTCTGTCCAATTGTCACATGCCATTTTTGGGTATACACTATACTGCACATTAACTTCTACGTTATCTGACTTATCAGGTGTAATACCAAATAATTTCATTATCTTCCAAAATCGGGCATTTAATGTACCATACTCCGCAGGTGTAGACTCAGAGAAACTACATAATTCATGTTGACTAAAATGTTTATATAAAAGAGAAAGTATAGATAATTCTTCGTTATTGAATGGTTCACCTCTTACATCTCCTTCAAATTCTTCTGGGTCTACTTGTTCTCCTAGATTAATAACTGAATTGTCAGTATGACTTTTTGTCATATGGTGAATGTCTTCTACTATTTCTGGAGTAAGCACATCTAATGTTAAGTCATTCTCTTTCAATAACTTAGCAGTCTTATCAAATATGTTTTTAATTCTTCCCATATTTTAAACCAGATTCTCCATTTTTATTTGTTTGTTTGCGTATATATTGTTCCATGTTTCTAAAAATTTACAGGGCGTACCTCCTTTATTACCCGCCATATTTTTGTATACATGGTCCCCAAACGACTCAGATTTACCTAACTCTACAGCTGCTTTTCTTAAACTTTGTGTCCCTCCAAGTTCTCCATAACTATCACACGCTAATCTTATAACTTTAAATCCAGTAGTTCCTTGATTATGTGCAACATAGAGTTCTATAGGTGTTGGTGCTCTACCTAAAAATGTATTAAGGGTTATTATTTTTTCTTTTAATTTTCCTGCTGCCTTATCAGCATTTATCGTAGGATTAAAAACTGTAGTGGCATTTAAACCATAATCTTTAAAATATCTAGGCAATACCTGATACAGTCCTGACGCTTGACTACTTTTATTAATAGCCCCTGGATTTCCTCCAGATTCAATATTGGCAATCGTTGCTAATACATCCACATCTATCCCATGTTTAAGAGACGCACTACTTATAGCATCTTTAACTATTGGAGCAAAATTGTCAAATTCTCCTTGTTGACTTAATTTTTGTACTTGTAATAAATCATTTCTTTCTGGTTTTAAATTTACATTTAATTTATCTTTTAGTTTAACTTCCATATCTTTATCATAAAAACCAGTTACTTCATCCATGTAGTCTGTTTGAAAAGCTTTGACAGCTCCTTGTGTTTCAGGTCCAAATTTTCCGTCTATTCCAAACCTGGGTAATATATAATTTCTATTCACTAACATCATTTGAAGTTCCTCTACTACATTACTTGTAGACCCATACATACCATCTCCTCTCATCGCTAAGACTCCTTCTGGTTTATCAGGTGCTTCTGCATTCTCACTATATTGTCCACTAATATAACCATTAGCAATAGGGTCAACTGGTTTGCCGTTTTTATATACTTCATAATGTAAATGTGCTCCCATTGAGTTTCCTTTTCCTATATCTCTGGACCCACCTCCAGTTAATCCAACCACTTGTCCTTTAGTCACTCTCTCACCTTCACTTACATTAAAAGCTTTTACATGACAATATCGTGTAACCAATCCATTATCATGTTTTATACGAATTCTTCCGCCACAAGTCCTCTCTGATTGACAACAAGCTTCATCTATTACTCCATCTGCTGGTGATTTGATTGGTGTTCCACTTTTAGCAGCGATATCAATTCCGTTATGCATTCTTCCCCATCTTGGACCAAAAGGACTATTAATCGTTTCAGTGTTTAAAGGGTCAGCCAATGCTGCCTCTGTGAGTATTTTTTTTATTTGTATCTCTGTTAATTTAATTTTCATACCATATTATTTATACCAATCATATACACCTGCGTGATGCATCTTCTGGATTATATTTTTTATCTCTTTCGGTATTATCTCTGTCATTTGTTCTCCAAACTTCCGTATCATCTATATATATTCTCTCCCATTCTTCCTCTCCTAGAAAATCACTATCCTGTATATCTACATAATCTATGTCTGGTTGATAGTCCCAAAAATTTTCATCTATATCACAAAAAGCAGACTGAAAATTAGTATCAGCTACCTCGATTATTGCTAATTTAACATGGGTCTCTGATTCTAAAAATGATTTTTCAAATGTATAATGATGAAGAGGGGGTAATGGTTTTCCCATAAACTCCTTATAGTCTGTTGTTGTATACTCTTCATCAAACATCAATTGAAGTAATTGTTTAGCTCTGGTTATACCTTGTTGCATATGTGTCCCGAATCCATATAATTTGAGAGCTGACTCTACGGCGGATGGAAGGGCATTTAGGTTTGTATGTACCAACGTTATCAACTCTTGTTTACTATAATCTCTAGTAAGATGATTCATGATTGTTGCATCTATTTCATTAACCGTTTGGGCTTCAGCATTAGTATCTTCCGTCAATATTTCTTCCTCTACTTTAGATTTTATTTCCTCTATTTTATCTACATTTACCCCCATGCTCTCTTGGTCATCAGAATATCTCTCAAATCCTGGTTCATTATCCCATTCATACCAACTAAAATAACCGTCTGTATTTTCTATAAGTTCCAAGATTGCTTGACTTTCATCATAACTCACTACTGTAGGATACCATGTATATGTAATCCATTCCTTTACCTCTTCTGACATCTTAGCTTTATAGGTTTTAAGAGGTCTTAATACTAATGAATCAAAATTATCTATTTGATTATTACTCAGCCCTTCATAATTATCCACTGACGCCCATACTATTTTATTTATTAAGCCATCTCCTTTATCTCCACCTAACTCAGAGTAAGTTGCCCCATATAATTTTATTGTATCCCTAATTAACTCTTCTAATTCATAATGGTCCTGTTCTAGAACTTCTTTAAGTTTTTGTAGGGAGAAATTACTAACAATAGCTTTAGTTAGTTGGAAGAATCTTTCTTTTGGTACTTGTATTTTCACTAGGTCATGTTTACTAGTGTTGTTGTTCCACACATAGCTTTCTCCACCTAATACATTATCTCCTTCCGTGTGTTGTTCATCTAAAATAGAAACGTTAAATGGTCCTTTATCAAGTCTAGGTTTTAGAACAGTTTTTTTAACTTTTTTACTTCCTTTAGGAATATAAGTTTCTTGAGACTCTGGAGAAATATCAGATAAATGATGGTCTCCTGAGGTTTGATGAATAATATCAAATCCATCATCTTTAAAATAATCTGTATTACCTAAATTTTCACTGCCATCTAATGTAAAAAAATCTCCTTGTTCTTTGGTATGCCATTCCTGGTCACCATTCACCATTTCATTTAATGGTGTGCTATAATAGTCATCTATTAATTGTTGTAAAGAAGCTATGGGAGATATCTCACCCGTATTATCTTCTCTCCATCTATTTACAAGCACTTGTAAATCATCCAGAATATTATTTTCTTCTGGTGATTCACCTTCATTAAGGTTATTGTGTTTAAATTTTTTTGAATTGTCCATTACACATAAATATCTACTAATTTAAGAGTAGTGAAACTTATTATAAAGTAATTGGCTTTGGTTGTTCAGGATTTTCTTCTTGAGATTTTTTCAATGCATCTTGTTTTTCTTTCATCTTTTGGTGATACTCTTTTATTTCTCTAATTCGTGCATGTTCTTGACCTTTTTTAAAAGCCTGTACTTTCTTTTTGTGATTTTTTCTATGTCTAGATTTGGGCATGTTATTAATTTTTATAGTTAATATTAACCCTTATTAGAGATGTTGTCAAGTCTATCTGTTAACTCGTGCAAACATTCCTTCTAGAATGTCTTCTATTGCACTAATAACTGCATATTGGTCATTATGAAAATTTTGTTTGTGGTCTGTAATTAACTTATCTATATATTTCTTCAAATCGTGTTCCAACAAATCCCATTTATCTGGGGTATAACTACTGTGATAGTACTCTTCTCTTAATATTTTTTTAATATGTCTCTTCAATTGATTTTCATTGTCGATGTCCAAACTTACCAACTGGTGCTTTTCTCTTTCTTGTTCTCTTAATATTTTTTTAATACTACTCCTCATTATAAAGTGTTTGTAAGTCTCTTTCTAATTTTGCAACATTAATATTTAACAAATCTATATTGTCCCTATCTCTTTTGCTTTTATATCCTTTTTTTGCACTTAATTCTTTAATGTATCTTTTACTTCTTTCTATCTCTTCTTTTTTTGCAATGATAGCCGGTCTTTCTTTAACTTTTATATCTTCTACTTCTACTTCTTCATCTTCATATTCTCCTGAAACATAGACATTTTCTTCTGGTTCCAAAGTAACAGTAGGTTTTAAAGTAGCTTTAAGAGATTCAATATATGCTTTAGGGTTTTCTGTAAACTTTTTTACTTCTCCAGCGCCTCTCTCTATTACATTCTCCATTCCTTTTTTAATAATTTTTTGTACTTCAGGACTTTCTATCGCTCTTACTATAGCTTTCTTTAAAATGTCCGCAAGAAAGGGTTCTTCATTGAGGAGTCTTTGTCTTTGGGATTCTGTGATTAATAATTTCATAATAATAAATATAAATAGTTATAACATATACCTCTTTTTATTAGTAGTCGTTTTGATACCTAACAAATAGTCACATATTTCGTATTCTTCCTTGGTCTCAAAATAGTCTATTAAAGCGTCTATTTGGTCCATCTTATCACTATAAGACAACACATACCCTTCAGTCCATTTTTCTGGACCTCTTTCTCTAATAAATTTCCATGTCTCCAATGCCCACTGTTCTCGTCTTTCCCCGAACAGTTTTATTAGTTTTTCTCTTCTATTCTCTAATTTAGCCATATACCTATAAATATAAAAAGACCGATTAACGGTCTTTATTCTGAATTATCTTCATTATTTCTATCTATATATCTTCTTTTACTTAATTCTTGGTCAAATTTGGTACCATAGAATAAAGGTCTATAAAGTATTATTCCTAAAATTACTATTATTATTAACATTATCATATTTTTATATTTAAAATTGTTATTAGAGCGGGAGGGTGGAATCGAACCACCGTCTATATACTGGAGGTATATCGCTTTGACAAATTAAGCTACTCTCGCGTTGTTTATATTAAAAGATGCCCATCCTAAATTTTGTTCATATTCTCTGGTTAATGTAGTCTCACTAAAAACATTTATTCCTTGTTCTGCCAAATACTTTCTTCTACATCTATAAATGTCATCTTTTCTTATGCCTAATAAAGTAATGGCATCTTTTTCACTCATATCATTCCTATTAATAATATCTATAATTTTTTGATGAACATAGTGAGGTAAGTAGAGTAAAACTCCGTTCCAAGTTACGTTATCGATTGGGTTGTTATCTTTTGTTTCCATAATACAAATATACTAATAATTTTTTACTTAACAAAGTGTCCTGCCCATAATTTTACCATATCTTGTGCTGCTGGTCTCATTAAACGATTTGCTCCTTCTAAACTAGTGTCTCCTTTTAATTCTGCTTTAGCTATAACATTTGATATGATAACATCTCTTACATTATCTGCATTATCTATAAGATATTGTATGGTTTCCTTTTGATGTATGGTGGATTCATTATCTTCGTATTCATCTATAGGTTCTAAATAATCTGGATGGTGTAAGTCTATATATTTTCTTAACCATTGTGAACCTGACCATAAAAAATCAGTTGCTTGGAACATGTTTACTAATCCACTATCTCTAAGTGTGTTTAAAAATTCAAATACTTTTAGTCTTCCTTCACCACCTTGCCATCCTACCTTAGTATCTTTAGCTAGTCTTAATAAATCGTCAATACTGTCTGTTCTCATTTCTTTTAATAGGGATTTTAAATAAAATTGTTTTTGTGGTGTTATTTTAATGGTGTGTCTATCTATTAGTTTACGTCCTGTAGATAAATAAGTTTCACGTAAGTTACCTTTCATTGTTAAATCATATCTTGAATTATTTTCAAAATTAAGAAGGTCTCCAAATGTTACCTTATTCCCTACTCTAAATTGTTGGGGTACGTTACTTAAACTACCAGATTTTTTGACATACATGATTTCACCATTAGGTTTCATATATAAAAGAAATGTAGATGGGGAAATGCCCCATGTTCCTGTTGACTCAAATCGTGCTACCACTAAAAACTTTTTAATAAATTCTGGTATTTCCTGTGGTATCTCGTCATCTATAGGCATCATCCCATGTTCTAGCATATGTTTTTTCTCTGTCTTAGGTAGATTACTCCACCATTCTGTATTAAGTTGTGGTTCCTCTATTATTAAAGAATTTTGTACTTTGTCTTCTACTATAATGCCTCTATTTAACAGATAACTTACCAACTCTTCTTCATTCACATACAATATATCTTTATTTAAAGAATTAGAATTGATATAGTCTCTTATATTTTCTCTTAATTCTCCTTTCGATATGATATTCTTTGACTGATATCTACGGATAATTAAATCATATAAATTTAATACGTGATTGGTGTATGTCTCTACCACTCTTCTTAATGATTTATTTTCTTTTAAAATATGAGAATGAGAAACATCATCTATTTCAAAATCTCCAGCATCGTACTCCCCATAATCAGAAGTTTCCATATCTGGCTCATATTCCCACCACGAATCGGTTGCTCGGTCTTCTGCATCATCTCTGTCATATGCAACTATATCAATGCTTCCTGTCCTGAATACCTGTTCCCATCCAGCTTCAGTTCCATCTACCCTGTAAACCGACGGCCATGATTTAATAGGATTTGTGACCCTTCCAAAATCAATTGTATCATCATCAAAGTCTTCTCCTCCTGCTCCGTCTATATTATCCACTATCCATTTTGCAAAACGGGTACTTCTTCCATAATCTTCAGCCATCTCAGTCTTTTCACCATATAATTTTAATATATCTTTCCATTTATTATATAACTCATTAGGGTATTGTGTGTCATCCTGTGTTGCTATAGTAGTTAATTCCTCTTCAGTAAATTGTTTATGGATATAATTTAATATTCTAACTTCGTCAGGAGTAAATTCTCCTGTAGGTTCTACATATCCGTCCTCTGCGTCTAAGTGAGATTCTAAATCTTCTCCTGTTTCTCTACTTTCTTGAGCTTCATGTATAGGTTTTGTTTCACCTTCTGGTGTGGTTATTTGTGGTTCATATGTTAATTCACTCAACCTATCTGCTAGACTCTCATTAATATCATAATTTGGGTCCCAATAACCATCAAAGAATTTAGTGTCTGGTTCTAAACATTCTCCTTTTTTTCCTTCACAATAATCCCAGAAAGAATATTCTTCGTCCATTAACGCTTTAAATAACATATCAGGAGCATTAGTAAATGATGAAAAATCCATCAGAAAATCTTCTAATATCTGATTGAGGTAGTCGGGATGATATTCAAACACATCTTCAGTATTGTCCCATACATCATTTACATAATCTCTTAAATCTCCTTCAATGGTCCAACTCTTACTTCCCTTATTATCTGTATGCAAGTGTCCGTCAGCCTGAAAATGGTCTGCTAATTTATCTTCTATATCTTTGGCCATCCCATTCTTAACAGCATATTCATGTTCATCATTATGTGTCCATACTATATAGCTTTGAATATCATCTATTTCTTCCTCATATTTTTCTGTTAGTTCGTCAACTTCTTCACTAGAAGAACTTCTATTTAATATATCTTCTGCGTCTGACTGAGATACACCCCCAAAAATTTCACTTATAGTTTTCCAATTATTTTCATCAATTTGGTCTGTCATATACTCATCCCATTCATAATTGTACCAATCTTCAGAGTCCCAAAACTCATCCTGACCACATAGATATTCTTTAACATAATCCATATTATAATCACGATTGTTTGTGTCAAATAAGTTAACTAAATCATCACAGTCAAAAGTATAAGATACGGGAATAGGTTTGGTGGTGTTTTGTATATATCGTTTAAGTATGAACGTTGAGGTTACCGAATCATGAGGTATACCTAATAATTTAAATACAGAAAAGTCTATACCATTTTTGTCCCACAACTGCATAATCTTTTTGAAAACAGGTTCGGGTACGTTTGTTGTTACATCTGTCCTGTAATCATCGTCGTCTTCCCATCCTACTGGAAATTCCCAATCTCCTGTTGGGAATAAGTTCATTTGTTCCTCTTGTTCGTGTAGGTTTTGTGTGTCTACAATATCCCATACTTCCATGGTCTCATCCCCTCTTAGTAAAGCAGCAATAAAACGTGCAACACCATATAGTATTTCCCCATTAACCATTAAAGATGGTTTAGCTGTATCAGGTGGAAATTTTGCATATTCAAAATACCTCGCAGGGTTTGGGTCGAATACCTTTACACTTTCAAACTCTGTACCCCATTCTTTATTAATTACATCTACCACATCTTGGGGTGTTCTACTCAGTGTATCAATAGTGTGTTCTTTATTTAATTCATCAGATAATTTTATTACGATTGGTTCGGAATCTTCAATGTTAGGAGCAGGAGAACTTAAATGATAGTTTTTGAAGTCTTCTACAAACTCTTGTGGGTTTTTTCTTTCAACTGCCAATTCTCGTTGAAGTGTTTCAGGAAATCTGTCTAGAATTTCTACCACTTCAGGATTATCACTCTTAAATTGTTCTAATGGGACATCATCCATGATGGATTCCTTTAAATTATCTTGAAGATAAATAAGATAATCTTCCCATTTTAATTCTGCCTCTGCAGCTGCTATCTCGTCTGGGTCATAATCATATCCTAATTTACGGTTTTCTTCACGTTGTTCAGGGTCTTGTAATGAATGAGCATACTCATGTAATAGGGACCGGATAATATCTTCTTCATCTAACATATTAGGGTAATAAACATAGATTACATTGTCTTCATCTACATATTCAGCTTTAGTAGTGGTACTATGTTCACCTTCGGCGTCTGGTTCCCCACTATATCTAGCGTATATATCTTTCCACAACTCAACTGTGGGTGTTTCGTCTACATATATACTTTTACCTAAGTTGTTTGCTATGTGAGGATATACTTTATTCACCACATCTTGTACAACATCCTTTTTATAAAGTGGCCAACGTTCCTGGTCACTGTCTATCGTATGTTCTTGTAATATATTTTTAATATATGATTTCATTACTAATAAATACCTATGTCTTAAAGAAGATTGCCCCTATGGAATTTTCTTATAATGTTGGATTTCTCTGTTTTATTATTTTCATTTACCACATAAGTTTCAAATATTTCCCACATGACCTCCTTTTGTAAATTAGGGTCATCTATGCCATACAATTTCAAATCCTCTTTAGCTTTAATTTTATCCTCTTTGATGTGGTCAAGTATTTTTTCTAAAATAAGAGTATATTGATTTTCCTTTTTAGTAATCATAACCCTATCCCTTTTCTTTGGTTTTTTTCTCTTTGGTCTTTTAATTTAAATTCCACCACGTCTTTATAGCCACACCTAGGACAAGTAACAAAATCAGAATCTGTTCCTTCTGCAATGCTCCACCACTTATTACATTTTGAGCAAATGTAATGATATAAATGTTCTATGTATGTTTGATGTGCCACCTCTTATATATTTAACTTATTTATAAATATATTGAGGGGTCTTTAGAAGTATCTACTTAGTTAATTTTTCTAATAAGTCTATATGGTGATTTGTAATTTCTTCTACGTGAGGTATAGATTCGTCTTTCCATTTATTATAGAATAGTTGGATGTAAGTATTAATAGCTTGTAAATGTTGTGTGTCGTTGTCCTCATGATTAATGAGTTGTTTTAATTTTTCTAAATCTTTTTCCATCTTTATTTTTGTTTTTGTTTTTTCTTCTTTCCGTTACCATTTTTCTGTAATTTCTTGAATAACTCTCTTTTGGGAATTCCTAAACCAAACTTATACCAAGCACGTTCATGGAAATAATAAAGAATCATTTTGGTGAATAGTTCTAGACCACCTATTTTTAATCCAATAATAGGACTTCCAGTTAATAACCAACCTAAACACATTGTATCAAGTGTTCCCACCACTCTCCAAGTCAGTGTTTTAAAAATGTGTCGTTTTCTACTGACTAGACTCGACATTCTCAGTTTCTTTCTCTGGTACTTCCATAGGTGGTAAACCAGGTTTCTCTATCTCATCTGTTGTAGGTATCGCAGTGATTAATGCATCTAATTGTTTTTGTATATTATTAACCGTGCTAGCCATAGTAGTTAGTCTTTGTGACAAAATACCTATTGCCCCATTTAATGTTTTAATACCTTCGTGAAGAGTAGGTAGTGGATTAGGCCTAACCCAATTAGTAGTTAATCTATAATTAATAAGTTCTGCACCTTGTTCCGCGGTTTGAAAATCTCTTTGAGGGATGAAGTATTCATCGTCCAATAATATTGTTGGGAACATCGGTATCATCGTAACCGCTTTTACTTGTTCCCATTCATTAACATGAACTGTACTATCTTTCTCCACATATTCAATAGATTTACTATCCAATATATCTTTTAATTGTTTACAAAATGCACAACTTTTCATTGTATATATTATTACTTCTCTTTGTTTTTTATCCTCCATTTTATATTATTTTTATTTTATATTATTTTTATTTTTTATTTATTTTAGTATAAGAGCTAAAATTATTTAGTGCCTCCTTTATCTTCTGTTGTTTAAAGTTTAATAGTTTATTTTTTATTACATTAAATATAAAATACATTATAAAGAACATAAGAGAAAAGACTATAATCGGTCCAGACGAAGAGATTAACCATGCTTTAATAAATTTACCTACTGAATTAAAAGGAATATAATTTCTAGTTTGATACCATTGGGTTAGTTCATTGTCTGTTAGTGTTCCATTGTTCATCATTTCCATTGCTTTTTCTCTTGATAGTTCATCACAATTAATACATTCACCTATATAATATGTCGCACCTCCTTGATATAGAGCAATTAGAAGTAAAATTATAAGATATATTCTATTTCTAGAAATACCACTAAACTTTGTTGATGATACTTTTTGAGCTAGTTTATTAAGAAATGTAAAAATTTTGTCTAACATTAGTCTATTAATGTAATAGTAAATTTATCTCCTTCAGTGATAGAATCTATTGTGTCTAATCCTTCAACCACTTTCCCAAAACATGTGTGAACTCTGTCCAAATGTTGTGTATTATGTCTATTATGACATATAAAAAATTGTGAGCCTCCTGTATTTGGTCCTGCATGTGCCATAGATAAAATACCTTTATCGTGAAATTGTCCTTCTCCGGAAGTTTCACAATCAATAGTATATCCAGGTCCACCCATTCCATTTCCTTGTGGGCATCCACCTTGTACCATAAATTGTGGTATAACTCTATGAAAAGTTAAATCAGTATAAAACCCATCATTTATTAATTTGGTAAAATTATTTACCGTCTTTGGTGTTTGTTTGTCATAAAGGTCCAATACCATAGTTCCTTTATCAGTAATCATTTGTGCTTTCATTTTAATTATTTTGTTTTGCTTCCCATCTTTCTCTTCTTGACGGTTTATTATCTTTATTCTTTTTAGTTTTGGAAGGAGTTGCTGGTGTATTAATCTTTCTACCGAATCTAATTAGATGTTCTAATTTTCTAATTTCTTTTTTAGATTCTCCATTAATTGGCAATCTCTGTAATTTTTGTTGGGGTGTTAAAGTATTATAAACTCCTTGTCTTCCTTCCGCATCTTTTCTTCTATCGGCTCTACTCCTTGCACCGTATTTTCTTAATTTTGCCATTATTTTTTAATGTTTTTATCTATTTTCTTTTCTATTTGGCTTGATATATACATTCCTGCTGCTATACCTGTACCAAATACTATTATTATTCCTATTATTCCCATATCGTATCTCCATTACTACCTATCCACATAACATGTTCATCTGGGTAGACAGGTATCCATTTTGTTTTATTATCACTCATTTTATATAATATGTCGTCTACTATTATTTTATCCTCTACTCCTGCTGGAACATCGGCAAATCTACTATATCTTGGTGTCGACTCATTCTCACCACAATCCATATCTATATCCAACATATTATCTGTGTTACTAGTATCATAATAAATCGCATCTGGTTCTTTTAGTTCAAGTGAATCTTGTTTAGTAAGAGTATCGTTTAAGTCTGGAAACCAATACTTGTGAGGGGGTCCTGGTTGTATATCTGTGGTATCGCTTAATAAACTTTGTCCAAATATAATCGTTAAAATCAATCCAACCATTCCTATAAATGCCATTAAATTACTGAAGTTCACCTGTTCTTTTCTTTTACCTTGATAATTCATATTTTAAAACTACTAGTTTTTATTTTTTTTTAAATAGTGTTTAATTTAAATTTTTCACTTTATTAAATGCATATTCCCATCTTTCCATACTTGTCTTCCATTGATGTTTTTCCTGGTCGTTCATTTTAGATAATTGTTCTTCAAACAATTTGGTTATTTTTAATGCTCTAACCTCATTGTAAATGTAGTTCATTGTGTCTTCTTCGTTACTAGTCATTGTTTTATATTTTACTATATAAGTATATAAAAAAAATCCCCATAAAACAATTAAGTATGGGGAATTTAATTAATTAGATAAAATTTTTATCTAGGTCTTTTAACATTACTTTTATTTGAACGATTGTTTCTGTTTGGTTTGGTGTTTGACTTATTAATATTAATCTTTGTATTGGACCTATTAGTATTAGTTCTAATATTAGATTTATTAGTGTTACTTTTATTTCTATTAATGTTCGTCTTATTACTCTTTGACTTGATAGTAGTGTTGGAACGATTATAATTGGTGTTTGTTTTAATTATACTTTTATTAGTCTTCGTGTTTATCTTTGGTGTGTTTCTCCATTTGGATGGCGTGTTAGACTTATTTTTAACGTTTATACCTGTAGTATGAACCTTATTATGATGATATGTTAAATGTGTTTTATTGTTATGTCTCCAATTTCCTCTTGGTTTATAAACATATCCATTAGTGCCTACATGACAATGTACGTGAGTGGTAACACTATAATGATAGGAAGGGAGGTAGTTGTAGTAATACCACCAAGGGTAAATGTGTTGATATCCATAATAGTAATAATACCCACTATAATATCCCCAATAAGGAAGATTATTATAATAATATAGTCCAGCGTTAGGTGCATAATTAATTCTCCAATATGAAATTTCATCACTTGGGTCTTTGCAACATGAATGGTCTGAAAGACACGATTGTCCTCTTTCCATTAGTTCACAACTGTGTGTTGTTTGTGCTTGAGTACGTGTTCCCTCGTAAACATAACAACTACTTAATAGTATTGTTAAAATTAATAATAGTGTTCTCATTGTTATAATATTTTATTTAAATATAAATTAATTATTTCACTATATAAAGTATTAACCCTTAAATAGTTTCTTTTTTCCACTCAGTTAAAAGTCTATTTCTACACCAAAATTCACAACCATGAATCTTAATTGTGACTTATCTACTTTTATTTCTAACACAGTAAAAGTTCCTAATCTAAATGTTAAGCTGTATTTTTCTTTTTTGTTACCGGCATCGAAACCGTTTATCCAATTTACCATAATTTTACTTTTTATAATAAATACCTACTAAGTTAAAAGGAATCCTTTAAACTGTTCGTCCATTTTCATATACATGTTTTACTACAGGGAATCTTAATGAGTGACAACCGTCTTGATTTAATGTCTCTTCAAAATATTGTACTGTTATCGTCTTACCAATAATACTTTCGGGGTTGTTAAAGTATAATCTTCTCTCTTCTTGGTTGAATCCTGAACCTACACCAACATCACACCCTTTATGTTCAATTACAACATTACTTAACATTTCCTCTTCAACTTCTAAACCATCTACAATAATTCTATGTATGGATGTTTCTATAGATTTTACAACATACTCTTCGTCAAAGAATTTTTTAACCTTAAGAAGGTCATTACTTCTTTTACCTTTATACTCACAATCTTTACGTAAGATTAAACCTTCCCAATTATTTTTTGTTGCAAGTTCTGCTAGTTCTTGGAAGTGGTCTTCTGACTCTACTTCCCACTGCCCTAATACGTCAATACATTTTAACTCTTTTCCAAATGTGTTATATATCATATTAAAGTTACCTAATCTATCACTCAATTTACGTTTACTTTCTTGGTTGTCGAACTCCTCCAACATTAGATAGTCAAATACTTTGTACTTTGGATTTTGGATTGTGTGGTCTTTTCTTTTAATCTCTTTCATAATACCTTGGAAGTCCTCTGCCCCGTTTTCATCAACTACACATACTTCACCATCAAACACAATATTACGTAAGTTTAGACTCTCTATTTCATTTTTAAGTACATCTAAAGTATCGAATGTCTTACCTTGTCTTGAGAAGAAATTACATGTTCCGTTGTCGTCTACTATAGCTAAACATCTCACCCCGTCTAACTTATGTGATGCAAACCATGTTTGTGTGTCAAAATTAACCTTACCCTTTTGTTTATCATAAGAGTTAGCTAACGCTACCTTAAAGGTTGGGATACATTTAGGGATTGCTTTGTTGATTAGGTCCGCTCCCGTTCGTGTCTTTAAGTTTTTATCTAGAATACAGAACACTAAATCTTGTTGCCATTCATCCATATATTGTACATATCCTTTTACGTATTGGATTGCATCATGTCCAGTGATTGTACGTTTAGTTAATGCGTCTAACAAATAAAATAAATCGTTGTGTCCTTCTCTAGGTTCTAACTTTTTATTTTTCTTAACTGTTGCACTGGTTAGGTGGAATTGTTTGAATGGTGAATATGTATACTTTAAAACTTGTTTAATCATATAGTCATCCTTATACTCTTTAATAATATCAATCTTATCATTGGTGGAGTTGGTGGATTTTAATCTATCCACAAAGTCTTGTATTCTTTTTAAATCTTTACTCTCGTTCATTTTCTTTTTTTATTTGTTTGTAAGTTTCTACTAATCCATGGTCATGCTCATCTCTTAATTCAATATCATTATCTATCATAACCTTACAGATATTGATTCCTGTATCTCCTTTGGATTTGGGTTTCCACCCTGATTCTTTTAATCTTTTTTGTTCTGCAATAATTGCATCTAATAATTCTGACATTTCTTATTTTTTATTTTTAAGGTTATGTGGTAAAAAATCACTTTTTTTAGAAGGTTTTTCTGATTTTATCCATGTTCTTTCTACATCCATTATACTTCTAATTCCTTCTACAACATACTTCCAGTCTATCCCATTTTTACCAAAATGAAACCAAGTACCTTCAAAATCAGGTTGTCCTCTCCATTTTGAATCGTCGATTAAAATATCTCCGATTAATAAATCTTTTCTATGGGTTAGAAACATTTTTCTTTTAAGTTGTGGGAAGTTTTTTTCAATCCAATTTCTTTTTTGTCCCCACGCAGCTGGATGGTTCCAGGGTGGGGTGGTAGCAACAAATAACTCATGGCCCATTTTAAGTAATTCTTCTACTGCGTTTTTAGCCCCAGGCATTATTTCAAACTTAGAAAAATCTAATACTAAATCTGGTCTATAACCTTTTATACCGTTACTTGGATGTTCTTTTGCTGCTTTATCAAAGTTTGATAGGACACCATCCATGTCTATATATATTCTTAATTTATTCACAACATATTTGTTTATTCTGTGGAATATTATTATACACGTACTTAGGAATGGTTATTCCTAGACTGTCTTTTACTTTACCCACTATATTAAGTGCTCTTACTACTGCGTCCGCACAATTATTTTTTATTATATTATACCCTGTTTTCCAATCTCCAAAAATATTATTTGATATTTTTTGAGCGTCTTCGTTAGCACTCTTTATAAATTGTACGATTTCCTCTTGGGTTAGGTAGATTAAACTACTAATTACTCCCTTATATCTTTCTTTAGGATTTAGTGGTGGTTTAATATTTCCTGTACGTCTATAATTTATATAATAATAATCGTTTTCGAAGTTATATATTTCTTTTATTTCGATAGGTAAATTTTCTACATTAAGAATTTCTGCTTCTATATGTCCTGTTACATTATATTCATTTAAAAGCATAGGATAAAGAGTTACCCTCACTGGATAATGTATATTGTTCTCGCATTGTGACTGACCAATACTACATATCGACATGAGTATAATTAATATTATTTTATTTAATAAGTCTTTCATTTTATTTTTGTTTTAATTTTTGGAGAACTATACATTTCTCATATTCCTCTGTTTCTACAAAGTAATCAATCATTGTATCTAAATCTTCTTCATCTAAATCTTCTTCAGGATTTATAAAAAATACCGGAAATGCATCATCCTCCACGATATCTTCAAATTCTCTTTTTCCTGTTATCAAATCATAGGTATTAACTATTCCTTTATCTATAAACTTTTCAATCATTTTATTATTCATTTTTTATTAAACTTGTAAACTCCACGTATCTTTAGTTTCTTTATCAATACATCTTGCTCTTTTAATCTTCTCTAACCTATCAAAAATATAATCATCCATCTCTGCTCTTTTTTCAAAGTTTTTCTTCTTAAATTTGCCTTTTACTGTTATATATGCTATTCTAAACCTCATCTTCTCATTCTTTAAACGGTTAATATTTATTTTTCCCAACTTATATTTTTAATCTTGATTCCACCATCCCAGATTTTGGTCGTAATCCCCATTAGTTTAAGGTAATTCTTAACTTTAGATTTTACTTTACTACGAATTTCTGAACGAACAGCTTTATTTACTTGCGAACCCCACAGATAATCGTATTTTGTGTCATAACCACCCCAGTAGTTTTTAGTTGTTTTTGTAGCTCTACCAATCTCCACCATTTGTTTATAGTTGTTCCCCATTTTCATTTCTACAGCCCCTTTTACTTTTATATTTATGTAAATCTCGTTATACTCACTATTAGTTGGTGATATCCAGTCATAATATTTTTCATTAGCTGCTTGTACCATTGTTATACGATAATCAATCTTCATCCCCCCTCTCCAAGTCGCCTCTTGTTTAAGTGTGTTTAAAGAAAATCTTTTTTTCTTTATAATTCTTTGTAATGTTATTGGTAGTTTTCTCATAGTTTATTATACGGTTCTGGTCAGTCAATTGTTTCATAATACAAAGTTAATTTAATATGTAAGATGTATAAATTGATTCTCCTTTGTATAGTACAAAGATAAGAAAAAGTAAGTTAATTACCAAGAAAAAAAGTGGTATTATAAAGCTAAAGTAAATACAACAATCATTATAACAATATATAAGAGTGGTGTTATATCTATTTTATGTGTTTCCATACTAATAAATAATTTACTCTAATTAAAAAGTGTATGAGCTTATGTTATATTATTGTTAAATAATTGTTAAGACTATTTATGTGCTGTGGGGACAGGATTCGAACCTATACGGAGCAGTTAGCTTAAAAGTTTATCCTCAATTCTCCGCCCGAGAGACAGTCGGGTGTGTCTGCCAATTTCACCACCCCACAATATGAATTAAAGAGCTAACTCTAATTCCTTTTCCCTCATCTTTAATGCCCTAATTAATCTAGTTACACCAATTCCTCCTCCAAACCTTGGGAAGAACTCATTATCAAAGTATTCTTCTAACTCCTTTTCAACTCTGTCCTTTCCAAATAAGTCGTATAGTTTCTCTTTGTATCCACCATCCGATATGGTTTCAAACATATGTCTCATTTCCACTTTATCAGTTGCTCTTTCTGCTGACCCTATTGTCTCTTGACCATAAAGAATCACGTCCACTTTATTAAAAATTCCGTCACCTTTATGTTTCATGTTCCAAAACGGAGATGTTCTCTCTGGGAAATGCTGGATGATTGTGGAGTCTCCATATTTTTCACACATCTTTTGTTCGTGTTCTGTTTCAAGAATATCTACCTCATACTCTTTAGCTAACTTTTCGTAGTCGTGTAGTGTTGGTAGGGGTAGGTCTAAGTATTGTAATAACTCTGACTCCATTTTAATTAGGTCACCCATATTACCTTTTGATTCAAATTCAAACATAGGAAATATCGTTTCGTGTCTTCCAGGAATTGGGTTAGGTTCATTTCTATATGATGTACTAACACAAAAAACACCAGGAACGTCTGGTGTTTTAAGTAATTCATATTCTAGCCACATTTGTCCTGTCTGTGGTAATGGCCAAACTTCGTTTGCCCAATTAAATTGTTCAACTGTGAACGGGTCCTCACATGCTGCAAGGATACTTAGTCTTGATTGCACTGGTACCTCTAAGAAACCTTTGTGCAAAAAAAATTCTCTTAGTTTCTGAACTAGAGAATTGTAATCTTTCGTGTTTATCATTTTTTTTTTAATCACCTAAATGAGTAAAAAAGTTATTATGGTTTATTTTATCCAAGTTATAAATACGTATAAACTAATTAAAAGTCAATATCTTTTAGGATTATTTGATTAACTTAAGTTGTTCGTAAAGTTCGTCTTCGTCACCAGTAATATATCCTTTGTGTTCGTACACAATTTTTCCCTCTCCGTTTATTAAAAAAGTATGAGGAACAGTAATCACGTTTAATTGACGTGCAAGTTCCCTATTGGGGTCGGATAACCCTTCAAAGGTCCATCCCATGGAATTAATATAAGGTTTAACTTTTGCACTAGACCTACTGTCATCTACTGAAATAATTATAATTTTTACATTTGTCTCTTCCTTCCATTCTTCGTATAGGTCATCTATATTATTTAATTCATTTTTACATGGTTTACACCAAGTTGCCCAAAAATTTAATATGATTGGATTGCTGTCATTATCTATATCCTGTATATTAACATTATTACCATCTAAATCTTTTAGAGTGATATTAGGTAAGGTTTTATATTGTGCATTTACATCTGTAATCCCTATACAAATCATTAAAAATAAAATTAATTTTCTCATCTTACTAAATTAATTTGTCCTGTGTAGTATTGGTTATGTGTTATAATTGAGTAGGTATATATTCCTATTTGACAGTTCTTACCATCCCAAGGTTCATTTGTGGTAGTTTCATATATTTTCTCACCCCATCTATTAAAAATTATCATAGACTCTATATCATCTTTATCTGCTCCATGTACATAAAATGTTTCATTATGATTATCTCCGTTTGGTGTAAAAGAATTAGGTATAAAGATTTGAAGATAGGGGCAATCCTCTATTATCACTTCATGATAAGAAGTATCCCCTTCACATCCAAATCTGGTAGTATAAACAGATATGATATAGGTACCTATAGAGTCTGGCCATTGTACTGTTATTGAGTTACCCTGATTATATATTATCTCACCATCTGAAATATCCCAATAGTATACCTTATTAGCATCATAACTTACTTGATAATTCTGTGGCACAATATCACCGCAATTCGTATAAGTTTCTTGAGCGAATAAAGAAAATGGTAGTAATATTAATACTAACCATTTCATATTAGTAATGTTGTATTGGGCCTGTTACTGGACCACTGTTTACTATAACGTTAATAGTTGTATTACAGCCAGCCATCGAATAAGTTAATACGTAGTTTCCTATACCAGCTATTGCTGGGTCAAAGTCGTTTCCCGATACTCCTGTTCCAGTCCATGTACCCCCTGCAGGGTTACCAACTAACAGTGTTGATGGGTCTCCTGGACAGAATGGTCCAATTGCATTCCCGGCTAAATCTAATACGTATACATCTATTAGTATTGGACTTCCTGGACAACCTGCTGCATTAGATTCAATAACTTCTACTGCGTTTGGATAAAGACCACTTACTCCTCCCCAATCTACTGTAATAGAATTGGAACCTTGCCCTGTTTGTAAAGCACCACCACCACCTGCTATCGTCCATTGATAAGTTGATGTAGGTGTGTTAGTGACAAAGTATTGTTCACCTGTTGCATTGACACATACCGTATCTGGGTTAATTGTTGTTTGACCAAATGTAAATATGGTCGTTACCATCATTATCATTGTGATAAAGAGGGTTAATAGTACTTGTTTGTTTTCTTTGTAATTCATAATTTCTTTTTTTTTTTAATAATGATTTATGTTCGACGTGGTGGGTGTCACTACTTGAACGTTTCCGTTGTATATGTTGTATGCTGGGTCATTACAACATGCCCCGTTATTCCATCCTCCTGTTAGACAATCTCCCATTACATTCATACTAATAGATAAATTATCTGGTGTGCAAGTTGGTCCTACTGTTACTCTAAATCTCATTGTAAATGGACCAGTTGATTGTGTTCCCCAATCTGGATTGAATATACTTGAATTAACAAATCTCCAACCTGGTCCAAAGTTTAATCCACTTGGAAATGTATTTTGTAAATCCCATAACCAATACCCTCCTGAGCCACCGGGATTACCTGGAGCTATTATAGGTTGTAAATTAGTCCATCCAGCTCCTAAGTTAATTTGAAATGCAATTATCCAATTTATATTTAATTGAGTAAATGTACCTAATGTATAATTAACTGTAACTACTTGTCCTGGCGTATAAGGTCCTGGTGTTGATAATACAAATGACTGATTAGACACACATTGTGAACTAGCATTTAAACTAAATAATAAACATAATATTGTTAATAACTTTCTCATACGCTATAAATATACAAAACTTTTATTGAAAAGAAAAATCCCCGTGTCTTTCGATACGAGGATTCTCAGGAAGAAGTTTCAATTTGATTTGGTTAATTGTTAAAGATTGCTGGAATCTTTCGTGTTTATCATTTTTTTTTATTTTTATTTAGTATCAAAGAAAAACATGTGCCATAATCTTCCTGTATCTATACTATGACCGAAATATCCACATGAGGAATGAATACACCTTGCGTCAAAAATTACCATTCTATTGTATACATTACCAAATACATCTACATCCTCATATAATGTTTTATCTACAAATGTTTCTTGTTGAGGGAAATAATCATAAATATTATCACTTTGAGATGAGTGATATACTTTTGATTTTTTATTTGCTACAATTTTTGTTCCTGTTTCAAATGGAGCATTTGGTGTTAAAAATAACATAGCTGCCCATTGTTGTTCATCACAATGAAATACTTGTGGGGGAACATTTCCAGAACAAAAACCACTTTGAAATACCCCACAAATTGAGTATTCATCAGCCCAATTAGTAATCTCCATTCCCATTGTTTCTGCAATTTTTTCCTTAACCCCATCAAATATAAATTGTTTTCTAGTTCTCCAACCAACCCCACCATGACCTTTATCCCAATACATTTGAGTTAAAGCATATTCTCTAACTGCATCTGGGTTTTCATAAAAGTTATCGATTACCCAAGCTCTTTTATCACTATTTGTATTTACTTTAAATTGGTTGGTTTCTATTACTCCCCAATCAGATTTATCATTTGAATCTTTTATATATATTTTTTCCATTTATTTTTTATTTTTATGTCTATTTTTTCTTAAACGCTTTTTACGTTTGTGAGTAGATATCTTTTTTCTTCTTTTTTGTTTTACGCTGGACATTTATTTTACCAATTATGTATTATGTTTGCTACTATCATTAAGCAAGTAAGGACATTTACCACTACAATAATAGTTCTTAGTATTGCCACTGTGTTATCATGTTCTTTTGTTCTTTCATCACTAAAAGACCCTATGGTGAATTTCCATACTGTCCATATCTTTTTCATATTTTATCTCGAATAATTTGGAGCTTCAGTTACTATGGATACGTCATGAGGATGGTTTTCTCTAACAGACATATTGGTTATTTTAGTGAATTTTGCTCTTTTTAATTTATTTAATGTATGGGCCCCACAATAACCCATTCCTGCTTTTAACCCCCCTATAAATTGTGTAACTACTTCATATACGGTACCCTTATAAGGAACTCTTCCTACCACTCCTTCTGCTACTAATTTACCTACGTCATACGAACTTTGAAAATATCTATCTGCTGACCCCTCTCTCATTGCTTCTATTGAACCCATTCCTCTATAA
>Ga0080013_1000727_pt1 | contig 45691 bp, 57 predicted proteins | sample ETNvirenome_6_85_FD_69236 | JGI IMG/M metagenome (GOLD analysis project Ga0080013, IMG submission 69236) | Marine viral communities from the Pacific Ocean - ETNP_6_85 (SPADES assembly) (version 2) | ecosystem: Environmental > Aquatic > Marine > Oceanic | place: Pacific Ocean | collected 2013-06-19
ATATCAGGACAAGATGGGCCGTCGTTTCCGAGCTGTGGTGGCCATGCTCCCACATTGCATCAAGGCTAAGAAAGCTGAGCTTCGTGCTCAAGGCTATAGCATTGTTGGTTACTAGGTGTAACTCCCGCAAGGGCATGGTACAATAGCCGTGAAGATAAGGAGCTAGAGATGGCAATCGAAATTGATAAGAGCGTAGGTTATCATCCCGGCCAGTTGGTCAAGTTCTTCAACCCTTTCAAAGAGCCGTATGAGGAGCAGATCGCTGAAGGCATCGTAACCTCAGTGGATCATTGGTCCCAGACGTTGACCGTAGGTATCGGCAAGGCTCAAGCCCAGGAAGCTGAGTGGTTCGTCGGCGGACACCAGGTGGTGAAGATGGGCAACCCTCACATCGAGGTCGTCCCCGACAAGGTGACCCAGATCTCCGATGTCCGGAATGTGTAAGCCCAGAGCTAGTAAGTTATAATAGTTCCGAAGATAAGGAGTTAGAGATGACATTGAATAACATTGACACCCAGTTCGCGGTAGCTCGATCAGAGATCCGTGCCCTGCTGAAGCACGTCAACCCCAACACCACCGTAGGTGGCCAGGCCTGTGACGCCTTGCAAGGTATGATCGATGCGCTGGACTCCATCCAGAACGATAGCTTCCGGCATGGCATCAGCTCCTTCCATCGGTTCCCGGTCCTGAAGGATCAGCCTCTCAGCCCGGATGACGAACCCACCAATCCTAACTTCCAGGCCTTCAAGGATCTGGAACCGGTGTAACTCGCAGAGTCACCTGTTATAATAACAACGTAAAGAACAACGCCTGGGGAGGCAACATGGCAAATCGCAAAACTTGGATTCACGGATTCTTCAAAAACACTTTCAACGAGTCCACCGGCAACTGGCAGCTTCGTGACAGTCGCACTGACGCCCTGATCGCAGAGGCTCCTAAGGCCGCTAAGCTCGGTAAGCTCGGTGCGGCAACCACCAAGACCGAGAAGGCTTGGGACAAGGTCCGCAACCTCCAGCGTCAGTCGGAGCTCGCGATCCTGGCCTACAACAAGGCGCATCGCCAGATGTTGGACATCGAACAGGACATCGACCAGGACGAGAATGCTCGGGCCAATGTGGAAAGCCTCCGTGAGGAAACTCGGAAGAGCCTCCTCCGCATCGCTAAGCGACGCAACATCATCGGCCGTCACAACCTCTCCAAGGAAGAACTGGTCAATGCGCTAAGCGTCGACTAAGCCCTATGGATAGACTTGAGTCAATACTCTTCGTCGTAGCTGGCATCACCATCTCGGTGGTGCTTGGCTTATTGGGGGAGGCGTTAGAAGAAAGAGTACGTACCTGGCGGAGAGCCAGAAAGTACGGGGGGAAGAAGTGATGAGAAAGATCGCGGCGAGCGTCTTATTCCTACTAGCGAGAGTGTTCCTCAGTAGGGGGATGCTAGTGGGACAGTGGTGCCAGAACAAGGCAATCCTACTCCTAACCGGAGTAAAACCCCAGTGAGCATACCACATGAACTAGACAACGTGGCTTTCACCAAACCCACTAATGCACCAGCCGCGGCCATAGCTACCAAGCCTATGCCTACCGTGCCTACCGTAGAGCAGGGGAAGAAAGCCCTAACACAGCTCACCCAGTCCCTACCCCCGGCAGATGAGCTCATTGTCCTGTGCTTAGTCTTGTGCGTCCTGTGGGCAGCAGTCCCCCCGATCCTACGGTTCCTATGGTCCTCGGTAGCTACGGCTGCCAAAGCAGTCACAGGCCTTGTGGCCCTAGGGCTAGTGCTAGGCTTCCTGGTGAAGTGGTGGAGCTCTACGGGGGCGGCGCCCTTCTAGAGGGCCTCTTTGAGCCCCCTATAGAGCCCTGGAGCGCACGGCCCCTTCTAGAGCGCCCGGAGCGGGGGCCCCTTGCAAACTGTGTCGGAAGCCCCCGGGGCAGGGCGGGCCTAGGTCTAGACTCACTCTTCTCCTGATTTTTTCGGAAACTTTTTTCAAAAGGTTTTAGCCCAGTTTCAAAAATTTCTTCGCGGGAAAATTTCGGAAAACTTTTTCGCTTTTTTCGTTTCCTCTATGCGCGCACTGGCGCGCCAATTAAAATTTCTATTTCTTTTTAAACGTAGTAAAATAGTTATACAGCAGAGCATCTAGGAGAAACTACATGAAAGTTCAGCTCAACGATTTGCGCAGAATCATTCGCGAAGAACTTAAGCGCCATCGCCTTAACGAAGATAGTGCAAAGACGACCGCAGGCAAAAAAATGGAAGTAAACCCGTCATCGAAGACCCCGCCGACAACAGATGGTGTATCATTTGTCCTGTCAAACGACGGCGACATATCCAATTTACTCAGTGGCGGTCTACAGGTATTCAAGGGCATAGGCTGGCTTAAAAACAGAGCTTTCGGTGTTAAAGCAACCGGGAATCGTCCAGATGCTCTATCAGGAGACAAAGCTCCTTACGGAGCGCAGCTTAACCTTCTCTACAATCCAATTAAGGACGAAGCGATCGCAGGAACAGAAGACCTAGTTTTTCAACCAAATGACATGGTCTTTACGGGGAGAGGCGGCGATGCCGTTGAACACGTTCTTAAAGACGCATTGCGATTCGAGATGGTAGAGCTAGATCCAGAATCTATATGGTGGATGAAGTCTAGATCATGAAAATCTCAATGAAAAAGATCAAGAACATTATCTCCGAAGAGATGAAGTCTGCGTTTCCTCCGACGCTAGGCCATGCAGATATTCAAAAGATGGTTTTGGCGGAGCTTACACGTTATCGTCGTGAACTTGGCGAGGCTTCTGATGCACCTACTACGCCTGAGCTAAACGAGGGGGAAGACGCTGTTGACTTCTCAGTTGACTACGAGGTTGACGACAGCGAATTGCCGGCCGACAAGCACGATCACGCAATCTACGGAGGAGGCGGCGTCGCCCGCATGGCGCGCTCTCAACTCTTTCGCATCGCGAAATTTGCCCACTCCCTCTACGATCGCTTAGACGACCAAGACGAATTACCCGAATGGGTCCAGTCCAAGGTCGCTACGATGGCGGACAGCATGGACGCCGTGCACGGGCACCTCGATCACAAAATGTCCGAAATGGGCTTCGACGCAGCTGCCGCGGCCGAGGAAGACTAGGCTACTAACGAGCCGGAAGGTCTAATATCGCATATGCCGACGCCTAATACACCATTCTCAGGCTTTATCATCCGTTCAGGGATATTGACTCGCCTTATGTCGTGGTTTATTCCTGTGGCTGCGATCACCCTGTGGCCCTTCATTATCGTGAACCCGCGGTGGGAATCTGCACAACTACTACGTCATGAGCGCATCCATATTGTTCAACAGGGAGAGCTCTGGGTCTTGGGTTTCTATGTGATCTACCTGTGGGACTGGCTCCGGCACCTGCTCTCCGGCTCCTCTGCGCAACTATCGTATCGTATGATCTGCTTCGAGAGAGAAGCCTACGCTCACGATGAGGACGAGGATTACCTCGACGCTCGTGGGCGACACTCCTGGCAAAAATATTTCTGGAAGTCCTGATTTTTGCTTCCGGGGGATGTTCTTTTGCTTGCGTTTTCTTGATATTGGCGTAGCTCGGGCAATGGGTCGATTAAAAACTTTACAAAATTAGCTATTTAAAATTTCACTCAAAAATTATACCATTTTCAAAAGGTCCGACGAGATCCGCATAAGATTTATCTAAATCTTTGGGATCTCCAAAGGAATTTTGAGCAGTAAGTTTGTTAAGAAACGAAATATGTATAGAACATTAGCGCCTATATTTGCTAATGTGGAGAGAATTCATGGAACTGACCGCTAGTCAACTTAGAGATATGATTTTGGCCGAGGCCCAAAAAATCGAAAACGAGGGGGCAACTCGCCTCGAAGAAGAGGCTGTAAGCCTCGATATAGAAACGCTTCGCTCCATTATTCAGGAAGAAGCCCAACTTTTCGAAGAATGTGCCAAAATGTCAGAAATGGATGTCTACGAAGAAGGTGATGTCGACATGAGCGAAGGTCACGGTGAAGATTCACTCTCCGTTACACATCGTGGTGGCAGCCACGAAGAAGCAAACCCAGAACTTAATTATGATGCAGGCATGGACGAAGAAGCTCTAGAAGAAGATAGCTTTCGCCGAGAAATGGATCACGATGACGCAGACATTGATCATTTGCGCCGCATCAGAGATGAGCTTAACGATCACATCCATAATCTGGAAATGCAAGATGATCGCGCCCATGAACGTGATCCTAGCCTCCATGAAGAAGAACTTCCCGCCGAGCTGGCCGAGGAAGAACTAGAAATGATGGAAGAAGACGCCGCTGAAGACGCCGCTGAGAAAGCTGCTATGGAAAAGCTTACCGATCAACAAAAACTCGATCTTGAAAAAGCAAAGAAAGCATACGACGCGGCGAAGGACAAGTTTGGAGATATCCATTTTACCAAGGATGAGGCTGTTAATGAGTCTGCTGATTTAGCTAATTCGGATATGCTTCAACTCGCCGGATTAGAATCCAAGACTTCCGAAGATACCGAGGCTCTTATTAATGAAGCTACTAAGCGTCCTAATCCTGAGGTTTCACGCTGGATGCAGATTGCTGGACTCTAGGATTTAATATGCGTATTTCTAAAAATCGCCTCCGCGAGATTATTTGTGAGGAACTTCAATTAGTTCTAGAAGCAACCGATCGTGCGCCAGTTGTTTTTAAGACCGACGCCGAAGATCGCCGTTCAAAAAAGGTCCTGGACATGGCAAGACAAGCTACTTTAGCCGGCGTTCCTAAAAAAGTTGTTGAGGATCTTTTAGATTCCGAGCGCGCTGATATTTCTGTCGCGGATGATCTTTCAAAGGCAATGAAAAACGCAGATAGCGGCACTAAATCTCGCGCCGTAAGCATGCTTGAGAATACCAAGGGAGAAAGCGATGCAGATCAAGCTTAAAGATCTGCGCAAGATAGTTCGTGAAGAACTTGTCGCTATAAGCCCTACAACCGATTACGTTTTACCTTCCGGCAACATACAAGATGCCGATCCGATGGCACCTGTAACTCAAGCTCGTGCCGTTACTCGAACTGCTTTGGATTCCGACGTCCTCCATGATTCCGTCCTCCGGGCCATTCGAAATCGAGCCGACCTGCCGGTCGGTTCACCTGTTCGTCAAGCGCTAGACTTGCTTGATGATTCTACCGATGCTCAAATTTCCGACTTTGTTTCCCGACTTCGAGGGACCTCTAATGGCCCAAATAGATATCGTGACGTCGGTGTAGGCATGGTGTAGCTGCCAGGATCACGACGTTAAATTTTAAGATAATTCTGTTTGTTATTGGATAGTTAATCAATGTGTGATACTTGTGTTTCACGGAGATTAATTTGTCAAGGGATAACATGATTAGAATTCTTGCACTTCTGATGGCACTTTTATGGGCGAATCACGTCTATGCAGATGATGTGGTCCAGCAAGAAGATTCCGTGACTTATAAGAAGAAAACATCAATTGATTTTTCCGATGTAACCATTAAGGGCGAGCTTACAAAGCCTGAAGGTTCATACGTGGGTGTCCGAAAAGGTATTAGATTTAAAAACTTCATCAAAGTTCGTGCTAATTTTCGGGATAAATTATCAGAAAGCTCAGATAACATATGAAGATATCAAAAAGACAATTAAGAGAGTTTATTCGTCAAGAACTAGACCATCGCCCTGTAATTCAAGAACAGCAGATCGATATCTCCGATAAGGCACACGTTGAGGCTGAACTTGGCGGGGCTAAAGATGAGATCTTGCAAGCTATTGAAGCTTTGGGCGCAAATATTAGTTCTCGCCTAGATGATATGCAGACTTCCTTATCTGCTATAAAAGATACACAAGAATCTTCTTAATAGATTTTATTTTTTCTTTGCGGTGAAATATTTACTGTCTGAACGTAGAATGTAATTCATTTTCGTGCTCCCGGGAGATCTCATAAATGAAATTTAAAATTTCCAGTAAAGAACTTAAAAACCTTATTCCAGCCGCAAATATTTTAAGTGAACAAAAAGCTTCGAAAGAAGAAGTCGAAGCCGCCGGCGGAAAAGTTCTTATACGCGTCGACAGAGGCAAAGGATTTACATACGACTTAGATGTCAAAGCCAAAGAATTCACAGTTTCAGGTGCACCCGATAAATTCAAGAGAATTGTCGGAAAGAGAACGATATCAGCCACTAAGCTTCCTAAAGCATATCGCCGCATTATGGACGACCTTCAAAAACTCTACAAGGTAAGTTCTGATGATGATGTTTTTGCTGCAGCTGAAAAAGAGGTTTCTGGTGATGTTGAAAAAGAAAAAGCGGCATCGGCGTTTAAGAACCCTTCTAATCTTGGTGCCCTGGGCAAAGATTCTATTGAAGCAAAAGTTGTCCTGGCTATGACAAAGGCTTTTCAAGCTAATCCTGACTCCTATGAGAAGATGCTTGATATTTTTAGAGAAAAAGAAAAGCTCTCCGGCGGAATGTCTGTTGAGCCCAATCAGTCGATGGAAGAGTCCTTTATAAGAAAGCTTGTTAAAGAAGCAATTCAAGATCTAACTGAGCAAATGAGCATAGAATCAGACAAAGTTGGTGAGATCATTGACGTCTTAAAAGGAAAAGTAAAGATTGGCTTCGGGCTTGGTGAAAGACCTGAAGATCAATCCGATGAAGAACTTTTGGCAAAATTTTTAAACTCAGTTAAGGGCAGTGCTTGGAAAGCGCTTGAGTCTCACTTGAAGAACGAAGACACAGTAGATTATGCTTCCCTTATGCGATTTTTAATAAGTCAAAGAGGCGAGCAAAAAGATGCCAAGAAAAAAGGTGAAAAAGGTGGCGAGAAGATGAGCGACACTGATATGTTGAGGAAATCACAGGAACTCGCCAGAAAAATGATCGATGATCTTGAAATAGCTGACTGGAATCTGGGTGTGGGACAAACAGTCCAAGACTCACAAGCCCAACCTGTCCTGGATGATCTGGTCGCCACATTTGAACCACTATCTCCGACTTCCAGGAAGGATCTTTTTCAGGCTCTTCAAAAACAAGTTAAGAAGCAAACGGCGGCTGGTTGGTTTACTACTGCAAAATCCATGATGGATCAACTCAGGAACATGACCGTCGGCGATAAAGTTGAAGAAATAGTCCAGTTTTTTGAGAAGGTCCGCATGGGTGGCTTCCCTGATTAATACAAATAAGGAATTTATTAATGAGTAATCAATTAGAAATCGCGCTTAGAAAAGTCATTCAAGAAGAAATTCGACAAATGGTAAATGAATCAAAGAGCCCAAGCTTAATGGACGAACAAATTCTGTCAAGAATAGCCTCCCTTTTTGGTCGAGGCTCAAAAGGTGCTGCAGCCGTCGCCGATGATACTGCGAAGGTCGCTGCTAAAGCGGCAACAGCCGGCAGCGCAAGAACTGCCCAGACAGCGGATGACGTTCTTAAAATTGTGGGTGATGATCTAGTTAACGTCGCTGCAAGACGGGGTGCTAGGGGATTTTCATCATCAAAAGCTACTGTGGTTTCACAGATTGAACTAGGTGTTCAAAAAGGCCTGTTGACAGCAGACGATGCAAAGCTTCTATATTCTAAGGTAATGGAAAAAGGACCCGCCGGGGCAAAAGTAAGAAAGAAAATGGCAGATGCACTTAGCGCTGCACACGCTCTGGGCAGATCTCCTCATTCTGGACCTAGAATTTTCCAGATCGGAGACCAGACATTTTTTACCCTTCCCGGAACAACTTCTTTCATGCGCCTCAATAAGAATGTTGCAGAAAAAGTCGTTAAAGATGCTACTGGAAGAGGAATCGGTGTAAGGACTATGAGAGTTCATAATACTCCTGATCTTCTTAAAGCACTAAAGACTGCAGATGGTGCAACGACCAAAGAAGCTTTGGCTGCAGTGGCAAAGTTTGGAACTCCTACCGCAAGAGCTAAAGAGTTTCTTGCTAGATTTGTTCGCTATCCTAGAAATGTTGTTTTTAGAGTTCCTGGGATTGCGGGGCACTGGACTGCTCTTGCAATCGCCGGTATGCTAGCAGCTGGATTAATTGGTAGAGCAACAGCGGGTGAAATCGAGCCCGTTCTTACAGATGATGATATTGATGAAGATCTCAACATGAGCGTTGAAGACCTTCCTCCCCCGCCGATGACACTTCCCCGAGAAGACGAAGATTCTGGAGTTGGAGGCGGTGATGAAGTTGATATCACAGACATCTTCATCAGAGAAAAAGTTTACGATAACACCACCGACCCATCTTTCAAAGATATCAAGTATTTCTTTGATAAAGAAAAAAGAGAAGTTTTCAAGAGAAGGGCTGATGGTTCGCACATGGCACGCTATTTTCAAGGTCCCCAGGGTTGGAGAGCGGACTTTAAGGGCAGAATCAGGCGCCTTGGTCCGAGAACTACAGCAGCGATGGAACTGGTCGACGGGACCTATTAATGAGCAAGCCTTCTCCCTTAACTCCTAATAGACAAGAAAAAGAAAGCACTGCCGGCAGACTTAAAGCTGCTGCAACAAAAGCTATTGAAAATTCTGGCTTAGACGATACTGTAATCCAGCTTCTTAAAAAGGTTCTTGGCAAAGTAGGTTAACATTAACACACTTTACTTTTCTATGGAATAGTTATACTGAGAGTGTCTTTGAGGAGACCTTTATGTATGTAACACTTAGTCAACTTAAAAAAGTAATTCGGGAAGAACTTGGTAGAATTTCCGATGTCAAAGATCCTGCTGAAGTCGGTGCCGTTGAAGACGCATGGGCAGGCGGAGATGATCTGGTAGATCCCTTTGAATTTGTTCCTGCTGATCGCAAATCAGATGAGGAAAAGCCACCTAAAAGAAAACCTCTAAAAGAGCAAAATGATAATTCTATTAAAGTCAAGAAGCTAGCAGACGTTTTAGCTTATCTGGCTGCAGCTCAAGATGACCTAGATGAGCTTACTAGGCAAGAATACAATAATAGCTCTGATTCTTTAGCGGATAGTGATACAGATCTGTTTTCGGATCTTCATGATAGTGTTGACGCTGTATACAGTGAAGTTAAAAATGCCATTAGTGCTTTAGCACAAGGAAATGTAGTTAGAGCATCTGATATTGAAGAAGTCCGTTTACCAGGTGATGATTCCTGATAGAATTTTTTAGGAGATTAAGTTGACACTAGATCCAGAAAAACTTAAGCCTATTATAGCAGAAGAGCTTTCCGCTATTATTGCGGAGAGAGCAGCTACGCTTTTAAAACTAGCTGATGATCTTCTTAGATTTGGTGCCGATGACGCGGCAAAAGCGGCAACTAAATTAGCAGATGATGTTGGTAAAACCGGAAAGTCTGTTAGCGCTTTACGTAAGAGCTCCAATCCTGCTGAGAGAGAATTAGGAAGAAGATATCAAAGCTTATCTAGACAAAGAGCTAAGCTTAGCAAAGGTTCTGGTGGAGCTTCCGGTAGAGCTACAGCTAAAGGCGCACAAACACTGGGCCAGTCCGGACTGGATGATCTTAAGAATTTGATTGATAAGGGTGCTACTGGAAGTGTTAGGCTTCCTGCAGCTAGCGGAAGAGAAGCTATAACAGTCACAGTTACTCGTGAAGGCGGAAAATCAGCTGTTCGATCTGCAGATGATGTTGCAGCACAAGGCATGGACGATGTTGCTGGTCTTTTAGGGCAAGCAGAAGCTGCGGCTGCCAAAGGTGATTCTAACAAAGTAATAGAGATTTTTAAGCAGCTGGATTCTGCTTTGGAAAAGCTTCCAGGTGTAGGTAAACTCTATGCTACAAGACTTGGAAAAGCATATGCAGTCGGAGATGTTTCTTCTAGAGTCGTCACAGCTGCAGTTGATGATGAAAGCTGGTCAGTCCCCCAGTGGTTAGTAAAAACCCTGGGTGCACTGGTTGTAGGGGGAGCATTAGCAGGAACACTTTATTTCACTGCATCAGATAGTGATGAAGTTGATATTTCAAACATGGGCCAAGAGGAAGTAAACCTTGGTCGAAAAGGAACGGATATCACCAGTAAAATGAAAGCTTCTGGCATTTTCCAACCAGGAAATATTTACATTCTTTCTAAACCTTCAAGGGCTGCTGGAAAAGATTCCAAGTATCGAGGGAAAGTTGTAATATCAAAATATAAAGGATCTACAGCTAAGCCGGAAAACTTAGTTGCTAGATTCATAAGCGACCCTGGCGGATTTACCTGGAGTTTTGTTGAGATAAGAGGGAATGATGAGCTAGACCCGGTTACATTTAAAACCCTTTATCGTAAGTCCGGTGATCCTAACTGGAAAAATAAACTTAAAGCTACACATTCTAAGCTAAAAAGTATTTTGTAGGATACAATATGAACAAGATCATAGATGTAGAATCTTTAAATTCTGTAATCACAGAGGTTATATCTGAGCAGAAAAAGGGACAGGATAAAAAACAGGCCTGGAATGACATAAAAAGTAATGTCTGGAATAATTTAGAGAAAATTAGAAGCGGAGAAGCTTCTTCAAAAGTAATGTCTGATTTAGATGCGCTGACAACTGCTACTTGGCAGGTGAGCGGATTTAATAATAAGGATCTGGCCGGGCGCGGGGCATATTACATTGCAGAACTTATTAACTCTGGATTTTCTAAACTTAAACAGATAGCCGCAAAACCTGAGAAATCTGAACCTGACGAGGACGGAACCGTAACAATTCAGGGTAAGGGAGTCTTCCAAAAAGCAGTGAGAGATATTTTTGATGCTTTTAGACTGAAGAAGTATGCTACAGGCGCAATTTATTTCTTAAGCTGGATTGCTTTTGGTCCTGCAGCAGCATTTTTTGGTAAGATTGCACCGAGAGTTTTTGGTGCAGTGCACGTGGCAACCAAAGCTGCACCTCCTATAGGTAAGGTTGCAAAGGCTCTCAATATATCAAAAGGTGCAACTTATAAACTTACTAAGCGTCAAATGGCGGCAGGTATAGGGGCGTCGATGGTTGCGCCGGGACTTGCAGCAGATACCGCTGTCGGAGCAGAAAAAGTAGTTTCCGAACAAGATAATCCCTTTGAGAGTGAAAAGGTAGCTGATGATTACGGCTTATCTATGAAAAATGCACCCGGATGGGATGCTGGCGGGGTCGTTAACTTTATGCAGGATATGTTTGGTGTCACCGGTGCACTAGATGCTTTCATGGAGTCTTTTGACAGCGACGCGCTGATTGCTCAAAAGAAATTAGGTAATGCGCTTTACTTGATATTCATCCGAGACGATGTAAAGACAGAAGCCGATGCTTATGATAAAGTAATTGAGCTTTTTAAAGGCTTATCGGAAAACATCAAAGTACCTAGCAAGCCCTTAGTAAAACCTGAAAGTAAACAACAACCTTCGGGTGAAGCTTTAGCTAGTGCAGAAGAAGATATCTTCGCTGAAGAGGAATATGATGAAGATGATATTCCAGGCGGAGAAGGTGAGCTGCTAGCAGTTTTTGAATAATTGAAAAAGATCTACTACAGTAGTTTCGCAGTAGGTAATCTAATAAAATTCAGAGACGAAGAATCAGAAAAACTAGGTTTGATTATTGCTCGGCCAGTAGGTCGTCCCGGAAGATATCTTTTTGAGGATGATCGGGGATCCGGATTTCATTTCGTTAAGGATGATGAATATCTTACTCTCTCTGTACCCGTACTGTACAGATATCAGAGATACAATATTCCTATAAGATCTATAATATTAGATGAATGAGAATGAATAGGTTATATAAGTAACTCTGTACTCTCTCTATATAAGAAATAACCAGAAGAGCGAAAAGTGTTTAATGAAAAATAAAAATTCTCGTAAAAACCAGAAAAAGTCTGAGAAGAAAAGACTGAAAAGAGCAGATAAGTCTAAGCAAAAAAGACTGTCTGGGGAAAAGCAAAGAATCGAATCTCAGAAGCATTTAGATCGACTTTCGAATTTACTTGCCATGCTACCTAAAGAATGCAATTTCTGCGCAGAGCCTTTTGATCAAGAAAAACCGGGAGCCATTGATGAATGGCAGGCAAATTTTGAAGGTTCTAGGGTTTTATATCGCTGTCCAGAGTGCAGCAACAATATGTAAGTTTTTATTTCCTGTGTTAAAATAGAAACAGGAGAAATAAGATGAATAAATTAGCTGCCTATATGAAAATGATGGGTTTTTTCTGGCTCCTTTTTCATGGAATCGACTACGCAAATCATAATTTTGTTCCTCAAATTCAACAATTTAATAAAAAGTATAAGAGGAAACCGGTTCCAATTGTGAAGTCCGAGATTGCTAAAAGAAAAGGCTTAGTCCGATATGATATTGTAACCTCTAATTGGGGCTGGAGAAATGATCCGTTTACCTTTGGTACCCGATTCCATCGAGGCATTGATTTTGCAGGACGATATGGCGCCGGAATTCCTGCTATAGCCTCAGGCCAGGTTGTTAAAATCTCTAAGGGTTATCGAGGGTGCGGACACTACGTAGTAGTTAAGATTAACGAAGATATTTTTAACAAGTATTGCCACATGAGTAATATTTATGTAAAGCGCGGCGATAGTATTGAAAAAGGAGACTTAGTTGGATCTGTAGGATCCACCGGGCGCAGCACTGGACCACATCTTCACTTCGAAGTTACTGATTCTAGTGGAGTCCAATTAGACCCTAGGGACTTTTTTGATAGCAATCACCTAAGTCGCAATCATGATCATTATCACACAGACCACACAGGGGGAAACTAAATGTCTATCAATCCTAAGAGAATGGCAGAGCAGCTAAACAAAGCAGAAAGTAAGCTTGAAAAAGTATCTTATATTGCCATTGTGGCTGCCGCGATTTCAATAATAAATTTAGTTATTCTAGTAATCATCTAAGGGTAAATTCTCACCTGATTTAGATACTTATTAAAGAGTTTTCTACAGCTAATCAGGAGAGTAAATTGGCAACCAACGATCAAATTTTAAAAGCTATTGCATCCATTAATGAGAAGCTAGCTAGTGCTAAAGTTTTAAATGGCGGATTTGATAAGCTTGCGATCGACGTTCAGAATGCCAATTCTAGTATTCAATCTCTTCATGAATCTGTTGATGAACTAAAAGAGATAATAAATGATCCTGAAAAAGGTATTATTTCGCGAGTAAGAGACTTAGAAGCAGAATCTAATAGAAGATTACAGTTTGTTGAAAAAGCAGAACAAAAGATAGGTGTTCTAGAAGACTTTGCCGCATGGCAAAAAGAAGCCTCCAAAAAGATAGATGCAATAGATCAGCATAATATTGATCTAGATAGATTAAAAATCTGGCAATCTAATGTTTCAAGGCTCCAGTGGCTATTCGGTAGTACACTTTTTGCTTTAGTTGTTAATATGTTATGGAAGATGATGCTATCTTAAAAGATATCTAAGTTTAACTATGAGCACGTTTAGAAAACACAAATCTATAGCAGATCGATCAGCCACCGATCGATCGCGCCACAAGCAAAAAATTGAAAAAGCTCTTAAAGAAGGTATTCGAAATATCGTTGCCGAAGAGTCTATTATCGGACAAGACGGTAAGAAAAAAGTTAGGATTCCTGTCAAGGGAATTAAAGAATACCAGTTTATCTACGGAGACAACTCTAAAAAGGTTGGTTCTGCTTCGGGCAAAGACATTCACAGGGGTCAGAAGATTGCTGAGGATAAGGATGACAAGAAATCCGGTAATAAGCCAGGGGATAAACCAGGTGAGGAGTTCTATGATGTAGAGATTACATTAGAGGAGCTCGCAGAATACCTTTTCAGTGACCTTGAGCTTCCTGACTTAGATAAGAAGAAATTTAAGTTCTTGTCTTCCGACACATTTAGAAGAAAAGGTGTTCGAACAAAAGGTATTCGCCCTCGCTTATCTAAGAAAGAAACTCTCAAGCAGAAGATCCGTCGAAAGAAGATGTCTAAAAAAGCAGGGTCCTTCATCGAAGAAGAAGATGAAAGATTTCCCTTTCATGAAGATGATCTTCGATACAAGCATTTTAAAGTAAAAGAAACAGAGATCTCATCTGCAGCAATATTCTTTATCATGGATGTATCCGGGTCTATGAGCACTGCTAAAAAGTATATTGCGCGTAGTTTCTTCTTTCTTCTCTACCAATTTTTACGTCACAAATACGATAATGTCGAAGTTGTGTTTATTGCTCATACTACCACGGCAAAAGAAGTAAGTGAGAAAGACTTCTTTAGTCTTGCGCCTTCAGGCGGGACATTTATTTCTCCCGCCCTAGATCTTGCAATGGAAATAGTTGAAAAAAGATACCATCCAAGCAACTGGAACATATACGCCTTTCATTGCTCTGATGGTGATAACTGGGCAGAAGACGAAGAAAAAGCATATACAGTTTCACAAAAGCTCAAGGCAATATCGCAGCTTTATGCTTTCTGTGAAATCGATCCAAGTAATGAATCAGCTCAGTGGCGTCAAAATTCTAATAATTCCAGAATGTGGGATGTTTATCAACCCCTGGCAGACAAAACCTTTAAGACCATAAAAATGATCAATGCTAAAGAGATTTGGCCTTCATTTAAGAAACTTTTTGGTGGGAGAACACAATAATGGAGTGGACTTTTGACGATCTAGAAAAGTGGGACAAAAAAATTGTTAAACTAGCTAAGAAATATAATCTTGACTGGTACCCAATCGACTACGAAGTGTGTGACTATCACGACATGATCGGTTACATGTCGTACATCGGAATGCCCACACACTACCAGCATTGGTCGTACGGCAAGTCCTTTGAGCGAACACACACCATGTACAACCTCGGCATGGAGGGACTACCTTATGAGATGATCATCAATAGTGATCCTTCAATATCTTATTTGATGTCCGAAAATCCTCTGGCTCTCCAGGTGCTTATCATGGCACATTGCGTTGGCCACTCCGACTTTTTTAAGAATAATCGGATGTTTAAGCACACCGATGCAGCTAATGTAATCGCAAGGTTTCATAATGCAGCAAAGAGGATTAAGAAATACTCTGATAATCCTCATATCGGCGTAGATACTGTTGAAAAAGTAATAGATGCCTGCCACTCTTTGAAGTATCACAACTACCGTGAATTTGGAATCAATCGAAAATCACATCAGGAAATAAAGCAAGGCTATATTGATATTGCCAATTCTAGGCCTGAAGAACTTCCTGAAGATTTTGATATCAAAAAGATTCCACTAGAACCTGATTATGATATTCTAAACTTCATTGCAATTCATTCCAGAAATTTGGAGTCCTGGGAAAGAGATATTGTCAATATCGTACGAGAAGAATCAATGTATTTCATGCCGCAGGCAATGACAAAAATAATGAATGAAGGATGGGCATCATTTTGGCACTATAAAATAATGTCAGAACTTGATCTTCCGCAAGAGTTTCATCTATCTTTTCTTAAATTTCACAATCAGGTTCTCCGCCCAATGGTGGGAAGAATTAATCCGTATCACCTAGGATTTACTATCTTCAAGTGGATCGAGAAAAATCGAGGTCTAGAAGAATGCTTTATAGCAAGAACCGCTCATAATGATGAGTCTTTTATTAGAACTTATCTCAATCAAGAGATTTGTGAAGAACTTAATCTTTTCTCTTATTCCAAGAAGAAGAAAGAGTGGACAATTGATGATATTTCTGATGATGATGGATGGAAACAGATCCGTGAGGATCTGATAAAAAACGTGGGTTTGAATACACTGCCAAATATTTATATCAAAGAGTTGAAGAAGGATCATACATTGGTTCTTGAACACGAACATGATGGTAGAGATCTAGATCTTGACTATGCACACAATGTATGTGAACATATTTTAGATCTTTGGGGTGATGAATTTAAGTTCTTTACGATTATTGAAGATGATCCTTTCGAGATTTAAACTCCTACTTATTAGTGTGTATTATTGAATGTGTGGAGCATCACGAATGTCAAAATCAAAATTTGCTGATCTCATTAGTAAACAGAGAGAGGAAAAGAAGGCTTTGTCCTTCGAAGGTACTTTTCTTGAGTACTTAGAAGTTGTAGAGAAACAACCTAAGATTACATCTTTAGCTCATCGAAGATTATATGACGTCCTTACGGAGGACGGAATTGAAATCCTAGATGAGACAGATGATCGTTGCCGCCGCCTCTTCGACAGTGAGAAGACTAAAGTCTATAACTACTTTAAGCCACACTTCTTTGGTATGGAGAGATCCCTTGCAAAGATAATGAGATTCTTAAGATCAGCGGCAATGAAAGGAGAGGAAAGTCGTCAGGTTCTTCTTCTTCTTGGCCCAGTCGGTGCAGGTAAGTCTGCACTAATCGAACACATCAAAAAAGGCCTAGAAAGAGCAGAAAATATCTATCATTTAGATGGATGCCCAATCAGAGAAGAACCGCTGCACTTGGTTCCTCGTTCACTCCGGGGTAAATTTGAGAAACTGCTCGGTACAAAGATCGAAGGTGATCTCTGCCCAGTATGCCGCCATCGTCTCTTGGAAGAGTTTGGCGGCAAGTATGAAGACTTCCCAGTAAAACAATCCTCTTTCTCAGTTCGAGGCCGCCGCGGCATCGGCGTCGTTCCACCTGTAGATGCTAATACTCAAGATACTTCAATTCTTATTGGATCAGAGGACATCTCGAAGTTGGACCTGTATCCCGAGGATGATCCCAGAGTGCTTTCCTTGAACGGGGCCTTTAATGTTGGTAACAGAGGAATCGTTGAGTTTGTAGAGGTCTTTAAGAATGAGATTGAATTTCTACACACAATGATCACTGCGACCCAGGAGAAGAATGTACCTTCCCCCGGTAAAGGCGCTATGATTTATTTCGACGGCGTGATTCTTGCACACTGCAACGAGGCGGAATGGAACCGCTTTAAATCCACGCACACAAATGAAGCTATACTTGATCGAATCGTCAAGGTTAATGTCCCGTACTGCCTAGAACTTGACGAGGAGGTAAAGATTTACCAGAAGATGCTGGAGATGTCTGATTTCGATGCCCACATTGCACCACACACCCTTGAGGTCGCATCGATGTTTGCTGTTATGTCTCGACTTAAACCTTCTAGTAAAGTTGATCCTTTGGTTAAGATGAAGATCTATAGTGGAGAGGACATCATCGAGAAGGGGAGAGTCAAGAAGGTCGATATTAAAGATCTCCGCGAAGAATCCCGCGATGAAGGTATGACCGGTATATCAACGCGCTTCATCACCAAAGCGCTCGATTCTGCACTATCAGACTCTGAAAGAAATATGGTCACTCCAATCTCAGTTAGGGACTCCCTGATTAAGCAGGTGAAGGAGCAGATCATCGATGAGGAAGCACGTGAGCGTTACCTTGAGTATCTCCAGAAAACCTTGCACGAGGAATATCTGAGAATCTTAGAGAAGGAGATTACTAAGGCTTTCGTGAGTGCGTACGAGGAACAAGCTGAAACACTCTTCGATAACTACCTTGATCATGCCGAAGCGTATGTTAATAAGTCAAGAGTAAAAGATAAGGTAACTCGTGAAGAGATGGAACCAGATGAAAACTTCATGAAATCCATCGAAGAAAATATCGGAATTACGGGTTCTGCAAGAGATGGATTCAGATCTGATGTTACTACTTACATGTTTACTCTTCTTCGTGCTAAAAAGAAGATTGACTGGAAGGCTTACGGGCCGCTAAAAGAAGCCATTGAGAACAAGCTAATGGCATCTGTAAAGGATATGTCTCGAATTGTGACCAAGTCTAAGTCAAGAGACAATAAGCAGCAAAAGAAGTACGGTGATATGGTGACCACTCTCATCGAAGATTACGGCTACAATGAAGATTCCGCAGAAGAAGTGATTAAATTTGCAGCCAATAATCTGTGGAGAGATGGCTGAGATAGCATGTTTTATGAGATCTAAGGTTATAGACCAGGAAAATATTTCTTGGGAAATAAAAAACTACCTAAAAAATATGATAAACTTACTATCTGCACAAGAAGCGGATAAAAAAGTTGCTTTCTTAGTAGGAAACTCACCTAGAACGTCGTCAAGTACAATTTTAACTTTGATGAGCTATGATACGAAAAATAGAACAGAAAATATTATTAAGCAAATTATTGTTAAGACCGCTTTTGATCTTGAGAAAAATCACGCTATCTCTGCAAATATAATGATAAAGTATATTAAGTACTTTTACGAGATGATGGAAAGATTAGAAAGATCTGATCTCTCTCAAAAAGAAATTGATAATCATGCTAACAAATCCTTGAAATCTCATCTTGAAAATGTTCAAAATTCTTTACAAAGACCAAACATAAGCCACTTAAAAAGATTTTTAAAAAATAACTTTAATCCTAAGATTAATTCTCTTTTGACAGAAATATTAAATCTAGCAGGCCCCACAGGCAAGATATCTTTTCACGAAGAAAATACAGAAAAAATTATCTTAGAGTCAAAATCTAGCTATCAATTCTTATTGGATCCAGAGCCCAACCTGATGATCGAAAATAATTTTGAGTGGAAAAGGCAAGATGTAGCAACCTTAGTCATTGAGGGATTTATAGAAAAAGTATCAGAAATAGACTGTGTCTTAAGCAAAGTCGTTGAAAAAAATATTCCTTTGCTTATAGTGTGCCTAGGGTATTCTCAAGAAGTTATTTCAACAATTGCTTTGAATAACCGCCGCGGCACTTTTGATGTAATGATTGCCACGCCGTGCAAAGAGGATGATGCGGTGAATGATTTATCTGATATGACATGTATTTTTGGTACCCCTTATCACGGATATCAAACAGGGACAATTTCGACAGCTTTCACAGAAGAAGATCTAGATTTAACATGTGAAGAGATAATAGTTTCACCCGAAAAGATTCATATCAAGAATAGCAAAACAAGAAAATCTGTTCTGAAGAGACTTGAAAGATTGAAAAGTCAAATTGGAAATCATGAACTATCTGTCAATCAAGCGACAGGTACTAATACATCTCTTATGGATGACTATCTAAGAAGAAGAATAGATTGTCTAACCAGTCATCAAGTAAAAATATCCCTACCAAAGATAAATGCCCAGAAAAAATTTGGATTGATCGAACAAATTGATTATGGCCTGAGAGCTTCGAAATCAATCATAAAGAACGGTACCATAAACTTTAAGTCTAAAGAAAAAGTTGTGAAGGATGGAGAATACATAGCTTCATCTATTTACCTGGGAATTAAATTTGGGTATGAATTATCTAAGCAATTTATGTCAATGAAAAAGGCAATAATTTTTGATGATTAATTGGAGAATATTATGAGTTTGCAAAGTGACGTGACGTACAGCGTTAAAATGATGATCGAAGGAATCAAACCCTTGGTTGAAAAAAATCTTAGAATAGCTGTGAGGGCGAAAAGCCTAACCATTGATGAGGGCAGGATTCCTGGAATCACAAAATTAGTGCATGACACAATTGATCAGGGGTTCATAGAGGGTTCTGACCTACTGATAAATGCGATTAAAAGACACACAATTACGACAAAAAAGTAATAGCTTAACTTTGTCATGATAGAGGGAATAAAACATCTAATCCAGTGTCACTGTATACTTCCCCAGTATAGAAATAGACCCGACCCAGTTTTCCATAAATTTACTGTATTCTCAGTAGTAGAAAATGATATTGCTGCTGAGAAGATAGCCCAGTGCCCAAACTGTGGTGTAATGCACAAAGTTGTAGATCTTTGCAAAAGTGAAATTTTAATCGGAAAAGATGAAAACAGATCGCTAATAGAGAAAAGTGATATTTCTTTATCTCTTCCTCAAAAAGTAATTGATTTATTAGAAACGTATTCTTGTGATCTTCCTACATGGGAACATTGTTCTTTCATCCTTCATGAGAAGCTTTGGGGGTCAAAAGTTAGAATAATTTCTGATGACCTTGAAGATTCAACTGCAGCAAAATTTTTAGTTTTCAATGGTTTTGATGCTTATAAAATTGTGACAGAATCTAGTGATTCATTCTTAAGTCCCCCGCAGGAGATAAAATGAAGAAATATGGAGAGACAGAATCGGACCGATGGGCAAAAGATTCTTTGAAGTGTAGGCAAATTGTTTCTGAAATAATGAATTTTGGTGTATCACAAGATCAAATACTCCAGGTAATAAATCTTCTTGCAATGGAATTAGAAGATAGAAACCAAATGCTAGCCTTTAGAAATTTTTATAAGTCAATTCAGGAAGGTGAATCTCTTGAAGGAAATACTTCTACAGCAAAAATCATTCTAGATAGCTAAAAACCACGCTTTTAAATATTTACTCTGTGATGGGGTACCTCAAATGTCAAGAGTGAATAGACTTTTAAATAGTAGTATTTGGGACACTATCTGTGATGATCCTTCTTGTGGTGAGTTCAGAGCAGAGCTTAAACCAGAAATAAGAAAAGCACTACTTAGAATCGCATATGACTTTCTCGAATCACTCGACCCTAAGATGAACTTTAGCGATATTACCCTAACAGGATCAATGGCAAACTACAATTATTCAGATCAAAGTGATCTAGATCTTCACATACTTTTTGATTTTTCATCGCTTGGACCCGAAGGTGAATTAATAAAAGATCTTTTCAGTGCTAAACGTAGAATATGGAATGACGTGCACAACATAAAGCTCAAGGATCACGACGTTGAACTCTATGCTCAAGATAAAGCTGAACCCCACCATTCTACAGGGGTTTTCTCTGTTTTAAGAAACAAGTGGCTTGTCGTCCCTCACAGAGCCAATCCTGAGATCGACGAGGAGTATGTCCTTAAAAAATCACAAGATATTATGGACAGAATAGACTATTTATCGGGGATGGAAGAAAAGAGAAAATCTCTTGAGGTTACTAAAGACAAGATCATGAAAATGAGAAAAGCAGGCCTTGAGAGAAAAGGTGAATTTGATGAAGAGAATTTAATATTTAAAACCCTGCGAAATACAGGGTACATTGGAAAGTTAAACGACATCATTCGTAATGAATATGATCGTTCTGTATCATTAGATCAATAGCGCTACACAGGAAGGAAGTAGAAATGAGTAAGGTACTAGATAAGTGGGAAGAGTTAAAAGTTCTGGTGGAGAGCCTAGAGCTTGATATTCACAAGAATGCCCGAGGAAATAAGAGTGCAGGAACACGTGCACGCAAAGGATTGCGTCTTTTGAAGAATGCAGCAGCAGACTTAGTCAAGACTTCCTTAGATTCCGGCAAGGATTAATATAATGGGGCCGATCGGTTTCGACGTGGTCGGATGTTGAGGTGATGCAAGTCCTGGAGGTGCCCGGCCAGGTAAAAAGGCACAAAATAATAATCGCAAATGACGATTTTAACATGGAGATGGCGGCTTAAAAACCTGACCACTTCTGAGGTGGCAACAACCGATAAACAGAAAGTTGCTTGAGATAAAAGGTTTCGCTTACTCCTTTTAAAAGTAAGCATTTTTTTGAGATGCGCTTGCTGGAGCCAAAAACCAGCTAAACTTGTAAATGAATCCCTACAATTGAAGGTTACGGACGCGGGTTCGATTCCCGCCGGCTCCACCATTGTTTAGCAAAATAAATGCTAAGAAAGATAGTTATTCAGGAAGGGAAGACTTAAGCTTGCCTAGAATACTTTTCTCTATCTGGCAGATTCTCATCCTTGTTAGATTGAATACTTCACCAATCTCTTGTAGAGTCTTTGGTCCACCTTTTGCGCTTATCAAGACGCAGTTTAAATCATTTTCACACTTGATCCAGTTTTTGCACTCTTTTTTGCGACAGGGAATGTTTTTGGCGGAGTGCGCCCCAAAACATGTTTGTTCTAAAAATTTATTCATACATTTATCTCGAGCAACATCATGAAAAAGACTTTTATTCTTGACACTAATGTTCTTCTCTATGATGCAGATTGTCTGCTATCCTTTGATGATAATAATATAATCATTCCTCTAATTGTTTTAGAAGAACTAGACGGACATAAGCGGCGACCTGATGAAGTGGGTAAAAATGCACGAAGATCTGTGAGGATGCTAGACAATCTCAGGGAGAAAGGATCCCTTGACAAAGGGATCACTTTGGATAACGGCGGAACACTCACTATTTTAAGTAGCGATAAGATAACATGTCCCTTTCCAGCAGATTTAGATTTAACAACTGTTGACAACATGATCTTGGCAATGACAAAATGCCTTCAAGAAACCAGTAAAGAGAAGGTAATATTAGTCACAAAAGATATTAATGTTAGAGTTAAGTGCGATGCCCTTGGAATCAATTGTGAAGATTTTAACAAACATAAGATCATCGAAAAATCAGAAGGCCTCTATACAGGTGTAAGAAGATTTGATGCTCCACAATCTTTGATAGACAGTGTCTATGCTAACAAAGAAATACCCGTACCTCCTGATGTTATAGAAGGTGAACTTTATGCAAATGAATTTATCGTAATGAAAGATAAAGTGTCAGGAAAGGGATCAGCAATAGTAAGATATATGAAAAAGACGAAAACGCTTAGGCTTATTCCTGAGATTAAAAATTCCTGGGGTTTGATTCCTCGAAATAAAGAGCAAAAGTTTTCATTTGACATACTTTTCGACGATGATATCAAGCTAGTTACGCTGGTAGGAAAAGCTGGAACTGGTAAGACTTTATTAGCTGCCTCTGCAGCTCTTGAGCAGGCTTTTTCTAAAAACGGAAAATACAAAAAAGTTGTTATTTCACGACCTGTTCAGGCTGTAGGAAAAGATATTGGTTATCTTCCCGGTGATATTTACGATAAAATGGCACCGTGGATTGCGCCTATTCGAGACAATCTAAGATATCTTTTTGGTGATGATAAAGATACGCTAGACATGTATGTTGAAAGTGGAAAAATAGAGATTGAAGCAATAACCTACATTAGAGGCAGATCAATTTCAGATGCGATCATAATCATTGATGAGGCGCAAAATTTAACTACGCATGAACTTAAGACAATCATTACACGCGTGGGCGAAAATACTAAGATAATCTTGACAGGAGATGTAGATCAGATCGATAACACGTATCTAGATGCAACATCTAATGGCTTAAGCTACACAGTTGAGAAATTTAAAGATTACGATATCGCTGCACACGTAACCCTTTTAAAGGGTGAAAGATCAGAGCTAGCAAGCTTAGGTGCTGAGATCCTATAAATCTCTGATTTTTGTGATTATAATTGATTAGATTTTATTTAACCGGAGGAATCTCATGGATTTCGGAGCCAGCCTTTTTGGCGGAACAAAAGAAGTAATGATACCGAAAGAATGCAAGGTTGTTTTTGTATCAGATAACTTTGTTGAAGATTATGTTGGCGGCGCAGAGCTTACATCTGAAGCATTAATACAATCTTCTCCGTTTGTAGTTTTCAAGTTAAGATCTAAAGAAGTATCTGTTAAAAACCTAGAACAAGGACATGATAAGTTTTGGATTTTTGGTAATTTTTCGCAAATGGATTACAAGCTTATTCCCACCATCGTCGCGAATATGAAATATGCGATTTTGGAATATGACTATAAGTTTTGTCGATACAGGTCTCCTGAAAAACATCTAGAAATTGAAAATATTGAATGTGACTGTGATAATAATGTTCACGGAAAGCTGGTATCTGCTCTCTACCAGGGTGCAAAATCTCTCTGGTGGATGTCTGAAGCCCAAATGGAATTTTATCACAAGAAGTTCCCGTTCTTAAAAGATCGACCCAATGTAGTGCTATCGTCAGTTTTTGATGAAGATTTTTTCTTGAACATGAAATTGCTTAGGGCAAAATATGAAAACAATAAATCTGAAAAATGGATAGTGATCGGATCTAATTCTTGGATTAAGGGTGTCGACGATGCTGAGGCTTACTGCAAAGATAACGATTTAGAATATGAACTTGTCTGGGGTATAGGGTACCAGGAATGCTTAGAAAAATTGGCAAGTAGCAAGGGTCTTGTATTTCTTCCAAAAGGAGGAGATACTTGTCCAAGACTGGTAATTGAAGCAAAGCTTTTGGGATGTGAATTAGTTCTTAATGAAAATGTTCAACACAAGGATGAGCTCTGGTTCGATACTGATAATTTAGAAGATACTGAATCCTACCTTTATGCTGCAAGAGATAGATTTTGGAATGCTCTCAAAAATGACATGTCATTCTCAGGCACTCTCAGTGGTTATACCACAACTAAAGACTGCATAGAACAAAATTATCCGTGGCGAGAGTGTATCACTTCTTTGCTTGGATTTTGCAATGAAGTTGTAGTGGTAGACGGAGGATCTAAAGACGGGACATGGGAAGAGCTTGAGGAATGGGCCAAGGGTGAAGAAAAACTTGTCATACATCAAGAAGAAAGAGACTGGAATCACGAAAGATTTGCTGTCTTCGACGGTCTTCAAAAAGCTTTAGCTAGATCAATCTGCACCGGAGACTTTTGCTGGCAACAAGATTGTGATGAAGTTGTGCATGAAAACGATTACGAAAAAGTAAGAGGAATATGTGATAATTTTCCAAATAATATTGACTTAATAGCTATGCCAGTAATTGAATACTGGGGCGGTCCCGAAAAAGTCAGAGCTGATGTTTACCCGTGGAAGTGGAGGATCAGTCGCAATAAGCCACACATAACACATGGAATCCCTGCAAAGCTACGAAAATTTGATGAAAATGGGTATGCCTACTCTGCACCAGGCTCTGACGGTTGTGACTACATTAGGTCTGATAATTTCGACGTTGTTCCCTGTGGAAGCTTTTACACGCAGGATGTGGATAATGTTAGGCGGCAAGTAAATATGAATCCTGAAGCAAAGCAGGCATACCAGGCATGGTTCAATCAGGTAGTCAATGCCTTCCCCGCGGTCTATCACTTTTCCTGGTGGGATCTAGAAAGAAAAATTAAGACCTATCGGGATTACTGGGGTAATCATTGGAAATCTCTTTATAACGAGGGAAAAGAAGATACACCTGAAAATAACATGATGTTCGACTGTGCATGGTCGGAAGTAAATGATGAAATGATAAAAGCCCGCGCAGAGGAAATGAAAAATAAATTAGGCGGCTGGATTTGGCATAAAAAATGGAACGGAGAGGATACAACTTCGCACATAATTTGTGCAAAAGATCTTCCGGAAGTGATTAAACAGTGGATCAACCAAAAATAGTTTTTATTGTCCCGTCTTATAATATTGAAAAAAATATTGAGACACTAATTAGATCAATTAAAGATCAAGATTATGATAACTGGTCTTGTGTGATCATAGACGATATTTCTAGTGATGAAACTTGGAATGTTCTACAGAAAGCCCTTAAGCACGACGATAATTTTTCGATCATCAAGAACAAAGAGAAGAAGTACGCCCTAAAGAACATCATAGAGAATGCAAGAAAATTTGAAAATGATGATAATATTATCATAGCAGTAATCGATGGTGATGATTCACTTTGCAATTTTAGAGCAGCAAGTATTTTGGCTGATGCTTACGCCCGCGGAAATGATGTTGTGTGGACTGCACATAGGTGGGACACCAACGGAATGAACATATCAGGACCAATACCCTGTGAGGTTAATCCATATTTTTGGACTTGGAAATCATCACATCTTCGGACTTTTCGATCTTCTTTATTGCGGAAAGTAAGCGATAAAAATTTCCAGGATCGAAAAGGAAATTGGTTTAAGCGCGGTTATGATCAAGCCTTGATGCTACCCTTAATGTATGTTGCTAGACAGCATGAGTATGTTCCAGAAGTTTGCTATCTTTATAATATTGACTCTTCTTCAATACCTTCCGAAGAAAGAGACTGGTGTGAGAGAGAGCAGATATCCACGATAAATTTTGTTAGAGCACGCGGCTTTGTAAATTGAAAATACTGTTTGATAATGCTGATTTTAGTTCTTCCTCTGGGCCTAATAGCTTCGCTCGAAAGCTAGCGGAGGAACTTTTAAAAAGAAAACACTCAGTAAATGAGATGTCAGATCCAGATATTCAGTTATCTTTCATTATGGCATCACAAAATATTGGAATTCCAATCATTCAGCGTCTTGATGGAATATATTTTAATTCTGAGCAAGATTGGAAATCATTAAATACGCCGATCAAGCAGACTTACGATATTGCAACCGGCATTATTTTCCAGTCTAATTTCAATAAGGTTCTATCTGAAAAGTATTTTGGTAAAAAGATCAAATCGATAGTAATCAACAACGGCACGGACTTATCTGTGATTGAGAGCATACCCGCTTTAAAACATCCTGCTATTGATAATTTTGAAAATGTTTGGTCGTGTGCTTCTTCGTGGAGACCGCACAAAAGACTAAAAGAGAACGTAAGGTATTTTTTAGAACATGGTGCCCCTAATGATTGTTTAGTCATAGCAGGCGATCACCCAGATTATAAAATCCAACATGAAAGAGTTTTTTACATAGGGAATCTTACGTGGGATCAACTTATCTCTCTTTACAAGCGATCCAAATATTTCATTCATCTTGCCTTGATGGACCACTGCCCAAATGTCGTGGTTGATGCCAGAGCTTCAGGGTGTAAAATTATATGTAGCTCATCCGGAGGAACTAAAGAGATTGCTGGAAAAAACTCTGTGATCATCCAGGATATGGAGTGGGATTTTACTCCTTTTAAATTGTACCAGCCACCCGAATTAGATTTTAGTAGACAGTGTGAATCTCCGGAAAATATAAAGTCCATTGATATTAAGGATGTAGCCGATAGCTACCTCTCATTTTTTGAGGAATTTTTAAAATGAAAGTTTTTGTTCTTGCCCCTCACGAAAACTGGATATGCGATAGAATCGCTGCTGAGTGGAAAAAATATTGTTCTGATGTGACAACTGATGACATATATGAATCTGATGTAGTTTGGCTCCTCGCCGGCTGGTGCTGGAACCATGTTCCCACAGATATTCTTTCCAATAAGAAGGTTGTGATTACGGTTCACCACATAGTGCCAGAAAAATTTGATCAAGAAAAATACCAGGCATTTATGCACAGGGACCAGTTTATTGATTCGTATCATGTGCCCAATATTAAGACTGCCGAATTAGTAAATCAGCTTACCAAAAAACCAATCTTTGTATCTTCTTACTGGTACGATCCGGACTGCTGGAAACCTATAGAAAAGCCAGTCTGTAGAGATAAGCTAGATCTCCCACAGGATAAGTTTATAGTAGGTTCATTCCAAAGGGACACCGAAGGCGGGACAAAAAATCCAAAACTTGAAAAAGGGCCGGATCTTTTCTGTGACTACATTGAGAAAATAAAGAATGAGAAGGATGTTCACGTTCTCCTCGGAGGCTGGAGAAGAGAGTATGTTATCGATCGACTTGAAAGTGCAAATGTACCTTTCACGTTTTTTGAAAAGGTTCCTCTTGAGCAGCTTCGCGTTATGTACGGTGCTTGTGATCTGTATGTAGTTGCCTCCAGATTTGAAGGAGGCCCGCAAGCAATACTAGAGGCCGCAGCAATGAAGGTGCCCATAATCTCTAGAGATGTTGGGATTGCGACTGCAGTCTTGGATCCTCGTTGTGTAATTGATATACCAAATGAAATTTTTATGCCTGGCAACGATAGTATTGAAAAAAATTATCAAAATGTCCAGGATTACAGTATAGTCTTACATAAGAACAACTATCTTCAGATATTTGAGAGTGTTTTAAAATGAAAAAAAGAGCTCTTATCACGGGTGTTAATGGAATGGATGGGAGCCACCTATCTGATTTTCTCCTTGAAAAAGACTACGAAGTCTTTGGAATGGAGAGAAGATCTTCTACAAAAAATAGAACTAATACTCACCACTTAATTGGAAAGATAAATTTTATATCAGGCGATCTGACAGACCAGAATTCGCTTGTAAGAGTTTTGAAAGAATGTGATCCACATGAAGTCTATAATCTGGGATCCCAGTCTTTTGTGGGTGAAAGCTGGAATACTCCTGAGCAGACATCTAATGTGACAGGTTTAGGTGTTCTCCGCATCTTAGAAGCATTACGAGAAACTAATTCTGATGCCAGGTTCTATCAAGCTAGTACTTCTGAAATGTTTGGGAGAATGGTTGAAAATCCTGCCAAAGAATCTACGCCTTTTTATCCTAGGAGTCCGTACGGTGTGGCAAAATTATATGGTCACTGGATAACCAAGAATTATCGTGAGTCATATGACATGTACGCAGTGTCAGGAATACTTTTTAATCATGAGTCAGAGAGAAGAGGCCTTGAGTTTGTTACAAGAAAAATATCGGATGGTGTTGCAAAAATACACCTGGGACTTTCTGACCATATTTCTTTAGGAAATCTGGACTCTAAGCGTGACTGGGGATATGCCCCTGATTATGTTGAAGCTATGTGGATGATGTTACAAGAAGAATCTCCTGATGATTTTGTAATTGCTACAAATGAAACACACTCAATAAGAGATTTTTTAGATGCAGCATTTAATCATGCTGGAATTCTAGACTGGAAAAATCACGTAAAGCAAGATCCAAGATTTATGCGACCTGCAGAGGTTGCAGTTTTAAGAGGTGATTATTCAAAGGCAGAAAGAGTTTTGGGATGGAAACCCAAGACAAGCTTTGAAAGCTTAGTTAAAAAAATGGTTGATAGTGATATTAAAAAACTAAGCAAATGAACATTCTCGATAAAAATACAGACTTGATGAAGAAAGTGGAAAAAGGCTGGGGATATGAGCTCTGGATTCACAATGACGAGGAGTATTGCGGTAAGCTTCTTTATTTTAAAAAAGGAAAGAAGTGCAGCCTCCATTATCATGAAAAAAAGAAAGAAACTTTTTATCTGCAAGACGGAAAATTAGAATGTACTTTTTACCACCTGGATGAACCAGGCAATGTATCTAAAGTCATACTTTTTGCAGGCGACAGTAAAGAAATTACAAGAGGATTAGTGCACCAAATGAAAGCACTTGAAGATACAGTGCTGTTTGAATTTTCAACACAGCATTTTGACGAAGATTCAATTAGGATAGAGAAAGGCGATTAAGTGACCCCCAATTTAATATCTTTTAATACTCAACCTGCAGGCCCAGATGCAGAATCAATTCCCGAAAGAACGGGTATCATAAATAAAATCCACATAAAGAGTAAGCTTAAGCAGCTAGGTGTCAATATCGAAGATTTGAAGCTAGGCGACTTTGATCAAATCGGTGAGATAACAGCTAGAAAAAGAAGAGAGCCAGGATCAGAGCTCTATAGAAATGTTGGGGCATATTTTAGGCCCAACTATGAAAGAGGAATCTTAATTTACTCACTCATCAGAAAGTACAACTTAAAATCTTATCTTGAGATCGGGTTCGGTAGAGGTTACAGTTGCATGTGTGCTGCATTAGCTCTTTCCGAAAATGGCGGAGGAAATATTACCACAATAGATCCTAACCTCAATGAAGAATTTCTCAATAGTCTTTCTAAGGTGTTCCCGAAAGACTGGCTCGATCAAATTCAATTTATCAAAGGAAAGAGTCAAGAGTATCTCGCAGATGCAAGTCAGCAAAATGATAAATACGACCTCGTTTACATTGACGGAGACCACACTTATGCTGCCACAAAGAGAGACTGGGAACTTTGTCAAAATAGGTACAATAACTTCTTAGTTTTTGATGATTATCATCTTCCCGGAAAGGTTCAAAAAGATATTGAATGCTCAAATGTTATCGATCAAATAGAGGATGACTCAAAAGAGCTTATCATTATGGACAGAAGAATCTTTTTAGACGACAGAGGATATTCCGACGAAGAGATCGATTACGGCCAGGTTCTTTTAACGCGATAAATTTAAATGAAAATTTTAATCAATAGAAAGCCTGTTGATGGACCTTGGGGCGGAGGCAACTTATTTGTCAGGGCTTTCTGTGAGTCTGCAAACAAGGCAGGTCATGAAGTTGTCTTCCGCTTCGAAGATGACCTTGATGTAATTTTTGTGCAAGATCCAAGATATAGCGATCTAGGTATATCCATAAATGAGATAGCACAATACAAGCAGAGTAATCCTGGCGTTAAATTGATTCATAGAGTTAATGAATGTGATGCCAGAAAAAATACTGATGACATGGATTCAATGCTGAGGCAGACAAGTAGTGTGACAGATACTACAGTTTTTGTCTCTCACTGGATGAAAGACTATCATCTCGATAAAGATTGGCTGTGCGAAGATGTTGCAGTTGTTTACAATGGAGTAGACAGAGAGCACTTTCAAAAGAGAGATAAAATACAGAATGGAAAAATAAACATCGTAGCACACCACTGGTCAGACAACCGGATGAAAGGTGCAGATGTTTATGAATTCTTGGATGCGCTCGTTGCTGAGGATGAAAGATTTACTTTTACTTACATTGGAAGGACCAGCTCAGATCTTAAGCATTCTAATGTAATGGATCCCTTGAGCGGTCTTGATCTAGGTAAAGAGCTTTCTCGATATGATGTTTATGTAAGCGGATCTAGATTTGATCCGGGCCCAAATCACATACTAGAAAGCCTGGCTTGTGAAATTCCCACCATAGTACACGTCGATGGCGGCGGAGCAGTTGAGTTTGCAGGCTGTAATTTTTCTTTTCAAAACAGCGAAGAGCTTATTAAGCTGCTAGCATCAAAGCCGGATATTTCTAACGTAGTAATGCCTAGTTCTTGGGAAGAGTCTGTAGGAAGATATCTGGCCCTTATCGAAAGAATGAAAAGATTTTGAACATTGCCTTTGACTTAGATGGCGTAATTTGCCACAGAAAATCTGAGCTTGGCGGCCCAGAAAAATATCTAACTTGCTATCCTGATCAAGATGTTGTCGATGTAGTTAACAGACTTTTTGATGAGGGAAACTACGTCGTAATTTATACTGCAAGAGGTATGAACACTTACAATAATGATGTTCGAAAAGTTTATGATGGCTTGTACGAGTTAACAAAGAATCAGCTGATTAAATGGGACGTAAAACATCATGAGCTTGTTATGGGAAAAGTTTCCTATGATGTTCTTATCGACGATAAAGCACTTAATTCTAGCAATGCTCAAACAGCAAAAGACATAAAGCATTTCCTGAGCAATAATGGCCAGTAATATTATTTTCACAAACGGTTGCTTTGATGTGCTTCATAGAGGTCATGTTGAACTCTTGAAATACTGTAAAGATCTAGATGGAAAAGTTATTGTAGGAATTAACAGCGATGAAAGCGTAAGAAGATTAAAGGGTGAAAGTCGTCCAATAGTAAATCAATTAGATCGAAAATTCATACTAGAATCAATTCAGTTTGTGGACCAAGTTATAATATTCGATGAGGACACACCGTATAATTTAATGAAGTCTATCAATCCTGATGTAATTGTCAAGGGTGGTGATTATAATAAAGAAGATGTAGTTGGAAACGACCTATGTCAAGTGAGAATTTTTAAATATGTCCCAGGATACTCAACAACAAAAACAATACAAGATTTTAGTAGTAGGTGATAGCTGCTTTGACATCTATGTGTTTGGTCAATGTGATCGCCTAAGTCCTGAAGCACCTGTCCCTGTATTTAAAGAGAATAGAAGAAAATCAATACCCGGTATGTCACTCAACGTGGCAGAGAGCATTTTAAATCTTGGGGACGAAATTGATGTCATCACAAATGATACTAAAATAAAAAAGATAAGATTTGTTGATGAAAGATCAATCCAGCACATCCTAAGAGTAGACGAGGAAGCAACCGTAGATGAAATTTCTAAAGAACAGATCGAAAAAATAAACCCAAGCCTCTATGATGCACTTGTAGTATCAGATTATGATAAGGGCTTCTTAAGCTTTCTTGATGCAATAAGCATATGCGATAAATTTATCAATAAAAATATTCCTGTATTTGTAGACTCTAAGAAAACAGATTTGAGATGTTATAATGGCGTCATAATAAAAATAAACCAGCATGAAAAATCTCGGGTTAAGAATATGCCCCAGGGATCAAAGCTAATAACTACGCTAGGCTCACAAGGTGCTGAGTATGAAGGAGAGCGCTTCTTTCCCTACGAGACAAAAGTCTCTGACAAGCATGGGCACAGAGATGTGTGTGGCGCAGGTGATGCATTCTTAGCAGCTTTAGTTCACAGGTTTTTAAGGAACGGAAAGAACATAAAGGAAGCAATTGATTTTTCTAATAAGTGCGCTGCTATCGTAGTAGGATACTTTGGGACAAGATCAATTAGTGTAAAAGATCTTAAAGAAGAAGGAATAAAATAGCGTGAAAAACGGAAGAGTTTCAATTGCCATCCATTCGGGCAAATTAGATTATACACCCCTGCTTGAGAACTTACTTAAGTCAATTCTGGTGTGCAATCAATATCCGGACATAGAACTAGTTTTAATAGAATCTGCAGGAATAACAGAAGTTAGAGACTGGTTTAAAAAAATAGACTTTGATGATAATTTTGTGAACTTTGATGGAACAAGAACAGAAGTTAGAAAGCACAGCGGTACCCAAATAACTAAAAACTTATTGTTCTTGACGTACCCAGATGATTTACCCTGGTACACATGCTATCAAGATGCTACCAGAGAAGGTCTACGAGCAGCAACAGGTCAGTACTATGTTTTCATTGCTGAAGATAACCAGTTCTGTGTAACGGGGGATACGTTAAGCGATTACATCAAAATTATTCAGCACGAAGGCGAAGATAATACTATGGTTTCTCTCTCAACTTTGCAACAGTACAAGCATACTAAGCGTAACAACCGGGTCGGACCAATCAAGTCGCTTGATAACATAGATTACTTCGTTACAGAGTATACTAAGTGGGACCCCAACCTTTTGTGCAGCAAGAAAGTTTACGAAAGATTAGGGCCGCTGACGTTAAGTGACCCGGAGGATCCCCACAGATCAATAAATTATTTAAGTGAAAGAGCTAGGAGCATAGGCATCAAAAGAGTTTTCATGACAGTAGCACAAAATATTTGGTGCGCAGAGTCAAATAAAATCACAAATATTGAGGTGATAAAAAGCGAGACAGAAAAAAATCCTAACTTTTTGCTTTTCAACCCGCAGGATTATCGAGATCTTAAGGCATCTTTTAGAGAAGCAATAGAAGGAGATGGTTTTACCAAGCTACCCCTATCAACAGATTCTTTTTGCGGACATTGCAGAAACTACTAGGAAAAAAAATGACAAAAACAGCTTTGATTACAGGAATAGCAGGAATGGTGGGCTCTCACCTCTCTGACTATTTATTAGAAAATACTGATTGGAACATAGTAGGTTTTTTAAGATGGAATGATTCTCTTGATAATCTCGATCATCTGTTCACAAGGATCAATAACAAAGACAGGATCTACCTAAACTTTGGAGACCTTAATGACCAGTCATCAATCCAGAAATGCTTGGCTGAGTACAAACCTGACTATGTCTTTCATTTAGCAGCACAGTCATACCCTCAGACTAGCTTCACTGCACCAATTGACACCCTGAACACTAATATTCTAGGGACAGCAAAGCTATTAGAGGCAATTAGACATGAATCAATTAATCCTGTTGTTCATGTTTGTGCATCTTCTGAAGTTTTTGGTAAAGTTCCGCCTAAATATTTGCCTATCAATGAGGAGGCTCCTTTTCATCCAGCATCACCTTATGCTATTTCTAAGGTAGGCACAGACTTAGTAGGTAGATATTACGCAGAAGCTTACCAGATGCCTGTGATGACCACACGGATGTTTACACACACAGGCCCTAGAAGAGGAGATGTGTTCGCAGAGTCGACATTTGCTAAGCAGATTGCAATGATAGAAAAAGGCTTGATAGATCCAGTTATAAAAGTAGGTAACTTAGAATCTTTAAGGACTTGGGCTGATGTCAGGGATGCCGTACGTGCTTATCACATGCTAGTAACAGTAAATCCGATCGGAGGAGAATATTATAATATTGGTGGAAACTATACATGCACTATAGGCGACATGCTCAAGTATTTAGTAAGCTGTTCTACTAGAAAAGATATTGAAGTACAGATTGATCCAGAGAGATTAAGGCCGATAGATGCAAATCTTCAAGTCCCCGACACAACAAAATTTACAAACCATACGGGCTGGAAGCCCGAGATCAGCTTTGAACAAACGATGCAAGATTTGTTACAATACTGGAGAGAAAAAGTTGAAAAAAGAGGTGCATTTTTAACTAGATAGAGGAATGTCTAGAAAGATCACCGGAGAAAATCATGGATGTCTTGTTCGTAAATCCAAATAGCTCAAAAAAGGTTTACCAAGACCTGGCTAAAGACTATTCTGCAATTGAAACCCCTACCTGGGCCCTTCTGCTAGCACAGTCTTGTAGGTCTAGGGGCTATAAGGTAGATATACTTGATGCCGATGCAGAGCGACTTTCACAAGAAAAGGCATGTGAAAGAATTAGAAAACTTTCACCAAAGCTTGTTTGTTTTGTTGTATACGGCCAGAATCCAAATTCAGGAACCACAAACATGGCAGGCGCCGTCGATCTTGCTGAAGCAATAAAAGAAGAAAAGATAGAAACAACCATTGGTATAGTGGGCTCACACGTTCAATCACTACCCTACCAGGTTCTAAATGATGAAAAATCTTTTGATATCATCTTTTTGAACGAGGGCGTCTATGCTTTGTGGAACTTGTTAGCAGTTGATGATTTATCTGATCAAGCTAAGCTTGAGAAAGTAAAAGGTATCGGGTTCCTAAAAGGAGATAAGCCTCATCTCACACCTCCGGAAAAAGTAGTTCCTCAAGAAAAGATGGATGAACACTTGCCCGGATACGCATGGGACCTTCTTCCTTATGATAAAAACCCGCTGGATCTTTATAGGTCTCCTTACTGGCATGCGGAATACGATGAAGAGAAAAGATCGCCTTTCGCGGCAATCTATACCAGTCTAGGCTGTGTTTTCACATGCTCATTCTGCATGATTAACATGATTAACAGGAGTGATAATGAAGAAATTGGTATTTCTTCAAATTATTCTGGAATGAGATTTTGGTCTCCTGATTTTATTATTAATGAGTTTGACAAGCTTTACCAACTGGGCGTAAGGACCCTTCGAATCAGCGACGAAATGTTCCTTCTCAACAGGAAGTACTACCTGCCATTATGCAAGCTTTTGAAAGAACGCGGATATGGTAAAGATTTTCGTATGTGGGCCTACTCAAGAATTGATACTATTCGTCGACCCGAAGACTTAAAAGCAGTTAGAGAAGCAGGAATTAAGTGGTTATGTCTCGGCATTGAGGCAGCAGATCAGGATGTTAGGCTAGAGGTTACTAAAGGTAAGTTTAAGGATCTTAACATTAGAGATGTAGTTAAAAAAGTTCATGATGCTGACATTGAAATAATTGCTAATTATATTTTTGGGCTTCCTAAAGACAGTATGGAGACAATGCAGAAAACTCTGGATTTAAGCCTTGAGCTATGCACTTTAGCCTGGAATGCTTATCCTTCAATGGCGCTTCCGGGAAGCTTGCTTTATAAAGTTGCGCTAGATACAGACTTTAATCTACCAAAAGACTACTCAGGCTACTCATTTCTTGCTTATGATACTGTTCCTCTCCCTACAGAGTTTTTAACTTCTGCAGAGATAGTGAAGTTTAGAGACGATGCATTCACAGCCTATCATACACATGTTCCTTTTCTAGAAAAAGTTGAGAAAAAATTTGGCAAAATAGCCCGCCAAAATATTGAGAAAATGACTAAGTTAAAGCTTAAGAGGCAGATTCTAGGTGACTAAAATGAATAAAAAATTACAAGAGAAGTCAAAATTATATCGGCAGCAAATTTTTGAACTTAAGATAGCGTCTAAGTTCGGGCACCTTGCTAGCTGCTTGTCCTGTGTTGACATAGTAAATTCTCTGTACAACGATCCAGAAACTTATTTCGATCATAGTAAAGATGCTCTAATTTTTAGCAAAGCGCACGGATCGCCGTCAGTTTATCCGGTCTTGGCAGAGCTTGGATACTTTCCAAAAGATGAGCTTGAAAAATACTGCACACCTGATGGAATATTAAGGCTTCACTCCGACCAGTCCATCCCGGGCTGCCACTTCGTAGGTGGTTCTTTAGGTAACGGCGTCGGATATGCTGCCGGCCTAGGGCTTAGCCAAGACAGGAAAATTTACGTGATTCTTGGAGATGCAGAGCTTTATGAAGGATCTGTCTGGGAAACGTTTATTTTCATTGCTCACCACAATCTTAAAAATGTTCATTTGATAGTCGATAGAAATGGATTAGGAATCTTAGGGGAAACAGAAGATCTCTTGAGACTCGATCCCCTTGACAAGAAGTTTGAAAGCTTTGGTTTTGATGTAATGTCAGTTGACGGTCATGATTTTGATCAAATGAGAAAGGCATTTTCAAGAGATGCACTAGAAAAGCCTGCAGTAACAATCGCTAATACAGTTAAGGGTAAAGGTGTAAGTTATATGGAAGGTGTTTGGCAGTACCATACCATCATTCCAAAGGATGAAAAAGACATAGAGACCGGAAGGAAAGATTTATCATGATTGCACAAAGAGATGTTTTCCTCACCGCCCTTTTTGAGAAGGCAAAATTAGACAAAGATATCATGCTGATTTCTGTTGATATGGGAGCACCTTCCCTAGACAGATGGAGATCAGAACTTCCAGATCAGTTTTTGTTCGCAGGAATATCTGAGCAAAATGCTATAAACGTTGCAGCAGGACTCTCTGCGGCAGGTAAAAAAGTTTATGTCTATTTCATGGCAGCCTGGGCAGCTAGATGTTTTGAGCAGGTAAGGTACTCTTGTGCGATGGGTAACAATCCAATAACTATTCTTGGCAACGGCGTCGGTTTAGGATATGCTCCTGCGGGTCCTGCACATGAGCCAAACGAAGATATCGCCTACATGAGGTCAATCAATGGAATTGAAGTTTACTGCCCTGCAAACGGCAACATAATCAGTGATCTTGTAGAGCTCACAGTCAAAGAGCCGAAACTAAGATACATTAGGCTTGAGCGAAAGTATGCACAAGAGGTTGAGGCGTGTTATGAAAACATTGGCTATGTCAACAATGTAGGCATTTATTGTGTACGCCCAGGCCTTAGCGAACCACGAAAAGAGGGTGTTTCAAGAACCTGTATTCTTAGCAGCGGCTACATGTTAGGAAGAGCTATTAGAACCTGGGAAATGCTTATTAAAAACGGATTTGAAGCCTCTGTCATGGATTTGTGGAAAATAAAGCCAATTAATCAGGAGTTTTTTGTAAATCGACTCCGGGAATATGACAATATTGTCACTTTAGAAGAGCAGACTTTGGATGGCGGTTTCGGCTCAGCGGTTTGTGAGGCTTTAGCTGATAAGAACGCAAAGAAAAATGTATTACGTCTTGGCCTACCAGAGCGATTTATTTTTGAAAACGGAGACCGCGATCACTTACTTGATACAAACGGACTCTCTACTGATGAGATATACGATAAAATTAAAAACTTTTTGCAGTTGCAGGCAGGTTAAGAAATGAAAAAGGGTATTTTTGAAGAGGTTATGTCTTACACACCTACTTCTTTTCAAGATTACAGAGGTGAGCTTTACACTACGTGGAACAACGAAGATTTTAAAGAACACTTTGGAAAAGATCTGGATTTCGTAAGAGATAAAGTTTCTGTTTCAAGAAGTAATGTGCTTAGGGGTATTCATGGAGATGAAAAATCCTGGAAGCTAATGTCTTGTACGCATGGTGAAGTTTATTACGTTGTTGTTGATTACAGGGTTGACTCACCTAACTATAAGAAGTGGGACTGGGAGATCCTCAGCGATAAAAATAGAAAGATGCTGCTTATACCCCCGGGGTTTGGTTGTGCCTTCTATGTCTTAAGCGAGCTTTCTGTTGTCAATTATAAGTGGGCATATCCAGGAGATTACCCAGATGTCGATGATCAATTTTCTGTAAGATGGAATGACCCCTCCATTGGTGTCTTTTGGCCTTGCGAAAAACCTGTACTTTCTGAAAGAGACACAAATTCAAAACTCAGCTAAAAAGAAAGAAGAACAAAGATGTACGAGTGGCCTTTGATAAATGACAACATATCTGAAGATGATAAGGATAAATTGGTAGAGTTTATTAAAACTCCAGGAGCAAGATTTACCCAGCATGTAAATGTTAGAAAATTTGAAGAAGAGTGGTCTTCCTGGCTCGGAGCAAATCACACAACATATGTAAACTCCGGAGCAAGTGCAAATTGGATTATGGCATCAATACTCAAAGAAGTCACAGGACCTGGTGAAGTTATCCTGAGTCCTTTTGGATGGGTTTCTGACGTCGTTCCTTTTCTTGTCAATGGATTTAAGCCTGTCTTTGTCGATGTTGATATGCACAATATGTCTTCTAGTACAGATGCAATTATTGACGCTATAACAGAAAATACTAAAGCTGTCTTAATGGTTCATATTCTAGGCTTTAATGGGCTTACAGAAAAGCTTATGAGCACCCTCGACCAAAAAGGTATTATGCTTATTGAGGATTGTTGTGAATCTCATGGTGCTACTTTTAACGGAAGAAAAATCGGTACTTTTGGTGCTATGTCAAACTTTTCATTTTATTTCGGTCACCACATGACAACTATCGAAGGTGGAACGGTTTGCACAAATGATCCTACAATTCATGACTTAGCAAGGATGTTTAGATCTCACGGAATGACACGAGAGGCATCTGATGTAACCCAGGATTATTATAAAGCGAACTATCCGGACCTCAACCCACTCTTTACTTTTGCAGTACCAGGATTCAACGTCAGGTCACATGAGCTTTGTGCAGTCATGGGAAGAAATCAACTTAAGCGCCTTGACAGCAATATTGAAAAAAGATGTGAAAACTTTGATACCTGGCTTGATGCTCTTGATAGTGATATCTTCATAACTGAATTTAGCACAGAAGGATCTAGTAACTTTGCCCTACCTTTAATACTGAAAGAGAAAGATAAGCCTGTATTTGAAAAAGTGCAACAACTACTCAGAAGAGAAAGCGTAGAATTTAGGAAAGGAACTGCTGGAGGCGGCAATCAATATCGCCAGCCTTATCTAGAGAATTTTAAAGGCCAGTATAGAGTTTCTGGAAACTTAGATACTCTCGATCACATTCACGATTTCGGTCTTTATGTCGGCAATCACACTGACTTAACCAACCATCAAATTAGAAATATCTGTCATCTTCTTAATAAGGCAGCAGGTGGAAAATCATGAATCGTAAATGGCTACCTGCTTTTGCAGACTTAATTGATCGAATGACAATTCATCAACTCAAAGAAGTTTTCATACCTGAAAACAAGGATGTGTACGCTCAAGAAATGAGTGATATCGAACATGATCTAGATCTGATAATCCAGGAAAAAAATATAGAGCTAACCGGAGAACTAATACGGGCTATCGTTGTTCTTGCTCAAATGAATGAGCATATATGGTATAATGAATCTGAAGCCAGAAAAGGTCGAGATCAAGACCTGGAAAAGCTTAAGCTTACACACGGAATAAATGGTGTAAGAAACAGAGTTATGAACTTGATAAAGGTTCTTACCGGAGAAGGCAACAGGCTAGACTTAAAGACTGATTGCCTAGCTGATGAATTCAAAGACTGGGAGATCTCTCTTTTAAACGAAAAAAGAGACTAAAAATTGAAAATAGCATTCATCATAGACAAGACTCAAACCTTCCAGTTGGTCGCTTCTACTCTGTATGAATCTCTTGAAAGAGGTCATGATTGCATCCTGTATTGTAATTTTTTACCAGAAAACTTAGGTCAGCTTCTTAATGTTGAGCCCAAGATAACAGAGTACACTAATTTAAGATGGATAAATCACCCTGACAAGGGTCACCTAGTTCAAAAGGTAGCATCTAGTAGAAGTGAATATGATGCAGTAATCGGAATAAATCTTTTCAATGCAGGCTGGAAAAGACTCTATGAGACAGATCAAGAAGAAAACTATAGCCTCGAATATTGCTGGAATGAAATCTACAATCAGATCAGTGACTTCAAGAGTAAAACAACTCTATTATGTAACTCTGATCATTCTAGACAAATAATCAGCGATCTATCGTCTTATCCGAACTTAGAAAGTACAGGAAGCCCTTGGTTCGAATTTCTTTCTAGTTTTGCTAGCTTTCGAGGTCAAAAAAAGAAGATAACATTTTTAGCACCTCACAATAGCCTTTACATTAAACACCAGCATTTACCTAAAAGAGTTGAGAATATTCTTTCTAAATTAAGGAAGTGGTGTAGCGATAATGAATTTGATCTAGTCTTAAAATCAAGAAAAAAATATAACCGTAATTTTAAAAATGCTGTCAAGTTCAACGAAGTTGTTAGCGATACTGACGCAATGAGCCACATACTTTTATATGCTACGTCAGGGGCTGTAGTACACTTTTGTTCATCAGCTATTAACGAGCTTTCATTTTTACAGACACCTTATCTGTGCTTAGCGCCTGATTTTCAAAAGCAGCTTCATACTGATAGAATACATGCACCGGGCATAAAGCGCCTTCATAATTTATATTATAGCGGCGAAATATTTGACGGAAGGCACTGTGATTCACTGCAGTCTGATGAAATGGAAACTGATGCTATCATTCAAAAGCTTGAAGGTCTGCTAAGCTCCAAAAAAGATTGGAAAGCTTTTCAGGATCAATATTTTCCAGGAGATCATATCGGTTCTGCGGGTCGAATTATTGATAGAATAGAAGCCAATTATGTGCGAGCTCAAAAAACTTCAAACAACGAGAAATAATCTTTTAAACTGGGTTTTCCAGGATAAAGACAGTGTAATTCAAAACAAACCACGTTTTGTTCTTGATATGTTTGCTGATCACTTAGAAGAAGCTTATGGATCCTGGAGTCTGTCCAGCTCAAATGAAAAAATAAAGCTAGATAGATTCAATAGGCAGGAATACGAAAGCACAGATCTGTCAGCAGTAGTAGAAATTCATGATGAATTGACCAGCTCAAACGCTTTTTCTCATTTTTTAATTCACGGTAGCTGTGCTGATCTTAAAATAATATCTGGCTGGAGTGATTTCGATTCTATCGCCGTACTAAAGCAAGAATCTCTTAGAAGAGAAAATAGAGGTAAAACTTATGACCTCTGTATGCACATTGACAAGATGATGAGAAGAATTGATCCTTACCAGCATCATGGAATACACTTTGTTCATGAAAAGGAGCTTCTTTCTTTTCCTGATCTTTATCTTCCTGTAGACTTGCTAGCAGATGCGAAGTGTTTGCTCGGTAGCGCTGATATTAAAATTAAAAAAGTAGATTCAAGCGCGCAGGAGATGTCTAGATTTCTCGGAATAGTCAAGACTTTAAAAAGTGCTGCAACAGCAGGTGTTCTTCGTCATCATGCTAAAGATGGTAAATTTCTATTGGAAGACTATGCTGACCCCAATACGATGTATCAGCTGAAGTATCTTTTGTGCGTGGTCATGCTACTGCCTACTTTATGGCTTAATCTGAAGTCCAACTATTGCCGAAAATCAGAGTCGTATGAGCTTCTAAGATCTTATTTTCTAACAGAGGAACTAGAGTTCCTAGAGGCATGCTCTCACGTTAGATCTTTTTGGAAAGCGGACTTTCACAAAGAAAATATTATTCCTTCTGAAGTCAAGAATATTCTAGGTGAAAATTATCTTGCTAGGGCTGGAAAGTTTGCAGATCTTTTGGAGACAAGCCTTGAATCTTGAAGGAAAAACAGAAGAAGATTACCAGGAAGCAATACGGGAATTCTGCAAAGATAATCCGAACCTGACCATTTACCTTGCAGGTGAAATAAGTCATCCCGGCATATCTGATCTTGACTTTGTTGTTGTAGATGAATTTCCTGTAATTTCTCCTAAAGTTGAAAAATTTTTGATGGGAGGAAATGTTATTGTCATGCCTAGTAGTTGTATGCCCCAGATTTCTACGATTGAAAACTTTAACTTGAAGCTGGTGCAAGGAGAAAGAATAGATATCCAGAAAAATCAAAGCAACTATTTTAGCATTGTAGAAGTAATGGAATGGCTTCCGGAAAGAATATTACTGCTGGAAAGCCTGGATACTAAAATCTTATCACCTCAACAAATTTTGCTTTATTTGAAATCTGCAGACAGATCTATTAAAAATGTAGAAAAACTAACAGGGAAGCAATTCGATCGTGTAGCAACCGATAAATTAAGAGATAATTTTAAAGTTATTAATCTCCAGCAGGTGTTAAAAGGCTACATAAAATCGTGCGAGAGCGCATGGGAAGAATTTACTTCCTTTTGCAAAGTGTGCGAGCCCTCAATAGTCGGGAGCGCAAACATCTCAAGATACTACCAGTTCGATCACGAAAGATTTCCTCTGCTCTTAAGCTACCTCAATTACCTCTCATCTGAAGACGGAGATTTGCCGTCTAAACTTAAAGAAAGAATCACAGTCGACAAGTCTGAATGTAAATTTGATCAAGATTTCTTACAATTTATAAGAAAGAGATTTTCTTTGATTGGTGAAGTGTATGACTTCCACACTTCCAAAGGAAGTAAAAGCGGGATGATAAAGTATGGCTGGTTCCTCTAGTTCAGGGCAAGTATTAGTCGTTCACTGTATCGATACTGAAGGCCCAATCGGCGGTGATGTTAGGCGAAGACCTGATGGATCCAAGGAGTTTATGGACAACTGGCCTGATATTAAGAATTCACTTCGAGAGATAACATGCCCAGAGTTTAGAGAAAAGTACGTAGATTCCAACGGGAACCCATACGTTTATAACTGGTTTATCATGGACTTTATGGGCTTCAAGACTAACCCAAAGAATAGAATTGAAAAGTTCCACGACACGTATGATAACATAAAGTCTTTGAATGCTTCCCATGACTTTTTCCATTGGCACTACCACCAGCCTCCAAAAAGCGGAATAGGAGACCAGTGGAGCCCTGACTGGGACGAATCTGATATCCACTATGAGATTCTTGGCCGTAGAGCCTTAGAGAGGAATGACTTCCCTGAGGTTTATCGGGCAGGAGGAACGATCGAAGATAACAAGTGTTCTCATTGGCTTGAAGATCACTTCATGCTTGATTATTCTAATCGTGTGTCACATAGGTCTACTCCTACTACAAACATCTTTGATTTTAACTGGTACGGTGCACCATCACACTGGGGTTACTATCATCCTCATGTAGATGATCTAACACAGCCGGGTGAGATGAAAAGAATGATTGCGCGATCTGTGGATCTTGAGTCTAGGTTGCACAGTCTAGAGCAGTGGCAGGTGGATGAAGCATTTTCTTACGCTAAACAATTTGACCAGCCTGTAATTCTCTCTTACTTTAGTCACGACCATCGAGATATGAGGCCTGAGACCTATCGAGTCATTGAAATGATCGAGAAAGCCGCTAAAAAATCTGACGTATCTTTCTCATACTGTGATGCTAAAGCTGCCTTGCAACAAATTGCAAAGATCCAGCCTGAGAAAGTAGAAGTTAATGTCAATCAATACCCTGAAGAAATAACTTTTTCCTTCTCTTCTAGACCCTACCAGAAAAAGGCTTTTATTTTCGCTCTCACGTCTTCAAATAAGTTCGAGTATATTGAAGGAATGATACAGGTGCAAGAAGGCGTCTGGTCTTGCTCTGTGCCTTTAAAGCACGATTATAAAGTAATTGCTGCAGCTGGGCACTCACAATCAGGTGATAAGTTTGTTAAGGTGATAGAGCTTTGAGAATATTGGCTGTCATTCCAGCTCGAGGAGGAAGCAAGCGCCTTCATAGAAAGAACATCTACCCCCTTCTTGGTCGACCTCTCATAAGTTATGCGATCGAAGCCTGCAAAGGAAGCAAGTACCTAGATAATCAAAGTATATACGTCTCGACTGAAGATGAAGAAATTGCCGGAGTTGCTATTCAATTCGGAGCAAAAGTAATCGATCGACCTGTTGAGTTAGCTGAAGATCACGTTTGGACCCAGGATGTACTCTCACACGCCCTAGAATGGTCTGAGAGACAAACGGGAGATGAATTTGATGTGTTGGTAAGAGTGCAAGCAAACTCTCCCCAGATAACATCTGAGAAGATCGATGAGTGCATAAAAAAGCTACAAGATCATAATCTTTGGGAAGTTTTTACGGTCGACGAAGATGGTATTGAGGATGCTGCGGTTCATGTCATGCTGAGAAGATGCGTAAACCAAAGAGCGCTTTCGGTGTATAAAGGCGTAGTAAGAACAGACTACATCGATGTTCACAGCTTAAAAGATATAGAGAAAATCTCAAAAATTATGAAAGAGAGAGAAAAATGTTAGTAAGGCAAGACTACGAGCTGATTAAAAAAGTAGAATACTTCCTGAGAAAAAAGTCCGAAAATAAATCTTCAGGCAGCGCCACGCTTTGGCAATGGGCATTAAATGTACCTCACGAAGAAAGACTTAGTGTTCTTTTTGAAAAATCAGAAGATATTTTTAGTAAGCTAGAAGAGAGCGGCAGCAATTTTTCAGTCCTAGACTTAGGCTGTGGATTTTGTACTTACTGGCCTTTTTTAGAGCGACGAGGATGTAATAGATTTGTCGGGGTCGACCTTTTTACACTACGCGATCAGGGCGAACAGGCTTATCAAGAAACTGCCAATCTGGTTGCTAAAACTTTCTGCAAAAAATCTACTTGGTCAATTTTTGAAGGTGATGCAAGAGATATTGACGCAATATTTCAAGAAGCAGAAATCACAGAAAAGTTCGACATAATTTTTACAAAAGACACAGACTATAAAAAGCTAGGATCTACAGGCATACCAGAAGGTGTCTTCAACTCTATTTGCGACAAGTGGCTTAAAGAAGATGGAACAAAAATCTACGCGGGATGAAAAACCAAGGGTTTTAGTAAGTGTCATAATCACCTGCTACAACCTGGAAAAATACATCAGTCGCGCCATCAACAGCTGTATTAACCAAACACTATCTGATGATCGATATGAAATTATTGTAGTAGATGATTGCTCCACTGACGGATCGTGGGAAATCATCTCTCAATTTTCAGGATTAATCAAGCCGATAAAGTCAGAAAAGAATCGGGGCGTATCAGCCGCATCTAACAAAGGTATTACAGCTTCAAGTGGAAAGTATGTAGTCAGAGTCGACGGCGATGATTTTATCAATAAGAATTTTCTTCACGCGATCTCAGAGGTTTTAGAATGGAATGACGACATAGGTTTTGTATATTGCGACCAGATAGTTGTTGACAAAGACATGAGTAGAAAACAGGAAATTAATACTCTAGATAAGCTCCTCGATCACGGTGCAGGCGTAATGTTTAGAAGAAGATATCTTGATGCTGTTGGTTTTTATGACGAAGGTTTAAGAAATCGTGAAGATTATGATCTCATCTTGAGATACATTAAAAACTTTGATGGTTATAGATTAAGATTACCTTATTATCGGTACTTTAAGAGAGAAGGCTCTTTGTCGACGCATGTCGAAGAAAGATCTTCTTTGAAGTCAAAAATAGATAAGGATAAAAATGTCACACGTTGAAAATCTTTGGATCCGAATTAAGTCGGGAAATCCATTTTTTATTGCAGAGGCAGGGGTAAATCACCTAGGCTCTCTTGAGCTCGGTGAGCGTCTTATCAAAGAAGCCGCACAGGCAGGCGCGCACGCAATAAAGTTCCAGTCGTATAAGGCAGCTAATCTCTGTACGAAAGATGCGCCTAGATTCTGGGACTGGGAAGGCGAGCTCGAAGAGGATGGATCACAATTTGATTCTTACTCTCATTTAGATTCTTTCGGGGAAGCTGAGCATGCTGAACTAAAGAGAATGTGCGATGAGTAT
>Ga0080013_1000728_pt1 | contig 45665 bp, 80 predicted proteins | sample ETNvirenome_6_85_FD_69236 | JGI IMG/M metagenome (GOLD analysis project Ga0080013, IMG submission 69236) | Marine viral communities from the Pacific Ocean - ETNP_6_85 (SPADES assembly) (version 2) | ecosystem: Environmental > Aquatic > Marine > Oceanic | place: Pacific Ocean | collected 2013-06-19
AATGATACATCATTAAAGGCAGGTGTACAAGAGATCGTCCACATAAACGTGCTCGTTCCATCATCGGAAGAAAAATAGCTTGATCACATGCAATTACAATATAATTTCCATCATCATCTAAAAAATTTTGTGGGTTCAAACCTTTAAAATCTCTTACTCTAAAAGATTTTAAATGACTGCTTTTCCAGGGTTGTTCATAGAGAGATACGTTGGAATTGATAGGCCCGGAAATGTTTTTATCGGTCCATGCCCACCTATGTGCTGTCCACACAACTGCGGGATCATGTAATTGATACACTTCATGCAAAATTCTCAAACAACCCAAATCTGTAATCCAGTCTCCTGCATCTAGTCTTATAACAACATCATCGTCGTCCAGTGTTTCACAAACATCTAACGTGTTCCGTACCTCACCGAATTTCTCTGTTCTACGAATTACACGAACTTTATCTTCAAACCCGTGTTTTTTAACAAACGATTCAACACTTTCACGTGTACCGTCAGTAGACATATCGTCTATAACAGTCATCACCCAATCTTGGTGTGTTTGACCAAAAACAGACATAAGGGTTTGTTTTATGTCATTTTCACAATTATATGCAGGCGTAATTACATGAAACTTTGTCATATTTCAATATGAGGGGTTGGTGTTGACCAATCAATTTTCGAATGAAAAACATGACCACCGGTTTCCTTAGCCAATCGTTCGGCCAGCTCATCAATCTCTTTTTCTGTGACTTCTGACCATGGTTTATCAAAGAACATATTGTTCTCAACGGTGTCTTCCTGCTCTACGTCATATAAACTTTGCCAGTGTTTCGACCAGTAATCTCGATACGTACGAATCTTTCTACTGAGATCAAGCCAAGAATGATGTCTAACACCAGGGAGTGTTTCGATGTTTCTCTTAAACCAATCTGTATACACATCAAGTGATTTTTTATCCCCACTTAATGCCGATATACGTACATTATGAATCTCATCGTGATAAAAATTAGCGTGAGGAATAATTTGATACGTCTTACTATCAATATAGTCACACCCATCTGTTCCTGGGGCTGCATACAATGAATCTTCATCATATTTACGTAGATGTGAAGGTATGCCATGTGTTATATTTGGTTTATTTCGACTTATTCGCCACTTCCAAGGAGTAACATCTAGACGCGTTTTTTCTTTACTACCCCAATATTCAACAACTGGTAATGCAATCAGGTCAACTTGTGTAGGGAATTCCCTGGCAAGAACATGAATTTTGGGCCAATCCACTTCTGGTACGATTTCGTCGGCATCTTGTTGCCAACATATGTCCATTGTGCATAATGATCTGGCCAAAGCCTTTTGTTCACCATCATATAAGGCGAATCGTTTAGCTTGCCAATTTCTTTTTTCTTTATGGATTTTCAATCTAGGTTCATCGGCAACCCAACTTTCCAACAACTCCCATGTGCCATCAGTTGATCCACCATCGACAACGATAACCTCATCACAAAAGCCAAGCAAGGACTCAATTGATTGAATCCAGGGGTATCCATGACGTTTAACGTTTAATGTGGTTGTATATCCGGATATTGATGGGCGCCATTGCCAGGCTGTTTTAATACCTCTCCAAAACCGTTCTCTGGCTGCATATAGGTATGCCTCGGTATCAAAAGGATCTTCGGTTTTAAACCAAATTTCATCTTTATGCAAAACATTTTCGTTAATATCAAGTTCACAACCCAAAAGCTGAGCTTCAATGACCATCCGTGGACATGTATCCCAACCTGCCGGATGATAAACAAACCCTTCTGCCTGCGCTAGTTTTTCTAAAAGCTCAGAATAAGGGAGCCCCCAAACAGACTCATATTCATAACCCATCTCTTCACAGCGGGCAATTGCCGCTTCTGCACCTTTCACCCAACTTGGGGAACCTAAAACGATCCAACCTTTACGATCGTGATCTGCATATTTTGCCTTTAATTCTTTCAGTTGGTGCCAAAACGCTTCACCAAAAACACTGCTTAAAACAACTTGATTGTTGTTTTGCAAAAATGGGAAATGTTCAATATATGCTTGTTGTTGTCGTTCTGACATCCACCAAATTGATTTTGCACCATGAAAAAATGCACTAATCATTTTCCCATGCATATTATTATGACAGTTACAATCTACACTTTCAATAATCTTATGTTTCTGGGGAGATCGATATCTACAATACTTAAAATCATATTCTAGAATTGAGTATGATAAATTCCCAACAATTGTTGGAATTAATTCATGTTTAATATTTGCAAAATTCCCAAATATCCAGTGCTTATGATGACCTTGTTCTAAAAGATCTAGCGTAACATCATTGGACTTAAGTTTATAAACCTCAAATGGTGCACTCCCTATTAGGGCCTCAGTTGTTAATTCTGCACCTCCTACATAATTCTCAACAAAAATATCGGAAACAAAAATTACCTGACAATTCTGGGGAATTTTTATATTAATGTTAGATTTAAAGATTGAATTATTAAAATTCATGGTTAATATAATCCGGTCATTATTAATAGTATTCAACTAGTATTGAATGTTTAACAAACTATTATATAAAAAAAATATTGTACAATTCAAGATTATTCATTAAGGTTATATAATCTTTAATCTATCTTTAATCTATCTTTAATCTATCTTTAATCTATCTTTAATCTATCTTTAATCTATTATTTTACTTTATAATTTAAACATATTAATAAGCCTATAATATACTTGCTGCATAGGATGCAATGTCGGAACGTTGTCCCTTTTGTAGAGTTATATGCGCAGTTAAAGTTGAACCTTTAACTTTTTCTATAACAATTGTTAAGCCGTTTGATAATGCATCGATATAAGGGGTATCAATTTGATCAGTATCACCTAGTAAAACGATTTTTGAACTTTTACCTATTCTTGTTATGATTGTTTTAAGTTCATGGATCGTGGTATTTTGAGCTTCATCGACTATCACAATGGCGTCATTAAATGTTCTGCCTCGTATATATGATAGTGGGGCAATTTCAATTGTGCCTTTCTGGATTAACATATCAAAGTACGTCTGATCTTTATCACCAAATGCATGCTTAAAATTATCGGTAATTGGTGCTAACCATGGTTGCATTTTATCCAATAAATCTCCGGGTAAAAAACCTAATTCTTTACCAACCGGTTGTATTGAACGGGTTATAACTAAGCGTTTATATTCGCCATTCATTATTTGCGCCATGGCGCAAACCAAAGTTAAAAACGTTTTACCACTACCTGCTATGCCACTAATGCTAACTAATGGTATGTGCTTATTCATAAGCATATTAATAGCAAATTGTTGTTCTTTGTTTTTGGCTATAACACTTCCCATCCCAGAATATTCGTTTTTTGAGTTTCTGATTTCATTATTTGTAACCAATGCCAAAACACTTCGACCATCCGGGGATTTACCAACCACCCCTTGGTTAGGTAATAAGCCTTTAAAAGGCAATGCGCATATATGGCCATGTTTATATATTTTATCAATCTCACAGCCAGTTAATTCTTCTTCCGTATAACCTGTATACATTTGGTTTTTGTTAACATTAATATGATCTGCCAAATAATCTTCAGCATCGATACCCAGACTATCTGCTTTAACACGTAAATTGATATCTTTTGTTATGATCTTTACATACGTATTTATACTCTTTTTTTGTAAGTTTAATGCGCATGCCAATATGATATTATCACCTTGATCTTTCTTAAAACTTTTCGGAAAATTTTCCGGAAACGTTTCATCTAACTCGACACGAATTGTTTGATCAAATTCAAAGTTTGGTAATATTGAGATATTAACACCTTCGTTGAGATTACCATATGATCGTAGATTATCCAAAAATCGATTAACGTATCGTGCCGCAGCACCAATTAATGTTGCCTTGTCTTTAAAGCGATCAAGTTCATCTAAAACTTTGACTGGGATGACAATATCATTTCCTGGAAATGAATGAATTGCATGCATATCATATAACAAAACGCTTGTATCGATAACAAACAACTTTCTAGAATTCAATTTGTTGCCCCTATTATTAGTATACATAAAAATGCTTTATGTCGTATTAATAAATAGTTGATCTATCGCTTTAAAGGATAAAATAGTTTAAACTAGCATTATAATGAAGGATTCTAGAATTCATAATGAACATATGTTATATAATAAATAATATTAATCATTGGTAACTAAACGTTGCCCTTAAAGGACATACATTAATTGAAAACGAATAACACGTGTTATAAGGAATGTAAGAGATTAAAACGTAATTGTGATGTAAGTGAGTGTAGGTATAATATTGATATGCCCGACAATTGTAATTGTGTTCTTATCGCTTCAGATGAAAAACATACATTACAAGAAGTAGGTAATATATATGGGGTCACCCGTATGCGCATATGTCAAATTGAAAAACGTGCGCTTAAAAAGTTGGGCGAATTTGCCACTTATTTAGTACAGTGATTAATTGTTAAACTAAAAAACCGGCCCTTGATTCAAGGGCCGGCTCATTGTTTTAGAGGTTATCTCTAAATGGACCTGGCGGGATTCGAACCCGCGTCCGCAATAGTATTTTTTTCAAGTCATCCACAGGTTTGATTAGGTTTTTCGAAACCCAATAAAAAAACATATAATTTCCTCACCTATAATATGCATTAGATCCACCTAACTTAATAGGGTCGCCATTTTTGATTTTTTATTTTCGCAGGAATCTACCTGTTATTTGATTTTTGGTAATAAGGTTATCAAAAACCCCACGATTATGCCGCTATGGCAAGTTCGAAATGATTATTGTTATTGGCAATTATCAATTTGTTTAACAAATTTTAGATCAATTGTTAACGTTGATCACCTGCACTATTCAATCCTACTACCCCGTCGAAGCCAAAGCAGGCCCGTTATTTATAATAACTTCTCTTTACGAGCTTTATCAACAATAATTGATTTTTTTACTAAATTTGTGATTTCATTCTTTAAAATTCGTAGTCCACGCCTAGACCTAACACCTGCCGATACATTTCCACCAATATTTTTTGATATATCACGCCTAAGGCTGTCAACTATGATTTGCACTTCATTCCATTTTTCTTCATAATTTTCTATATAATTTTCTACGTTTTCCATTTTATGTTTCCTTTAAAGAATTAAATCGGGTTTTTCGTCTTCCATTGAGTCACCATGGTGATCAATGATACGACATATACTTTCAAGCATATTTCTATCTTCAAGTTCAAGCGACAATAACTTAATTATTTGTTGTGCCATATAATCATTAATACCAAAATCATGAATTTCTTTAACAATATTTCTGCATTGTTGTAGATATTTTATTTTTTGATTTGACATTGTTGGTTTAGATTTGTTGTCATGCATACTCTATCAGCTCCTTAGTTATATATGGTTCAACACGAGGTGTGCCTGTTTTTAAAAAACGCATAATCTTCCCTACACGTGAATCATCCTCCTGCTTCATTGATAACACAATATATTCTGACCACAATTTATTGTTAATTATGTGTTCGAGTTTTTCATAGTCAGCAAATTCACATTGATGCGTTTCAAAAAGTTCGACATATTTTTCTGGTAGTGATAATTTGACATCATTAATATCACGTATCATTGCAGATTCGTCTTTTCCTGACAAAATTTCACTATGACATACGTTATGTACTTTATGAATAACACCACAATTAGGACATTGCACATATTTAAGTTTAATATTTTCATCATGATCATATTCAGAAAATACGTTAAACCCAAAATATATAGGTTTTTTAACGCTTCTATATTGAGGTAATACACAATGACATTCAATATAATGTTTTGTGCCGCTCATATCTAAACTGTTAATGATCTAAATGCGGAATGTGAAGAATTAACAACATTTTCAACCGTGGTGTCAATACAACTGGTTAATATAGCCCAATTTTCTTTAGATATTTCAATACCTAATTGTTGTGTGTTATTAACCATTGAATCGATAAGTTCAATTTTAAGACGATTTTTTGTATACAAAAGTGCCGTAGCCAATTCAGTATTTTTGCTCATATTTAACTCCTATTTAAAACTTTATTAACATTATAAATAATGTTAACATAATATTAATATTTTTGATGATGTTAATAGCTTATTACGTATATCACGTGTTGCTTGTAATGAATATATCAAACTAGTTGTAGGTAACATAGTTAGGCCTAAGTTCTCCAAATCACGAAATTTTTGCCCTTTGAACTTATTCAAATCTACAACACCATTTTCTTTTATTTCATTATGTATGCGTGTTAAAGACTTAAGTCTATCGGTTATAATTCCTTGTTGACCTATACCAAATTTCGTTATATAAACCTTGCATATTTCTGTGCTAGCAGCTTTTTTCCGTTTATCAAATATTTGTACAAACTCTCCATGGCCACCAAATTCATTGACAAAATTTTGTCGCTCTTTGGTGATTTTATTTAACAGATTTTTTGCACGTTCTTTATTTTTGATATTGATTTCTAATATATTTTTTTCTATTGTCAATCGATCTATGGTACCCCAACGTTCTTTGTTTTGAGATTTAAGAATATCACCGGTAATTGTTGAAACAACATGCGCATTTGCCAAATATGATATATCATATAAAATATTACCCATTTCCCCTGAGGGGATTATGACAGGAAAGACGTTTAGTTTACCTAGTTCATAATTTTTCAATAATGTTGCCAAGACCTCTTGTGACAAGTCACGGCACAATAAGATAAACGGTTGTTTATTTTCATACGCATGCATTAAACAACCATTTATTTCGCCTACATTCATGATAGTACCATCAACTGATATCACACCAACGTCGATTAAGTCCATCGATGCCTTTGAAGCATACCTCCAGAACTCACATGGGATACTTAGTGGGTATATATTATGTTGGTTAAGTATTACATCATCTTTTTTTGCTAGTGTGTTTTGAATGGTTATATTAGCCCCAGACCCGGCAGTGGTTCTTATCTTTTTAAAAAGTTGTTGAGTACGTTCATCGCGCACAATCACACTATAAAACTCATCAACGTCTGTTGATGTCGCACATCTAGATGCCATCATAATATCATGAGATGTTATATTAATGTCACAATCAATAAAATATGCAGATAAAAATGAAGTTAATGAATGGTGTGATTGAAGACTATTATATAATAGTGATATTAGCGTATTTTTTAAAAAGATATCATTTAGATCTTGATATCTAATTCTACATGCACGAAAAATATCTAACGCCTCTAATGATGTACCGGCTTTAAATGATTTCGCAAATTTACCGGTAATTAATAACTGTGCCAATCTAGATGTTTTATTAAAAGCGCTCTTAATATTTGGTGTTAGTTGTGTGGTTGTTTTGCTTTTATAGTATATTTTTGGCGTTGATGAAGACTTTTTTTCTTTTTTCATTCTTTTTTACTAATTGCATTAATGTTTTTATTAAAATGGTTAATATGATCATAATCAAGTACTCCCTTTTTATCATTATCGACCATGGCAATATTGTTGATAATATTACTTCCAAAATCTTCAACGTTTATTTTTGCCCATATAATGGCTGATCGTAGCCTGGGTTCAAAATAAAATGCTGCATATTTTAGAGGTAGCCATACGGCACTACTATGCTCGTATATACCGGTATGAGGATTAGGTAATATATGTGCAGATTGTTTGGAAGTTCCCATATATATTTTTATTGGGCCTAATGAATAAGTCCCAACATTATTAAAAACTTTAATATCGGTAATTGCGCTTTCCTCCCAACATTCTCTACGCATACATTCCATATATGTTTCACCTGGTTTTAATCCACCTTTGGGTAAATCATAATATTCTTCTTTTTTAAGTGCCAAAACGCATATTTTGTTATTATGAATCTGTAGTAAAACAATACCTGCACCTGATTTATTATTATGTTTATGCTCTTTCATAATCATCCTTAAGTCTTACGATATCATTTAGTTCTGGTGTGCTTACTTCAAATAATACTGTTGGTTCATAATTATTTGGGGCCTCAAATCTATGAATTATATTAGGCATTACCCTTAAAGATTGTCCCTCAATTAATGTGTGTAGATCTTCATCTTCGCCAATATACACATGTAATGTTCCGGATAAAACATAAATTGTTTCGTCTTTTATTTTGTGATATTGTTTTGAAAGCCGTTGTGTTGGATTAATATGCAAAATTTTACCAACATATATATCTGTATGGGCAACTATTTTTTCATATCCCCATGGCTTTATAATTATTTTTGGGATATACGGACAGATTTCATTATTTGGCATATATTAATCCTTAATGTGTGTTAAACTTTCACGTTGCGAAGATAATGATTGCTTAACGAATGTTGCTTTTGCTTGAAACTCTTTAATGGTTCGGGCACCTGAATACGATAATCCGCTATTAATGCCTATTTTAAGATCATTAATAACGTCTTCGACCGGGCCTTTATGAGGTACCTTATGCGAGATCCCTTCATATGAACTAAACTTACCTCTCCAATCTAACTGAGCCTCTTTGCTGGCCATACCTCTATAGATTTTCATGAATTTGCCTTTTGAATGAACTAGTTCACCTGGTGTTTCGTCTGTACCCGCCAATAGTGATCCTAATATAACATAATCAGCCCCTGCACCTAACGCCTTCACTATATCACCACTAGACCTAATTCCACCATCGGCAATAAGCAAAGTGTCCCTATCTGAACGAGAACAATTGAGAACAGCTTGTAATGTAGGTATACCATGGCCGGTCTGAATCCTTGTTGAACATATGGATCCTCCGCCGATAGAAACACGTATGGAATCTGCACCCCAGTCAGAAAGATCATTAAAAGCGCCAAGTGTTGCAACATTACCTGCCATTATGTGTATATCACGACCAAACGTATTACGTAGTACTTTAATTGCATATTTGACCTTAACATGGTGCCCATGGGCAACATCAACACATATTATATTTGCGCCGGCACATACGGCAGATACTGCGCGTTGTTCAAGATCATCGCCAACCCCTACCGCAACACCAACGTTTTTCGAGCCCGATTTAATTGCCGAGCTAACTAAAGTCGTTTGTTTTTCAATAGTGTTATAACGATGAATGATCCCGAATCCACCTAATCCTTCCATTATAACCGCCATGGCGCTTTCTGTTATTGTATCCATTGGTGAAGAGATTATTGGCAAATGAGTATCATTAACGTTGGTTAACTTATTTGTTAAAGATACTTCTGATCGTGACATAATATCGCTATATTGAGGCAATAACAATACATCATCAAAACTGATGGTTTGTATCATTTTGACATTTCCTTAATTGCACTATCCACTAGTTCGGATGAGCTTTGAATTTTATCACCACCTACGCTAAATAACACTGTGCACCCTATTTCTTTGCATACATCAAACTCTGGAACATTGGCTGAGCAATTACGATCGCCACCTTTTGTGAAAAATATAGGTCTAAGAACCCGTAACGGCTCGCACACTGTCATATCATCTTCATCTTCATAGGCAACAACATAATCAATGCCTCGAATTGCGGAGACAATTGACATGCGAGTATGCAAGTCCATAAATGCATATCCTTTTTTGTTTCGAAGAAATGCATCCCCATTAACAACGGCAATCATTATACCATCACCGGCGATATCAGCAGATGCTTGCAGGCATTGTAAATGACCAATATGAATAGGATCAAAACCACCGGAAGTCACAACAATATGATTGTAATCTTTGTCCCCTCTACCTACACTCCTTGAGATTACGGCGCCTTTAAAGGCACCTTGACACGCGTCTAGATGAGTTCGAAGATTATTAATGTCATTAAATATTGCTGCATTTTGTCGACGTTTCATTTTTTTAATGCCTCGTTAAATGAACTTGGGAAATATTTTTTATTTTTTGAATAAAATCTATCCCAATCTTGATCTAAAATATAAGTAACTGCATGATCATTTTCATTTCTGATTGATCTACCAACGGATTGTATGATTCTTTTTGTTGTCTGAAGTGGGTACCACCACTTCCATTTATACATTCTTTTCTTGACAAGTTTATCCCCTAAATAAGGATAAGGGATTTTACATAAAACCTGAAATCGACTCAATTTACCTTTAAAATCTACTCCTTCCGTCATTGATGGCGACAAAAGAACGGTTGGTTTTATGCTATAAAGATGTTTATCAAGTATTTCATCTCTATTTAATGAATCATGAATCAACAACCTACGTGATTGAATATTCTTTTTAAGATATCTTGCGATTTTATATGTATGACAATGAATTACACCTTTGTCATTCTTATGTTGCTCTAAAATTAATTTAACACCTTCCACTAGCTTTGGTAACGTTGTATTAATTTCTTTTGCATTCATTTTTCCAATTGGGCAATAATACACTGGCCGATTTTTAATTGGGAAAGGTGATGGGATCGAAATGTATGTTAAATCCTCTTCGTCAATCCCAAGGCTTTCACGAAATGCATTACCATCCAATATTGTTGCTGACATCAAAATGACTTTGCGACCATGCTTAAAAAGTAGATCATGCGTAAATGGCGATATATCAATAGGCTTAAACTCAAACTTCCTAGATTGTCTTTCATACTTTGGAATGTCACTAAAAACCCAGTTATCACGTGAATATACTTTAAGAAATCTTTCAATTTTACTAATATGACCACTTATAATGTCAACTTGTTTTGCTAGTTTCTCAAATTGTTCAAGCCTTTGTCTATTACCTATTAGTTTTTCAATTTTTGTCTCCATTATGGCAAAATGAATTTTCAGTTCCGGGAAATATTCATCCTTGATCCACGTATATGCTTGAAGTTGTGTCCGTGCATCCGGGAAGTTTTTCTTTAATGTCTTTGTGACAAATGCCTCTGAGATCGATACTTCAATGAACTTCGAAAGCTCATTTTCAATATTATGTGCTTCATCGATAATAAGCACATCACGAGGAATTAATTTTCCAACATATGATGTTTCCATCATAAAATATGAAAAATTTGTAATACCGTATTTTCCACCAATGAAATTCTCTTTTGCTCTTTTGTATACACAATTGTATTTACAATTTTTGTACATTGGTGTGTCTTTGTCGTCAATCTTGAGTCTTTTTTGCCCCTCACTACATGAATTTGATTTATTGCTAGTACATGTATAATTTGTTGAGCTCATGAGGTTCAATAAATTATAGGGTCGACGTCTAAAGTCTTTCATATACTGTTGTTGTAGAATTTTTTGTGTTGTGAGAACATATGTTCCGGCCTGATAATCAATATTTGCTGGCATTTTATCATCCAACAACGAAGCTAATGTTATCCCAATTGCGGATTTTCCAATACCGGTGCCGGCGTCTAGGATGAAAAACTTTTTATCGTCATCATATAGACATTGCATGCCCTCATTAATTGCTGCAACTTGTTGTTCACGTGGTTCATCATATGGAAAATGTTTATCGATATTAATGTTATTCATTTTTTTCCAATATTAACTTTGTTTTTTCGTTTACGTCTAACTTTTTTCGCTGAAACTTCACTAGTACTTTTAGATCGATATCCTCCTTTGCGACAATAACACGTTATAATATTTCCGTATTCTGGATGTTCAATAAGTTTTGTTATGTAACCAGTATAAATATTGTCGTCAAGCTCTAACCACCATATGGTTTGACCCAAGGTTAACCCATCCAGCTCCTCACAAAGATAGGGCGCAAATTTACTTTCACCTTTATGTACATATTTTTTCTTTCTTATTTTTTTCCTCATGAAACCCTTTTATTTTCAAAATATGGAATTAATTTTGTGTTAATAATGTTAATTGTTTCTTCAACTGATTTTGTTTTGCATGCAATGCCACCCTGTTGTTGTATGGTATTATAGAGGGCCTTATCGTTTCCACCTTCATCACATCGATCACCAATAAACGATACTTTATTAAAGTTATTGTCAAAATGTTTAAGGACATATGTTTTATCCCACCCTATAGGGTAGATGTCAATTGAGGTGTTACCTCCTAACGCTGCACTACATTTAATATTATGTGTACGTAAAAACGTATTTAGCCGAACAAAGGTACAAAATCGAATACTTTGTTGTACATCAATGCTTATAAAATCTTCACGTTGTTCTGTTGTACAGTTTCTGCCTGGTGGACAATAATTGAGTAGTGAACCACGATTAACGATAAAATTTCCGGTAAGCGGCGCGTTAGGAAAATTTGTTATATATGCACATTGTTCTTCAATAAGAAATTTGCATAATTTCTCAAAATTATCATTACCAATCTGGATTGACATTGATTTACAATAGATTTTGTTTCCTTTAAGATCCCATTTTTGGGTACCATTACAGGGGAATAGGTTGAGTACGCCCTCCATTGAATCAACATTAATAATATTATTCAATTGCTCTTTAACATATGAATATTCCGATCCTGTAACAACGCATATATCACAATGATTGCTTAACTTGGTTAATGCGTCAATCATATTTTGTGAAATAATTTGGCGTGCCTCTGTAAGTGTACCATCCATATCAAAAAAAGCAGCGTTCATTTTCTATAACACCTGAGTTTAATATATTATAACACATAATGAAGGTATGAACAAAACGTTTTTAAAATGATATTTATAAATAGAGGTATATATGTGTTTACGTAAAGTGTTAATTTATGTCATTGTCATGATATCATGTACAAACCCAGAATATGGTAGCAATTATGATTATATGCCAAGTGATCATATTAAAGAATATCGGGCCTATTTCAACGTTCATCGAGTTTCACAATCATTTGTTTATATACAAAATTTAATGGAGTTGAAGATCGAAACGTGTAATGAAAATGGTATATGTACTATCAAAAATGTTAATATCAATTCTTCAATTGGTTCGGGTATGACAATTAAGCGTAAAGGTAAAACGTACGTCATAACCGCTGGGCATGTATGTGAACCGCGTTTTTATAATTCTGAACTTTTAATATATGATTATATGGGCGAAACCCAGATCACAATAACAGGTACTGGGTATTACAATAATCAATCTAAATTTACGATATTAGGTCTAGACGTAGTGCGCGATGTATGCATCCTCGAGGCGTTGGATACATGGGAATCCCCTGGCTTAACGTTAGCAAAAAAAGCCCCTAAACAAGGCGAGGTGGTCTATATGGCGTCAGCACCATATGGGATATTTGAACCTGGCATGATATTAGTTTATGATGGATATTTTGCAGGTTTTGACTCTGATCATGATATGATTGTGTCTATACCAACGAGACCAGGCTCTTCAGGATCTTCTATTGTCGACAAAAACGAAAAAGTTGTAGGTGTTATCCATAGTGCTATTTTAGACATGGAAAACATAGGGATTGGCACACCTATTGATGTTGTGCATGAGTTGTTTGATCAAATAGATAACAAAAATTAAAAGATCCCGGTTTCACTAACGTTAATGCCATATGATGCTAATGGAATATATTTTATATGTACTTTTGCATATTGCGAAGGTGTGTATGTAATAAATGTGATACTATTTCGTGTATGTGAGTACACATAATCAACATGTTGTATAAAATTGTATGTTGTGTCATCATCGACGACCCAAACCTCAATTGTTTCTGGAATTGGTACATCTGATAAAAAGAATTCTTGTTTAAGACCTGTGGCGAGTTCTCCAAGTTCGTCCAGTACATCGGCCCAATTAGTTTCCCGGATATCCCAGAGTACTCCATCAACGGCCTGGGTCACGGAGATATATCTTGAACCCACACTCATGGCGGCGAATATACCGGTACCACAGTTCTGTCCGTTCAGGATACCGGTCTTAAGACAAACAATCGATGAAAATGTAACATCATCAACATCCCCTTTAAGGTTAATCAACCACGATATATATTCAGACACCCCGATGGCGTTGCTTTGGTCTTCTTCATCAGATATCACGATGATATTTAATATCGCATCATTACGATAGAACCCCTGATTGAAGCCATCGCGATGCTCTTCTAGGGCTGAGTGGCTCGCCTCCAACCCCTTCTCGGTACCTGAGCCGGCTGTTCCCATCGCCGCCATTTCGTGAAATAACGCCACAGGGGAAGGCGATGATTCATCTAGATATGTGAAGCCACCGGCGGACCGAAGCCGCCCCTTGTGATCGTTTCTAGACATATCCATTGAGACCACACCAACATGCCAGTCTAAGCCAGAGTCGATGAAGTAATTGATGAAGGCATCAAAATTATTTATGAGGGCCTGTTGTTCCTCTTCCATTGAACAAGAGTTATCGATGACAAACAATACATCTGTCATGGGCTTCACGATTTGGGTAATTGTATCGTGCTTAACAACTAGTTGTGTAGGTACCGGGTTTGCTTTACCTGAAACAACCTCATCACCGGTTATGACATACTCTATGCATGATACGAACGATAACCATATGATCATATATTTTAAAAAATGCTTCATGCATTAATAAATATAAAATTATTTTACTTTTTGACACTTTTAAAGAAACTAATTCGCGTATATGTACATATGAAGCTTCATTGGGTTTTTTTTATTTTTTATATCAAGGCCCAAAAGCTTATTTTTTTTATGGGGATGTTCGAGTTCATCAAGTCTTTCGGTATATGCGATAATAGAAGTTTGTTGATTTAAAGAATCTATGGGCTTGGTTTCATTGTGGTAACATGTTAAAAACATCATTAATAATACATACATTTAATAACCATGGCTAAGATTGATATATATGGTCCTCGACAATAAAAAAGCGGGGCAATAATATTATTGCCCCGCTTTTGGGTTTTTAAGGTTGGTTAAACTTAACGTTACGACGTAAGCTCAACGAACTTGTTCTTGCACCATCTAAATCCAATTCTAAGAAATGGATTAACAACAATGCCAACAATAACCCCACTCACGAATATAGCCATATAGCCTCCATTTTATGATTAACCCAAAACCGCTTAGACATCCGTATCGGTGTCGGTGTCGGTGTCAGTATCAGTGTCAGTGTCAGTGTCAGTGTCAGTGTCAGTGTCAGTGTCAGTGTCTGCCTCGGTGTCACTGGTGTCAGTATCTGGATCTTCAACTTCACACTTATCAGACGCGCACCCAAACAATGCCAACATAACGAATGGCGTCAACTTCAATATTGATATCATATTTTATTCTCCTATTTTGATATTAACGTTATTTATTTATTTGTACAAAAATAAAACGGAAACGGAGGGATTTGAACCCCCAAAGGTTTTAATACCCCAACAGTTTTCAAGACTGCGCCCTCATCCAACCGGTTCGTTTCCTTAACGATTTAAATATATCGACATATTTCATTTTGTTTAAAATTATGTTGTAATTCGTCTTGCATATTCTGCAATATACACAGAGTTTCGTAGATTTGACGTTGACCAATTATGGTCTCTTTTGTGATAATATATTTCGATATTTAAGTCGTCTCCTGTAAACGGCATATTGACGTAATCTGTGCCCAATATACGCACATCAGGCTTGAGATTGACCAATAGATCATATAGATCTTGCTCAGTGTCATATTTCACAATATCATCAACCCACTTACAACCCGTAACCATTATGATGCGTTCTTCATATGATTGAATTGGTGTATTTTTTGTGTCCGGTCGATCTAATGCCGGATTACTTTGTACACCAACAATCAATTTATCACATGCGTTAAGTTTTGCATCTGTTAACATGATCATATGCCCAGCATGCATCAAATCAAAACATCCACACGTAAACCCTATACGTTTCATTACACCTCCATATAAGGATATTCATAATAATCCAATATGTTAATAGGCTTTCTCGTCCCTTTCTTGGGCTAGCCTTCAATCGTTTGAAACCCTATACTTAAATCACTTAAGTGATGATATGTGACCCTAAGATGTACCAATCGTTTGATTCAGGTACCAAAAGAAGCCTATATGTGCTCGATACTTAAAATTTCAATTGGTGTTGCAATATACTCATTCCAAAGTGACGTCCGGACATTTCCATCACATGTGTCAAGGTCCCTACATATATTGTCGATATCATGACCTGGGTACTGGAGGCGGTGCATGTTGCATGCACGTTCTCCGTTATCGATTGCGATGGATTTAATATCACTACGAAAGCCGGCTTTGACATTACCTATAAACGTAACGACGATGTTTGAGCTGGCCTTAAAAAATGGACGATGAGTTACAGTGTATGCAGATATATCAAATTTGTGTCCGGTTTTGATCGATTTACGTAAATTTACCAATCCAGCCTCGGTTGTGTAATGCATCAATCTTTTGGGGTTATTGATAGTACCATAAAGTTGCATCGTGAATTCATCGTCGATCAAAACGTACGGCTCTATATCCCCACGCGAGTAAAAATACGCAAATTTAAGACGCGATATATCTTCGAAGTATTGTGAGTACTCTGGTGTGATCCCCCAATAACGATGATTAACAAAATCTTCAATAAAATCAAGAACATTTTTTCGTGTTAATAGATCCCAACGCTCAACCTGATCAATTAATTGAAATTTGAAATATTTAAATATTGTTTTTTTTAATTCGTTGGGTAAGTCACCACCCCGTGTGTCGACACCTAATTTTTGGCATTCTAAAATTTCATTAACAAAGTCATGCCATTCATCAAGTGTATAAAATGAAGATAGTGGCTTAACATAACCATGTACCTTAAATTCACGTAGTAATTTGCCAATATAGTTTTTAAGTGTATTATTAACGAACATATTAATATATATGTTAACGTTGAGACCTGAAATATAAAAAGGCGCCTTATTTTTCGATAAAGCACCATGGCCCTTGCTTTCAGCAAAGGCTTATAATTATTCTGGTTTACAATATACTAATTGAAGATAGTACCATGGTAGCGCTAGCGTAACCCATAAGTAGAATATTACCAATGCCTACAGTGCCGGCCAACATAACCAACATGATATCTGCATAGTCAACATCGCGATATGTCATCCAATCAATCATTTTATTTTCCTCTTATTCCTTCAACCAGTAGTATTTCAACCAAACTGGTTTATTATTGTCATAAAAATAAACCAATACATCATCACTACCCATATTGGACTCAAGGATAATGCCTAACTCATTTGTGAAAATGTTTTTAACATATGAACCCTTATAAATCGGTTTAAAGTTCATAAAGCTTGTATCATTAGTGTCGCTACTGGTCATCATTTATTTCGCCCCCCAATCTAATTGTACTTAAATGGCGTATTAAGGTTTGAACTCATTTGCTCAATATATGTATCCTGGTTCAAATGTTTATTTTTACTTTTTAACATTTTTTGAATTGACATTAATGTATGCTCAATGCCATACATAATATGGCATAGCAAAAATAGCCCGCAAAAAGCCAAACGCTATAAGTAGCACAAAATTAAACACCAGTGTTTTTATTGGAGTGAATGTTATTATAAGAAAATTTTGCAGTTTGTACAAAAATCTTATATTATTTTATTGAAACCGATTAACCGTATTAATCTTGGACCAAAAAGTAGCGACCAATTAAGTCAGTAAAATCATCACTTAAATGGACTTCAAACTTATCAGAATTTCTCTTTAATGATGGGACTTGTGGGAGTTGAACCCACGATCGTCAGATTAAAAGTCTGCTGCATTAACCACTATGCTAAAGTCCCGTAAATCATAATTTTGATTGTTTTGCTCGTTCTATTGCCTTTCTATAACGGTTATTACCTATTGTTTCATTTGTGATCCAAAGATATTCATAATCAGATTCTTCTAAAATTTTTCTCTTTTTCTCTTGTGTTGCAACATAAGTTTTCCACTTTTCATTTAAACGATCGCCGATATATGCTGTTTCATACTTGACTTCAACGATGATTTTATCATTAATAATGAAGTCCGGTTGATATCTCATACCTTGATTATTAATGTACCCTTTAAACCTTTTAATTTTTGATTTTGGATGTTTTTCCATGTACCATTCTAAGAACGCATATTCAAGTGCTGAGTCACATCTAATCCCTTCATATTCACACTTGATTCCGTAACCAATGTTTCCCTTTTCGATTTCCCTAAGCCTGGCTTTCCTTATTTTCTCTTTAACTTCTGGGCGGTTTTGTGTTAAATGAGATCCACAACTTTTTGAACAAGTTTTTTGCTTTCGCCTATTATAGGGCCGTTGCACAATTATTCCGCATACAATACACTTGATATTAGCAGTTCGTTTAATTCTATTAATTTTATTCCATTTTTTTATTTTTATATTAATTTCTTTTCTTTTTTCTTTTGTTGCGAAGCCTCTTGCACATTGCGCACTGCAAAATCTTCCACTACCATACGCGTTTTTGATTAATGATTCGCAATATTCACAATATTTCATGATGTGCCTACACCGACTCGAACGGTGACTAGAGGTTTAGAAGACCTATGTGCTATCCCATTACACTATAGGCACAAAAAAGAACAAAATACTCCCACGGGGAATCGAACCCCAATCTACGGGATGAAAACCCATTATTCTGACCGTTAAACTATGGGAGTATTTAGAATGTCAAAGTTCATTATAACTATTGGGGTTTGAACCTATTTCAGTTTTAAATGGTGGGCCTGGCGAGACTTGAACTCGCGACATTTGCTTTATAAGAACAACACTCTAACCAACTGAGTTACAGGCCCGTAAGGTCCGATTGGTTATTAATGAATGCATGAACAGTGAGGCTTTCGACTATGTTCTGCTTAGGTTCGTTGAAATGTCTTCCTAAGTGAAAAAATGAAAAGACAATATTGGTTTTACGCAACTTTTTACCACCAATTTATGGGTTGCCTTACACCTCCATTACATAATAGTTACCACCACCATGATAATAGCCCAAACCAAAAATCCAGGCCATCCTAATGCAAAATACATGGTTAGCCCAAGAGCCAATGCTATGCATACCATAATGCCTGATGTTTGTGGATCATTCATAATTGATATTGCCTTACTCGAGATGATCAATAATTCTGTAAGGCCCAAGGCATATGCCAAGGTACCTTTCTCTACTGTCAATATTATACCATAAAGCTATGGATTATGCACTCGAGTGTTAGGCTTTTGTGGAAATTGTGGAAAGATTGTGCGCAGTGGTAATGTCCATGAGTCGATCTGGGTTAACTTTCTGGACACTATCGTGCCTATACCAAATTTGTGATACCATATTTTCACTACGCATTAAGCTTTCGTATTTATCGTCAAAATGCCACTCTACGCGGATCCATAGCCATCCATCAATAGCTATCTTGCATTCAATCACTGTGCCAAAGCGGATAATACTGCCATCATTCGACGTGGTATGTACAAGGCTACCCATCATATTATTAACATTACTCATTATTGTCTCCACACAATAGGTGCACGTTTAGCGCTGGGGTCGTAGGCTTTAATGACAATAAGGTGTTCGTCGCCTACATGGGTAATAAACCCACGCTGCGATCCCCTAAGGATTCGAACTTCCCATGCGGGAAAGCCCCAACCTCTCATTCGTTTATTAAGTACACACTTAAATGTGTTGCCGTTTTGGAGAGTGGCCTCACAAATATCATGTTGTTTAAGTTCTTCCTTGGTGGCGAACGTTGGGATAAATGGCTCTTCTTCTTCTTTCATATAGCACCTCCTTTCTAATAGTATTATACCATAAAGCTATGGATTTTGCACTTGAGTGTTTGGATTATTTGAGTTGTTGTATTCTTTTCACTTGGCTTTATTATCACTTCACATTTATAAAGATTCTTGGTGTGACCCTTAATTGTATTAGAGCGTTTAATTGAATCCTTATAATCCAAGATCATCACCATATTGGGATTATCAATATCATTGATAATATGTTCGATAACGCAACCTTTGGGTATAGGTGCATCTCTGGCTGGAAATACAGTATTGTTAATTTTGATGATATTGTCGATCTTAAATATGATAATCTTATTGCTCTATCCGTGCGTTGCAAAGAAAACAAAACTCATTAACCAATGATTGATCCTGCATATCAGGATGTACAGGACCAAGAGACCGCATATGCTTAATGATTTGTTTTCTTGAAATTCTTATTGTACAATCTCCACCTGTTAGGTGTGTCTCATCAAAAACGTAGTATTCTTCTTTGGATTTAGGTGATGCCTCGCCTTCTTTATTATCAAGATAAGGCTTAGTTACTTTATTCATTAAATTCGGATCCATATAATGACAGGCATATTCTTCATCGCTAAATTTGTTGTGCCCATATGGAAGTATATTAATGTTTATACCTCCATGTCCTTTGGTTAGCATGTACATAGAAAAATTTTCCTGAATCAAGCCTTTTAGTGATTGGCACTCGCCCATATCTGTTTCCTCATCTTCGTATACGGACATAATAAAGTAATCTGGTTCATATTCAGATCCTGTAAAAACAATCCACCCATTACTAGCGCGACGAATGACTATGTCTGTGTCTAAAATTTCGGGTTTCATTTTTCTCTCTCTTTAGTTAAAGGGTTTTTTGTTAGATTCGCTAGCGTATAGCCTTTATGCTCACCCCAATCTTCCAAAATTTCTGTTTCTTCCCATGCAACCTCATCACCAATATCCCACCCGAGTTGATCTATTAATATCATAGGAAGTTCGACGAAAAGTTCACCATTTTCATTTTCTTGTACAGAAACTATATAACTATCGTTATTTTTCATTATTTGTGCCTCACTTTATTTGGTGTTATTAAAAATAATCGGAATGGTTGGATTCGAACCAACGGCCCCCTGCTCCCAAAGCAGGTGCGCTACCAGGCTGCGCTACATTCCGATAATTAAAAGCTGGAGGGCTGGGATCGAACCCACAACAAATCGGTTAATAGCCGATCACTCTTCCATTGAGTTACCCTCCAATAGATGATAGCGGGTGTGGGATTTGAACCCACGATCTTTAGGTTATGAACCTAACGAGATACCAACTTCTCTAACCCGCAATAATAAAAGAGCCACTTACCCGGATCGAACGGGTGACATTCACATTACAAGTGTGATACTCTACCAACTGAGTTAAAGTGGCGTACACTTTTTGTGCTTACTATAACCTCTTCTGAAACAATGTATATTATAAAATGCCGCGGCATTAACCTACGTCCACCCCGGCCGGTAACTTGTGACGCTTCATCAAATCTTTTGTTAAGTTTATTGACCCAACCAAATTTCGAAAAATTAATATCACCAACTTTATGAGCCTCAAAAACAATGTCTATAAATTTGCTATTAAATTCCTCTTTTAGATTCTTTAATTTAGTTCTTTTTTTCGGTATTTTTCGAAACCTCGATTACCTTTTCTAAATCTAGTTGACATTTTTCCGCGCCTTCGGCTCCCCCAATTTCGAAAATTAGGTGTTAATGCATGACAATTGGGGCATAATACTCTTAAATTTTCCTTTGTGTTATTTTTATGATTGCCATCGATATGATCAACCCCCAGTATTATTGATCCGCAATTCCCCTTATTATATTCAAATGTTAAAGATCAAATGTAGGATTGTTTCCTTTCATCTATATATATTATATCGCATTATTACCAACATTACACTTGAGTGTTAAAAATATTTTAAATATTATTCATAATCCCTAATTGATACTCCTACTGGAAAACGAGGGACTCCTATGTTTGACAATTCAAAATATCTCACTGTAATATATTTTCCTATGGTTTCATTCCCGCGCTTATATAGGGCCGCCCGTTCATCCCGTGTGCCTTCTGGTCGGCATCCAAACTCGATACCACGATCTGTAACACATGTAAAAACGATCAACCCTGTTTCACGACCCTTACCTTCCGTAAACCCAACAATCTTATACTCCGAATCTTGAAATCGCTTAAATTTAAGGAGATCGAAGCTTCGGTGCTTAAACCTATATAGACTTTTTGGGTTACGGATCATGATTCCTTCATAGCCTTGCTTAAGCATTTTCGTTTCGTATGCCATGATATCATCAGCATTTTGCGCGTATGTTACATCTGAAACATGGATTTGTGTTTCGCTGGGCTTGGTTACCCATCGTTTCTCAAAGCGCTCGGTATACGTTAGTGTCTCATGAGGCATGTCATAAATGTGATATTGTAATAGGTGTGTATCATCACTTTCTTTTTTGATTGCCGATATGAGACGTTGAAACGTCCATCCATGCACATATAACTCACCATCCGTGCATTCACCCTCTTTTAACACAATTTCAAGTTGTTGAATTATCCTTTTGGGGATCGTGATAGGTTTTCCCATCCTACTCCACATTGTAACAACGCCGTTTTTTTTACGAACCAAGGCTCGTTGGCCGTCGAATTTTGGGTTTAAGACACACGGCCAAACAACCTTATTTGGGTGCTTGTCATAACGTTGGGCCAACATGGGTAAAAACATACCGTCGGAATCTTTTGGGATATTGTTAATGCCTAACACATAACCTGAATCTTTTTTTCGTTCATATTTTGAGTTTGCCTCGAGGCATGATTGTTCAAATGCTGTCGTTTCATTTTTTTTGCCAATGTTTTTACCTTTCACACCTCGTCGATCGATTTGCTTCTTACCATATGCGTACCCATGAATAATCACAATCTCCACAAGCCCATTAGTCCCCAATTGGGAAACAATATTCCATTGCTTGATTTTTTTATTAGACGCCCGACCATAAAGCGTAGGCCAGGCTTTGATTTTTGCCAGCATTTTTACATACCTTCTGTGCTATCAGTTTTTGCATCGACAGGCTTAAATCTGGTCGCATGCTTAATGTCCAAAACCAAACCTGCATTGTACTTTGAACGGATACAATAATCAAACACATCGTAAATTATGTTTCGGAGTGATTGAGCCTCACCGGCCAAACCATCTAAGGCATCTTCATACACCATGGTATTAATGTCATCAGTATTAGTCAGTGAATGTATGATCCACCCATTGGTAACCCGTCGAATCACCACATCTTTTTCTTTGAGTTCAAAATTATTTTTCATGATTTCTTCTTTATTTTTGGTTTAGGAAGTTGTTAACGACTTCCTTTAGTTATTGGCTGGCTAGGAGCCAATCTTCATTTGCTAGCGTTGCTTCAACTTTAAAGCGAAATGTTTCTCGTTGACAATTAAGTTTATTAAGTCTTATAGGTACCCAATTCCAATCTCTTATTAACATCTGATCTTCTGGCTCACCCCCATCCTCTCCGACGATAACTTTAAGGTCATTATCCCAAAGAACAAAATATATATCTTCTTCTGAATATTCACAGATTGGAAGCCTAGGGTCGTTGAAGGGTAACACCAGGTAATGGTTAATACGTTCTAACTTGTCGATTATACCATTAACCCCGAATTTAATGTTAAATCTGGCCCCAATAGCACCCTCATATAGTTCGCCCAATTCCCTTTTGGCTTGGTCTTGATATGTTACACCATATGAATGAAAATATTTCTTTCCATCTTCACCAATTAGTTTGACATGGATAATGCCACGTGTGTTCAATTTCTTGATTTCGATTAGTGTTGCCTGGATGTATGCATACGGTTTTCCTTGACCAATCATATAATCCTCTTAGTTATATTATTATATCATAAAATGAAGGATTTTGCATTCGAGTATTTTGTCAAATATTTTTTTCTTTGATAATTATTATGGTGTCTTTTTCTTTTGGCCAGTCGTTTCGAAGGATCAACCATTCAAGCGCATCTTCTGAAAATGAAGCATATGATATCGTCGATGCATCACAAATATTGATGCCAAATTTGGCGCCCTCTAAGTGTGCATAATAAAAACATGCCCCCTTAAGGGAAGCTTGTCTTAAATCAGCATTCATTAATCGGGCCATTGTTAGATCGGCATAATTTAGGCATGCATTGTTTAAATTTGCGTTAACAAATGTTGCATCAATACCGGAAATATATATAAGATTGGCGTTTGTAAAATTGGAATTTGCAAAATTACCTGCCGCCATATCCATATAAGGCATATCATGGTCAGAAAAATCTTCGTTAATGCAGGTGACATATTGTAAGCTAGGCCCGGCGCCAAAACTAGTTTGTTTAAGCCACGTGGTATGATCATCTAAAATATGTGCTAATTTTTTGTTTTTAATATTCATGAAAAGTTCCTGCTATTGGCCTCGATACCAACATGCCCCTACATAAAACATAGGGCTTTCTTATTAAGCTAAACAGGAACATAACATATGCCTAAATTTGGATATTTAACACATTACCATGTGATGTAATATTACCCCACTTTCCATCCGTGCAACATGATGCATTACTAAATATCGTCTCAAGATCATTAATATGCAACACACCGGTATTATACACATTTTTGCAATTATGGATATGACCAAAAAGGACATATGCCGGTTTTACACGCCTTAAGGCTTTGAATAGGGCACTATCACCGCATTGTGTATACACGTTTTGATGGTTAATCGTTAAATCCAGGATGCCCTTAGGTGGGCCGTGAGTGGCGACAATATCAATATTGTCAGGGATTGTATCCCATACTGCATTAATTTTTTGACGGGATTTCATAAATGCCCAGCGGCCAAAATTAGGTGTATACGGGGATCCCCAAATATTAATGCCATTAATGGTGACCATACTATTGTGAAGATACGTAATGCCCATATCCCTAATTTGATTATGAGTCACCAAACCCTTTTCGATTGATGTGTCATGGTTTCCGGCAACAAAAATCTTATGCTTAATATTAATACCTGAATACCATTCGAGAAATTCATGCATTTCAGATTCATTTTGATATGGATTACGATAATTTGTTGCATCACCGGTGTGGATGACCATATCGATATTCTTTGGCAGCCGAAGCTGTTTATGCCAGGTATGTGTATCACTTAAATGTAAGACGTTCATATGAGATACCTTATAATAAACAATATATATTATTTTGGGTGTTAAATTCTATGCTTACTCAATAGTTTATAATAACGGGCATAGTTTTTCTCTTTTACAGTTAACCTAACATGGATCAAAGTCTGTCCAATTGAGTCATGATTATATAATGATTCGAACAATTTTTCATCACTTACTTTAATCTTTCCTACGTTTTCCCTCTCACTTGCCAGTTGATGATTTGTGAGTAACAATTGAGGCACAATTTAAAAAGTAGGGGTAGCGGGATTCGAACCCGCACTGAAGCGATTTTAAGTCGCGTGCCTCTGCCATTGGGCTACACCCCCATATATTAACTTTTTCTTCATTCTATAGTTATTATATTATAACTTTGGCATTTAATACACTCAGCTGTTTAAAATTTAATTGAAATTTAAAATATATTTATAATTGTTGGATATGAACTATTTTTTATATATCGTAGGCACTACATCAATTGAGCATGATCATAAAATTGGTGATTGTGGTGTTGGACGTACATCGATAGGGCCTGGAATATCTGATTGTCCATATGGTTTAATGCTTATCGCACCCGCAAACTATGTTCATGATAAACTGGAACTAGTAGATAATGTAACACCTGAGATTCTTAAGACATGCATATGTGAATACTTTGGCCATCATGATGGTAAAAAAGAGGTACGTACGTCACCTGATACAGTCATACTTCGCACCCCCTTTAAACGGACTTAATACATCCTTTCGAGACCATCACAACCTTACCGTCAACTAAAACATTAACGTATTTTTTTCCTAAGGTCTCATCAGTGGCCACCACAATTGCGAATGTCCCTTTTTTGATGTTTAGATTATTTACTTTTTTATCATTTAAAAAATAAACCAAGGTGCCGTTTGGGATGTCAAACCAAATTTTACCTTCATTATCCGCACCTCGCCGCGCGCGGTCATCTAAACATTGAAGATTATCTTGTGCACGGACGTGTTTTGAGATTTTTTGTTTTAAACGCCGGCGTTGGCGTGCCTTTGAATCCTTATTCTCACAAAAATCATCTCCATTTAGGTTATCATTTACGTGCGTGAATTCACGATGACGGACAGGAAGATCAACATCGACATTATTTAACTTAATTCTTTGTTTGACTTTACGAAGCATTCGTTTACGATTCAATTTTTCCTCCACTATAGATATTATATCACTAAATGAAGAATTTTACACTCATGAGTCATGCTTCGCCATATAAAGGCAACTCTTTAAGCAACTCCCGAAGACCAAGTTCAGCGGACATCAACAATTTTTCTTCTTCGGCGGTGCATGTGTGGGCTAGCTCCTCAAATTCTAGAATTTGTTGAACATATTCAGCTAATTGCCCATACGAAGCCATTAAATAAGCCGTAACGTTAGATGCATGCGTAGCACGCTCTAACGGTGTCATATTTTCTATAACACTGGCTATATAATTTTCGTATTCTTCGTATTCATTACTCATGGGTTTCATAATATAACTATCCTTTAAAGATTACTAGGTACTCTAAAAACCTTACTGAATGATTTTTAAAATATATTTTATACATATGGTTTTGCATATCCCTCATCAAGTAGCCATGTGTTAATATTCATGTCTTCATTGAAGACTTCCGCCAACCAACGACCATATTTTCCTTTTGAGTCTTTTGTCGTTTTGATAATGACCATTTTTCCCAAAATTTGATCACGTAACATATCACGTGATATCAAACCATCTGGGCGTTCTTCACCGCGAATCTCAGGGGTGTTGATATACAAGAGGCGAAACTTTTGTTTCTTAAGCCAAACCCCAAACCCAACATCAACATCACATGTGATTGAATCACCATCATAGACGTCTGTCACCAACGCATTATATATGTACATACCTAATCAAACCCCGGGGTTTTTGTGTTTCTTTTGCAAACGCTGCTTTGCGGCCACTCGTTTACATGCGCGATCAGTGATCCCCGAAATAGGCGGCACCAAATGCAATGAATCTAGATCTGAGGATTCAAACCTAGGCTCAACCAAGTCCCATAGCGTCACCCACTTCTTACCCGTCACAGGATTTTCTGAGAAATACACAATCTCCCCAAATCTCCAGTCACCACGATGTGTACGATACCAAGAGCAATCGCCTTTTTTCCATTCGTTGAATTCGTTCGTCATGATGTTAACACCCTCAGCCAAAGGTTGTTTCTTTTTACGACGTGCCAAAATAGCCTCCGATATCTTTTAAATCTATATATATTATATCATATATAAACTAATTTTACATTCGGGTGCTAGCACACTAAAAAAATCACAAGCTGCCGGCTGGAAGATCTTCTTGCTTCATAATGATATCCATGGCTTCATTGGCAACGTTGAAAATTTCATCACCCATAATATCGAGCTTATACGTATCGGCAAGAAAATCATGGATCCGTTCCTCAACCTCACCACCGACCATATGAGTCACTTCCATATTTTTAATGAACCAATTCGCTGCGGCGACCGCCAAGGGGTTAGACCGATCATAATCACCTTCATGACCAACAAGCCCTTCGCTGAGGGTGCATATGCTAGCGTATTCTTCATTGATTATTCCGGCTAATCTCTGCCATTTCTCTATTATTAGATCGTCTTTTGCTTTTGCAAACGATTCCGTCTTAGTTTTGTTTCCAAGGGCGTTTCCAATAGCAGTAAGATACCTTAGCACGTCCTGAGGGTCGTCAAGTGCGCCTAAGTCCACTTGTCCGGCTGTACCCATTGATGCCGAAGGATCATTGAACATTGTTGCAGCCCAACGATGATGGCCGTCAAGTATCTCGCCGCCTGTGCCGGCCCATGCATCGAGCTCACCACCAGCTATTTGATTTTTAGGATTCATTGCCATCCCGAGGGCCTTGTAGATAAGAATATTTGACTGCGTTGGAATTGCCTTGATGGCATCTATTGACCCACCCTTAACAATGGTAATCTTGTCATCATCATCCTCGCCGTCCTCAAGGCCGGCCTTCATGAACTCCTTAGCCCCGGGGGCGTCCATACCAACAAATGTATTTGGCGCAGGGGGTCTTCCTAACGATTTGTCTAGTTTGACATCCACCTCTTTTTCTTCCTCTTCCATAAGAAAACGGGCCCCTCTTTTCCATGCCTCCTTAAACGGATCCTTAACATCGACATTATACTTACCACCTGGTGTAAGAGCATCCTCAACATCACTATAAGATCCTTTTGCATCCTCTGGGCCTGGTAGGAACGGCATCACACTTTTTGGTAATCCAGTTGTCGGAATTTTCGCAGCAAGGTCATTAAGCCGCTTAATAAATACTTCTGGACCAATTTTCTCAATCCATTCTTTAGCCTGTGCGCCACTGGTTGCAAACCACTCTCCCTGAGTAGATTGAACTATAGGTGAATTATCATCACCTGAGAGCAATTGGTTTGCTATTTCGATAGGATCAACATCCTTTACATTTGTTGTCTTATCAACCGCGGTTCCTTTTGGGGTCCCACCAATTTTTCCTGAAGCTTCTTTCTCTTCTTCTTCAAAAAGAACATCTACCAAGCTTGGGCGTTTTCGCTGCTCATGCATTCTGGCCATCAGCATTTTTCTTACTAGTTTTCTTACTTTCACTTCACTCATAACCCTTCCAGGCTCTTCCTTGATAATACTTCCAAGCTCCTCTTTTATGATCAGTCTCAATTGTGATTTGGTGATTTTCATAATTATCTTCCAGATTTAAAAGTACCAAGTTGAGCAGTTGGGTGTGCCCCTCTCTCTTTTATTGCTTCATAAACATCCACCAAGTTATCTTCTAAAGCGTAAGCAATCTGGTGAAGTGCCTCAACGTTTTCGTCTCGCAAGGCTCTAAGAACCACATCATCGATGTCCATTACGTATTCTCGCTCAATACTGGAGTGGCCTCCTTCGGCAGCAGTATCGTGGCCACCGAAAGCAAAATCATCTAGCTGGTAAGGTTCTCTGGCCTCCTCTAATTCTTCCTTGATAATTCTCTTCAGTTGTGATTTGGTGATTTTCATCACATCGCCCTCTTGATGAGGGCCAATCGTTCCCTTACCGACAGTTCAAGGAAGTAGTCAAGCACTTCCTCGTCGTCCCATCCACCTTCTTCAGCAGCGTCCTCGATGGCATCGGTGTCTTGGGCAAAGTAGCCTGGGTCTTCAACCCCCTCCCCATCGTAGGCATAGCCAATGATGTCCTGCACAAACGTATCCAGCTGTGCTGGGGTCACGCTCCCGTACACCTCATTGAGGCTTGAAGCTGCGTCTCCTAAACTGTGATACACCTGCAGATTTTTTTCATCAAGGACTTCCAGGATGATTCTTTTGAGCTGTCTCTTTGTGATTCTCATTAGAACCGCCCTATTTCTAGATCAGCCAATAGGTTTTTTAAAGCCTGCTTTACATACTCTACTTCTTGCATTCCGTCGAGTGCAGGGACGTATTCAATATCTGCCCAGCTGTCATGTACCAATTGGTTGATCGCATCATAATAGCCACCAGCGCCTGCTTCGTCAACCACATCGCCCGACTGCCACCTCACGCGGCTCGCTTCTTTAATAATTCTTCGAAGTTGTCTTTTCGTGATTTTCATTGTTGCTTGTTCCTTTATAGGCTTGTGTCTTGTGATCCTTGATTCACCGAATTCAATTGTCGAACGTGGGCTAGTCTTAGACCCGCGGGGTTGCACGCGAGTCCGACGCGCTCGGCCCATACCGGTAGCCTTAGGGTATTCTTCACCCTCTTCTGGCATTTGCATTAGTTCACGCTCGTCTTCCCACTCCGGTTCCGGCTCTTCTTGCTGTTCCCGTTCCAGCTCTGTGGTTAGACGGTGATGCATCTTTTTCAGTTCTTTTATGCTCATTTCTTTTTCGTATATCCACCGGGGACGTATGCCGTGAACGTATTTGTAGAGGTCGTAAATAGAATCCTTAAGTGCTTCTTCCAGCTCTTCGGGTGGAATCTCTTTCCAACCCGTCTCGTCCTCGTCGGGCGTGCCGTGAACGCGGTCTTCTAGCGACTCGTTCAATTCCTCCCTCACAATTCTTCTGAGTTGTCTCTTTGTGATCTTCATTATTCCCAATCCCCGCGAGGTATACCTTCGGTTTCTTTTTGGTTTTTTGCCCACCGATTTGCAAGTTTCAACACTCGATTGATCCCGCGTTCAATTCCTTCGAATCGGTATTCTGGATCTGGTTCGGCAAATTCGTCTATATACATATCCAGTAATTGTCCCAGCGCTGTCTCGAGATTTAGCTCAGCGTCTCCGATTGGGCCTTCAATAAGCTTTCGTTTCTCTTCCTTGATTATTTTTCTGAGTTGTCGTCTTGTGATTTTCATTAGCCTTCTGCCTCCTGATGTGTGTATTACATCATACTGTTATAAATATAACTCCAAAACGGCGAAATTTCCGAGTGATTCTCATGTCGGCTGTCTCGGAATTTGGCCCTTGAATATTATCTCCTCTGGATCTGCCAGCTCGTGACCGTATATAACTGGAGTTCCAACCGGAAGATCAACCGTAAGGGATTGGTCTCCCTTCCCACCAAAAACGCTTCCAGCACTAGTGCCAGCCGACCATGAATTCCATTCTTTTCCAACATCCTCCAAAGATCTGGATGTTCTTTCGGCCCGAGTTATCGTTAAGGGTTCCTTAAGCCTTGTCTTCTCTGCTGCGCTCCGGAGGATTCTATCCATCCGGTTATAATTGAAGAGGTACAATCCATTCTTCATCGGACCCCCTTCTTCCATCCACTCATTAAGATCTAACAGAGTATCCTTATCATTAGAACTGCGGGCTTCCGCATATTCCTTAGCAGCGTCATATACATAATCCATGGATGCCAGCTGGGAATCTGAGATTCCCTTGTACTGATCGATGCTTAGATACAATAAACTACCCCACCCGGCAATGAATAGCTTTTCTACGTCCGTGTATTTTGAAGCTGCGCCTCCTAAACTATGATACACCTGCAGATTTTTTTCATCAAGGACTTCCAAGAGGATTCTTCTTAATTGTCTCTTTGTGATCTTCATCTCAAACATCCCACCGGTCTTGGGGAGAGCGAAAATCACCAGGCGAACGTGGACGCTTTTGTCGACGTAGGCCTTGCTTCAATCTTTTTATGCCAGCAGCCGTTGGAGCAGACAGCTGCAACTCTTCTATATCAGCACCCACAGGAGTTGCTACCGGTTCGATGTCTTCAAGCGAATCCAGGCTGTAAGGTGTATCAGCACCAAGGGAATCCAGTATGGAATCCAGGTCGTCCTCATCATAAGCAATTTCTGATCTGCCGGAGTACCCAACCAGGATGGGAAACTCAACGTCGGCGACGTTTTTGCCCAACCCATGTCTGGGGTGTGCAATGGCTTCTCTGATAATGTTTCTAAGTTGTCTCTTTGTGATTTTCATTTACCTGCTCCAAATGACGATGATATTTTCATTTCTTACCCTTAATACAATGTATAGAATTCCCAGCCATTGCCGTCCCACTCGGCGTATTCATCATCTTCCTCATCATTAAATAGCATTCTTGACTTCCCGATAGTAACTTCCCAGTTTTTTCCATGAAACGGTGCATCAGAACCCTGATAAAGCGATACGGTTATCTCATTAGCCCTAATATCTCTATTATATGCCATACTGAGATCTCGAACAATTCCGCGCATGCGCTTAGAACTTGGAGTCTCAGCAGAAGGACCGGTAGATTGTACAGGCCCGATTGTTGTAACGGTACCTGCGGTAACCCAGTTGCCGCGGTCTCTATTCTTATTCTTATATCTCTTAAGCTCGACTTCTGTGCCAGCTGGTAGCTTCTCAATTTTCTTCATAAATCGATCACCAGACTTAGCCCATTTTTCCTGAGTTAGCTCATCAGCGTATGAGTGAAGACCCGATCTATTTCCAAGACCAGCCCAAACATTCTTGCCGGCTATTGTTACTCTATTACCCTCTTCAGCCCAGTCAAATATCTCTTGATTCGGATCACCCGAGCCTATTGAATTGCCGTAGATTTCACGGATAATTCTTTTAAGTTGCTTATTTGTGATTCTCATTAATGGGTCTCCTTATTTCTAGGAACAAGAGGATCGTCGTCGCTCGGGTCATATCCTGCTGCTTCAGCGTCTGCCTCAACTTCTGCGTCACCTTGCATGAAAATCTCTTGTGCTGCTTTAAGAGCTTCAATTATTTCTTCAATCTCTTCGCCACCGTAATGAGGCAATCTCTGGATCGCGAGATCGATAGCATTGGGATTCTGTTCATAGACAGTATTTGTGAACTCGGCGTCTCCTCGGAGATCCGGGTCGCTTCCGCCATAATAAGCTGCGATTATCGCATCCACCTGGCTTTGCACGGCATTACCCAAACCACAGTATGCCTGTGCAAACGCAATGACGTCGGATCCCGTGTCGATATTTTCACCCCAATACTCTTTGAGAATCTTTCGCTTCTCTTCTTTGATAATTCTTTTAAGTTGTCTCTTTGTGATTTTCATTGTATTAGTCCTTTATGGTTTTTCGGAGGCGAACGGGTGGTGGCCATTCCACACTTGCAACTCATAATCCCCTGCACCTCGTTGTGCGCCGCCGGGAACCTTTTGCAAGAGTGCATCGCGGATTTCTCGCGCAGCGACCTCATCGGCTGTAATATAAACAGGCACAGATCCAAACCGGCCACGGTGATTCATAATAACATATGCCGGGGCAGCGGGTTGCATGAGCAAGTCCGCGGACGATTGGCCTTCATTTAATTCTGACAATTCTTCTTTGATAATTCTTCTTAGTTGTCTTTTTGATATCTTCATTTTTACAACTCGTCCCAATAGCCACTTATGACTTCATATGCCATGCCGCCGCTTAAATGATCTCCGATAATGTATTCAAGAATAGCAGTGTCTCCAATTCCCTGGTCTCTTAGCTGATCCAGCATGACAAACGCTTCATCTCGACCACCACGTTGTTCTTTCAAGATCTTTGCCTTCTCTTCCTTGATGATTCTTCCTAGCTGTCGCTTTGTGATTCTCATTTACTTGCTCCTGGGTTCTGGGGGTACTCGTCTGGGATGCCTTCGGCGCCAGCCTCCAGCCATTTGTTGCGGTCGTTGTCTCCATCAGCATACCCAGCCATGTACGCGTTGTCCGGTGCTTGCCCTTTGTCGGGATCAAATCCAGAGTACCCATCTTCCCAACCGGCTTCATATGAAAGGGAGGGTCTCCTGGACCACATGGCCCGACGCGCTAAATCGCCGGGCATAGCTTCATAGAGTATGGACTCTCTAATAATCCTTCTTAACTGTCGCTTGGTGATCTTCATATCAATACTCCGTCCCAGTTTTATAGTCTATAAGTTCAACAACTTCAAATCCAACCGGGTTCTCTCTCGCCAGAAGCGCAGCGTCTGCTTCTGCTTCTTCGTAACTGGTGTAGACTTTACCTGGTTCAATGCCGACTCTTTCCGTCGCGGGACCACGATAAGCGTTTCGAGGTGTTGGGTTATCGTATGCGCGAGTACGCTTCATAATGATAAATTCTTGGGAGCTTTCAATGGCTTCCTTGATGATCCTCCTAAGCTGTCGCCTCGTGATTTTCATTTTACACCTCAAGCCCACTCTTTCGCAGCCCGCATAACTGCCGTGGTAAAATCTTCCGGGTGTACCAACCCGGCCAGTTTTCTCTGTACTGTATACAGCGCACTATCGATGAACGAGACTGTCATATTCTGCATCTCTTCTGGCGTCATTGGCGTCTTCCCTTTTTCGATAGAGCTTACGGATAACAAAATATCCGTTTCTAGCTCCCCAAAATCGCCCCCTTCATTTAGCATCTTTCTCTTCTCTTCTTTGATGATTCTTCTAAGTTGTCTCTTTGTGATTCTCATTTACTTGCTCCAAATGACGATGCATTTTCATACATGTCTATAGTTGACGCGACGATGTCGCTGATTTTGCTGTGTATCGCACTCCATCGCACGGGACCGACGCTGGCCAGCGCCTTGCCGTATACGTCTATGAATGTTTCAAGCGCGAATTGAAAGTCCGCCTCGGCATCGCGCACTTCGGGGGAGAATGGTGTCCCAGCGGTGACCATTGCTTCCTTGATGATCTTTTTTAGTTGTCTTTTTGAAATTTTCATTTTAATCTAAACCCCATACGTTTGGACCAGCAATAACTGATGCTATTTCGTGATTATCTTCATTAACAAAAGTAACAGAAAATCCATTTGCTTCAAGCCAATCCTGGATTTTTTGAACTGTTTCATCCCTCAAACATGCCGTCGACAAAGTTATATAGTTCACCCTTGAGTACGTCTTCAGGGACATCATACCCCATGCTTTCGTCAAGCATCATGATATATTCATCTAACGCGACGAAGAGGCGCTCTTCTGCACCCTGTAACGAGCCTTCATTAAGAAGCCTGGTCTTTTCTTCCCTGATGATTCTTCTAAGTTGTTTTGTTGTTATCTTCATTGGTTTCCCCACATAGCATCGAGCATCTGTGATATCATATCTTCCATACTCATCGGCCTACCTGATGCTGAAGATATGTTCACAGCTTTTTTTCCGTTAACAGTTATCCATCCCTCACGGTCATCGATCTCAACCTCAGCATCATACAACTTGAGGAACTTTCGTTTGACTGCATTGGCCATGGCCTTTGTCGAGTCAGATACTTGGTGGTAGCTACGTTTCTTTTGTGGTCTAAACCGACTCATTTCTTCTCTAATGATTCTTCTGAGTTGTGTCTTTGTGATTTTCATTTTATGCTCCTTTCTAACCAGTGTAGCCGGTCGGATCGATCTTGCCAACTGGAACAGCAAACACATCAGGGCCGTACCCGCCGCCAGATCCTTGTTTTTCAAGAGCGGTCATAGCCGCTGTTTTATCTAAAAATACACCGAGCAATCTTATTTCAGTGAATTCGCCCTCGTAAGTAGTGCTGGGCTCTGCCACAATATAGACTTGCTGGTTCAATGTATCCTCTATCTCTTCCTTGATGATCTTTTTAAGTTGTGTCTTTGTGATTTTCATTGTGTTACATTCTCGTAATATATTGAGTATACGTCTTGGAAACCTCTTTTGGTGTCCTCTCTCTTTCAAGTTTATCGTTAAAATAGTTAGCAACCATCCATCGAACCCAGTTTGGTCCTAGATCCTCTTTTACGATGGGAGGAAAATACTCCAAGTCATAGCCCATTAAGGTTGGATAACTTTCTTTGCCTTGGTTTTTCTCATAGGATTTATCAAGAAATGCATATACCTCATCAACGTTACTCGTGTAGGGCTCGTCCTCATACCCCTTCGGCATAACCCAAGGACCACCAGGGTTTACTCCTCCAGATGAAGCTAACGCCTCTAACTCTTCCTTGATGATCTTTTTAAGTTGTGTCTTTGTTAGTTTCATTAGTCTAACCTCACATCAATAATTCCGGGAAATGATTGCTTGATACCCCTTAAACCGGCGGGATACATTCCTCCCGGAAATGAACCGACAACATCCATTGGTGATCCATCAGATCTTAGTTCTATTACCAGGCCTTCCATCTCGCCACCACCAAGGGAGTATCCATATTCATCATACTCGTTAGCCCAAACATCAAAGCCCATAACAAACACGTCATTGGTTGGATCATAACCAAGGTATGCTTCCTGACTATCATCATATCCTTCTCTCTCAACAAATGACCATTGAGCACTCATTGCAGTATTGGAATAAAACGTATCAAAAACTTTGGCACCATTATACATCACACCCTCAGGCCATGCAGCACTGACCTGTTGTTCTGTAACACTTGGATCTGTTAGCTCTGCAACTTGAGGGCCGGCTGCTTCTCTGATTAGTCTTCTTAATTGGCGCTTTGTGATCTTCATCATAAACTCTCCGCGACATCTATCAACGCCTGTTGATCCACCTTCGAAATGATTGAAGCGAGGGATGGAAAATTATTAGCAACTTCCTCAGGTCCAACATTTAAGTCAAGTACCAACATGGTAAACGTATTCTCTGCGTCCGTGCCCAGGTCAATCACGGCATCGCGGAGCGCAACATAAGGATCTTTCTCCGACTCGGGTATGTAACCACCAGTGCGCCGCACCAAATCCATAGGAAGTGGACCCATTGCTTCCTTGATGATCTTTCTTAGCTGTCGCTTGGTGATCTTCATTTTTCTACCTAACCGGCTGTTGATCAGTTTCAGCCCAAGCCTCTAGCTGATCAATAAGATCATAAATCGTCATGCTTCTATCTAACCTATCTAAGGATGACAATGCTGAAAACAATTCTTTTATCGCGTCGCCGACAGGGGACCCGTGGTATTCTACTTCTTGAAGCTTCGCCTTCTCTTCTTTGATGATTCTCCGTAGTTTACGCCGTGTGATTCTCATGGCGGTACGTCTGTATATTCATCGATAGCCTTACTAACGCCCATCGATATCGCCTCGGCGATGTCTTCGGGACTGAACCCTAGTGACAAGGCCCACTCGAAAATATCGGCGACCGCGTAGCCGGCCTTGTTCATTATGTCATCGATGGAATCCGTCATTCGCGCTTCGAGCAACCGGCGCTTCTCTTCCTTAATGATTCTTCTGAGTTGTCGTCTTGTGATTCTCATTAAACTGTCCCCAATGTTGCTTTAACTTGTTGTGCCGCTGCATAGGTAGCTTCTTCTACCGCCTCCACGCGGCGTAGTTCGTCACGGCCTTGTTTGCCCTTAAACGCAGCGCTGTTGCCGTCCTTGAAATCTTGCAACGCCTGTCTCATCCACTCCTTCACCGCCTGTTCGAGCTCCTCCGTAATCTCCCACTCTTCGGGTTCGAAACCGTGCTTCGCGTCGGCGATCAAAGCTTTGGGAAAGGTGGTTGTAACAGTGACGGTGTACGTGTCCTGTGGGGGATCTTCTACGAAGACCTCATTGATGATTCTTCTCAGTTGTTTCTTTGTAATCTTCATGTTGGTTCTCCTACAAATCCTATATTGTTATTTTCTAGAACTTTCTCTAGCTCTTCTTTGATAATTCTTCTTAGTTGTCGTTTTGTGATTTTCAACGGTACACCCTTTAGCGCTTATAACTGAGGATCATATCAGCCATTAACCGAAATGCTCGCTGCTTAATTCCTGGTGAACGAAAACTCCCGCCGATACGTTCTGATTCACCTATTACATGATCGATTAGTTCGTTAAGCTGTAATTCAACATGTGCCATCAGGTCTTCTCTTTGTTCATCTTCATCACTAGAAACGGTTCCATCAGGGTTCATTTCTCTAATGAATCTCTTTTTCTCTTCTTTGATAATTCTTCTTAGTTGTCGTTTTGTGATTTTCACTGCATTAACCTTGCGTCATTTATTACCATGTTAGCTGCATCTTTAAGTGCATCCATAATTGCTTCCACAACAATGTCATCCGTCCCATAGTTGTTGAGGGTATCACCTACCAGCTCCATTACCTGTTCTGTAACCACCTCGTATATCCGGGCTCCATCCTCAGTGTATTGGATTGATTGCTCATTGAGCTTTGCCTTCTCTTCTTTGATAATTCTTCTAAGCTGTCTCTTTGTGATTCTCATTATATCATCCCTCTTACAGATGTTTCTTCGGTCTCGTTATCGACGATAACGCTCCATCGTTCCTTTTGTCTCGTATGGTGCGGGGGTTCAGGTGTGCACCTCTGCTCCATAGCACCCTCTGCTGTATGGGAGCCTCTATGGTGACTATGGGGCGTATATGGTGCATACTCTTTCATAAGTTGCCCTCAGCCTCCGCCATTACATCATCAATCGCATCTTCATCCCACTCAATCTCCAAGGACTCCGGGTAGTGGGTCGGGAACGATCCACTGCCTACCTCAGTGGGTCTGCCCCGGTACTGTGCTGTGGCTATGACGCTTACCTCCACGTAGCCATCGTCATCTGGGTACGAGTCAACCTCGGCTCTAATGCCAATGGCCTGGCGGAGATCCTTCCACAGGTACTCCCCTACTGACCGACCAGCATTGAAGGACTTTGCAGCCAGTTCGTTCAAATCTTTACCAGTGATGCCGGCTGCTCTCAGGAGGCTTCTCTGGGACACCGGCTCGTTTCGTGACAGTCTTTCAAATAGTTCTTTCATAAATTTACCTCTTCCAGGACATTTCTGGTGAACCGCTTCGGCCGCGGCGTCTTTGAGCGCACTTTTACCGAGAGCTTCCTTGATAATTTTTCTAAGCTGTCTCTTTGTGATCTTCACTGAGACCCACCTTTTAGTTTAACAATCGCGTCTATCACGCTCTGGCCGCCGAGGTACAGCGCGCTGATCATAACCCAATCAGGGGATGTCAAAAAACCATAAGCCGCCAAACCGGTTGCAGTCATCCACACAAGCAACTTGCGTGACACCACTTTTTCTAAACCCCGATCCAGTGCTCCTTTTAACATGTTCATTTTAGTATCTCCCCTATGATAGTTAACATTAATTATGTCATTCCTACCGATACACTGTTACGATGTTGCCTTCGCCCGCGGCCTCGCGACCGGTTGCGTCGTGGATATCCACGTCACCTGCGATGCCGTTCGGTTATCGGAAAACTCGTAGCGGGTGGGCTCCAGACGGTGCGACTTCTTGAGACGTTTTCCCTTGTACCTCTTCACGATGTCCATGATACCTTTCCCGGCCTCGTTAAGGATTGTTTCCTTGATGATTCTTCTTAGGTGTCTTTTTGTAATTTTCATTAGTTCCAGTCCTCATCTCTCATGTGTGCTGGCCGGCCAGAATCTGCATCCCAATCCATCGCGGTTTGAGCCTCAGGGCTATCGGCAATATACCAAGCATCTTCCTGTGTGTCGAAGAATACTTCACCTTCTTCTTGCATGACGTCTAAGATTGTGAAAACCTCTTCTTTGTCAACAGGCATTTCATTCGAATTATATGGGTAATCACCACTTACTGTCGCGACAATATCCATTCCAGATAAGCCTGGGGCTTCTTCAATCGCTGCAAGGACTTCGTCACTCATTTCGGTGAACCTTTGTTTCATATAACTCTCGCTAAGGATCCTAGCTTTCTCTTCCTTGATGATTCTTCTTAGTTGTCTCTTGGTAATCTTCATGTTGGTTCTCCTACAAATCCTATATTGATATTATCGATGACTGAGTTTCGTGTATGATCCTCCTAAGCTGTCTCTTTGTGATTCTCATTAGTGTGAACCATACCTGCTCATGTCTCTGGCTTTTTCGCCCATGTACATGTCATACGCATCCTTCCATGGGCCGGAGGCGGGCATCCATATCCCCACACCCCAGGCCTGGTGGGGCTCTAGGGAGGTTGTTGATCCGGGATATCTTTCCACAACTTTGGCTTTCCACCCCTCAAAGCGCTCTGGGTTTAGGTGCCCACGAATAGAACCAAGAGCAAGGTAACCCGCCGTGTACATCTTGCCATCCTCGCCCGGCGTGAATTCTAAATCCTCGATTGGGATAGCACCGGATGAACCGACATCCATAACCTCGCGAATGATTCTTCTAAGCTGTCGTTTCGTGATTCTCATGCTACCTGTCTCCTGACGTGTTTATAAATATACTGATCCTATTAATAAAACTGGGCGATGTTATACCCACCTGTCTTTGGCTCCGTTACCGGTTGAGTGTTATGCGTAGTCTCCGTTAATCAACTTATTGGTGAATTCCTGCATCGTCTGCAGCGCTAGCTTTCGGATCCTTACGGTTAGCTCCACTTCCATGTCCATCGATGCGGATTCGACCTGTTCTTCCCAAAACGCTTTTGCCTCAGCGATGGGTGTGTCATCGGGTGCCATGGACGGATCACCTGTGTCGAATGCTTTCTCCTCCTGGTCCCTCCATTCATCGACTAGCGTCCCAACATTTGTCCAATCCACTCGAGGCCAATGATGAGTGTTACTGTCAACAGATTCAACCTCTTGCAAGATGATTCTTCTTAACTGTCGTCTTGTGATTCTCATATTATCTGTCTCCACGAACTATTAAATATATCGGTCCCACCAATTGAACCAGATCAGGTCACATGCCTTTAATAGTACTCATACATGCACCCTACTAATATATATAGACCAACCGGCGAAAAAGCACAATCATGATAGATAAAAGCCCGAACTTGTAGCATTCATCGCAACCAACTTGGCGCCATGGCGGGTGACAAAGAGATCGATCAGATCATGATCAGACAACCCTTTCTTAGCCCAATCTGGAAACCGCATGATCTTCATGAAGGATAGGATATCCTGTTCGGACACCCGGACGGTGGCCACCCCACCCGGCATCGACCCCTCGAGGGGGAAATGTGTGAATTGATTTGGTTGGTTGAACTCATAGAAACGTGTTGATGATATCATTTGAAGGATCCTTGATTGTTAAGTTGAAAGGGTTGAAACATGATCATGGCCGGCTATTCGAGGTCCATGGTGACACCCATACATGTTTGGCATGGAAACACCCCACCAAGTTGGCCATGGCCATCATGTGACCTGATTGGCACATTCATCACACAAGGTTACCAGCCAACCCCGGCGCATGATCGAATCCCCCGGTTGCGCACAATTTTCACATGTGACAAATGACTGCTGTTCAGCTGCTGCGATGTGTGCATAAAATTTAGCACTAGAAGAGTTGGATGTGTAGAAGCGAAGGCCACCAAATTTTTCTTTAATTTGTGTAACATATGGCAAGTTTGGTTGCCATTGGTCACAGCAACATGCGATATAGTTTGTCGACGGTGGCTCAACGTTAAGGATTGCCAGACATCTACCTTGCTTGCGATTGGGTGATTTACATGCATGCACGTCATATGAGTGGCCACAATGTGCGCAGTCACTAGCGGGATTTTCGGCAAGCTCTTGCTTGAGTAAGGGTTCAAGTTTTTCACATAATTCCCATATCAGGTCATGCCAACCTTCACCACATTCTAGGTGAAAATCATCACGATTGGCAAAGAGCAACGGGAATTTCCGGCACATTTTTTTTGTGAATATCATGATTAACCTTAAAAATTTTTCTTTAATTAATTTTATAAAACATTATAAAACATATTGCTAACGTTTTAAAACATTTTGTACGTTTTGATCCTTGTTGGCGGTAATGATGATGCTTGGGGAGTTTTGAGGCCCATATGGGACACTGGTTAGCTCACAGTTTTTGGGTTGGTTGACCAAGGTTGTTAACGTTTGGATGTTGCCACGGTCACAAGAGGGCATGCATGAGAAAGACTGGAAAGGGGTGCACCTTATAAGGGTTGTGGTTGCGCGCGACAGCTATGATGATTTATTAACGCTAGCGTTTTTAATTTTTTGGTGTAGTGGGCGTTAATTCTGTGTGGGTATATGGGGGCGGGGGTACGCATTAATGTCGGGAAAAATGAGAAGGGATATCCCCGGGAAAAGGGGTTTGGTTTTGAAAATAGGCCCGGGAAAAATGAGAGGAAAAAAGAGGTTTGGTTTTGAAAATAGGCCCGGGAAAAATGAGAGGAAAAAAGAGGTTTGGTTTTGAAAATAGGCCCGGGAAAAAAATACGCGACTTTAACGCACTAGCCCCAAAACAGCCCCAGTGAGTATGCACAACCGCCCCTAGGGCAGCCCTAACCACCCCTTTTAGGGGCCCCTTGAGGCTGCCCTAACCACCCCTTTTAGGGGCCCCTCAAGACAGCCCCATGGGACCCCCTATTCGCGAATAAAACATGCCCGAATAAAACATGCCCGAATAAAACATGCCCGAATAAAACATGCCCGAATAAAACATACCTGAATATTCAGATTCCTTCAGTGCATATATGCAACAAGTCTCCACCTTTGAGCGTCACGTCACAGGCACACCAGCCGTTATTACAGCCGGGATGCCCGACCAGTTGGGGTCGACACCTGTACAGGCTGACAAAGTCAGCAAAATGAGCAGACCAATCATTCATGCCCCCATGATATCATGTGAAGGTTGTGGAGTATATATGGCCGGCCAACAGGGCCATCATAATGATGCCGGTACCGGTGACGGGGCTGGAGTCGCCTCCGGAGTTTCATCGACTTCGCCTTCAAGGAGGTCGTCCTGTGGCGACGTCGACTCGCGACCCTCGCTCAATCTCGCCTCTTTTTGAATCTTCTCATAGGTTCGTCTAATATATGTCCTTGACTGATCAGTTGGTCTATCAAAGGAGCCCTTCAAGAAGTCGCGATGTGTCACTTCAAGAGCGTGTCGAAGATCGTCGGACCAAGGGATATCAGAATCATTTAACTGATAATCAATGTAGCCGAGGATATCTATCTCCTCTCCATTCTTGTCTAGAATGGGGTTGCCTTCTCGGTCGTACACTATCATTGCCTCTTTCTGTACACCCTCAATAATACCCTCTAGGACACGTACGCCAGCATCATTCAATGGCCATTTACGAGTTAGGGCCATAAATCTGATCCTCTTCCATGGATTATCTATTGTTTGCCTGGCCCAAAGGGATATATCAACTTGACTCTTCCCACCAAATACCTCCGCTGATATGTCATACAAGTCCTGTCTACGTTTGAGGTCCTTCTTTTCTTTTTTGGTTCCATATCGATCAATCCTCCATTTAGAGGCCTGTCTTTGACAAAGTTCCTCGGTCCAGCCTGGGTCCGGAGTGAGCCCATCAAGGCCATGTTTACGCCAGCATTCCTGGACAAGCCGCTGATATCTATCCGCCTTCATATCTGCTATCTCCCAAGCACGTGATTCATAACCATCAGCCTGTGCGGGTGACAAAGTCAGCAAAATGAGCAGACCAATCATTCATGCCCCCATGATCATGTGAAGGTTACGGAGTATGTACGGCTCGGCCAACAGGGTCATTATAATGATGCCGGCGCAGATGAGTTGCAGCCTAGGTGAATTGTGTAATGTTAAAACTGGCTTCATGAGAAGTGCCCTGATCTTCTCATCGCTGTCTTGGTCCTGCATTGTCAACCTCCGTCTCACAATGGTTCGATTATTATCTCCGACATGGGAAGCCAACCTTCCCATGCTTCTTTCTTTCCGGGAATTCCCCATTTGGCTAAAGAAACATTTTCCTCTAACGAACGAACGTGGATCCACATGTCATTATCAAAGGCTGGCGCTTTTGGCTTATGTATAATAACAAATCCTAAATTACCATGTTCCTTGATTCTGTTTCGGGTACGGTTAGAAACCTTGCCAAATTCAAACTCGGGAACAATCCTTACGGTCATATCTTTTTCTAATCTCATTTTGGCCCTACGAGATGGAGATTGGCGAATTCCTTCTTCCGCTATATATAGTATATCATAAAGTGGAAAATTTTACACTCGAATGCACCCGATCGCCCACATTATTTACTCTCCGCATCTTCTAAATACTCTTCGCTAATATAAGGATCGCCAAATTGCCGGCAAAATTCGGGTTGGGGGTTGTCCCAACTAACCATCGCGTAATATTTAAAATGCTGGCCGACGCCCAAATTTGGATGGTTTAGGGGGACAAGTTCCGTGATGGTACCTAGACCTCTTTTGTGTAATGCGTCTCTTATCCTATCCCCAACCTTCATTGATCGTTCTCCGAATTCGGCGCAGCCTGCAGGGCCTTGATTAGGGCTTCTCCTTCTGTGGGTGCCGAGAAGTGGCGCCAGTTCCAGCGAAGAATCCCTGTTTCGTCTATCGCCCTTACACCACAAGTCCAAAAGCCATTATCAGTCCCAGTTCCCGGATAAATCGGGTTGTGAGTAACTTCTGCGTGACATCCCCAAGAGGTTCTCACTTGGGCCATAAGACGACCAAGTGTGGCGGGATCAGCAAGATTCGGTTTATTTCTCATTTTTCATTCTCTCTTAGCTTCCTTTGGGACGACGCTTGCCGAGGCGGTCGCTCGGAATGTTTTTCATCTCACCCTGCACGATGACCGGGTATGCAATTTGGCCCCCGCTATCAATGACAGGCTCATCCACCACCAACGCAATGTGAGCGATGGTATCGTTGGATTGCGTGGCCACATTCCAAACCGATTTCACGAAAAACCGAATCTCACCGGCCGGGTGTTTCGGAGATGCCAACTCAGCGAAGGGGGTTTTGAACTGCTTGAAAAGCTTGTCGACGCTCCATTTGTCTAAACCACTCTCAAGCGTAGCCGTGATGATAGTGTGCCCGTTGCTAAGGCCTTTGCAAAATGACCGAGCCTTTTGAAGCGCACTATAAAGACCCGGATGGCTTTCCAGGTACCTAATATTGTACCGTGCAGCCAACCGATTGCACGTTGAAAGAGCGCTAGCTTCTTCTGGGGTTGGTACCCAAGGACCATTGGCGGCACAATCATCTGCCTCACCGAGAAGCCCCTCAAGGAACTTTTCCTGCTTTGCGCTAAGTGACCAGCCGTTAAAGACCCGTCGACCGAAGTCGAGGAGAGCGTCTTTGCTACGCACCTTGAGACCCGGGACCTCTGCGGCTTCAAGGATGCGAGCATGGCGGATGGGATCCGCGGCCGTTGGGATGCCTTGTTCAATGATGGACATCACCCACTTTCTCTGGGCGGGCGAGAAACTCTTACCTCGTCGCGACCGACCAACCATGTCTCTTGCGAACGTGGCGTTCTTGTGGTTACTGAGCCCAGCCGCCTCATACTCGGCGATGCGAGGGAGGAGGAGTTCGGCACGCTTGGGGTCATTCATCCGGGGCATCTATGATCTCCGTGGCATCTTTACCTTATAATATATTATACCACATGTCGGAGCAATTTACACTCACTCGTACCCACGTCATTTATTTCTGTTTCGAGCAGATGGTATACCACCCGATGCTCGATAGTACCTCTGGGTGGCCAAAAAACGCCATTCCCAATATTGCGCGCAAAGAATCGGCTGCGATCCTACGGGTATGTATTGATGGTGTTAGCCACGCGTTAAGCACCTCTGTACGCTCGTTTGCGGAGAGCACTGAAAAGGGCGCGCCTCGACTCATCAGGGTTCCACTTTCCAGTGCGAATAACACGCTACGAAAACCGACCCTATGGACAGGGAGGAACAACTCGTTGGCTACCTCATCAACCCTCTCTGCGACATTCGCGGTGAGGCCATCAACCGGGAAGGATCCTGGTGGGAACATTACTTCTGCTATGGCTCGGAGGGTGGTGACGTCATGATCAGAGAAGACCTTCAACCCCTTTGCTGGGGCGAGGGCAACATTTGCGCCGATCATAGCGATGGCGACACCGGTTGTTATGCCTAACTGGATCATTCTCCGTCGTGAGACAAGCGAGGTTTCATTCATTCTTCGCTCTCCTCTATAACAACAGGGAAAAGTTCGTCACCTTTAAGAACCCAATGTCGCCTAGCAACAATTGTGTCTTCTCCAGACACATTTAAACTTGCTAAGGGTTCTTGTAAATAATCAGGCATCGAACTCCACGGAATATAGCCGATGGTGGCGAAAAGAGAACTTGGATCTCTGTCTCCTATCATATCTACATCTTGGGGCGTTAGCAAGGCATTCATAACTTCTGCCATGTGATGCGGGCATTCATAGTCCATCTCTTTGTTATTGAATGAAATAAACTGATTGTAAAGTGTAGCTCCAACAAGGGAGCCTTCTTTTGGCTTGGATTCGATCCAAATCGGTCCTTCAATATTCATTCTTCGCTCTTCTCAACCTCAATCCACTCAAGGACAACCTTCTTTAGCTCTTCCCAACGATATCTAACCTCGTTGCCTTCTGTGTCGGAGAAGAGGACGTGTAAAATCTGTTTTGTCG
>Ga0080013_1000729_pt1 | contig 45591 bp, 57 predicted proteins | sample ETNvirenome_6_85_FD_69236 | JGI IMG/M metagenome (GOLD analysis project Ga0080013, IMG submission 69236) | Marine viral communities from the Pacific Ocean - ETNP_6_85 (SPADES assembly) (version 2) | ecosystem: Environmental > Aquatic > Marine > Oceanic | place: Pacific Ocean | collected 2013-06-19
GCGCCCGCGCCCCCCCACCCGTATTCGCTCGCCTTTCGCATACGTTCCTTTATATACCCCCCCCCCCCCCCACATACCTATACCCTCCCCCACCTACCTACCCCATAATTGGGATCACGTTATCCCAAATTGAGCATTGACCAAGGTCTAGGATCAGACTATAATTATCACTCAATCAATCGGAGGGTTTCGATATGGCCACTAGCCACCATGCGGTCTGCGCGAATTGGGCGCAACAAACTGGAAAATGCCAGCGCGGATTTAACGTCTGGTATGAGGGCGATACAATCTATTCCTACGGTCGCCATTTTGCTATGGGACGGATAGTCAATGGCGTGGCGTTGCTTACGACTAGGCGCTACTCCGTTTCGACGGAAAAGCACAAAGGCCACGCTTGGCGCGCTTGCTACAATGAGGGTAAGCGGATTTATCATGTTCCTGATGTTACTGCTCGCGCTATCTGGGCGCATAGGGAAAATCACGCTAGCTTTGAAACACGAGCGCTTGAGAGTGAAGCCAAGGCCAAGCGCGCTCGCAAGTATGGTCCCAGCTATTTAGCTATCGCCCGCGAACTTCGCGAGCAAGCCAAAGCCTATGCCCGCGATTTCGATCTTATCTAAATCATTTGGGATAACGTGATCCCAAAACCTTGAGAGGAAATGTTATGGAAAAAGCTACCATCGAAAAAGCCCGCGCTACTGGCGCTACTTTCAAAGGCGACAATGTGGACAATCCTGATTTTGAGGATGCTTATCTGCGCGGTTTCGACCGAGGCTATACCTGTGCCAGTTACCAAGATTTGCCTGAGATAGGCGAAGAAATCGATGAAATCGATTGCGACGTTTCACTTGTCGAGAGTGATGATGATCGTGCCGACGTTCTCTCGCATCGCGCCTATGAGGGGGAAAGCAATAATCGCCAATATACCCCATTTGAATTCACTGCTAAGGAATTCAACGACACGGGCGAGCGCTACGCTGAAGCCCTATGGTCCGCTTTCGATGAGGGTATAGGCGACGGTATTGCCGCTAACATCAAAGAGAGGATGGACAGCTAATGTCAGCATTCACAGACGCAATCGCCTATAATTGGCCAAACTACATCATCAGCCCAGGCACGTGGGCTAGCTCGCGCGAGGAACACGGCGAGGATTACGAAGATGAAGGATCATTCTCTTGGCAGGAGTGCGATAGCTGCGGCACCACACTAGGCGGGGACCGCCATGAGGCTACCGCTATCCATCATGACGCATTCGGGCCTACCGCCAAGCGCCCGAATGATTTGCATGAAATATCCATATGTACCGATTGCATCATGTTCCACGCTAATGGCGACGAACCAGAAGATGGGGAGTGGGCTTAACTTGGGATAATGTGATCCCATCCCCCCAGGCCACCCCTCCGAATACACGGCCATTGCCAGCTATCCAAATCTAATCGCCAGCTAATCATCAGCTAAGATAAAACCATGCAAAAACAAACCAAGGCAGTTTTGGTATTGGGGGGGTCTTATAGACCCCTCCCCTACTATACCAAAATACCTCTGCACTCCCTATCCATACCAACTTTGTACCAACTTCGTACCAACTTTGCAATAAATGGCGGAATACTGCGGTTTTTGGCGTACCAACTTTGTACCAACTTCGTACCAACTTTCCTGGTATCACGTGGTCCCAAAACCCTTAATTTGGCCAAGTTGGTACAAAGTTGGTACAAAGTTGGTACAAAGTTGGTACAAAGTTGGTACGCAAATCGGGCACCCTGCAATATTGTGAAATGGGAACACGTGATCCCAAAATGGAGGTAAATCATGTTTATAATTAGGCTCAATACTACCCGCGAATACCTACATAGGAAGGGGGGTAGGAACACTTATACCGCTTTACCTAAGGATGCTTCGATATTCAATACCTGGGCTGGGGCAGTCGAAACTGCTAAGCTATTGGGGGATGATCATACCGTAGTCGAAATCGACGAAAGGTATGAAGCGGTATATCTAGCGGCGGGGAGGAATGTTTGCGACTGCGACAGCGGCGAGGATAGTTGGTGGGAAAATGATGCGCGTGGCATACCCTTGTGCAAAGTCTGTGATAGCTGTCGCGAGACTAAGCTAAAGGGGTATAGGATCGATGTTTTGATGGACCCGTTTTATTGGGCTGATGAACCGATAGAGGAGATTGAATAATGAGTGGCCAGAAATACAGAGCCGACATTAAGGATTTGCAGCCTGATGGTGCCACCCTGTGGTTCGCTAGGTGGATGGGGGGACCTACCCTCTCTAAGATCAACAATTGCTGCCTTAATATGGCTGGGGCGATGCGGCGGACGGTCTATATCACTGGCGAGGCGGATACTTTCTTTTCCATACCGGCAGTGTGTACCATCGCTGGCTGTCGAGTGAAGGGGTATGTAACCAGTGACGATGAGGGCTTTCTTTATTTCCAGCATGGTTACTATGCTTGAACCTGGGATTACGTGATCCCAGGTGCTGAACCACCAGTATGGCGGCGAAACCCAAGGGTGAAGGAGTTATCATATGAATACCGATCAGAAGGAAGCGGTCAGGGCCAGGGCTCGTAGTGCGATCCTGGATTTGTACCACAATGCGACGGTGAACCATCCCTACACTGAGGATGAGAGCTATTGGGATTGGTTCCAGGATACCGCCTCGTTCGAGATTGAGTATATCCAGGAGGGAGGTGCCTATGGCTCTCTAGTCAGGCACCTCCATAACGTGGGCAAGGAATGCGACCGCGAGGGTAGGTCGTTGGCCTACAAAAGTATGGCTAGGCGGCGGGAGAAGCGCAAGATACTGATAGAGCGCTCACGGTGGAGCGCCTGGGATTATACCTCTGACTGGTACGGCAAGATCTACCAGTATGGGCGAGGGGGGAGAACCTTGGCACCTTCTGATTTGATCGGGACGGGGGGAGGGGGCACCTATGCTGTGCGCGAGGACTATGCTGATGATTTGAGCATGGAGGATTGTGTCGAGCTGATCAAGGTAATCGAAAGCTTCAATTGGTTTGTAGGGTGCTGGTGCAAGGACGTACCCGACCTATGGGCCGATGAGGTTCAACAACGCGAGGAAATGGACGCTGAAGCTGGCGTCGGTTAGTTTTTTGGTATCACGTAATCCCATTTTTCCTAGGAGAACGAAATGGCTATCCATGTTACAGATATACTTTCCATCGACGACCTACCCGACCAGTGCATCGAAGAATGCTCCAGACCTGGGCGAGCGGCGGACGGGCCTGTGGATTATTGGCGCCGGCGGTGGCCGCGCCGATGATGGCGCGGTTAGGTGAAACTTCTTTGGAGGTTTTGGATATGACAAAGTTTGGATGGAGCTACCCTGCCGGCGCAGCGGACGATCCCAACGCGCCCTACAATCAGGATGCGGAACCGCCCGACAACAGCATCATTAAGGAGGCGTTTGCCCGCGACTATGGCAGCCCCTTCGAGTTGTACCGGGCAACCTACAAATACACCGACTGCGGACCCAGTGTCGGGGTGCAGATCGAATATGAGGATGCCGGCGAGGATGGCATGGGGCCTTATGCCGCGCTGAAAACGAAATGGCTCTATTGCGATGATCTCCGTGAGCTTGGCACCTGGGCAGACATCGACGCGCAAGGCCTGCCAATCCTGGCAATTTCTGTATCGTCAATTGTGGAAGGCGTGGAGCAATGCGTTGACCCTGTGGTGATAGAGATCGACCGCGAGAACGATACCGGCGAGACACTGGCGGAGCGCTACAGCAAGGCGGTGAAGGAGGTTGACGAAGCCGCCGACGAAATTTGGAAGCAAACCCACGGCTGCGACGACTGCGGGCCGGAAAACTTCGACGAATACGCCGGTTATAGGGCAATCAATCCCGACTGCCCAACCTGCGAAGGAAAAGGGGTGGTGATATGAGGAACGCACGATTCTGGATAATCTGGCACGAGTCGCCGGTCAAGATCACGTTGAAACCAGGGCAGACGCTTTCGGCGGCGACGGGTGGCCCTGATGAAGAGGGTTGGGACAGGGAAGAATTAGCTGATTGGGACGACGATAGATTGGCCGATACAGTTCTTTGGTTAGCTTGTTGCGATTTCGCGGATTGGGATGGGACTGAGAGTTCACCATCTGGCTCTGATATTTTTACACTCGACAATTAAGGAGAAAGCTATGACTGAGAAAACAATCCCTAACGTACCCAGCACTGCCTATCGGGTAGGCTCTACTGAGATGATCGTGGCCATGTTTCATATGCCTCGCGTGTCTATGACTTCACCAGCGTCTATCATCATGAAGTTTACCCCTCAAGAGCTACACCCCTGGAAGGTGTTTTGGTTCAACGCTGAGTTTGGTGGCTACAGTAGTGGTGGTTATCATAAGAAGTATGAGGAAGCTTTGAAAGACTTCCTTGATCGTGTTCAACGCCACGGCTTCTATACCGGCTTCGAACCACAATGGGTGGCCTTAGGCGACGGCTCTCTGCCAGCGAAGCAGACTGAGAGTGAAGTCTATCCTCCGCGTGATGGAGAGAAATCATGATGCCTGATCTGACCAAGCCTTGGTGCTACTATGTTCCCTCTGACCAGAAGTGGGCGGAGCAGGGAGGCTTCATACCCTCTATTGTCGTTGAGGGTGACCAGGGGCACTACCCCATGACTGGGAACAAGGATCAGATACCTTGGATGTGGGGTCCAACGCTGGAGGAAGCCTATGCCCAGGCTGCTAGAGCGAACGAGAGGATGGGCAAATCTGAGGACGAGGTAGACCGTATCGTATCATCATCAATGAGGGTAATAGCATGACCTATGAAGTAATCGGCACCAGGAACTTCCTTCCCTTGCGAGGGGATGGTCCCAAATTTTATAGCGTCGGCGTGGGCGGCGAGTATGACCAGCCTGGGGGCGGCGACGTTGGGGTGTATTGCTCTGACGAGGAGACTGCCCAGATAGTGGCCAGTGCCTTGAACCTGTACCAGGAGATGAAAGCTTTGCGTGGAGCCAGCAACGAACACGCTTGGATCTTCCCCACCAGTGTGGCTCTCCTCAAGCTCTGCGAGGTTATGGATGGGGTGCTAGAGCCCACCCCCATCGACCACCCTCCCCTGATCGCCAACGACCCCTAGAAAACCTGAAAATAGAGTACCCCAGGAGCCCCTGGACATAGCCCTAAGGGTTGTGTTACTATTCTGGTCCTCTGTCTCTTGCGGGAGTGCGGGTATGTCCAGCCGCTTCTTGGAAAAGGCTTTCTTGGGTTTGTTCATGCTGGTGTGGGTGCTGGCCACGGCTGAGTATGCTCACGGCCAGACTGTCTGCGGGGACCGGCTAACCTTCTTGGCTAACCTCAAGCAGAAGTACCAGGAGGTTACCGCCCACATGGGTTTGGTTGCGACGGGCGCGGTAGTCGAGATTGTGGTATCCCCCAAGGGCACCTGGACGATGGTCGTAACCAACCCTCAGGGTGTTGCGTGTATCGTAGCGACAGGGACGGCTTGGGAAGCCTTCATGGGCGAGGGTGAGGATCAGATTTAGATTTTTTTTGGTATCACGTGATACCATTTCGGAGGGAACTATGGAAATTTACTACTACGAAGTTTCAGGACCTATCACAACCCCGATAGATGGTCTATCTACATACGGCACTATCGACAAGGGCTTCATTACTGCCATTGATTTTGATGAGGCTTATGACGCTGTTAGGAGAATTTTTTCTGCTGATGCGTCCGCCATAGAATTGAAACGCGCTAACTAGGCTCGCAACATGAGCGAGCTACTAGAGGCGGCGCTTAGTTATGCTGAGCGAGGGTGGCCGGTCTTTCCGTGCCGCGCTGACAAGACACCTTACACTAGGCATGGTGTTCTCGACGCCACGACTGACCCTGATAAGATCAGGGCTATGTGGGAGGAGCATCCTGGTGCTAACATAGGGATGAATTGCGGCGAGGCCGGCTTCGTTACCCTCGACTATGATCCTGGCCACGACAGGGATGAGGTAGCGAAAGCGCTGGGCGGCGAGATACCTCCCACCAGACTTATAGCCAGAACACCCAGAGGAGGGACGCATGAACACTACCAACTCGCCAGTGACGATGATCCAGTTGCATCGTCGGTTGAGCCGTTTGCAAAACACGTTGATATACGCTCGTTCAATGGTTACGTCCTTCTCCCTCCATCCAGAACTAAAGATGGAGTGTACGAATGGATCAAAGAAGGAAAGCCTGGAAGTCGAACTAAGGCTCTCCTTGAGGCTTGTCGGCCCGCGCGATCTAAACACGCTGACAGAGATGCTTGGATTATTGAACAAGACCTCCCCGAAAATATCGAAGGTGCCATTGTATGGCTCCATGACGAAGCCCGACTAGCGATTGAGAATTCGGGCGGCGACCTCACGACCTATGCCACGGCGGCGATGATGAAGTCGTATGGGCTTAGCGAGGAGACGGCAGCGGAGGTGATGTGGGAGCATTGGAACAAGCGGTGCCTCCCCCCATGGGAATGGGATGATATCGTTACCAAGGTATCCCGCGCATACCAGTACAATACCTCCCCACCAGGGAACTGTACCAAAGCCTATCAGGTGGCCCATGTGGTGCTCCAGTTCAAGCCAATCGTGGAGCCAGCAGGGGAGGGACGCACCCTCAAGACAGGACGCTTCCGCATCGTTGACTGGGAGGGGATGCAATCTATCCAGAAGCCAACGTGGCTGCTTCCAGATTTTTTGACGGACGGTGGGTATGGATTATTGATAGGACCCCGGTCGAGCTTGAAAACATTTATCGCATTGGACGCTGCTTTAACGGTGGCCACTGGGGGTGTGCCGCCATGGGAGGATAGGTCGGGTTGGAGGGGGGCGTGGGATTGCCCCGACGACCCTGGCCCTGTCCTCTACGCGGTGGGGGAGGGACGATCAGGACTTCGTTTGCGCGCTAACGGCTGGACTAGGGTGCATCACGAAGGTCGTCCCTCCCCCAAGATGTATTTGGCCGACCCAGTACCAAGGGTATCGGAGGGTTTAGAAGCACTAGACGGCTTCATAGAAGGTGCGCTAGAATTTGAACCTCACGGTTACCGCATGGTGGTGATCGATACAGTAGGGCGGTCAATGCAAGGATTAAACGAGAATGCCCAAGAACACGCATCATCATTTACTGCCATGGTTGAACATCTACAACGAAATCTTTGTGACACAGTTCTTGCCGTCCACCACACAGGCCACGACGCCAAAGACAGAGGCAGGGGATCAAGCGTCTTCGAAGCCGACGCAGATACCATCGTCGTCGTCTCCCGCAAGGACCAAGACAAATACTCGCGAATGAAGATGACCAAGCAGAAGGATGCTCCTGAGTGGGAGCGTCCTCGCTGGGTGGAGGGTATGAAGGTCAAGATGGGCGACGAGGGGGAGACGACCTTGGCCATCGTCAGGGCTGAGGAGCAGGAGGGGGAGAAGCAGGAAGCGAGGAAGGAGAAGAGTGAAGGCACAAAGCTGTGGGTAATAGATAAATTCGCTATGAAAGTTCTGAAGAAGTACCCACACGAAGAGATGACAGACACGAACTTCTCTAAGAAGATAGGTGCTTTTGAGGACAAGGATGGTTCTGGGGTAGGACTAGAAGCGGGGACTATCCGGCAGCGCTATCTTGATAAACTGCGTATGCCTTCAAATAACTGTGAGGTTAGGCAACACTATGACGCAGGAAAAAGTCGTTGGCGGTACTCACCACCGACTGAGTGATTTGGGATCACGTGATACCACTAGACAAGGAGGGATATGCTAGAGTACACTGAGGAAGCTAAAGAGCGATACCGGAGGGTAACACATATCATAGGAGAGATAGTCGTCTGGGGCCACATAGTGGTCTGGGCGGGAGGTTTCTGTCTCTACCTCTACGGACTGTACCTCTGGATTTTCAATTGAAACCCTGAGGAGGGAAAACGATGGCGAAGAAGACCAAGAAGACCGGCGGCGCGGCGGCGAAAGCCAAAGAAGCAATGAAGAAGGCTAAGGCTGCGGAGAAGGAAGCTGCCAAGGCTGAGAAGCTAGCCGCCAAGGAGAAGGCTGCGAAGGCTAAGGCTGCTGCCCAGAAGAAGGCTGAGAAGGCTCTCGATCCGCTCGCCAAGGAAATCAACAGCCGCTTGGAGTTGGCTGCGAAGAGTGAGGGTAAGGCTGACGATCACCGTCTCACAGCGGCGATCAGGCTGGACGAGGTGAAGACCCGTTGCGATGAGTTGGGTCTGAAGTTCAAATCTTGGTGCGAAAATAACCTCGATGAGAAGTGGTCCTATGAAAACGCTCGCAAGCTGGCTCGCATCGGCGCTGCCGACGATCCTAAGCTGGCGTTGGAAGACCTTCGCGTAGGCACCCGTCAGAAGATGAAGGAGAAGCGGGACAAGGATAAGAAGGAGAAGAAGGAAGCTCCTAAGAAGTCCGCGCCCAAGGTTGCTGAGGAAGCTTTCGACAATATGTCGAAGGATGACGCAGAGAAGGTGATCAAGAAAGCGGTAAAGAAGCATAAGCTCAGAAGCAAGGCCGTTGGTAAGGGCCTTGAGGGTGCTATCGATGCTTTCGAAGGTCTGGACGCCAAAGACAAGATGCGGCTCCTGGCTCACATGGCCGAGAAGATGGACGCTGAGGTTACCATCTTTGGTGAGGACATCCACAAGGCTGTGGAAGACCTGTAGACCTGAAACTAGCCTGGGATCACGTGATCCCAGGTTTTTTTCTGGAGGGAATTCAAATGAAGATCGACGTTCTAGATCACGGTTATGTGATCCTTCGCAACATCGCTGGTCCCACCCCACGTGTTGATAAAGTTGGCTGGGATGGGATTGGGTCACGCTTCGACGCTGATGATACGGACCCAGCCAATGCTGCTCGCTTCTCCTTCGACGGTGCCGACGACAAGGATCGCACCCGCGAGGAAGATTTGAAGCTGGCTGAATACCTTCTCAAGAATGGCCACACTACACCATTCGAGATGATCGAGGTTTGGTTTGAGATGCAAATGCCTATTTTCGTGGCGCGACAGTTTGTTCGCCATAGGACGGTCAGCATCAACGAGGTATCGGCGCGCTACACCAAGCTACCCAATCAGTTCTATATCCCTGACCCTGTTAACGTAGGAGTGAAGTCTGCGACCAATAAGCAAGGGAGAAATATCAAAGAGGGGGATATTGAGAATGCTTATGCTTGGGTTAATATGATAGAGAAACATTGTGAAGTGTCTTATTTGGGGTATGCAACATCCCTCGATAATGGCATCCCTAACGAGCTGGCGCGTATGATCCTGCCGCTCAACATTTACACGAAGTGGCTTTGGAACCAGGACCTCCACAACCTCATGCACTGTATGAAGCTGCGCCTTCACAGCCACGCTCAGTTTGAGGCTCGCGCTTACGCCCAGGCTATGTATGACCTGTTGAGGAGGGTGCTACCGCACAGCATGGACCTGTTTGATAAGTACCGAAGGATAGAGGAGTAAGGAGATGGATTTCGCCACTATCACTATCATTCTCATTATCTTAGCAGCGTTTCTAGGACAATCATGAGCGACCATGCGGTAGAAGCAAGCTGGGCGACGGAGCCAATGTTCTATGAGGCTCCCTCGCCACCAGGGCAAGACCCACGCCAGTACCAGTATGCAGCCGTGGAGTATTGCCTCTCTCGCGATCACGCGCTCATAGGGGATGCTCCAGGGCTTGGCAAGACTATTGAGCTGATCATGCTCTCTAATGCTATTGAGGCTAAGAAGAACCTAGTCGTATGCCCTGCCAGCCTGAGACTGAACTGGGAGAGGGAAATCTGGCGCTGGTCTATGCTGTCTAACGTCCGCACCTACCCAGTCCTTAAGGCCAAGGATGGGGTTAGCCCAGAGACAAACTACCTCATCGTGTCTTACGATATGCTGAGGAACAATAACATCCTCCAGGCTATCCTCGACTTGCGGTGGGATCACTTGATCCTAGACGAGGCCCATTACCTCAAAGACCCTAAGGGCAATAAAAGGACGGCAGCTATCTGTGCGGAGGATGGGCTGAGGTCGGTGGCGGGGCGTATTACCATGGCCAGTGGTACGATCCTCCCGAACCAACCCATCGAATGCTACAACGCAATCCGGCTCTTGAACTGGGACGCTATCGATAACATCAGCGTCGATAGCTTTCGTGATTATTTTTATGAGAAAGGGCAGGGTTTCGTCACGGGCAGATACGAGACTACCCTCAAGGATGGGAGCAAGGTGTGGAAGTATGGCCCGCACTGGTCAGAGGAGGTCCGCAACGTCCCCTGCAATCTTGAACAGCTTCGCACTATCCTTCGCGGCGAGATAATGATCCGCCGCCTCAAGGAAGACGTACTCCCAGAGCTACCCAAAAAGCAATGGCACGTGTTCCCTCTGGCTGCGTCGAGTGAAGTCAAGAAGGCAATGGCCGACAAGAGTTGGAGTAAGGTCGAGAAGCTATACGAACTAGACGCTGGCGCATTTGATGAAGGCATCCCTATTGACGGTGCTATCTCGACAGCCTTCCGCTTGTTGGGCGAGGCCACGGCTCCTTCTATCGCTGACTATATCGATGACCTTTTCGATAGTGGTGTGGAGAAGTTAGTGGTTGGCGCGTGGCATAGGTCAGTGCTAGACTACCTTAAGGAACGCCTAGGGAAATATGGTGTTGCGTACATGGATGGCAGCACCAGCACCAAGAGGAAGCAAGCCCAGGTCGATCTGTTTCAAGAGGACGCAGACATACGCATTATGCTTGGTCAGGTCCAGCCCTTGGGAGAAGGGTGGACGCTAACTGAGGCCCAGGATGTAGTACAAGCTGAACCCTGGTGGGTGCCAGGAAAGAACGATCAGTTGTTGGAGCGCACACATCGCTTCGGCCAGGAGGGAGACAGGGTGCTAGGGCATATGCCTTTCGTCCCCGGTACTCTGCATGAGAAGATCATTAGCCAGGTTGTGACTAAGGATCGCAACATCTATGAGACGCTTGATGTAAGAGATTGAGGTTGCCATGCCTGAACTGGACTTAATGAAGAACTGGTTACTGTTCGGGGTGGCAATCTTTGCGCCGATAAGCGCATGGTTCGCGATGAAGTATGGCCAGAGGGAGAATACCAACAAGCTAAAAGATCAGGATGAGCGCATCAAAGCCTTGGCTGAACAAGTCAAGGCGCAGTGGCAGAAGTCGGATCAGATTAGCGTCGGGACACAGAAAGTGGAGACTACGATAAAGTGGCTTAAGGCCGACGCTGCTAGGATCGATAACGTAGTTGAATACATGAGGAGGAAAGACAGTTGACCACACCTTTTAGTTCGCTTACAATTATCAATCGTACTCATGAAGGAGGGAAATCATGAACGTCAACAAGATCGCCGTAGAGGAACACGGTTCCGGCTTCCAGGTAACCGTGGGTATCTACTTGCTCAGAGGGCAAGTGGAAGAGTTCGTTGGCGAAGATGCTGTCGAGGGTAAGGTGTCGCCCGCCCAAGCGGCGACGCTGGCTCACGATGTTATCCGCAAAGCCCTAGCCGAAGCCGTTGACCTGCCTGAGGTTGGTTCGGGATCACGTGATCCCAAATCCGAACCGAAGAAGAAGCGCAAGAGGCGGACGAAAGCGGAGATGGAAGCCGACGCCAAGGCCGAAGCTGAGGCCGAGGAGGAAGAAGAGGAGGAAGAAGAGGAAGAAGAGGAAGAAGAGGAGGAAGAGGAGGAAGAGGAGGAAGAGGAGGAACCTACTCCTGCCCCATCTGTTGGGCGGAAGCGGAGACGGGGGAGGGGTGCAGCGAAGAAGTCTGCCGATACAGCCCCCTCCGATGACGACGAGGAGGAAGCTCCCAAAGGTCGTCGCGGTCGTCGCAAGAAGAAGGGGGATACGGGCGGCAAAAAGGGAAAAGCGAGTAAGGCATCCCCTTCTGATGATGAGCCCAGCGACGAAGACTTGACCAAGGCTTGCTCCGAAGCCGCTGAACATATCGGCGCTCCCGGTGTCATGGCCGCGCTTGAGGTCTTCGATGCTACCAAGGTGAACGAGCTTGAGGGCGACCAGCGTCAGGAGTTCCTTGACGTTATCGATGAGATGGTTGCTGGCGAGGTTGGCGAGTGAGCGAGCTACAAGCTCACTCTCCTCTAGGAGCGAGTGGGGCATACCGTTGGATGGTATGCCCCGGCTCCGTGGGTCATAGCGCTGGCGTTATTGACCCAGAGAGTGAGTTCGCAGCCCTTGGCACCGCCGCTCATGCTTTAGCATCCCTATGCCTCACCTCTGGTGATGAGATCGATGCGTGGCTTTTAATAGGTGAGTGGGTGTATGAGGGTGAGATCGTTGGACCTGGGCCATCTCCCGAAGATATGCCACACCTGGAACAGGTTATCCACATCGACAAGGGTATGGCTGATGCCGTCCAGGTCTACCTCAACGCAGTGCGCTACGAACACCCTGATCAGAACCAGGGCAACACCTGGGTAGAGCGTAAGTTCCACTGCCCCGATATCCATGAACTATTCTACGGCACTGCCGACTTCGTTCACTACGATGAGGCCAAGTCCACGCTCCACGTATGGGATTACAAGCATGGTGCTGGGATCGTGGTGGATGTCTTCGCTAACCCTCAGCTCATGTATTACGCTTGTGGAGCGCTCACTGACCTTAGGTTATGGAAAGTGGCAAAACGTATTGTCTTACACGTAGCCCAACCTAGGGGTTGGCATAGCGACGGTCCATTGAGGGAGTGGTCAATTACGAAAGGCGAGCTAGCTAACTGGCTAGACGATGTTTTAGTTCCAGCTATGGACCGCGCCCAAACATCAACCGACACAGCCAGTGGTGATCACTGCCGGTTCTGTCCCGCTCGTTGGAGGGCTTGCCCACAACTCGTTGCTGATGAGAAGGAGCTAACGAAACTCATGGCCAAAATGAAGGAGAAGGGGGGAGCCAAGAAGCTATCCCATAAGGACATCGCTCGCTTGCTCGACCTGGGCGAGGTGATGAAGATCAGCATCAAGGCGGCGAGGGAGAATGGTTTCGCCCGCGCTGAGGGAGGAGCGAAGATACCAGGGTGGAAGCTGGTCAAGGCTCGCTCCAATCGCGAGTTCAAGGAGACTGCCGAGAAGGCAGCGATCAAGAAGTTTGGTAAAGACAAAGCTTTCACGACGCCTGAGTTGAAGTCGCCAGCCAAGATCGACACACTACCAGGAGGGAAGAAGTTCACGACTGAGTACGCTTTCAAACCTGAGAAAGGTATGCAATTGGTTCAAGCCAGTGATGCCCGCAACGAAGCTGGGCCTAGCACTAGGTCTATGTTCAAACCCCAACACAATAATTAGAAGGAAGATTGACTATGGCCGAAGCGAAGAAGATTGTTACCCCTGTCGGGCGGATCATCAATGGTTCGTTGTTCACCAAGGAAATCTACACCAACGAGAAGGGGCAGGAGGGAACCCCCAGCTACAAGCTGGAGATGGCTTTCGAGCCTGATGCGCTGGAGGACCTGGAGGATGCCATCGTCCAGTGCGCCATCGATGAGTGGGGCGACGACGCCGACGACGATTACGATAACGGCGATATCCGTAGCCCCATTCACGATGGGGATGAGCTTGCCAAGAAGCGCGAGAAGAAGGGCAAGTCGGGCGATGCCTATGCTGGTATGGAAATCATTCGTGCCAGCACCATCTACAACGCTCACGGCGAAGATGCCCCCGGTGGTATCTACGTGGCCGACGCTGCTGCTGAGCAGTTGACGTTCGATGAGCGTGGTAAGGTCTACAACGGCAGCTATGGCATCGCTATCGTGACCCCCAGTGCCTACGAGATCAGCGGCAACCGTGGCGTCACGTTGTACCTCCAGGCTTACCAGTTCGCCAAGGACGGCGAGCCTCTGCGTGGCGTCAACGCTGGCGCTTCGATGTTCACCTCTCAGGTGAGCGACAAGAGCGAGGGCAAAGGTCGCCGCAAGCGCAAAAGTAAGTAGGTTTCTACGAGAGGGATCATGGGTTTACCCACTCTCATGTTGAAGTCTCGTAGGGAAGCTAGGGGTGTGTTCTCGCGGGCGCACCCCTAGTGCTTTTTTGAGGAGGGAAATATGAAGATCATCGTTGGCCAACCACCTAACTACGAAGAGATCGTCAAGGCGATCCCCAGCGTCAAGAAGTTCAGCGTTATCTATGCCTGGGGTGACCGTATGTATGCCCCCACCACCAAGACCGTTCCCAAGCATCTCATCGCCCATGAGAGCGTCCACATGGCTCGCCAGAGGGCTTTCGTGATCGCGCTGTACGAGACGCAGTGGGAGAGCATCACCGAAGCCAGTCGCGAGGAGGGCATCGACGCTTGGTGGAACTGCTATCTCAACGATATGAAGTTCCGCTTCGATGAGGAGCTTCCCGCGCACCAGGGCGAGTACCTTTGGTTCCTTCAGAATGGGGCGCATCGACCGGAGCGGCGGCGAGCGCTGTCTGAGATTTCTCGTCGTCTGGCTGGGCCACTCTATGGTCGTCTCATCACCAAGGGCGCAGCCAGGGAGCTGATGGAGATCGTTCACGGCTGGCGGGATCACGTGATCCCAAAGGAGGTGGAGGTATGAGGTTTATCTTAAACGAGGCGGGTCAGGGAAATGACATTCTCATGCTACGGACAGCCAGAAGTATCTGGTACAAGCTTCGGGACGGAGAGATGGCGGTTGGCGACGTAGGAGTGCTAAGGTGGGACGACGGGTCAGATTACACCTATCGCATAAACAAGAGCAGTATATCTGTCTGGTCTACGAGTAAGTCATGACTATCGTCCTCGATTTCGAAACCCGCAGCGAAGCTGACCTAACTAAGGTTGGCGCTTGGTCCTACTCCGAACACCCCAGCACTGAAATCATCTGCGCTAGTTGGGCGGTGGACGATGGGAAGATCGATCACTGGGTGAACCCTGACATAGGCAGAGTGCCGGGGGTGCGATCTAAGTTCCCTATAGATGACTGGGCTTACATGGGCTACCCAGGACAGATCAGCCACATCGAAGCCCACAACGCAGCCTTCGAAGTTTCGATCTGGGAGAACATAGGGGTCAAGCGCCTGGGGTGGCCTGAGATACCCCTCGACCGCTGGAGGGACAGTATGGCTCTGGCATCCTACTATGCCCTCCCTGCCGCCCTGGACAAGCTCTGTCGCCCCCTTGGGCTTCCCGGCAAGGACCCGGAGGGTGGGCGGCTCATCACCAAGTACAGCAAACTCCACCTCCCCACCTCCAAATCTGAGATACCACCAGAGGACTTGGCCAAGTTCGTGGCCTACTGCGATAACGATGTCGAGTTAGAGCGTAAGGTGGGGAACATCCTGGGCGAGCTTCCTGAGGATGAAGAGAAGATTTGGCTCCACGATTTTATGGTCGCTCACCGTGGGCTACGGCTGGATCGATCTGGGATCGTGGGCGCTCGACGCATCGTGGATGACAGGGCGGCGGACCTGGAAGCTGAGTTCAAGGAGCTGACGGGGCTGAAGCCAGGGCAGCGGGATAAGGTGCTAGCCTGGTTAGCTGAGCGTGGCCTGGAGATGGAGAACCTACAGAAGGATACGATAGATGATCTCCTCGACGGCTTAGATAGTCCGAAGGGGGATGTGAGGAAGGCGCTTAGTATCCGTCGCCGCCATGCCCGAGCCAGTACCAAGAAAATGGATGCCATGCTTCGTCATTGCGGCAATGATGGGCGAGCGCGGTGGCAAACTAGGTATCACGGTGCGGCCACAGGCAGGAATACGGGGTCTGGGTTTCAGCCTCTCAATCTCAGCCGTGGGGAGGGAGTGGACCCTGATCAGATGGTGCGAGACATCAACGTGGGGAGCGCTAAGTGGCTCGACTGTCTCTACGGTGATGCCATGGAAGCGGTGGGTAATGCCAGCCGTCACTGGATCACAGCTTCGAGGGGCAACCGTATCATCGCTGGGGATTTCGCCAGCATTGAAGCTGTCGTTCTCGCCTTCGTAGCTGGTGAGAAGTGGAAGATGCAAGCGTTCCTCGACGGCGAACCTATCTACGAACTCATGGGAGATGAAATCCATGGACTACCCCCTGGAACAGTCACTAAGAAAACTCATCCTTTTGAACGTCAGGACGGGAAAACGGGAGAGCTTGCTTTCGGTTATCAAGGCGCGCTTGGCGCGTGGCGAAATTTTGATGACAGCGACCGACACACAGATGAGAGGGTTATCGAAATCTGCCGAGCCTGGAGGGGCAAGCATGACGCTACCACCTCCCTCTGGCCAGCAATGGATGACGCTGCGCTCGACGCCACGCGATATCCCGACCAGGAATTCGAAGCCATAGAGGGTATCTCATTCGAGAGAGTAGACGGCTGGCTGACGATGGTCCTCCCTGATGGCAAGCGCCTTTGGTATTGGGCTCCTGAGATACGCATGACCATGCCCCAGTGGCACAAGATCGATGAGCGTGAGGATTGTGCCTCTGGAGATTGCGATTGTAGCCCCAGGCCACAGCTTACTTATATGTCACAGAAGGAGGGACGGTGGCAGCGGACTTATACCTACGGTGGGAAGCTGACGGAGAACGCTGTCCAGGCTATCTCTCGTCAGATATTGAAGCCCGCTGAGTTAGCCGCTGAAGCCGCTGGCTATCCTGTGATCCTCTCCGTCTATGATGAGGTGGTCTGTGACGTACCTGAGGACTTCGGCTCCGCTAAAGAGTTCACACAGATTATGGAATATTATTCTGGGGATTGGTATAGGGGTTGGCCAATCCGTGCTGAGGTATGGGAGGGGGAGAGGTATCGCAAATGACCTGGGAAAAATTACTTGAGCTACCTGAAGGATGGCTGGGAACTCTCGTTGAGGGAAGAATAATCGTCACCCACCCTAACCATCCTCCTAGGGTGCTGCCTGTATCAGAGATTAAGTTTATGCCTTTCGAGGAGTGGCCTGAGTTGGAGATCGACCATGGGTAAGCTCAGCCGCGACAAAGGAAAGATTGGGGAGCGGGAGGTTGTCCAGCTTCTTAAGGATTGGGGCTGGAAGGCAAAGCGTGGTCAGCAATTCAGGGGCGGTCCTGACAGCCCTGATGTGATCCATAACATGGTGAACCTCGATCCCGCTGGAATAGAGATAGCTATTGAGGTTAAGTGGCGTCAACAGTTGAACCTTTATGATGCTCTCAAGAAGCTGACGGACGAGCAAAAGCCTGGGGAGCCAATCATCCCCACCGTGTTCCACCGCAAGGACAGGAAGGATTGGTTGGTCACGCTCGACGCCAACGACTTCCTTGAGATCGTTTACTGTATGCACCACTACAACGATATCTAACTGGGATCACGTGATCCCATGACCAGGAGAGAAAGATGGATGACAGTAAGACTAAGAAAGACGACGGCAAGGTTCCGATCTACACTGGATGTGTGGCCCGCTTCCCCTTGGCGCTGCGGGAGGTGGCTATAGTCTCCCAGGAGAACGCTGTAAAAAAGTACAACACTAGCCCTGGCGACATGGGCTACCTGGAGGTCGAGAATGGATGGGATCGATATTCGGATGCGCTACTTGGCCACATGATGGACGACGATCCGCAAGGTGGAAAGCGCAATCCCAGCGACTACAACGTGTATCATGCGGCACAAGTGGCTTGGTGTGCGTTGGCTCGTCTGGAGATGATGATAAGGCGTTCAGGGGATGTGGCCAGTGTCCGCGACCCGTTTACGTTTGAGCATGAGGAGTGGGATGACCCTACCGACGAAGCGGCGGCGATGCAGAAGGCATTACTCTACAGCATACCCCGAAACGCAGCGCGCACTCCCGAGGATGAAGAGGATGGGAGGCGTCGCGTCATATACCCCGCACCGCCTAAAGAGGGTGAAGTGGGCTACGTCGCGCCAGGGCATGAAAGGCGGAACCCACCAGCTAAGCCGGGGACCGTCAGGTTCAGCGGCAGGGACGGGAACTAACCCTCTTTGATTTGCTCAGCAATACGATAAGCTCTCGCGCCGACCTGGGTGGCCCATTTACTATCAAGGGCTTCCTTGGCGGCGCGTTCGTATTCACCAGCCTCTAGAGCTGAAAGCATATTAATAAATTTTGACAAACGAGTGATGCCTAGGTTAAAGGCCATATTGGCTAGAGCGATCTGGCGGGCTTCTGTCATACCAGACCACCACGGCGCTACGTTATCCAACTCGTAGATGACACGTTCAATGTCGTTGGATAGGAGATACCTAATCTCATCTTGAGACAACCCAACGTCATCAAGGTTTCGCCCTACACCAATCGTCAGAAATCCTTCTGTATCAGTGTAGGGCTTTGTCTTGAGACCCTCGTCGCGGATCAGGTCAATAACCAGTTGTTCTTTAACCGTGGCCATTCATCTTTCCTTCAATGCGGGCAAGCCTGTCGGTTATCCGAGCTTCCATATCCTTGAGCGTCTTCTCGAACCGGCTCTGAGAGGTGTACTTTTCCGCCACCTCAATTTGATGTCTGGATAGTGAGGCCCCAATCTCATCGATACGTTTGTGTAGGTCGCCGGTTCTCCGCATCATAAAGCTAAGGATGAAGCCTGATACAGAGGCTCCCCCAGCCACCAACAACCAAAATGATAAATCCCCCAGCATGACCCTATCCTTTGTTCCGCTCTTTCATGATTTTTTCACCCGACCGGCCTAAAATATAGCCGCCCACGCCGACGTTGAGGAGCGCCCACATCCCAGGCGGAACCTCCAACGTGACAACCGTCACTTCGAAAGCGTTGAGGTATGGGGCGAGGATGTAGTTGTTGACGATGATCGCCATGAACGAAGTCATCAACAAGGGACGCCAATTACGCTGGAGCCAGCTATCCCCTTGAGCCTCAGCCTTGATGACGCTGGCGGCAGCTTTCTCCAAATCCGCAGAGTGTGAAACCATGGCCATACTGAGTTCGGCCTTGGCCTTATCCCGAGCCTCTGTATCAGGGAGAACGCTATCCAGAACCTTCCCAAGGATAGGGAGGGCGGCAGTAATAAGTGGTAGCATGGTTTTGCTCCTACGACTTCGGGTGTGCTGACTTAGTAGCAAGGATGCCACCAAGCATATCATCCACTTCTTGGATTAGGGCCTTACCCCCTAAGCGGTCTTGATTGAACTGTTTCCAGATCACATCAAGTTGGTCCCCTAATTCTGGGTATTTACGACGCCGTGCCTCCTCATAACCTATAGGAGGCTCAGCCGACCAGACAGCTATCTTCCCTTCAACAGTAGCATTGCCGCCCTCGTCCCATCGATGTTGAATATAATTATCGACTTCGCTAGGAAGCATTACCCTCTCGCAGATTTCACGTTGTTCTGCTGTCAGTGTGTAGCTCATCTCATCCTCCTTATGTGACTAAGACGCCACCAAAAAAGCTGTTGCCACTACCGGCGTGAACATCAGCGACTTTGGTCCCATTTGTTATTCTTATATACGTAGTAGCGGTATCTGATGTGTCCATATCTACGAAACCACCCATGCCGTAGATTATATGGCCAGCGGCTTGATCGGCCATACTCCAACAACCGTTGCGATAGCCTGAGACGGTTTGGTTACTTACAGTAATGCCCGAGATGATGCGGGTGTGACTGGATGTTAATCCACTCACTGATACCGTCGCAAACAAATAGTATTTTCCTGTTATGGGAGCCGTAAATGTTGTTGAAGAAAAACTTCCCCCAATATCAAAAACTTCAGATGCCCATACGATTGTATATACGGTGTCATCGCCAGTGACGTTTGATAAAGTTCCACTAGGGGTGACAAGGAATACTGGCTGGGTGCCGTTGGTCATTTCACCGCTTGCTGAAACGACAATATCATCATGGTTGGCAATACCCAAGCTACTCAGCGTAGGTGTACCTGCGTGAGTATCAATCATCTCCTTAGTACCAGCCACAGTTGGGTAAACCGTGTCATCAGTGCCAGTCACATTCTCAGCGCTAGTGGAGCGCTCCACAAGCCCCTCAGCCGAAGTGGTGGCCGTAATGATACCCAAGGAAGCAATAGCGGTGGCACCGCTCTCCCAGGCCAAGGCCCCGGCGCCTGTGCCTACTAGGAATTCGCTGTCGGCAGCATTGGCGCCAAGGGTGTTCAGATCATCAAGTACATCACCTTGCGCCTGTGCGCTTATGTCAGTGCGAGCTGCCGCTGCGGTAGCGTGAGTATAGGCGATAACCCTAGTGGTGTTCGCTGCTTCCGAAATACACAACATCCTATCACCAGCCTGGGTAGTCTGGTTGGCCGCATGAGGCATGATCAGGGTAGCGCTGTGCGTCAATGTCAATGCGCCATCAAACTGGAGAGTGAAGAGGATGCCAGCGGCCACGGTGATTGAGGTAAAGCCTGTAGTACCAGTCACATCGAAGAGGTTGCCATCAGTTCCCAGCACCAAGGGGGATGCTGAAGCAATATCCGCACCCTTCACCCACCGTGTCTGGGCAGCGTGTTGCATGATGTTGTTGTCATCGATAGTGATACCGCTGTTCTCAAAAGTCTTACCAGCGGTGCCGCTGAACCTAGCGATGCCGTTGTCTGTCGAGCTGGTAGGCAGCGTGAGATGCGAACCGGTATTGGGCGTAACGTACTCGAAAGCAGTTTTACCGCTATTCAAGGCCAACACATCACCGGCGGTGCCATCCTCACCAGCGTTGGGGATTTCCGGGTCAGTGAGGGTGGTGTCCGCGATCTTGATCTTGAAGGAGCGATCCAACTCTTCCTGAAGCTGGATATCCATCATGGCAAAGAGATCGAGCTGAGCCTCTAAGACATCAGCGAAGTATCCCCCCTGGTTCTCTAAGTCTGTCTGCTGCTCATGAGTGAGCAACCGTTTCATGATCACGCTCTCTCCTGTGGGGAGAGGGGTTACCTCATCTTCGGGGTAAGTGATAGAGCCAGTGCCAGGGAAGGTGGTGACGACGACAGCATAAGCGCTCGCGCCCGTACCCTCAGGCAACACCGTCTCGACGCCATCAGCATCAACATGAGTGACCTCAAGATCGTCGGACGCTGGAAGCACGATAGGGCTGAACGAGAAAGTTGTTGCTACATCGTTGCCGTTCGCGGTGACTTTAGCCGTAGCCGTTTCTACTGTCATGTCTTTCTCCTGATGAGATCACGTGATCCCAGGTGAGTATAACCTATTCAATGATCCCAGGTATAGGGGAACTTTGCTGGCGGAAGAACAGCTTCTTGAACTTGTCGAAGCCGGTTTCCGCTGGTGATACTAAGCCACCCACCGACTTATCCTCAGGTACTCCAGGCTGGTCTTCAGTGAGGAGACGTACCTCATCTTCCGCACCTAACAGCCCAGCAGCCCAAGCGTAAGCGTGGAGACGAATAGCGCTCTGAGAGGCCACCGCAGGGTCTTCGACGTTTTTCATAAGCTCTTTCAAGAGGCCCCACCGTTCTCCATTAGGTACGAGAGGAGCGCCGCTGAGAGCGTCTACTAACATCTGCCTTATACCCTTCCTGGGCATACGTTCAATGAGGTCCACAGCCAGTTGAGAGCCCCTGGTGCGGGCGATCAGAGATGACGCCATATTACCAGAGGTGCCTACTAATTTTTGCCCGATATCTAACGCTTGACCACCAGCTTCCGCACCACCAAGCCTGAGGGCGAAGTTGAAGAACATACTTGGCGTCGTTGTGATCTCCTCGCCGGTAACTTGGCCCGCAATAGCAGCCCGTAGATTTTGTTCAAGCTTGCCTATCTGAGCTATGACGTTGCTATCTTCAGGAGCCAGAAGACCTCGCGTCACCATATACTCCCTGATGGACATCAACCCAGGTTTGATGGGAGCATTCAAAACGTGTAGTAGCACATCCAGATCGATAGCCCCGTCGCTACGAGTAGCTGATCCAAATATTGTTTCCCAGATACTAAGCCTCAACCCGTCTTCAGCATCTAGGCCACCAGTCGAACCTCTAGCTAGGTTCAGAGCTTCGTCAAGTTTAGCTATAGGTGTCTTGCCCCCCATAACCCCACGGATATATTCAGGAGCGCTCTCTGTGCCCAAAAGCCCCCCAATAATACCTTTCCCATCATCCAGAGCTTTCTTGTTGCCGGTTAATATGTTAGCCCATTTCGCGAAATTTCTCTCCGACCTGATAGCGTTATCCAAGTCAGCCTTGACCTCTGGAAACCTCTGTAACACAGCAGCAGATTTCTTCATAAAGGCCCGCAAGGACTTGATACTTAGCCGCCCCGTCTCCTCATCCACGGCTGCATCAGCGGCGATACGCAGGAACCTGGATTGAAGATCGTACAGGAGTTTGGAATTCTGGTTCATCTGCGCCATCTGTTCCCTGAACAGGGTGGTGCCTCCGTCAGACAATTTCCTGACAGGGATGAAGTTAGCTCCCTCAGTCAACTCCTCGAAGCGTAGCGCAGCCTTAGGACCACCACTGGCCATAGCAGTTCTCAACACCACTTCTGCTGGAACCGTGTAGCCGTAAGCAGTCTCTTTGCGTATCTGCCCCAGGAAAGTACGGAGGTAGATATCATTCAGCATACGAGAAAATGCTCTGGCGTCGTCAAGCGGAGTGGTTCCGGCGACGGATTTCTTACTCTTAGTTGACGCCCCTGCGCGTACAACATCATCAAGCAACGCTTCCGCCATGAGGCCAAGTCTACGAGCGATCTTGTGCTGCGTAACAGGAACATCCCGCGCTGCTTCCAAAAGCTCACCACGAAACAGAAGTAATTCTTTCACCGTGAAAAGGTTACGAGCTTCTTTCAGTCGAGCAGCGGGTATCCGAGCGCCAAGCTCAGCGGCTTTAATCAAATCCCCAGCTTCCTTGAGCGCCTGAAATTGGTCGAGCATTATCTGGGGAAGTTTGACAGAAACAGGTAGATCACCCTCCAGTATCGCCTTCAGCTTCAGCGCACTTTGCCACGTAGCCGGACTATCCATGCCTTTGCCCGCAGCAGCCCATAACTCTCTTTCGACGCCGCGAGCAACACTCAGAGAATTGGCGAGAACTTCAGTAACCTCAGCCGATATGCGGCCCTCATCAACAGCAGTGTCGCCTTCTTTGAGTATCCTACCGACAGCAGCCCTAGCTTCTATCTCAGCGTAACCGACCAGCCTTTCTAATGCGCTCTCATACCTGCCCCTCCACAGTTTAGCAGCCTCTTGTAAATTCCCTGGACTACCAGAAGCCTTCAGAAGTTTAATGGTGTTGAGTAAAGCCTCAAGAGTAGCGTCCCCCACACCCTGACGATGAGCATAAAATTTTTGATCCCGCGCCGCTAAATTAGCCTCTAGTCTAACAACCGCAGGATGGCCAGTTCGTTGAGCCAAGGTGCCGCCTTCGGTCAAACCGGGGATTAGCCTTTCCAGAGCTTGCGTGTCAGCCAATATACGTACAAGCGTCTCAGGGTCTTCTCCAGCAGCAGCCCACAAGCGAGACAATTCGCGGCCAGCAGCGTCAATACCGAAAGTACCACCGGCAGCGGATTTAGCCGCTCTCAAACCGTGGTAAATCTTGCGAGCGAAAAACACCGTCATGTTCGTGGGGTTTAGAACACCCGCTGCGAGGCCAACGCCAGTGCGAGGGATTGGATTATCTGGGTCCACACTCTCGTAGACCGCTTCAGCACCACCAGCGGAAACGGCTGAGGTACTTTCCAGAAAGGCAAATCTCAGCGGATTGGTCTTAGCCCAATCCAGAGTGCGATTTATGAAGTTACCCACGATAGATTGGCTTAACCTCAGACCTGTCTTAGCAACTACAAAAACAGTGCCGCCGCCAGCAAAAGAAGCCCCAAGTAGTTGACCGAAGACAGCAGCGGGCTTATCGCGCACATCGACATCAATGGGGTTAGCCCCTAATCCTTGTTCCTCTAATGATTTGGCCGCATTCTCACCAGCCCATGCGGTGGCGATTAAGCCCGTTAGACCCCCAACAATAGTACCAAAAGGCCCAGCAATAGCAGTTCCGGCCAGTCCACCCATTATAGCGCCGGGAAGCAATAACCCAGCTCTAAGGAAACCGGAGGCAGTGGATTTCACCACGGTTTCTGCTGTACTTGCTTGAGGCGTGACGAGGCCACCAACTGTCTTATCTACGGTGGTATCACGTGATACCACTTCTGGCGCTGCGTCCACCCTAACCGCAGGAGCGGTATCCACCCTCTTGGTACGTCTTGTGACTAACCCGCCAACGGTGTTATCCGGTTGAGGGGCTTCAACAGGGTCGGGGATGAAACTTTCACCGACATCAGCCCCACCAGACTGGAGGTCTAATTGATCGGTTTCAGCCTGCTTGACTGCATTGATCTGTTCTGCCTGATCGTCGGCTATGGAGACATCTACCATAACTTAATTCCCGCTTGCGGCTGCGTCGCGTACCATCTTGATGAGGCGGGGGCTCAAGTCCACCAACTGACCATCTAAGATCATACGTCCGCCAGTCCCAGTATCGGGGTCAAAAGCTTCCAACTGAACCCCATGAAGACGCTCATACCGAAGAAGTGCGCCAACCATCAAAGCCGTATCCGCCGTTAAAGTCTCAGCGGTAAACCCGAGCCCGTTCGCGTAAGGAGGAGCGCCGATATATCTACGAGCGTGTTGGATAGCTATCATCCTGTTAGATATCTTACCTCGCTCAAGCGGGCTTGGGCTACCACCACCTTCAGTACCCGCCGCATCGAAGTTCTGCACTGCGATATCGAGATTTTGAAATTCGACCTCTAAAAACTGGTCAAGAGCCCCTAGAGCCGTGGCCAGAGCATCATCGTTATCTAAGAAGCCGGTATCTACTCTCTTCAACACTGTATTTAGAACACTCTCACGTTCCGGCTGGCCCTCTCGTTGTGTGCGAACGAAAGCGTCAACCAATGCACCCTTAAACGCCTCGAATTTAGTACGAGCGTCGATGACCCTCTGACCAAATGGCACGAGGTCGCCTATGATAGCGAGGCCAGCTACACCGGCAGCAGCGGACGGACCTGGGCCGGTTAGTATGTTGACGCTATTGTAGATGCCGCCGATCCCTACCGGCTGTAGGCTAGCTAATCTAGCTGCCGCTGCGGGAAGCTGAGCTTGCGCTTGGTTTACGGTGGCGGGGGGTTTAGGCGCTACATTGTTTGTAGATGGGAACCCACCAGAACCAATCTCCCTCTCTACCAAGTTCGCAGCGTTACCCAGATCAGGCCCACCAGCACCACCGAAGATCACCTGACGCGAGCGTGGGTCCAACGTACTTAACTTATTGACATCGATGCCTACGTTAGCGAACGCATCCCTGATGACTACACTCACATCGCTCTTTGTTTTGGTGATGGGATCGATTTGCCGCATCTGGTTTACTGCCTCTACGAACGCCACTACCAGACCTTGTTGGTCAGGTGTCCGTACCGCATGATCAAGAGCTATCGCCACCTTAAACCTTTCAAGGTTTGTGGTAGTGAAGTTGACAAAATCGGTCCTACTAGATTTTGAACTGAATGGGGGGGCGGTATCGCTCAAACTCTTATCCAGCTTCGCTCCCTTACGCTCAAGCTCAACCCTGGTGCGCTCGTTTTTAATCTCTCTTTCCCTGATTTCTGCGTCCAGTTTCTCCAGCCTGATCTTCTCAGCCCTGGTTTTGTCATCAAGCTCCACACCAGCAGTTCTTCGCTCAAACGCCAAAACAGCGTTACCGTGAGCAAGCCTCTCCTCGCCCACCTTCAACTCACGCTCCCTCAAGGCGTTCTTACCATCCTGCAACTCATTGGTAAGAGTATTCTGGTTCTGGATACGAATAGCCTCATTCTTCGCCGCTTCTGCGGCCACTCTGGCCTCATTAGCTTCTTGCGTCAGACGAGCCAGTTCTGCTTTTTGCTCAGGCTTAAAGTTCTTTTCAGCAAACTTCAGACGATCCTCACGCAATTTAGCTCGGCCCTCCGCGAGTTGCGCTTGCAATTTAGCAATCTCAGTAGAAGCTTTGAGTTTATCTTGCGCTGTCGAAAGGGCGTTCTCTCTCTTCTGGAGGTCTAATGCCAGCCTTTGTAGTTCTTGGTCGCGCTTAGTAAACTCAACCTGGGCATCGTAGCGAGCTTTCTTTTCCTGGAAGTCGAGTTCCCTACCCCGTAGGTCTTGCTCAGCTTTCGTTAACGCATTCTTGGCATCAGCATTATCTTTATCGGCGTTAAACCTACCTTTGGCTATTTCCAGAAGGTCTTGTCCCTTTTTCAACTCTGCTTGAGATGCCGCAAGCTCAGTCTCAGAAACTCGCTGCGTTTCCTCGAATTCGAATGTCTTCCGTTCCACCGCGAGAACATTCTCACGATGGGTAACAGCAGCCGTAGCAGCCGCTCGTTTGGCATCATCCTCAAGTTCCGCCTGGGTATCCTTGGCCGAAGCCGCAGCTTGTTCAGCTATCGCTCTACTTAGAGCTTCTTGCTCTTTTATAAGCCTAGCTCTCTCACTGCCGAAATCTTTTGTGTCTATAGACAGTTGGATTTCTTTTTCTCGCATCTCATCAGTGCTGAAGACAGCGACAACTTCAGGGTCACGAAGCACCCTCCTCACGCTGTCAAAATCCTGGGCGGCGCGATAACGCTCAATAGCAGTATTGGCAAAAGCTTTCATACCACTGTTCAGCATGACCGCAGTTTGATGTGGGTTAGCTGTCGGTGCATATCTCCCCTGATCTTCAGGATCATTAGGGTCGCCGCTTACCGCTTTCTGCCAGCTCCTAAATATGTCCTTGAAATGGTGTGGCGCAGACGACACCATAGCGTTCAAACGACGCCTAGTGGTGTTCATCGCCATATCCATGATCTCTATCTGTTCCTTGTTGCCCGCCTCCGCAGCCTGTTTATTTAGGTCAGCAACAATAGTTTGTAGAGATTTATTCAGCGCTACTTTGCTTTTCGCGAGTAGCAGCTTGCTGGCTTCCCCAGGATTTTTACCTCCATCTCCATTCAAAACCAAACCCAAATGTTGGGACAGCGCCGCCTTAAAATCAGCTATCCTACCTTGTGTTGCGAAACCACCAGCCTTAGCGGCTTGAAACAACCTATTACCCTCAATCCTAAAATCACGTTCAATGATAGAGGTCATGATCGCGTCTTCACGCTCGTCAATGCGACGACTGGCCGCACCAAGCTCAACACGAAGATCATCGATCTCTCCTGCCCCAACGAGGAAATCTTCCCCTGCGCCGCCCAGCCGTTTGCTCAAGCTTTCAACTAGCGTACCCGCCTGAGAAGCGACACTCGCGGCGTTACTTGTGCGGCGAGCTTCCGCCGCCAAAAGCTGAGCCTGTCTCTCACCTCCTGTGCCTGACAAATCACCGGGGTCCTCAAAAGCTACAGGACCCCGCTGGGGACGAACGGAAGGAGCTGGTCTAATGGTTGCCATTTTTATCGTCCTATTAACCGGTAGCGAATGAGGAACCGAAACGGTTCACAAGAGAACTGAAACCAGAGAAGGCAGTGCCGAATGAGCTTAGACCTGTGGCCCCACCAACTTGGCGTCGAGCGTCCGCGAGGAGAGCAGTGCTTTCGGACAAGAGCGCTCCGCTACCAGCGGTGCTGGGGCTTTCCGCCCGCATCCTAGCCAACTCAGCAGCCGAACGCTTATTCTTAGCTTCAGTGTGGAAAGCCATAGCCTCACGTTCAGCGTTAGTAGAGATGGTGAGTTCATCCAACTTGCTAATAGCCGCGATGTCGCCCGCAATATCTAGGGGGGTGCCTTCACTCACAAGCAACCCCCTTGCAGCGAAGCCCACCTTGGCTTCGCCCTGCAAGCGACGGGTGGCTAAACGAAGAGTTCGGATATCAGCCTCACCCCGAAGCCTTGCATCCTCAGCAAGATTGTCAGCGATCTCAGCGTTATTTTCCTCGACCGCAGCGACGAAATCATTCTGCGCCGAAACAGCTTCAGCCGCCGCCACTTCAGCCTGGGCCTGTTCCTTCTGGGCCTCAGCCTGGATTTGGATCGCGTCGGCTTGAATTTCCAAGCCCTCAGCTTGTTGGCGTTGGCCAGCTACATTCAAAGCCAAGCCCGCTGCGCCGACAAGCAGAGCGTCAGTAGCAAGTGCAGCGCCTAAAGTAATACCACCTATACCAGTAGCAGCAGCAGCACCAAAAGCAACGCCACCGCCAGCGAGAGCGCTACCAATTCCTGTGGCCAGGGCTACGATTGATACGATGCACATTCTACCGCTCCATGTGAAAGAAATGAAAGGGAAGACCCTCCGCGCCAAATGGTTCGGGTTCCTCCACAACATACCCTAACCATTTAAGCCATTTTACTGTATTTTTGTTGCGCGCGTCAACGTGGTTCTCCAAGCGGTCATACCACGTAACGATCTCTTTCACGTAGTTGACACTCATCCTCAAGAACACTCGCGAATGCCCCTCCAAGCCGTCAGCCGCCAACATCCAAGGACGACCGATTGAAGAGAAAGGTGAGCGCTGGCCAACGCCAAACATCCACATAGTTTTACCATCAGCCAAGAAAGCCATGGGATCACGTGATACCAAACAGGACACCATCAGAGCTTTTAGAGGCTTGTAATGCGCCGCAGCCCAAGCCTCGTCAACGTCTACCTGACGCATACGGGGAGCCATATCGACTGCGTGTCTGGCCTTAGCGGAGACTAGCTCGTAACTAGCCATCCTCCATCTCCAGCTCTGGCGCGACAGCTAGGATGCTGAAGGGCAAAGGATCAAGCTGGCGCATAAACACCCTGCCATCCACTTCCCATTCGGAGGGGATGGTGATACTCTTATCGCCGGTAAGCAGAGAGGTGGGATCACCATAATCCTCATCCTCGCGCTGCTTCATCTCATCCAGGAAATCACTGTTCGGACCTACCCATAGACCCCTAGTCTTATCGAAACGGATCGTGACTTCGGGGATATGCTTCAACGCACCCTGGACTGTACGCAATGGAGCCTTATCCTCTATGTTAAGCGTCTCGACATCAGCGATGAATTTGAGCCCAGCGTGAACCCGACTGGCAGCGCGAGGGAGAGTGATAGAGCCACTAGATACGGTAAGGCTGCTGACCACGTTGCCGTCTGATAAAGCCACCACGGTCTGACCTTCAAGATGGTGTAGCCCAGTCAGCGTAGTGAAAGTCGCTCTCACTTCTCCGCTCTCGACGTAGGCATTGAAAGCGGAGCCGTCCACGGCATCACCTTCATCATCCTCAAGCTCGAAAGTATTCGTGGCTTTATTCCTGACCGTGAAGCGACGGTTATTCAATTGATCGGGCTGCGTCTCATTCCCGATAGCATCCGTATTAGCCACCCATACGATGCCATTGATGTCCACCTTATCCCCATTTGAGAAACCATGGGACGCAGCCGTGATCACGACTGGGTTCGCCGCAGTAGACCCCGTAATTGTAATAGGGCTATCAAGAGATGCCCCACTATCAACAAAGAAAGCATCGCGAATGTCTGAAAAACGCCGACTGTGTACTCTTTCGATGTACTTGACCGTATTACCATCGATGATGCGCTCAACGACAAAGTAGAAGATTTCGTCTTTCTCCGTCGATGTTGGCCTAATTGACGCCACGCTTTCAAACTTACCATTTGGCGTATCCCAATGCGTCCATGCCACGACCTCCTGCTCCTCTTGGAAGGTAAGCACACCCACCTGACCATCAGTTCTGACAGCAGCCACCAAAGGCTCCTCCCCCTTGGCTCTGGCCAAGTCCTGGATTGTGTACGTCTCAAATAGATGTGACGCAAGCACCGTCATATCAGAGCCGCTATAGCCATCCACATCAAGGGAGAAGCCTAAGCTTCGCAAAGTCCGGTCATCGTCCTGAACGAACAAAATTGTGCGCCCTAGAGTGACAGGAGTTTGGTGTCCAGCACCCCAGCGAGTTTGGGGGTTCTGGAAGATCGTTGCAGCTTCGAAACCGACATTCTCACCACTATCTATCACCCACTCTTCGCCGCTGGTTAACACGATCAAGGAGCCTTGGGGAATGTAGTGGCGTATCTCATTCACCTCCAACGAAGACAGCGTGGCCGTGATACTATCGTCGGCTTGGCCAGGGGTAGAGACGGACAAGTTTTTGAAGCTACCCGTCTGGGAGAACCAGGACGTATCCGGTTGGTTGTTGGTCCCACCGTACACGTGGCGCTGCTGATAGTAGCTGACCGCCCCAGGCTTGTTGTCAGTAGTTAGGAATGGCTCACGTGGGCGAGGGGGCGAAAAGTCGAAGTCGGGAGTGATACCATCATCAACAAATGCTGTAGTCTCCGTCTCCCCCAACAAACCATACAAACCGTTATCAAAACGATAGACGGCGTAACGCTGAGCGTCAGTAGCTGCCGTCCAGGAAATATCTATGTGATCCGTAGTGCTGAGGGTGGCGTTACCATCTGTCACCTCGAAATGAGTGAGGTTGGCGGTGCCAGCCGAAGAATACGCAGTATGGCTGGAGCCATCCTCACCCTCAAGCTCAAAGGTGTTAGTTGCTTGGTTGGCCACTGTAAACCGTCTATTGTTAATCTCCGTCATACCGACGATGCTATTGATCTCTACCTCATCTCCATTAGCAAAACCATGGGATGCGGAGGTTATCACAACAGGATTAGCGGCTGTAGCGCCAGTGATCGTCTTCGCAGTAGTGTTCAACCCCGCGAGACTTTCCTCCAGATCATCACCATTGATAGCCGTTACCTTGTACTTATAGGAAGTCGAACCTGTAGCTCCATCCTGCGTAGCTGTTATCGCTGTCGGATCATTCTGGCCAGGGGCAAAGCTAATAGCCGTCAAGGTCCAGGATGCGTGGCCGGTACGGGTAAGCTCTCTCACATCATAATCTGGGTGCGCTAACGTCATAACGTCAGCGGATTGTGTGAATTTGATGTTGCGGAGATCAGCCGTATCGTAGGTGGTGGTTAACTCGAAAACCTTGAAGGAGGAACCACCAGAAGAATAGGCAGTGAAAGCGGAGCCGTCGATGTTAGCGCCCGCAGCCTGTGAAGTAAGCTCGAAAGTATTCGCCGTTTTGTTCGCTACTATGAAGCGCCTGTTGTTAATCTCTGTCATACCAACGACGCTAGTTATTGTAACCTCATCCCCATCAGAATAACCATGAGACGTAGCCGTGATTACCACAGGGTTCGCCGCAGTAGCGCCAGTGATTGTTTTAGCAGCCTCAAGAACGTGAGCATCTTCGCGGACCACCCTCATATAAAGGTGGCCGAACTCAAGGATATAAGTATCCGTAGTCTTGAACTTGAAGGGGATCAGACGGACCACATTGGAGTGGTCCCCCACAGGACCTATGAATTTAAGCCCAGGACGGTTACTGACGCCACCAGCGGCATGGATGAAGACGTTCCGCGCCGTGGCCAGACCAGTGTGGTACGCAGCGGTATCGACACGCCCATGCAAAGAAGGGGACAACTCACCGCGAGAAAAAGATGGGAGTATCGTGGAGGGCATATCTAGCGTCCCCTAATGGTTTCAGCCTCTCGCGGGGCTCTAGGAACGCTTTGGTTAGCGTCATGCGCCGCTGCGATGTTTACCGTGGAAAAGTACGAGGTAATCATCTCCTGCTTAACCTTATCCTTGGCGGTCATAGGCTTCGCGATGTACCAAGCCAGGAGGAAGCTCAAGGAAGTAACGAAGTGAGGCGAGAAGAGGCTAACCGTCTCCAGATCAAACGTGTAGAGAAGAAAAGCGTCCTCACTGTCTGTGACAATGCTCCTAGTCCCATCGCCAGCGTTAACCGTCTCCATCGCGGGGCTATCACCCTCAAGGCCCGCTGGATTTTCGATATGGCGTGGAGCAAGACAGTCTGCTGGGTACTGATATCTGTAGTTCCACTCATTCGTAGGTGCGGCCACACTATGCACTGCTAAAGCTTGCCTCTTCCTAGCGAACGACCAATCAAACTCAGCCAGGGCTTGCTGGCGCGCGTGATCATACCACAGCTTGATCAGCCGAGCTTCAGTGCTGGCTTCGTCAATACTCTGGATGGTGGAGCGAGCGCCGACGTTGGATAGCGCTAGATTGCCAATGCGCGTTTTGCTAATTACCGCCATCGTCATCTCCAAAGATGCGGCTGGCTTTAGACTTACCCTCAGGAGCCACAGCAGCCTCAATAAGATCAAGAGTTAAGCTGTTATCCTTTTTCTTGCTTCCCTCACTCTCATGACTTGATATGGAGGTGACGCGAACCTTCACCATCATCATGCGTTCGTCGCCCAGCTTCGCGCCGTCGAGGCCAAGGTCGCCAATCTCGTCGCCGTCGAGGAACATAGAGTGAGGGAAGAATTTCTTCGGGAGGTCAACTTCAGCAGAGCCATCGAAGCTTTCCCGCTTACGCTCCAGGCTTACCATCTTATGGGGCATCACATCCTCCGAAAAAGAAAAAGGGGAGGAGGATCGAAACCTCCTCCCCGGATCACCTGGGATCACGTGATCCCATTTAGCGGTTCTGAGCCACCCAGATGTAATCGACAGTCAGGATGACCTGATTGGCGCTACGGTTAGCGACGACGATTGCTGGGGTTAGGGCGGTCGTGGCCGTGACAGCGGAGCCAACTTTGCCGATATACGTGTCGTTGATCCAACCTTCGACCTCGCCGGTCGCGCTCACACGAACAGTGGCGGTGAGATAGGTTGCATCGACAGGAACGACAGCCGCGATGGCAGTCGGTTCCGTATCCGTACCAGCCGCCACACCACCGACGTACCACTGATCGGTGGTGGCATCGACATCGTAGATGAGGCCGCAAGCATCCGCTGCGTCACTATCAACAGCCCCAGCCAGCAGGTAGATCGGAAGCTCGACCGTAGTCGAGATTGTATCCGTGAAGCCGATAAAGACAGCAGCCTCAGATACGTCATCGATCTTAAGGCGAACGCCCATCTCCAGACCACCCTGGTTGGCCTTATAACCAAGGTTAATACCAGTGAAGGTCGAGCCGTTGGCAGCGTGGGTGCCATCATCCGACGCTGACTTGATGGTGACTTCGCCGTTCAAGCTAGCAGCCACAGTGACCGCTGCGGCGTTAGCCGTACCAGAGCCAGCCGTCGAGGACCACAGATCGGCGGGGCCAGCGTCAGACTTGAGCCATGTACCCAGGAAGTCTTCGAAGATGACCGCACGGTTGGCGTCAGCGACGGGAATGCCGTTGATGCGAGGGCCGGAAGTGGGTAAGACCATCCCATCCTGGTCGAAGGAGAGGAGCAAGTTGCCGTTGGTATCACGGATGTCAGCCTCAGGGAAATTGATGGTGCTGGCGTCCGTCAGCAAGGCAATAGCCGTGCCGCTGGTATCCACAGAGACGAACAGGCGAACCTTTTCGTTCGGAGACTTGGTGGTGTACGTGGCCGCGACGGTAGCGTTCGCCGTGCTGTAAGTGTTGAGGGTCTGCCATGCTCCAGAGCCGGGAGAACCGACTTCGATCTGAAACAGGATCGTCATAGCGTAGGTGCCAGAGATGTTGATGGAAACGTCTTCCCCCTTGGCAGGGACGGAGAGTTCCAAGCTGTCGTTAACAGCGGTGAATGAGGCCATGGGATCGGCTCCTTACTTCTTTGCGCGGCTCTTGCCGCTAGGTTTACCCTTGCGGGACTTCTTCACTTTCGCAGCAGCCGTATGTGCAGCCTGAGCGGCACTAAAAGCGGCATCACCCTTGCTCTCCTTCAGCTCTCGTTTGAAAGCTGCCGAAGGGTCTTCAGGTTCCTCTTCCTTACCCCCCTCATCTTCATCGTCGTCCTCTCCCTCTTTGCCTTCGCCCTCCTCCTGATCTTTATCTTCGTTTCCCTCATCCTCATCGTCGTCGTCACCACCCTCATCATCGTTCGCGATATCTGCGATCTGCGCTTTCAATTCATTCGCCCTAATCCAAGAGCCGTCGAGTTGCTCCACTTCGGCATCGCTAGGAAGGTCCAGCATCAAAGTGTCGGGAACTTCGCAAGGACCAAAGGCATCCGCTTGACGGTAGCGAACGCTATTCGGAGCGAACCATTTTCTTTTCAGCTTAACTAACATTTCTTCCTCCTATATGGAGGCCCCGGCTGGTATCACGTGATACCAAACCAGGGCCAACCATACCTAGTTGCTGGCGTCAGCGTAAGAACGCCACTTCGGTGGGTGCATCGTCAGGAAAGCGTTGACGTTGCCAGCCGTGAGGGCCTGACCAGCATCTTCCTCAACCTGGAAGGCGAGGTAACGCTCATAGTCAGGATTGGCCATCGGGATAGGCATAGCCAACTGATAACCAGCCACCAGCGTCGCAACAGCGATGCTATCAGACGTAATATGCTCCGTCTGAGTGCCATCGACTGCGATGGTGGTGGTCGCATCCGACGCCAGCTTGAAGCGGACGGTAGCAGAACCGCCAGAGGTGATAGCGGTAGTGACTTGCACCACGAGGTACATATTGCTGCCGTCACCGATATCGCGGGCCACTTCCAGATCGATGATGTCACCGACGTTGACAGTGGAACTATTGGGAGTGCCAACCGACGTTGCGTCAGCAAACTCCGTGCGTTCGTCCATGATCATTCTCTTACTCCTTCTTGATCTGGCTCAGGACTAGGAAACCTGGGCTTCGTCAGCAGCCAGGACATCGACACGCCGCATGGGAATGCCGTGGAACCGCTCAGTGAAGCGCATATCAGCCGCAACCTGATCCAGGGATACAAGACCCCCCTGGCCCATGGCCGAAGTCTGACGGGCGATCCACGTAGCGATATCGCGCGACATATAGAATGACGGGCGAACCGAAGCGATGCTGGGCAGCAAACGAACAGCCTGGAGCATCAAGTCAGGGAGGTTAGCGCCGGTTGAGAAGTCGCCGCTAGTGAACACACGGCTCAGCAGAGACTTGTCGATGTTGGCGATACGAACGACATAGCGCCAGTCGCGGACCGTGAGGCCAGCATCCCAGCGATAATGGGTCCGATACGCTTCCATACGACCGTTGGAGCCGTCAGCGTCTTCGATGGTCACGCGCCCCAGGTCCTCGACCTGGATACCAGCCTTCGATCCCTTGGGGATGATGCCGTGAACGGTTTGCTCGCTCCAACCAACAAGCCAGATAGAGGCGTTGTCAGAACCAGAGCCGCCGCCGTCGATGATGTTGTCGGCGTTGGCGGGACCGCTGTTGTCGTTGAAGCGGGGACCAAAGCCGGTAAAGGCTTCAGGCTCCGTTGTCTCGTTTCCGAAGAACAGAGTGTCGGCAATTTCCTGGTTCATGCCCTCGATATGGGGGCGATCCTCAGAGAGCCGGAACTCCGCAGTGTTGTTGTTGAGATCGGCCAGAGCCTTATCGACCTCAGAGTAAGCTTCCAACATACCAGTGTTGTCCGTGACCTGGACGGTCGTGGACTTACTGGGCTGGACGCCACCGTACATCTTGCGCCACGTGGGGGTGGGCAAGCCGGTACGGATGGAAGTCTTGTGACCAGTGGTGAGGTTGCCCTCAACCCAAGTCATCTCGTCGAGAATTTCGTTCGTCTCGGCAAGAATTTCGACGACAGCGGCGATAGAACCGTCCGGGTCCGTGCGGGTAGCCAGGTCCAGGAGGGTGGGGTTTTTAACGGAAAGCGTGGCCATAAGCCTAGCTCCTTCTGTTGTTAGCTACCCGCATGAGACGGGTAAAGCCTTTCTGCGAGAGAGGGAGTTTCAGCATTCGATGAACCTCCCCCTGTAGTGTCCTCCGACAGTTCAGCCCCCACCCTACCCATGAAGCGAATAATCTCAGGGTGGTTGCCTACTCCGAAGTCATCCAAGACGCTCCTAAGTTCCGGCGTCCCGAATTCGTTTAGGGCGCGCTTGCCCATCTCGACGGTGGTCGCGTAGTTCTCACCGCCGATATCCTTGTCTGCTTTCGCTTGGTCGATCCAACCCGAAAGCGTCCCCTCCCACCTAGCATTCTGGGCTTCCACATTAGTGGACAAACGATTGCTCTCGTAGTTGATGAGAGCTTGCGCTTGATCCTGGTCGAGGTTCATAGAGCGGGCCACTTCATGGAAGTCACCTAACTGGGTCGCATCGATGACCGACCCTTCAGGGACCGTGAACTCCGCATACTCTTCTGGGGCTCCCGCCTTCTGCTCCCCGTCGCCGTCCCCTGGCTTGTCCTTTTCTTGGGTGTCTCCCCCGGCTTCGTCCGCCGCCTTCGATCCCTCATCGTCCGTCTCCGCTGTCAAGGGGTTGATGTCGCCGCCATTCGCTTCGGCTTCACCCTCCGAAGCTCCAGCACCCTCCGTTAGGGAATTGATGTCGGTGTTGGCCTCAGTCGTAGCTTCCGCAGTGGTATCACGTGATCCCACTTCTCCCTCAAGGGAAGCTGTCGCCGCTGCGTCTGTGCTGGCATCTGCCACGTTGGTATCACTCATTTCCTGTCCCTCTCGTTTGAAAAACGCATTTCACCGCGCATTGTAGCCGGTTTACTCTATATCTGTAAATAGGTCTTTTGTGCGGCCCTCAGCTTGGTGTCTGAAGTGTTCTTCCCTTAACCGAGCGTCCTCTTGCATATCTGAGTAGCTAGCAGGATCGGCTGTCATAATCTGACTTAGGAGAGCCAATCCTACGCTGCGCCGTCCCTCACGGAATGATGTAGCGTGAGGTTCCTCAGGAACGAAGCTGAGGGAGTAGATACTGGCCTCTTCCAAGATGGCCCAAACTACGGTCTTACCTTCTCCTGTCTTGAGGACACGCTGAAGCGCATCAAGCAAATGCTCGTTCTTTATCTCAGCCATAACACTAAGCAAAGCTTCCTGGTTCTGCTCACCACCTGGATAATACTCTTTCGTCCTATCGCTCATAGTTCCCTCCTACTGAGCTGTCGCCTCTACCAAACGTGAGGTCATGTTGTCGCCCTCAAGATCAGCAGCAGCACCATCCTTGGCCGACCGAGCCACGCTCTCAGCCGCCGCGAGCGCTTGCTGCTGTTGCTCTTGCTGAGCCCGTTGCTCCCTGGTCGCCAGGACTTGCTCATCATCCAAAAGCAAGCTGGGAGGTGTGCCAATCAAGCGAGCATACTCATCGATGGCCGCATCTCCATCCACCTTATCCAGCACCTCAGGTTTCAACTGGGCGAGGTTGCCAGCGGAGCCAAGGAGACGGTCGATGCCACCAAGGATCGCCGCTTGCTGGGCCAAGGCGAGAGTTGAGACGTAGCGGGGTTTTAACTCCCTCCCTTCAAGCTCCTCAGGAGGAGGGGGAACCAAACCAGCGCGGACCATCTGGTTAAAGGTACGGCTCACTAACGGGTCAAGGAAATCACCGTACTGGCGCTCCAAGATCGGGCCTAGTTCCAGAAGGCGCTCCTGGTTACGCTGAACAAGCTCCAGGCGATTGCGAGGCTGGACGCCTTGCATCTCAGTGATGGCTTTGAACAGATCAACAAAGAATGCCTCACCGATACGGACTTCGGTGTTCTGGATATCAGCAGCCACAGCATCGATAGGTAGACGAACCTCGTAGACAGGACGCAGACCCTTCAGGTCACCGCCGACATCATACAATGTGGCCTGACCAGGAAGGTTCCCAATAGGGATATTCCTCAGCGCAGCGGGGCCATGGAGAGGAGGAGATACCATCTTCTCGACGGCTTGTGCCTTCCGCTTCTCCATGAGCTGAAGCTGGCGAACGTCACCAAGGGCGATCATGCCAGGGCAGCTAGTCGCGTAGATGTCCTCGCCTGTCACTTCCCAACGGGGGCAGTAGAAGGGAAACTCGTCGAAACCCTTCTCCCGTAGGATCGTGTTGCGGTCGTTATTCCCCGGCTCGTAGTGCGCCGACCGAAAACGCCGTTTAGTTGGTTTCACACTGCCAGGGATAAAGTTTGGGTTCTGGTCAACAAAGTGAACGACCTGATGCCAGTTGTCGTAGTCACCACGGTCCCATTGGTCACGAACAGCCTTACTGATTTTCTGGCTAACACTCTTGGTGCTATTCGAGAACTTCCTGACGATCTGTTCAGTCGTCATTTCATACTCGCGAACGACCGTGTTAACCACACCGCGCTCATCCTGGGCAATGTAGTAGCTGCCGACAGTATGGGTGTGGAAACGGGCCAGCTCAAACGGATCGTCATCATGCGACATACACCCCGTACCAAAGAGAAGTTCTTCAGCGATCATGATCGGAGCCATGTTGTAGAGATTAGTCGTATTGAAAATAGCCAGCATACGCTGCTGGAGATCAAAGAACCATTCGCGCACTGGCCTGAACTTATTCAGATCATCATCGTCGGTTTCAAGGACCACCCAAGGTTGGCTAGGTGACATCGTGCCGTTGAACATACCAGCCGTGGCAATGCTGAGAGCTTTCCCAGCTCGACCATTGATAATGCTCTGATGGCGGCGTTCGCCCCGATTACGGTCGGTTGTCTCGAACCGGCCACGCCTGGGACGAACAAACTCAGACAGGAGCTTATAGTGGTCGATAAAGGACGAGCGCTCAGTCTTCAAAGACGATAAGCGCTTCGTGTAGGTTTCTTTCTGTGTGAACGCCGATACCATCTTACGCTCCTCCCAAAGTGACCTTCAAGCCGAAGGATGGTTCTGTGATACCAAGGCCCGAAGTCTTTACAGTCTTCTTGCGACCTCCCGCGATTGCCTTACGTTTAGCACGACGAGAGGCGCGAAGGATAGCCGCCTGGTTCTCCGTGGGAGAGGGCTCAGCTTCCGGCTCAGCCTCAGCCTTCTCTTCCTCAGTCGGGATATCCCGCTCAGCAGCCCCACCCTCAGTACCAGGAGGGGGAGAAGGAGGTGGAGGCGGCGGAGGCGGCGGAGGTGCAGCTTCCGCAGTCTCTACTCTTTCTTGAAGCTGATCAATCTGCTCCTGGAGAACCTGTGCCTGTGTCGGAGGTGGCGTGGGGATATCTTTCGGATCAGAAATTATTTGAGGAGAGGGAGAAGGTGACTCTGGAACAGGAGCCGGTTTATCCGTGATTGCTTTACCAATAATAGGTATCTTGCGAGTAACGCTAACGATTGCTTTTTTCGAGATGCACACAGTGTCTCTCCTCTATTGACCGCCAAGAAGTGTGTTCAAACCGAAGTCAGATGACAGGATACTATCACTCCCAACGCTAGTTGATCTTTTACCCTTCGATTTTCTACCGGTAACGGCGCTACCCGTAGTCAGATCAGTAGCAGATTTAGCAGTAGTACCTGGGGGGCTACTCTTCCCCTTACTACTAACGGACTTTCCGCCTTCATCATCTCCAGGGAAATCGAAGTCTGGCACACCACCGGCAGCATCAAAAGTCTCACCCAAAGTATTCAAGCCGGTGCCTATTAAACCCATCGCCCCAGTCATAGGAGAGGTTAAACCAGTTATCGCAGCCTCAAAAGGATTAGTAGGCTCAGGCTGATTAAGGTCCACCCCTGCTAAACTAGCTATAGAAACAGGTATAGATAGTGGGTTGACCGCAGCAGTAGCGGCACCAGAAATAATACTAGCAACAGTATTGATCGCTGCTGTGGGCGTATCTACACTGTTAATAGCGTTATTTATAGCATTGTTGATGAAAGAGGTAACAGGGTTTGCAGGGGGTTGGGGGTCACGTTCTATGTCATCTAGCGACGATAGATCAGAAGGAATAGAAGGGTTATCGAAATCTACTCCTATAGGTCCTCCACCAGCAGGAGCCGAAGGCGCAGAGGGAGCCGAAGGAGCTTGCCCTGGTCCCTGCCCAGGTTGGTCAAACATACCACTAGGAGCGCTGAAATCAAAACCTATATCAGGCGCAGGGCCGAAATCAAAGCTCACTCCAGAATTCCCTCCAGCGCCGCCAAAGTCTGCTTCACCTACACACATGATCTAACCCCTCATCTCAAGGAAAGGATCGTAATCGTGGTTCGTCTGAGTAGCCGACTGCATCATCCCTATTCCTGCGTCCGCATTCTCAATCAACGTGGCCACATCAATAGCCCAAGTAAGAGCTAGGGCATCGGCAACATCAGGAGAAGTCAAACCACGTTTCTTAAGCTCCTTCTTACTCTCCAGGCTGATCTGTTCCTTCATCGTCAGCCCGTATTCCCGTTGGGTAAGCTCTTGCCTAAGACGATAGGCTACGTCGTTCTCTTCACCAGACATCTCAGGAAGGAACAACGTCGGTAGAGCCTCAGCCATCCTACCCCACATCTCATCGACTTTGTAGCGGTATTTTCGAGGCTCCGAAACACGCCCACCGAAGTCCACTCCGATAGCTGGATAGCCTCGCCTCTGGAGGTAATCGACCACTGCGCCGCCGACATAGCCAGCATCAACCAGAATGGCCACAGGACGCATACCCAGATTGCTAAATTCCTCAAAACACTCCGCGACCCTATCCACCAATTGGTCTGTGGAGAGATTGTTATAGGTCCTGGGCCTGAACGAACGAGCATCCCGGCCACGGCGAGGGAAGATAACGCTGTCATCGTCACCAAAGCGGGCACAATCGACGCCCAGGACCATACGATGATGCTTCTCCTCACCATCCATCTCCCTCGTCATCGCATTATCCACATCCTCCTCAGAGATCAACTGGACACTACCCTTATCAGGGAACAAACCCATCCAACGGACCTTGAAGCGATCACTATCCTCTCCCCAGGCTACGCGATCCTCCTCAATCTTTTCCTTGTTCGTAATGGCCACGTGACGGCTATCAATCTGGCGCGTCACATACCTCTTGGCATACTTACCCCGGCAGTTCTCGAAAAACTCACCGCTATTACGAGTTGGGTTGCCGAAATCAAAGGCCATCGGCTCACCAGAGGACATCCCACCCTCTCTGACCTCATACACCTTGTCAGGGACGCCAGAAGCCTCATCAAAGATGTAGAACGATGTAGAGGTCGGTGCGTGTTGCCCCGCAAACGCTTCCGACTTCTCCTCGCGACAGGTACGAGCGTCACAGCGCCAAGTACCAGCATAGCGAAGGTCCATATGCACCAACGACATCGCACCCCTGGACGAGCTATGCTTGAACCAGTGAGCGGTCATTGACATATGGTGCCACTTACCCAATTCCGCCCAGGTCTTCGTCCGAAGCTGCTCATCCGTCACAGCCGTCACCGAACCCTTCGACATGGGGCGAGTATCCATGATCCACTTGATAAGCCACGCCACCAAGGCAGATTTCCCAATCTCATGGCCGGAAGCCGTCGCAAACCTGAGAGGGGATACAGGAGTAGAGCCGTTAAACTTATTAGCCCTTACCCCTTTCCCTACCTCATCCAAGAAATCACAAGCCCACAAATCAGGGCCATACTTGCAACCAGGGAACCTAGCCCGATAGAGATCGCGGCGATCCACATCTTCCGTGGTCATGTGGTCCTCAACACCCTCAGCCAACTCAACCACCTGGATCGAGGGCTCCTCATCCCAGGGGAAGTTGAACATGACATAGCCAAGTGGATCACCAGAGAACTTGATCATCATATCGGCCAAGACCTCATCTTCCGTCCTGACATCTTTGGGATCACGTAATCCCATTTTAGAATTCCTCCTCATTCTCAGGGATATCCAACGCAGCTTTGATCCTCAGCTCCTCCGCCCGAGCCTCTTCCACCGTATCAAAGCTCCTAATCTCCCTACCCGTCTCCGGGTCCGTCATACCAGCGTCAATCACCTTCTGAGTAGCATCCCCTATCGACAACTGCTTACCGCCGAAAATGGTGGGGATGACGATCTGCTTACCATCCACCTCAACGATAGCCCTAAGCTCCGTAGACCTCCCACCCTCGCGGTTAGCCAGAACTGGCCGACCCTGCTTAGTCCGCCCAACTACCTCACCAGTCAGAAAGGGCTCCTCATCGTCACCATCAAAGTCTTCCGGCACCGACCAATACCGCCCACCCCGCTTGAGAACACGAAAGCCCCTAATCCCTTCACCCTCTACCGCCTTGTGCCATGTCTCATGCTGCCGCCCCTTCAGCATAAGATAGCTATCCTGAGGCAGCTCATGCCGCTTCCTCTCCGGGAGGGTACTCTGGCGAACAGAACCCATATGGCCAAAGTCATTCCTAATCATCTTAGCTTCCGCCGCCGACTTATCATCAAAGCCAGACCCCTCAGGATCAAACTTATCAGGAGCATCCAACTCTATCGATACATCCGACATCTAATCTCCTCCATACACAAATTGTCCCTGAACCTTCATCCTCAACGACACCAACACCGTCAAATCATCTCTAACCACCGCTGTACCACTACCGTCAACATTCATCTCGTTCGTCGGACTTTCACCACTGTTGATCAGATACTCATTAACGTAATCAAGAGCTGGAATAGACATCTCAACACACTCCTTCTGTGGACCCCCCACAGGAACCAAATCTCCCCTACTCTTCTTCCATACCAAGTCTCTTCTTACCACTCATAATCCTAGCTGCCAAATCGGCCACCGCTGCCGTACTCTTATCCTTCGATAGACCACCATGCCTCATCAGACCATCAAGGGCTTGCAATTTATTGTGAGGCTTCACCTTGATCCGCTTGACACGACAGGGAACCTTATGGACCTTCCCATCCTCATCCTCAACGATATCAAAGCCATCAGTATACGTCTCTACCGTCACCTCACCCATGGCGGCAAATACCGAAGCATCCTCAATCTTATTGAAGTCAAAGATGAGATCACCCTCGTCCGTAATCGTCATGTAGTCCATGACATTCGAGAACGCGACCTTGGCCATCTCATGGGAAACGGTGTCATAGTCGATGGAATACTTCTTCCTCAGCTCAGCATGGCGGCGCTCGACCTCTACTGCGATCTGAGGGTGGTCAAAGATACGGGTGTAGTTGCCAGCCTGGGCATAGCCACACCTACGGATGGCATCAGACTTATTGAAGTTTGAGATACCAAAATAGAAGTCAATAAGCTTCTGATGGCGCAAGGTCAGCTTGCGCTTTTTCGATTTCGCTGTCTTTTCCCAGGCACTCGTCATATCCATCTCCTCAAAGGAAGGATCGGGGGGTGATATCAAGGGGCGGGTCCGTCAACCACCCCCCGAGAGCCCCATCACCTTCCGTCCTAGAGATCAACGCGCGAAAGGGGAGGGAGCCCTGCGCTGCATCGGCTACTCTGGAAGGCTCCTATAGGGTATCCGAGGCTCGCAGGGGCTTCAATAGCTCATTTATGGCAGTATTCCGGGGTTTTTACCATATATGGTGCTTATTTTTGTTATCAACTTTTATATTTCGCTATTTCATACCTTATTATTGGGATCACGTTATCCCAAGTAGTTGTTGAATTTTCTGGAGGGTCTGTGTCATCCACAGGGTAGGCATACGCTGAGGTCCCCCCGTGCCCCCAAAGTGGGGGGTCCGATCCGCCGCCCCCAGCGCCAGAATTTGCCGCTATTGATCCCTGGCGCTGGCTGGCTGGCGCTATCGATCCCTGGCGCGCTGGCGCTGGCTAGCGCTTGGCATTGGCTGGCATTGGCTGGCGATAGTTGAGCACCAGGGCTTGGTCGGGCTTGAGCTCGAGCGCCAAGGGTAGCGAAACGCCATTAGATAGCCTCAGAAGCTAGCCTAGCGCTTAGAGCGCACTAGAGCGCCAGGGATCATGTGGTTAGCGCTGGGGATCGTGGGCGCTGGCTGGCTTGGTCTCACGTGATCCCAAATGGATAGGCGCTAGGGCTGGCTAGGCTGGCGCTAGAGCGCTAGCGCTGGCTGGCTTGGCCATTGGATACCAGACAAAGAAAAGCCCACGCTAGCGGCTGGCTAGCGTGGGCTAATGGTTGGCTTGATTGAGAGGTTAGAAGTTGGCTGGCATTCCCAAAGCTTGCCTAAGCTTTAGGTAATGAATGATACGACGCTCGCGACGCTCTATCGATTGATCAATTAGCATCGCGGACCAAAAACACCATGGCGCATTGCGCGACCATGATTGTTCCCAGATACGACCGAGCCTAAACATAACGTCGCCTAATCTTGCGAGCGTTTGCCAGGGTTAAGCGCCAGGGCAAACGATAGGCGCGGCAAATGGTACGCAAGCGACGTTTAGCACCATCGATGGTTCTAGCCTCAATCGTTAGGCGCTGACCATTTGGAGTGAAAGCGCGGAGATAAACTTTTGGGCTGGCTGGCAATTTGCCAAACATTAGGTCTGTCATGCTTTGGTTTCCCTCTCTGATATGAAAGCTTAAGCCTTAACGACACAAGCTATAGCAAGCTTGCAAGCGCTAGGCGCTACTGTTGTATCTTGCCAGACTGACATTGCACGAACGTTGCCCAATGCCAAATTGACGCGATACGTCTCCCATTGGCTTTACCCTTCCTTTGTATAGGATAGCATTCGCCACTCTCATGGCAGTAAAGCAATCCACTATCGCCTGTGAAATATCCTACCTCTTCGCAGTCTACGCATTGCAAACCTATATCCTCACAGGCTGCCTGATGCGCTGATCTATCACTAGCCATGTTATTTAGACCGCTTGGCTTTGGCGGCTGCTTTCTTTGCCTTAGCCTTTTGTGCTTTGGTGCGTCTATCCAAGGCTGGCGGAATATCAGATAGATCATCCTCAACCTTCACCTTAGCTTTCCCTTTAGTTTTAGGCTTTGGCCTATCACTAACGCTAAAGCCTTCGATATCGCCTATCCTTTGGATAAATTGTTTCTTATCCGCTTTGGAAAGCGAATTAAAGCGATTGATCAATACATCCACTAGATTGTTACTGAATAGCGCCGCTTGCTTGTTCGTAACAATCGAAAGGTTTTGATTACTGGCCACACTATTAAGTGTTTCCCGCTTCAAGCTATCGGACATAGCGTTAACGTCGCGATTGAATTTATCAACCATACTAGCCGATTGTTCGCTAGTGACTTTACCTTGTGACCCACGGCTAGGTTTATTCCCCGCTTTCTTTGCTGCTTTGGCGGCTGCTTTCTCAAACCGTTCTTTCTCGCGCTGCTTTGCCTGAGCTATAACAGACTTAGCTCGCAAATCTTCTAACGCCAATTTGGGATTTGGCGCGGCACCAATTCTGGCAAGCTTCCTAATATTCTCATAACTCTTTGTAAGCTTAGCTTCGCACCACTCTTTAAAGTTTACCTTATTGGTTTTGCATTCCGCCTTAGCATTAGCAGCCGTGATAGCAGCCGCTAACCTATGATCTAATGCGTCTCCCTCCATTTTCTCCGCTTGTTTAATCCTGTGGTTTATCTCAATCGCTTTCACCTCCAAAGCTTCTAAAGCTTCATCCTTTGCAACTTTCGCCGCTTTGGCGCTGGCCTTGCTTGCCTTAGCCTTGCTTGCCTCTGTCTCTTTCTTGCTAGCCATTTCTCTATCCCTCATTGGATTGTTTCCAGGTTGTGTGCCGCTTCAAACACGGCACCAACATTATAGACGCGCCAGCGCAGTAAACAAGCGCTGATTGGGATCACGTTATCCCAAACTTGGCGCTAGCTCTGGCACTGGCTGGCTAGCCTTAGGATAACGTGTTCCCAAATGGCTGGCGCTGGCTGGCTTGGCGCTGGCTCTATTGGTGCGAGCGCCAGCGCGCCCACGCCAGCGCCAGCGCCAGCGCGCCCACACACGTATACGCTCGCCTTACGCATACGTGCATTTATATACACCCCCCCCCCCCCCCCCCCCCCCCCCCCCCCCCCCCCCCCCCCCCCCCCCCATGGTCACCCTCCTCCCCACAATAGCCATCACACAAGACCAGACACAACA